>Ga0302140_10004933_pt1 | contig 16963 bp, 15 predicted proteins | sample I_Bog_E1_1_FD_202095 | JGI IMG/M metagenome (GOLD analysis project Ga0302140, IMG submission 202095) | Peat permafrost microbial communities from Stordalen Mire near Abisko, Sweden - I_Bog_E1_1 | ecosystem: Environmental > Terrestrial > Soil > Wetlands > Peat | place: Sweden: Abisko, Stordalen... | reverse complement strand
GCTGATTCTGATGACAGGATACCAGGCCTTTTTGTTCCTAGGAGTCCAGCGAATTGCTGAATACAATGTCATAAAGCTGGCCACCCCCGCGGCGAACCTGCTCACCGTACTGACAGTTTGGGGCCTGGGGTGGACCGGCGTAAGATCATACGCCCTGGCTTACCTGGTCACACAGTCTGTGTCATTTATAATCTGCACGCTGATGCTATTCGAAGTCCTGAAACCACAGCTGTGTTTCAAAATCGGGATGGTGCCTCAACTATTGAGGTATGGCATTAAAACTTATTTCGCATCGATGGCCGGGCAGGCCAACCTGCGCCTAGATCAGGCGATCATGAGTCTGTTTCTCGTTCCGGACAAGCTTGGGCAATACGTCGTTGCCGTTTCGGTCAGCGGCGTTCTCGGGCCATTTCTCAGCGCATTGGCCCTGGTCATCCTGCCGCGGACCACCCATGCAGCTACAAGGCAGATTGGGGCCTTCCTCACCGCCAGGCACGTCCGGCGCGCTGTGCTGTATTCACTCCCCGTGCTGGCGCTCTCTGTCGTCGCGATGCCCTGGCTGCTCCCAGCGCTCTTCGGGGGCCGGTACGCCCCCGCCGTCATTTCGGCTCAGGTGCTGGCCGTGGCTGGCCTTTTTCAGGGAATTAATTCAATCCTCAGTAACAGTCTGCGCGGTCTTGGCCGCCCCGGCCTTCCTGCAATTGCGGAAAGCGGTGGAATCGTTGTCACGGGCGTCCTCCTTTACATGCTTTTGCCCGTCCTCGGCATCTTAGGTGCAGCCATAGCTTCATTAGTCGCGTATGCTGTCGTGGTAGTCCTGCAGGCCTGCTTTCTGGCTCGCTCAGTTGGAATAACACCATATGAGCTGTTCACAATTCAGCCTGGCCCTCAGACGCAGGCCCTGTAACGCCGAGATGAAATGCCTGCCAATCCCATAGCTCGGGTTCCTGGGGCAGAGGCTCAGACGGCTCTTAACAGCTGTGCAGTATGCTCGCTCCCAATGCATGAATTTGGCAGCGCCGGCACTGTGCCGCTCACGCGTTGCGATTGTGGCTTTATTTCGGTCGACTTCAAACGCTGGCAGTACCCATTTGCGGACAAAGACTACTACACGTTGGACTCACTGTCGATTCCCGATATTGTTAGTCCTTCTGTGAACCACAGAATCAGGATGTTGGGCCAATATGTTACCTCCGGCATGGTGTGCGATCTCGGTTGCGGAACGGGCCAGACGGTAATCGGCCTTGCCAGAGCCGGCTACCAGGCCATTGGCGTAGACGAAAGCAGGCTTGCGCTTGACTTCCTTCGGGCTAATTTTTCTGGTGCGGAGTGGTGCAATTGTGGGATATTTGACTACCTGAGTCAGCCGCGCATCCACGACTGTCTGACTCTGTACCACGTCATGGAGCACATTCCTGCCCCCAGGGAGCTTTGTAGTTTACTCAGTCAACGATTGCGGCCGGGGGGATTACTGGTAGTGGAAGTTCCCGATGTCAAAAGCGGCCAGGCACGCATGGCCGGTCGGCGCTGGGGTATGTACCACCCGGGTCATGTAAACTACTTCACCACTGCTACCCTGCGTGGTCTCATGGAGCCTTTTGGCTTCCGGCTTGTGGAAAGAGAAAATCGATATCATTTTGCACAACCGTCAGGTATCCCCTGGAAAGATCGCCTGCACCAGGCGCTTGCGGCCGCGGGCATGCACTCAATTGTGGCCACTTATTGGATTAAAGCCTGACAATGTGTCGGGCGAACGGCACCCAGGGAGCTTGTAACCTGCTCAGCCAACGACTGCCTCCGGAGCGATTGAGTCCAGCAGGATTACCGGTACCGCTGGCCTTAAGTACTAAGCTGGCTTTTCTTGCGCTTTTCTCGTCCTCGACCAACGTTGCACAGGTCTTTGCACAACGGCCCCATGGGAGGCAATGTTGACTGAGAGCACAGCAGAAACTGCAGCGCACCTGTATTTGGACCTGCTGAAGAAATGCCTCACGAGGTTTATCTTTCCTGAGACATACCGGCCGATCGCGACTCGTCCTTCCGGACGGCTCCACCCTGTCGCCTGGGCTATTTATCCACTGGTTACATCGGCACTGGCGAAGCGGAACATGAAGCTATTCCTGCATTCGCCGTTCGATCAGGCGAAACGGACGGACGGCAGCGACTGGCCGGCAGAGGCAGACACTATGATAGGTCTGAAACGGCTGGATAATTTGCAGTATTGTGTAACGGAAGTTATCCGTAAGAATGTGCCTGGAGACCTCATTGAGACCGGTGTGTGGCGCGGCGGGGCGAGTATTTTGATGCGGGCAATTTTGAAGGTGTACGGAGATCAAACCAGATTAGTTTGGGCGGCGGACTCATTTGAGGGTTTACCGAAACCGGATGGACGCTATCGGCAGGATGCGGGCGACAGCCATTGGAAATCAGGTCATGTTTTTGGCATCTCTCTGCAACAGGTGCAGGCGAACTTTGCACGTTATGGCCTCCTTGATGAGCGAGTGCGCTTTCTTGTTGGCTGGTTTAAAGATACGTTGCCAACAGCCCCTATCGACCAGCTCGCAGTACTCCGCCTGGATGGGGACATGTATTCATCGACAATGGATGCCTTGCAGAGTCTATACCATAGGCTTTCTGTTGGGGGTTATGTGATTATCGATGACTACGGAGCAATCTCTAACTGCAAACAGGCCGTAGATGATTTTCGCGCTCAGCACCAGATTACGGAACAACTGCGTCAGATCGACTGGACGGGCGTATTTTGGGAAAAGCTTCGCTAATGGCGGATACCCCGCGAAATCGCGCAGTCGGCAGGCCGGTTGTGGCTGCCGAGCGACAGCAACCCGCTCATATCCGGAATTAGATACCGGCAAAACTGCTGCGACGGAGTCAACGGCGCGGCACTGCAGCTAACTGAAAGGATTTCCCGATTGACTATAAAGCCAAAAACTGCTCCGTCCTTCAATAGCTCCATGGGAGAAAGAAGCCAGCCAAATCACAAAAGCATCCTCATCACCGGCGGTGCTGGATTCATCGGTTCTCACCTCGCGGAGTTCCTGCTGGCGAAGGGCCACCGGGTAAGCATACTGGACGATCTGAGTACAGGCACGCTGGCCAATATCCAACACTTGATGTCGGACGCAAGTTTTGAATTTGCGAGGGCGGACGTCAACAATGAGGTGGTTCTTGATCGCCTGGCTTCCAACGCCCATACAATCGTCCATTTGGCTGCGGCGGTTGGTGTTCAGTTAATTGTTCAGAAGCCGGTTCACACCATCCTCACAAATATTAAAGGTGCTGAGGCCGTGCTGAACGCAGCGCTTCGATATGGCTGCCTTACGTTCATGGCCAGCACATCCGAAGTATTCGGAAAGGGCGTGAAGGTTCCGTTCGCCGAAGAGGACGACGTATTGCTTGGGGCAACCAGTAAGAGTCGCTGGTCCTATGCGGTAAGCAAGATGGTTGACGAGTGCCTGGCTTTCGCATATTACCGTGAGTACGGCCTGCCTGTTGTGCTCGCTCGCTTGTTTAATACTGTGGGACCCCGCCAGCGAGGATACTATGGCATGGTGATACCGAGGATGGTTCGGCAAGCCCTCGCTAACCAGCCGATTACCGTATACGGAACTGGTTCTCAGCGCCGCTGTTTTTCCGACGTCAGGGACGTCGTCGAGGCGATCTATTTACTGATTGAAAGCCCCAATGCCGCGGGAGAACTGTTTGCGATTGGGAGCCAGAACGAAATTACGATTCTGGAGTTGGCGGGACGGATCCGCGACATGTCGGGGAGTCGTTCAGAGATAATTCTGGTACCGTATCAAAATGCCTATGGTCCGGGGTTTGAGGATATGGAACGGCGGGTTCCCGACACATCCAAAATCACCGAGAGTGTCGGATGGCGTCCTGCCTATGGGCTCGATGAGACCCTCCGCCGTGTGATCGATTGGTGCAGAACGAATCCCGAACCGGACTCGGGACTTTCGCTCGTACTTCCGCACGAATCCAACGTTCAGAAAACCTGATGACCGGCCACAGTTCGCCGACAAAAGCGCTCATAGTAGGAAGAGTTTCCGACGACGCCCTTGAGGGATCCTATGCCCGCGCTTTTCGGCACATGGGAATCGAAACGGCTCAATGGAACTCACCGGCTGCAATCGGCCGCTCTACGCGCGGCGGGCGGGTAGGAACGTTAGTCAATCAATTTCTGCCCGTTGAAGCCTGGACGGCCAAAGCCAGCCGGGAATTGCTGCTGCGGGTAATCGAGGAACGCCTGGATCTGGTTGTTGTAATGGGTTCCAGCCGGGTTCTCCCTGGCGCCCTGGCCCAGATTAAGGCATCCCGGCCCGAGTGCAAGCTTGTTCTTATCTGGCCCGACACAATGCTGAACTGCTATTCGCACACCATCGGCAGCATACCGCTTTACGACCTGATTGCTACCTACAGCGTGCATAGCCTCGACCCCTTTAACCGCTTGGGCGCCAGAAAAATGGAATGGGTACCCCTTGCTTTCGATCCCGAACTGCATCCACCGGAACTTGAACCTGAGACAACTGCGGGCGTCTACGCCGACTGCGACGCATCGTTTGTTGGAAACTACTCTCCCGAGCGGGAAGAGCTTGTAACGCGCCTGATAGGCCACGGATTCCGGATCAAGGTTTGGGGGCCGACTGAATGGCAGAGATCTGCGAAGGATCGTAAGGCGCTTGCCAAATATTGGCAGGGCCGGGAACTGTTGGGCAGGGATTATTGCCTGGCGATTAAATCTGCGCCCGTGAGCCTCAACCCTATTTCGCCACTCAATTTTCCGGCCGCCAACATGCGGTTCTTCGAAATACTCGGCAGTGGAGGAACTCCTCTGTCGGCCGCGTGCCCCGAAATGGAAGCTGGGTTTCCCAACCAGGAGGCCTGCTTCTACTATGATGATGCCGCAGATGCCGCTGAAATTCTGAAGGATATCCTCAGCTCCCGGGATTCAGCTCAACTGGTCGCCAGAAGAGGCCAGGAACGCGTTCTGGCTGCGCACACATACGTTCATCGGGCTCAGCAGATCCTTAACGCCTTGTCCGTACCGTCCCAACCCCGACCGACATCGGATACAGTCTATTCGGAGCCCTGAGTTATAGAACCGATCCTTAGCGGAACCAATTTATGCAACTGCTCATATTCTTAGCCGTCGCAATTCAGATCGCGCTTCTTGTTGCCATGGTCATGCGACTGCGGAAGCGATCCCTCGGGAGCATCGGCTTTCTGCTGCTGGCTGCCACATTTGTGTATCACGGATTGACCGAGTTTGCTCAGGTGCTCTTTCCCGACCGCAATCCATATCGCGATATGACCACAACGGCTGGCGTGGCGAACTTTACCCTCCTGATGAGCGTCGCCATGACACTTTTCACTCTGACGTACCTGTTACGACTCAGGAGACCCGCTCATTTTTCATTCCGGGAACTACTTGAACGTCTGGATCGAACGTACCTGCTCAAATGGCCGGTACTAATAGGGCTGGGTGTTCCAAGCTTTATTTTTCTACTGCGCTCTCAGGCGGACCTTAATTCAGGCGGATACTGGACAGCCGGATTAGCCTATCAATTTACGCCAATTATCCTCACACTATCGTTTGCAACCATCTGTCTTAAGTTGGCGGGACGATATTTTCTTTCGGTATTTATCGTGTTCAGTATACTGCTGATCGCGTCCGGAAGCCGATTCGAAGTGATTGCTACGGCACTCCTGGCCATTTCAGCCATGGTTCGTTACAGAGTATCCCTCCCGGTAAGAACGCTTCTCGTAATTTCGATAATATTACTTGTTTCGATGATTGCGATCACGGCCAGTCGAGGAACCTATGGAAGGTTCAACTCGGGAGAAAGCCTGTCCTTCCGCCTGGGCGCCATCGCCACAGCGATCGCTTCTCCTGACGATATTCGGCTCGATGAAATACTCGACGACACAATTTACCGTTTCGACGGCAATAGCTTTGGCGCTCTGATTCTGGAAAGGCAGTCTGATGGCTACGGCGTTACGGGTATGACGCAAGTTATCACAACCCTGAAGTACATGATTCCGTCTTTTCTCTATCCCAATAAACTTGACCTCGAAGAATATCAGCGCAATGAAGAAGCATATGCGGTTGAATTCTACGCCCTGCCAGAAATAGACTATGCGTCAGACTTTTGGACGATGCTATTGTGCTACGGGGGATCCTGGGGCCTGTTGATGTGTGGCCTTGTCCTCGGATGGGTCGTGGCAGGTATAGATAATTGGCTAAGCGGGTCCTCCGACCCTACCGCATACATCGTTGGCCTGGGAATAAGCACACTACCGGCCAACCTTGAGCTGGGCGTGGCCGGAGCTATTTACATACTGCGTGCGTTGGCCGTACTCGCAGTGGTGGCATGGCTGGTCAGTAGTAAACATAAAATTGCCCTGACATCTGTTAAAACAAGTCCTCCCGTGCCGTATCTTACACAGCGGACCTAAACGACCTAAACATAGTCAATCTTGTCCAGGACGGCAGATAATCTGAACTTAGCCAAAAATCAAGGAGTTGCCATTGTCTCCAATCAGTAGATTGGCGGCCATCGCCAGCGGTGCCGGTTCGCAGAATTTTTTGGGATATCGGTGGATCGGGGGGCTCCTGTCGGCAATGCCGACCGCCTGGAAGCGTGGCGCGGCACTGAGATGCCTGTCAATGAGTCCGCACTACTTCTTTCGTACACCCGCGAACGAAGCACTGAATGGCCTTCTGTTTCGCGAAGCCGAATTCAAGAGGAACTCGACGTGCCGGGAGAGCATCGTACGCGACCTTATACGACACCGTGTCCGGGCCAACTTTACGATCCTTGACTTCGGCTGTGGTCCTGGGTTTCTGGCCCGCGCCGCCTCCCCTTTTGTCGCAAGAGTCCAGGCGTGCGATATTTCGCCGGGGGTTCTGGCCTGTGCACGGATACTCAACGCCGCACCGAATATCGACTATGTCCAGGCTCGTGAAGATGGTGGAATACCGATACCTGATTCTTCCGTCGACCTGATCTACTCCTTCGCGGTGATTCAGCACATCGGCGAGGGAGTATTTCAGGCGGTCCTCCGCGAATGGCGGCGTGTACTTCGCCCAAACGGAACAGTGGTCTGCCACATCGTTGTAGATGGCGTCGGGTGGCGGTCCGAGAGGCAGTGGCGGGATGACAAAAGCCTCCGAGGTCTTTTAAAGTGGCGGTTCGGAATGCATTGCTTTAACCGCACCCCCGAGCAGGTGTGCAGCCAGGTAGTCGCAGCCGGATTCAACCCACCGGAATTGACTTTAATCCGCGACCTGGAAGTGCACTTCGAAGACGATATCGTAAGCCAGCACCTCTGCACTTTCAGGAAGTGAACATATCCGAATCTCGGCAACATACTCTCGAGCGGGCGTGATTGGAGCAGGCTGCCTCCGGTGAAGACGAGACCCTTGTTTTCAGCAAACCCCTGCACAGCCCTGTCCCTGGTCCTGGACAGCAGTGAAACATAGTCAATCATAATTTGACGACGAAAGGCGGCCTTATTGTCAACAACAACCTTGGTTACGGGTGGAGCGGGATTTCTTGGAAGTCACGTCGCGGAGCAGTGTTTGAAATTAGGCCATTCGGTGATTATTCTGGATGACCTGAGCGGGGGATTCGAGTCGAACGTTCCGCACGGCGTGCGTTTCGTGAAAGGGTCTGTCACTGACGACGCCCTCGTTGAGAGCCTGTTCAACGAAAACCAGATCGATTTTGTTTATCACCTGGCGGCCTATGCCGCCGAAGGTCTGTCCCACTTCATCCGGCGCTTCAACTATACAAACAACCTTGTTGGTACAGTGACAGTTCTAAATGCGGCCATCCGAGCCGGACGCGTGAGGCGATTTGTCTTTACGAGTTCCATCGCAGTTTACGGTTCGGCTCAGGTACCGATGGATGAAGCCACTCGACCGGTTCCCGAGGATCCCTACGGAATAAGCAAATATGCCGCCGAGCTCGACCTCGAAAGTGCCCATCGCCTGTTTGGGCTGAATTACACGATCTTCAGGCCACACAATATCTACGGAGAGCGCCAGAACCTGGGAGATCTTTACCGTAATGTACTGGGAATTTTTATCAACCAGGTCATGAAGGGCGAGCCGATGTCCGTCTTCGGCGACGGCCTCCAGACGCGCGCCTTTACTCATGTGGACGACGTCGCTCCGTTGATCGCGCGATGCGTAGACATTCCGGCGTCATGCAATAACGTGTTCAACGTAGGAGCCGATACTCCTCATAGCGTTCTGGAGCTTGCACATATGGTCGCGGATGCTTTCGGCGTGGCGCCATCAATCCGCCACCTGCCCGTCAGGGAAGAAGTGGTTAATGCCTATTCGTCGCACGACAAGACGACTCAGGTATTTGGAAAGCCAAATCCTGTTCCTTTATCCGTTGGGGTAAGGCGCATGGTGGCTTGGGCGCGGAAGATTGGACCGACCAGCGGCAGAGCGTTCCGGAATATCGAAGTGCGGCAAAAGCTGCCGCCTTCCTGGGCCGTTCTGTCGGCGCAAGGCGGAAAAGAGTTTTAGGCGTGAGCAATCCTCCCGTATCGGTCTGCCTTACGACTTATAACCGGGCCAGCATGCTTTCGGGGACCCTGGATTCGATCCTGTCGCAGGGTATGGGAGACTTCGAGCTGATTGTCAGCGACGATGGGTCGACCGATGCCACAGAAGAGGTCTGCCGCGATTACGCGGCAAAGGACAACCGCATTCAGTACTTTCGTAATGGCTCTAATTTGAGAATGCCCGGCAATCTGAATGCCGCAATCGGGCGCGCTAACGCACCACTGGTGGCAAACCTGCATGACGGAGACGTCTACCGCCCGGATCTCCTCTCAAAATGGAAGATCGCTCTTGAGAATCAGCCCGATGCGGCATTCGTGTTTAACGCGCTGGAAGCCATCGATTTCGATGGGCGCCACATCCGCTTTCATACACATGAGTTTGGCCCGAGAATTGAGCCGCTTAGCCTGACCCGTTTTATGCTGAACCAGCTGACCTCTCCCGTCTGGGGAACCGTGATGGCGCGACGGTCGTCCTACGAAAAGAGCGGGATGTTCAAAACGCAGTATGGCTTCATCAGTGACGTGGAAATGTGGATGCGCCTCAATGTAGATCATCCCGTCGCTTACATCGCTGAGCCTCTGGTCAGCGTGACCCCGCGCGAACTGACTCATCCCTACGCTTACGTCGACTGGAGACTGGAGCAGATAACCATTACAATCCAAAGAGACATAATCGCCCTTTTGGAAGCGCGGGGCCTGATTCGCGCCGCCGAGGCCAGGCGGCACTTGCAAAAACTCCGCGAGAGGCGTTGGCTGTTTCTCGCTGGGTCGTGTTTGAAGAGACGGCGAACCGACCTCCTGACTGAAGCATTGAAGCTATTTGGCAATGACGATAGCCTGTTGCTCAGGTCTGTGGCCACACTGGCCTTTCCCCTCCGCCTCATTGCCGGGCGCCGCTGAAACTCTGATGACAACTCGGCGCGCCTTAATGACAGACAAAGCGAGGATTAGCGGCGTGGGAGCGGCAGATTATTAAAGATGGCAATTAGGGAAAAACATAGTTGAAAAACTCCATCCAAAGGCTCCTTGGGGCATTTGGCGTACAGCTCATACGCTTACAAGGGCCAGTCAGCGAGACAGGTGCGCCGGAACTCGTATATGAGCGCATATTACCCGTCGCGACCTATGCTCCATGGAATTCATCTCCCGACTTTCTATCCACATACAGTTTGATAAAGGACAATACACTTGTCGATAGATACCGATGCTGGGAACTTTGGACGCTTGTGGAGCAAGCTGAGAAGGCCAATGACGGGATGATCCTGGAAGTCGGTGTATGGCGCGGCGGAACTGGTGCGCTGATGGCGAAGAAGGCTCTGCTGGACGGAAGCAGTGCGCGTGTCTATCTGTGCGATACCTTTGAAGGCGTGGTAAAAGCTGGATCGTACGATACGATCTATAAGGGCGGCGAACACGCTGACGCCTCACAGCATATCGTCGAAGACCTGCTCCAAAAAATGGACATTACAAATGCGCGGATACTCAAGGGCATTTTCCCTGACGACACCGCACGCTTGATTGAACCGGATATTCGATTCAGCCTGTGCCATATCGACGTAGATGTATATCAGTCGGCCAGGGACGTGATGGCCTGGATCTGGGAGCGAATGCTTCCTGGAGGCATAGTCGTCTATGACGACTATGGCTTTAAAGGATGTGGTGGAATCGCAAAGTACGTCAACGAGCAGTTGACTGAACGTGATCGGTTGGTACTGCACAACTTGAACGGGCACGCAATCGTGATTAAGACGCCAACCGCCAACGTCTCGAGATTCGATCTCTCGATGGGCCGTCCTGCCAGTTGAGGCGCCATTCTGATCGTTCCTTCTCTGTGCCGTCGTAATGAATCGCTGAACTCTCGTGAAAGCTCGAACCGACACCGTGCGACTCCGACGAAGAGATGCATTGCGTGGTCGAGCGGTTCTGTCCCTCTATGCTGTTTTGAACGGGGGACTGCGCCTTGCTCGATTCCTGCTGTGGCCGCGAGCACGCCCCTTGCATCCCCGTAAGATCTGCGTATACCGCGTGGGCAATGTTGGCGACATTGTCTGTAGTCTGCCCGCCCTGGCGGCAATTCACCGTGAGTATCCAGCGGCGGCACTGACATTGCTGACAACCTCCGGCCGCAAAGGACTGCCTGGAGCAAAGGACGTCTTCCAGGACGTCGATTGGCTTGATCGTATATTCGAATATTATCCAGCTGAGATATCTGGTCCGCGCGCAGCCCTGTCATTCATTTCTCAGCTGCGGAGCCAACGCTTCGACATATTTATCGAGCTACCCAACGACATGGCCGCTATCCCGACTCTTTTTAGAAACATGTTATTTGCACGGCTTACCGGGGCAAAATGGGCAGCGGGCTGGACCGTCAATACGCTGCGCGTCGCATTGCAACAGCAATCCGAGTTCATCGAGTTCCCGAACGAGGTTGTCCGTCTGCTCCAACTTGTCGAGCGCATCGGCATTTCGACTGGTGGAATTGAATTTACCCTTCCGATCGCAGAGCAGCGCGTTCGGCGGACGGCGAGTCAACTGGCTGCCTTCGGGTTGCCGGAGAGTGCCCCAATTGTCGCCTTGGGCCACGGCGCAAAACGCCCGGGCAACCGTTGGCCTGCAGCGCGCTTTGCCGAAGTAGGCCGAGAGTTCACACTGCGTGGCTACTACGTATTGATTCTGGGAACGGAAGCTGAACGGGAAGGAGCGGAAGCAATTCGTGAGCAGGTCGGCGACCGCTGCATCAACCTCGCAGGCACTACGGGAGTGCTCGAAGCGGCAGCCGCAATCCGATTCTGCCGGCTCTTGATCTGCAATGACTCGGGGCTCCAGCATCTGGCCAGTGCCGTAGGTACGCCGTGTGTTGCAATCTTTTCCTACTGGCAATTAAGGGGAAAATGGTGGCCCAATCACCCAAAATCGATTGTCCTGCAAAAAGCAGTACCCTGTCATACATGTTATTTGCACGCTTGCCCTGTTGGCGACCGATGTGTTATCGAAACATCCCCGCACGACGTGATTTCCGCGGCTTGCTATATCCTTGACGAAAGCACTAAGCCGATTCAACGCGAAGAACCTAAATTCGCAAGCTTTAACATACCCCTCCCATAACTGATGCCGACTTCCGGAGTACACCTTGCCATGGAGGCCCTGGGCATCAAGCATGGGGGCGGAGCCACAGTCCTCAAAGATCTGCTTGTCGAGGCTCTGTCGGATCCACGGTTTAGTAAGGTGTCCGTATTCTGTTCGCCGCGATCAGTCCGGACGTTTGAATTTCCAGTGTCGCCGCTTCTGAATGAAATCGAGGTTCCGCAGGCCGAATTCTCCAGATTCAGCCGTCTTTGGTGGCTTGAACGACGCATGGAGGCGCACCTCAGGAGCATCGACGCGAACGTTTTACTGTGCCTGGGGGGTGCAGGCCGCTCTTCACAAATCCCCTGCCTCACGTTTATTCAGCAGTCTCTGCCGTTCTGCCCCGAGGCACTTGCGCTTCTCAGCAGGCCGGCCAGATGGAGGATCAGGGCGATCTCTGGCTTAATGAGACGATCATGCCAGGCCAGCGCTGCAGTTCTCGTGCAGACGGAAACAATGAGGAAGGCAGTCCTGACCGCCTTTGGCATCGAACCCGGCAGAGTCCATGCTTTTCGCCCTTCCGTCCACCTTCCTGAGCGCTGTGCGGTTCTTTCCGACGGCCTGGCTGCAATGCGCAAATCCAGGCCCGGATTCAGGCTTTTGTACGTCGGCAGCCAGTCGAAGTACAAAAACGTGAAAACCCTGTTGGCCGCTGTCAGGAAAGTGAGAAAACAGTTTGCTGACGTAACCCTGTTCCTGACTTGGCCCACTGATCATCCCGTTCATGGCCGTGACGGCATCATGTGTCTTGGCTATCTTCAGGCTGGCGCACTGACTGAAGCCTACCAACTTGCAGATCTCGTCGTCATGCCCTCACTTGTCGAAACGGTTGGCCTGCCTATGCTCGAAGCGATGAGTATGGGAACCCCGGTTCTGGCTGCAGACCGGCCCTATGCGCGCGAGCTATGTGAGGACGCGGCAGTTTTTTTCGACCCTCTCGATGTCGACGACCTGGTCAACCGGATCTCAGGTCTCCTCGCTGATAACACGCTGCGAGCCGAAATGGCATTAAGGAGCTCTGTGTTGATTGAAAGGTATTTGACCTTCCGGCCGTACCGGAAGATGCTTGATGCCGTTATTGAGACGACCGGCGCGGGAAAAAATCCGGCAGTCCCCCGTTCATCCCGAAATGATTATGAAGTGCCGGATGGAAGCTATGATCGGCAGTGATTGCGCAGAGCTGGTATATGTGAATGCCGGTAATCGGGAATTGCTCAAATTGGTCGAACGGCTACCTCCCGGGCGGGCACTCGACTGCGGATGTGGAGCGGGCGGCAATGCTCGGGTTCTCGCATCTTGTGGATGGGAAGTCGTGGGAATAACGATAAGTCCTGGCGAGACGTCGGAAGCTGCGCGGTTTTGCACACACGTCTACCTGCATGACCTGGAATCAGGGCTTCCACCGGACATAACCGGCGTATTCGATCTGGTCGTCTTCTCCCACTCGCTCGAGCACATTCGCAATCCGGGTCGGGTCCTGCACGATGCGCGCACGGTGTTAGCGGCGGGAGGGCATATAGCAGTTGCGCTTCCAAATATCCTTTACTGGCGGTACCGTTTACAGTTTGCGGCGGGGCGATTCGAATATGAGGACGGCGGGATTATGGATAATACTCACGTACACTTCTACACATTTCAATCGGGAGCGCGTCTGCTCAAAGAAAATGGCTTTCAATTGATTGAATCGACCGTCGAGGGCTCGTTCCCATTGCGGCCGCTGAGGCGCATCCTACCTCGTGCCGCCGGTTACCTGGATCGCCTCGCCTGTAAATTATGGCCGGGATGCTTTGGATATCAGCTTCTCTACATCGCTAAATTGGATAGTTCAAGCTAAGAAACCCTTGCGCTCTCTGAATCCAATGTCAGACCCTGCTCATGTTCCTGAGCAGGGAGTTGCCTGCGATAAAAGCTTGCCTGTGGTATCGACGCAGATAAATCTGGTTCCGGATTTCGCTTTCAGAGACGGGAACGATCCGTCACCTCCAACGGTCAGGTCCCCCGCCACCCCTGCGTTCCCTAGCGCCGACAGCGCGTTGCCGTCATGAAGTGCCACCGCTGAATTTCCGACAAGAATAACGTTTCCCGCCCCCGCATCGGAAACCCGCGAAGCGGCCGAGGGCGCCGATCCGATAATTCCCACAATTCGCCAGTTATAAGAGTAATCGTTGAGCGTCACGAAAGGGGTAGCTACTCCATTGGCATAGCCGTTCATCATCGTAATGTTGGCGTTCGACCACCCTCCGGGTCCCCCGCCCAGGGTAACAATTCTATCGGTCGGCGCGTTGAATACATCCCCCGTAAAAACGAGATTCTGATTCGAAAGGCAGTCTCCAGGCTTGGGGCAGCCGGGGCTGTATACCGCCTCGATTTTAATAGCACCTTCGCCGGTAGTAGCTGACCAGTCGTTATTCTCGAAGTGAACAGAGGTAAAACTGGATGCCACCATCCCTTTTATATGTAGACCTGTCATGCGGTTTGTCTGAAATAAGCCTCCGAGCCACGTAAGGGATCCGGAGTCTGTGATGAAAACACCGTCATTCATGGCATTCTGGCACTCAAAGTTAACCACCGTTGAGGCATTGAAGGCTTCGCTGAAGTGAGCGCAGGAATTGACGTTGTCCACATGCACTTCGTACAAAGAACTATCCTCCGCATTGCTGACCCAAAGACCGGCCGTCCCCGGTCCATAAAATCCCTGAATGCTGATGTTATGCAGGTAGAGGCGCGGCACTGCCTTACCGACAAATTTCAATCCCGACCCGCTTTTTGTTGTGCTGGCCACGTCACCCTTGTCTCCGCCATGCCAGGTGTCCGGGCCATACAGACTGATATCCGATATTTCATACGTGGGATCGGCATATGCCGTCGAATTTGCCACCATGAAGTCGCTTCCATCGGCCTTGGTGAAGATAAAGCGGGTTCCGCCAAACTTGGGGTTCTGACCGCCAAACCAGATACCGCTACCTGTTCCCATGAACGAAAGAGTGCGGTTAACCGTCGATGAAGGAGCGGGCAAAGAGATGTTTCCCATAAGACAGTCGCCGGCCGGAAATCGGAGCGTCTTCCCCGTCGCCCACGCAGCATTCAAAGCTGCGGTTGCCGCCTTCGTATCGTCAGTGGTGCCGTCGCACCGTACGCCAAAATCAGTAGCGCTCAAAGTCTCGAGAGCACGTGTTTCGATCGCCGAAAGTTCCGCCGCAATCTGCTTGTTTCCCACTATTTCAACTGGCGTTGCCGCGCGGCTTGGAAAAATCGCGGTGCTCTGTGCCGTGCACAAGGCGGCAAGCGCTATCAGGAGGCAGGAAGAATTGAAGAAAGCCATATCCAAGACTCTATCCGAACGCGGGGTCTCCGATCTGCAATTCCAGACCGCTTCGGCGAATGCAGCCTCCCCAAAGAAATCCTGCAAGTAAATTGCCTCAGCCAAAATCGAAGAAATTCCGGAGCAATCCCTGACCCTTTCACAATCAGTCAGACGTCTGGTTCTGCCACTCTTTCGCCACGTAAACCCAGGCGACATTACCATCCGGCACCACTGGACCGGCGATGCCCTGCGGCTCCACTCCTTTAAACACAAAGGCTATTGGTGGTATGGGCGCAATCGGGAGCGTGCCAGCATGAACCTCTTCGCCGCGTTGATCCCCCGCGACTCCCAGGTCCTGGAAATTGGTAGCCATATAGGATATGTAGCCCAGCACTATTCCGCGTTGGTCGGGCCTCTGGGACGCGTGTTCTGCTTCGAGCCAAGCCCGGAGAATCTTCCCTATCTGAAGGCAAATGTCGAACGGAGCGCTCTCCGGAATATAGAAATTGTGGAAGCGGCGGCCGGTAATCGCGACGGCTCGGCAACATTCTTCTATGAGTCGATAACCGGACAGAACTCGACAGTGGTTCCGGATTTCAGGGGACTGGAGATCAACAGCAGCTTCAACGCTCTCCCGACCGGTTACCAGACCTGTACGGTCCCGATGAAAAAAGTGGACTCGTTCCTTGCCGAGCGCCAAATCGGAGTTGGTCTCACAACAAAGGACGTCAACTTCATCAAGATCGATGCCGAAGGGGGAGAGCGGGACATCCTGCTCGGAATGACCGATACCATGCGCCGCCATCCGCGACTAATGGTTGAAATCAACACCAATCATGCAGAGGTGTTCGGGATTTTGACAGCCGCCGGATACCTTCTGTTTGACCCCTCGCGTGTTCCGGTGCTTAGTCCCGACCCCGGGGTCTTCGGTGGAAATATATTTGCTATCCACCCAACGGATACGATTGCCTTGCAAATCATGCGCATGGCCCTGCCCGACGCAACCCCGGAATCTTAGAACGCCCGCTCGAATTCCCCGCTTATGCAAACCGACCCCACCCTCAAAGACTCCGTCCACGACTTCTGGAACGAGAAATCCTGCGGCGAAGTCTACGCCTCCGGCTCCGTCCTCCGCGAGCAACTGGAATCCCAGGCCCGCGAGCGCTATGCCCTCGAACCCTGGATCCACCCCTTCGCCGACTACCCCTCGGGCGCCGGCAAAGACGTCCTCGAAATCGGTGTCGGCATGGGAGCCGATCATCTCGAATGGGCTAAAGTCCACCCCCGCTCCCTCACCGGCATCGACCTGACCGACCGCGCCATCGGCTTCACCGCCGATCGTCTCAACCTCTACAGTCTCCACTCCGATCTGCGCGTCGCCGACGCCGAAAGCCTGCCCTTCCCCGATAAGTCTTTCGATATCGTCTACTCCTACGGCGTCCTGCACCATTCGCCCGATACCGCCCGCGCCATCCAGGAAGTCCATCGCGTTCTCCGCCCCGGTGGTACGGCGAAGATCATGATCTATCATTCGCGTTCCCTCGTGGGCTACATGCTGTGGCTGCGCTACGGCCTCCTCGCCTTCCAGCCCTTCCGGTCCCTGCGCGACATCTATGCCCATCACCTCGAAAGTCCCGGGACCAAGGCTTTCAGCCTCTCGGAAGCGCGCTCGCTGTTCGCCTCTTTTTCTTCCGCCGACCTTCGCATCTCTCTCGGACCCGGCGACCTTCTCGAAGGCGCCGTCGGCCAGCGCCATCGCGGACTTCTCCTTCGCGCCGCCAAAGCCGTCTGGCCCCGCTGGTTCATTCGCAGAGCATTGAAACAGCACGGCTTGGGAATGCTCATCACGGCTGTCCGATAAGCCGATCTTCGAGCATGAATCTCCAGTCACAGCACTTGTCCAACTTTGTTGCGTTGAAAACACTTCAC
>Ga0302140_10004930_pt1 | contig 16969 bp, 16 predicted proteins | sample I_Bog_E1_1_FD_202095 | JGI IMG/M metagenome (GOLD analysis project Ga0302140, IMG submission 202095) | Peat permafrost microbial communities from Stordalen Mire near Abisko, Sweden - I_Bog_E1_1 | ecosystem: Environmental > Terrestrial > Soil > Wetlands > Peat | place: Sweden: Abisko, Stordalen... | reverse complement strand
CGACGGGCGCCGCTGGTCCGACGGGTTCCGCAGGAGCGCCAGGTGCAACGGGCGCCGCAGGTAGCACCGGTAATACGGGAGCGGTCGGTCCCACAGGCGCCGCCGGTCCGACAGGTTCCACAGGAGCGCCAGGTGCAACGGGCGCGGTCGGTCCCACAGGCGCCGCTGGTCCCACAGGCGCCGCTGGTCCCACTGGTACAGCGGGAGCAACGGGGGCCACCGGAGCGGTTGGCGCGACGGGCTCAACTGGCGCAGCATCCACAGTGCCCGGACCCACCGGTCCCGCAGGTGCGACCGGAGCAAACGGAGTAACCGGTCCGGCAGGTCCCACTGGCGCGGCAGGTTCCACGGGTGTTGCAGGGTCGACGGGAGCAGCAGGTGCCACAGGCGCGACTGGCGCTGCGGGCCCAACTGGTGCGGCATCCACCGTACCTGGCCCAACAGGACCCGCAGGCGCGACCGGAGCGAACGGACCAACTGGAGCGGCAGGTCCCACCGGTGCGGCAGGCTCGACAGGTGTAGCGGGAGCTACCGGCCCTGCGGGCGCGACTGGCGCTGTGGGCGCAACTGGCGCGGCCTCCACCGTACCGGGCCCAACAGGACCCGCGGGCGCGACCGGAGCCAACGGAGCAACCGGCGTGGGTTCCACCGGTGCAACCGGACCGGCCGGGGCCACGGGCCCAACCGGACCAGCCGGTATAGGCACTATCGGAGCCACCGGTCCAACCGGACCTACAGGTTCCGGAACGGTCTTCACCGCGAACATTTACAACACCGTGCAGGCGGATTTCTACTTCCCGCCGAGCGCGAGTGGCGATCCCACCGCAAGCGGCGCGCTGACTTCATTCACTCAGACAGGCGTGCCGATGCCGGTCGCCTGCACATTCGACTCAATCTACGTCCAACCGGGTACGGTGGGCTCCGGACTGGGCTACGGCGGAAGCTTCTCGGTGACATTGTGGCTGAGCGCCGGTGGCACGGGTACGCCCGCGGCCACCGCATTGACGGTGTCCGGCACGGAGGGTAGTGTGAGTCCGGCGGTTTCGCCCGTTTCAGCCCACCTGACCGGAGCCAGCGTCTCGGTATCGGCGGGAGACGTGATCTCTGTTTTTGCGTCCGGCGCCGGAGTGGATAACGGCACAGGCCCGCTGAGTGTCTCGATGCACTGCAAATAAAGGTTCGGGGCCGATTCATACCGGCCCCGTGACACAAATCGACATGCGCGCAAAATTGAGACTTCCGCTCCGCCATGTTTACGCGCTCGCCACTTGGGTGGCACTGACCGTCGTCGGCGCAGCCGCTCAAACAACGCCAGGTATCGTCGCCAAAGCACCTTCCGCCGATACGTACCTCGCGGCGTCGTACGAAGCCTACCAGCAAGGCAAATTCTCCGATTCGATTGCCGCGGCGCGCGAGGCTCTCAAATTGCGCCCGGATCTCGCCTGGGCCTGGAACAACATGGCCGCGTCCTATAACTCGCTCGGCCTGTTCGACGATGGCCTCCGGGCGGCGCAGGAAGCCCTCCGCCTGCAGCCCGATTTCACCCTGGCGCAAAACAATCTCGAATGGGCAAAACTGAATCTGGATTCCACCCCGGAAGGTTACGTCACCAGATCTTTGGCCTACTTCCGTCAGGGGAAATACGAAGAGTCGCTCAAGGCCGCGCAGGCTGCTCTTCATTTGCGCCCCGATTATGCCGAGGCGTGGAACAATATCGCCGCCGCCGACAACGCCCTGACCCACTGGGCCGACGGAATTCAGGCAGCTGAGCAGGCCATTCGGCTAAAGCCCGATTTTCAGCTGGCAAAGAACAATCTGGCCTGGGCACAATCGCAGCTGAAGCACTGATTTCGCCCCCGCCACTGCCCTCATTTGAGATAATGACGACTTGTCTTGCGACTCGCCGCAGCCTCGCCTGAAGAACCTCCCGCCCGGCCACAGCGACCAGACAGCCCTGCTGGAAACGGAAGCGCGCTATCTGCACGGCTGCTTCTTTGGCAACAGCGCCCCGGACGACGTGATCAACCGCTACGTCACCGCCAACATCCTCTGCTGCCCCGCCCCCGGCAGCCTGACCGATACGATCGTAGCCCGGCGTCTGGATGCCGAGGCCGTCGAATTATTCCTGCGCTGGCGGAATAAAGACTCCCGCATACTAACAAAAAAGATCCGAATTATTTTCTACCTGGTGGAGGTACGGTCCGAATATTATCCTGCATTTTTCGGTAAAGCGGTTCATAATGAAACACGGTTTCGCGCCGCACTCGGTCTCCTTTCCGCCCTGCCGCAAACTGCCTGGAAGTATCTGAAGGGCGCGTATCTGGTCCACACGAACCGCCTGAGCGAAAATGGCCCCGTTTGACGCTATCGTTGTCGGCGCCGGTCCGGCCGGCGTCATGGCCGCCAGGTCGCTCGCTGGCAAACGAGTCCTGATTCTCGACGTTGGCCGCCAACCCGATTCCCTGCCCGACCTCGCCGGCGATCTCTACTCCCTTCGCCAATCGCAGCCCGATCTGTTCGATCTTCTGATTGGAAAAGACTTCGACTCCCTGCACAATCTTCACAATGAGCCCCTCAGTCTCAAACTGAAAGCCCCGCTCATGCGATACATTGTCGACGATGCCCGCTCGCTCGCCCCCGTGCGATCCCAAAACTTCAACGCCACCATGAGTTTCGCCGCCGGCGGACTCGCCAACGCCTGGGGCGCCGGAGTCTACCGCTTCACCGCGCGCGACCTCGAAGGCTTTCCGGTCGGCAAACCGGAACTGGAACCGTTTTACGACGAACTGACGGAACACATGGGCGTCAGCGGCGCCAACGACGATCTGACTCCGTCCTTCGGCAACGATCCGGCGCTCCAGCCACCGATTGAACTGTCGCGCTTTGCCTCGGACCTCCAGACCGGCTACCAGCGAAAACGCGCGCTGTTCGCAAGACTCGGCGTATCCATCGGCCGCACGCGCCTCGCCGTACTCACCCGCCCGCATCGCGGCCGCCCACCCTATAATTACGGCAACTTCGAATTCTTTCGGCCACACGATCCCTCCGTTTACAACCCCGTCTATACCTTGCGCGAACTCATCCGCGCCGGCCACGTCCGCTACGAACCGCAACACCTCGTCCTCCGTTTCGCGCAATCCGCCGATGACGTCACCGTCACCACGCGGAACCTCCAAACCGGCGCGCATGAAGTCTTCGAAAGCCGTACTCTCATTCTGGCGGCGGGCGCTCTGAATTCGGCGAAACTGGTACTCGAATCGAATAACGACCATGAAACCCGCCTCCCGCTGCTCGACAATCCCATGACCTGCCTGCCGCTGTTCCGCCCGAATCGCATCGGGCAGGCTCTCGATACGTACGATAGTTCTCTCGGACAACTCATCCTGATCCACGAATTTCAGGGGACGGTGCTACAGGGCTCCGTCTACGGGACAGCCGGCCCGCTCCGCAGCGACATTCTCTTCGAACTGCCGTTTTCGATCACCGCCAACCTCGCCTGGCTGCGCCGCACGGCCGCCGCCACGGGACTGCTCATGATGTTCTATCCGGCAGATCCTCATCCCGATAACTACCTGCAGCTGGCCACGGACGGAGCGCTCGAATTGCGCTACGGTCAGCCGGTCACCAAGGGTCCCGCTCGCGGCGTCGGCGAGAAAGCGCTGATCCCCGCGCTGCGAAAAATCGGTTTCTATACCGCCGCGGCGCTCTGCCAGTACCCTCCCATGGGCTCCGGCATTCATTACGCCGGCACCTTGCCTATGCGTGAAAAACCCGGCCGCTACGAACTCTATCCCGATGGCCGCCTGCACGGCTCGCAAAACATCTACGTCGTCGATGGCGCCTGCTTCCCTCGCCTGCCCGCGAAGAACCTGACCCTCACCATCATGGCCAACGCCATGCGGATTGCCTCCCGCCTGCGCCACCGGATTCTATGACGATCTTTATCACTGGCATCCGTGGGTTCCTGGGCTCGACTCTGGCGCGTACTCTCGAAGCCAGGGGACATCGAGTGCTCGGCAGTTCCAGCGCCGCCACCAACATGCCGCAGCTTCGCATCGGCGAGCCTGTCGATCCTGCAATCTTCGCCGACGCCGATACCGTGATTCACTGCGCGCACGATTTCGAGGTGGGCGCGCTCGAACGCAACGTGCGCGGCTCGCGCCTGATTTTCGAAGCGGCCGGCACGCGCCGCCAGATCTTCATCAGCTCACATTCCGCCCGGCCGGACGCGGTCAGCGAATATGGCATCGCCAAATACCGCGTCGAACGCTTCTATCTCGACGCCGGCCAGTCCCTGGTCCGGCCCGGTCTCGTGCTCGGCGCGGGCGGCATGTTCGACCGCCACCTGCGCCTGATTTGCCACTCGCGCGTCATTCCGCTGGTCGATGGCGGCAGCGATCCCGTCGCCGTCCTCGCGCTTTCGGATTTCTCGCTCGCCATGCTCAAAGCGGTGGAAGCCTCCGAACCACTCGTCCTGAATCTCTTCAACCAAACCGAACCGGCCATGCGCGAAATCGTCGAGACCGCGCTCCGCCTCCGCCAGCGGCGCGCCCTGATCCTCCCGATCCCGTATACTCTGGCCGCCTTTGCCGTCGGCGCGGCCGAACGCTTCCGGCTGCCCCTCTCGTTCAACTCCGGCAGTCTCCGCGCCATGAAACTGAACCGGAAACGCCTCCACGAGTCGAACCTGCGCAGTCTTCTCGGTGACGAAACGGATCTGGAAACCGCCATCGCCCGATCACTCGCATAAATGCTAAGCTGGCTCTTTGCCCCGACCTTTTCCCTCACCGATTGCCAGTGACAAACCCGCCTAATTTCCTGACCTTCGATATCGAGGAATGGTATCGGGTCAACTACCAGGGCGCTCCGGCATCGAACATGATCTGCCCGCCTGGCTGGATGGAATCGTTCACGGATAAATTACTGGATATCTGCGCGACAGGCGGATGCCGCAGTACATTTTTCGTGCTCGGCTCCGTAGCCGAAAACTTCCCTGATGTAGTTCGGCGCATCGCAGCGGCAGGACACGAAATTGCCTCCCATGGCTGCGACCACAAGTCTGTCTTCGCCATGACCCCGGCTGAATTCGCCGAAGATCTCCGCCGTTCCTGCGGCATGCTGGAATCGCTCACGGGCCTTGCGGTGCGCGGTTTCCGTGCCCCATCTTTTTCGGTGAGCCGCGACATCCTGCCCTGGTATTACCACGCGCTCGAAGCGGCCGGACTCCATTATTCGTCCTCCGTGTTCCCCGGCAAGACCTTTCTCTACGGCATTCCCGATTTCCCCCGCCGCGTGCATCGCCCCACCATCGACGGTCTTGGCACCACCATCACGGAGTTCCCCGTGACCAGGGTCGATCTCGCCGGCATCACCACCGGCCTTTATCTGCGCTTCTTCCCTCTGTCGTTTCTTCGCCGTCGCATCCGCGAAGAAAACGCCGCCGGACGTCCCGCGATGCTCTACCTCCATCCGCGCGAAATCGATCCACAACAGCCGCGCCTCGCGCTGCCCTGGGCCAAATCCTTTATCCATTACTTTGGGCTTCGCGGTTGCGAAGAGAAGGTACGCACGCTGCTGCACACAGCGCCCGGCCCATTCCTCACCATCGGCGACGCGCTCCACCAGTACCCTGAGTTCTCCGCATGAGTAGCGGTGGAAGCAATGCCTGTGTGTTCCAGGTCCGCACCACCGGCGAGTTGGAGCCAGCCGAGATCGACGCAATCGCGCACCTGTTCGAAATCGTCTTCGCCAAACCCTGCCCGCCGGATCTCTTCCTTCGCAAATACGCCGATAGCCCGCTCGGCCGCTCCGTCCACAGCCTGATGTTTCTCGATGGCCAGCTGATCGGCGCATTCTCAGCCATACCGCTGCGCTACCGCTTCTTTGGCGAAACCATGCCGTTCGCCATCACAGCCGATCTGATGATCCACCCAAGCCACCGCGGCCCTGTCTCCAGACTGCAACAGCTGGCCGACGGTCTCTACAGCACGCTGGCCCGCGAGGGCGTCGCCTTCGTTTTCTGCTGCCTGCGCGATGAGGTCTTCCGTCTGCATCACGCCATCTCCGGCTGGCAGGCCATCGGCAAGATTTCCTATTATGCGGCGCCCTTCCGGTTCCCGTACCTCGGGCCTGCCACCGCTCTGGCACGCGCCGCCGTGCGCGTATGGAACCAGCGTTCGCCAGCCCCGCGGGATGCCGGGTATGAAATCGAAAAGATCGATGACACCGGTTTTACCAACTGGCGCTATCGCATTTTCCCAACCAATTACCAGACCATTGACCTACCCGGCGGCGGCAGCGCCATCTATGCAACGGAACTCTACTATCCGATCGTCGGCCTTCCACCGCAACTGCGCACCGGCATCCTGCTCGATGTATCGCCGCTGACGAAAACAAATCTCGACGCCGCAGTCCGCCAGATCCGGCAACGAGAGCCGCGCCTGAGCGTGCTCGCCTATCAGGGTTATCTGCGATTCCAGCCGCGCGACATGCTGCGGATCCCGGCGAAATGCGAAAAACAGCCGTGGACCTTAGCGGGAAAAATACTGATCCCTGGCCAGGTGGATGAACGGATCTTCCACCTCCGCAACTGGAACATCAACCTATCCAACGGCGATCTGGTCTGACGGTATCTCGCTCAGAAACCTTTGCCCTTCTGCAACAACGCTTTCTGCTGCACGGCCCACGCCAGATTGTTCTTCGCCAACTGGCTATCGGGCCGCAGCCGCACAGCCTCCTGCGCCGCTTTGATGCCCTCGTCCCACTTCGCCTCCGAGTTATAGGAAGCCGCGATGTTATTCCACGCTTCCCATGAATCCGGCTTCAGCTGCAGCGCCTGGCGCGCCGCCAGGATCGATTCCTCGAAGTTACGCTGCTGGTAAAACACCAGCGATTGATTCAGATAGGTTTCCGCCGTGGGCCGGAGCGCCGCCGCGTTGGCCAGCCATTCTTTCGCCTCCACATCCTGCGGAAACCTCGCCAGCGTTTCCGTCGCCGTTTGCCGAAGCAGATTCGTATTCACCTGTTGCGCGTAGATCGCCATCAACAGATGCGGAGCGTCCAGAAAGGAGGGATTGTTGGCAATCGCAATATTCAGCTGTCGGACCGCGTCATCCAGGCGTCCCCTGCCTCGCAGCCAGACCGCGTAATAGTAGTGCGATGTCGCTTCGGTCGGCGCCAGTGCGGCCGCGCGCGCAAAGTGCCGCTCCGCCTCGGCGTCATTGAGCAGCGCGCCATTCACCACGCCCAGGTTCACTTCCAGAATGGAGTAGTTCGGATTGAACACCAGCGCACGCGTGAAATAATCCAGCGCCTGTGCGTTCTGGCCTTTCTGCATCTGAGTGAGCCCGTAGTTCATCAGCCCGCGCCCGTTATACGGGCTCTTCAGCGTGACGTCGTACCAGAGCGATTCTTCCGTGCGCCAGACCTTATTGCGTTCCCACGCGCCGGCCGCGAAGGCAAGCAGCACCAGCGCGCATCCGGCCGCTACAAATTCTCTGCGAACCGAATGCGAACGCACCCACAGCGCCAAAGCCCATACCGCCGCGAGCGCCAGCCCCGCAAACGGTATGAACATCCGGTGATCGTTCTCCACTTCCGCCAGCGGGAACACCGAGGTCGGCAGCACCATCAGCAGAAACCAGAACAATCCGAACGCGATCGGCCGCGTCTCCGCCCGTCGCGTGGCGCGAAACGCGGCATAAATAAGCCCGGCCACAAAGACGAATCCGAACAGCGCGTCGCCATCCAGAATGCTGCGGAAAGCCACCCGATCCGTATCCGCCGTCAGGCCCGTCGGCAGGAAAAAGGTCCGAAAATAGCGAAATATAACGATCGGCTGCGTGATCCTGTACGAATACGCCGAAGCCGCGCCAGGCAGATAAGTCTTCGGCGTCATCGCCAACGTCACCCATGCCAGAACAGCCGTCGCCAGCAGCGCCGGTACCGTCCGCCGCAGCGCCGTCTTCGCATCGTCGCCATCCACCAGCCAGATGTAAAAGAACAGCAGCAGCGGAAAAACCATCGCCTGCGGCTTCGAGAGCATCGCCGCCACGAAAGGCAGCAGATACAGCCCGTATTTCCTCATGCGCGGCGCATAGCCCCACACCACAATGCCCGCCACCACCCCCAGCCCCGAATACAGTTCGGCGCGCTGATTGATGTAATTGATAGTCTCCGCAATCGCCGGATTCAGCGCAAACAACGCAGTGGCAAAGCCCGCAAACCACACGTCCTCTCCGCCCGCACTCGAAAAAACTTTGCGATACAGCGCCAGCAGCAGCGCCAGCAGCACCAGAAACCAGAAAAATGTCGAAAGATGAAAATAGAGCGGCTTCAGCCCGTGCCCCAGCCAGTAGTCGATGGTAAACGAGCAGAACACCAGCGGCCGCCACACCCGGTTCGAAGGCAGCACGCTCGCCATGTCCGTATCCACGAAGAAGCGCGGCAGATTGTGGATATCCCTGATATACGGGTTCTGAACGATGCTATGGAAATCGTCGAAATGGAAATCGTTTTCGAAGTGATTCGAATAGACCAGCGTCACAATGATCGCGATGCCGAAAAACAAAAGAAGGCTTTTCCTGTTCATGAAGTCATCGCTCAGACCGCACCGCGCGCCGTGCAAATACAAAATCCCGCTGGATCGCGAAATTGCCGATGAACAGGACCGACTCCACCGAAATCTTCGCCGCGATCACGCTCACCCCGAAATACCCGGCCAGAAAAGTAATCAGCGCATAAGAGAGACAAACATTGGCCAGCGCCAGCAGCAGATAGCGCGGCAAGACAATCTTATGCTGCTCCCGCGATAAAAACACCGCCCTGCGTACTGCCGCATAGTTGAAGGCCAGCGCGATCGCGCGCGCCCCGAACAGCGAAGCCCCCACCACCCCCGAGGCGCGAAAAAAGAGATAAAAAAACAAATTGTCCAGGCATGCCGTCATCATCGATATGAAGCCGAACCGCAGCAGAACAAAATAAATCCGCATCGAATCGCGCAAAGGCTCGAAGTGCGACGTCGGATTTCCCGCTTCATAAATTGTTTGAATCGGCACTTCGATCACATCGAACCCCAGATGCTTTGCCGCAATCAGCATCTCCAGTTCGAATTCGTAGCCGGGAGCAGGTACCTTCAGCATCCGCTCCACCAGCATCCGGGGAATCGCGCGCAGCCCGGTCTGCGTGTCCCCCAGCCGCTGCCCCGCCACCACGCGCATCACCGTCTGCGTGATGGAATTCCCCAGTCGGCTGCGCAGCGGAACGTGCCCCGAAAACTCCCGCGCTCCCAGCACCAGCGCCTCGGGATTCTCCGCGAAACAGTGCGCCACACGCGCCACATCCGCGGGATCGTGCTGCCCGTCGGCATCTACCGTGACAATGCCCGCCAGCCCAGGATACTCAACAAGAAGATCGTTCATGCCCGTCTTGAGTGCCGCTCCCTTGCCCAGATTCACCGCATGCCGGATCACCTTGACCCCGGCGTCGCGAACCTGCTCGAAAATCCACGCGTAGTCCGGACCGCTTCCATCGTCGATCACCACCACCGCGGCAAACCCGCCGCCCCCCAGGGACCGGACAATTTCAATCAGCACCGGTTCCGGCTGATAAGCGGGAATCAGCGCCGCCATCGAAATGGCCGCCACTGTCGGAGAAGTGTCGTTGGTAGAGGCGGACGTGGTCGTCATCCTGTTTCGTTCTTGTTGGGAAACCGCGTACACCGGAGCCTGTTGGTCATTTTACCGGACCCGCCCGCTCCGCACAAATCAAATACCCGCACGGTTTCGACATATAGTATTGATACTCAAAAAAAGAGGCGTATTGTGATGACATGCTCCATATTTCATTAACCTGAATTTTGGCGCTGCCTGGAGCTTTATCGGTCTTCGGCCCCTCGCACCAACCGCAATTGCCGGCGTGACCTTAGCAGGTCTCGGCGATTCGGGTTTTCCCGCGGCCCTGCGCAACGCAATCCCGTACCCGCCCGGTCTGTCTTCGCCAAACTCCCAACTCCCGCTTGGCCCCGTTCTGACGAACACCGGGACAAGCGCGGCGATTGACGGAACGACAGCCCCCGGTGCGTGGATAAAGCCGGGAGCGGCCCTTTTCTTCGCCCCGAATGTCCCGCAGCGGTACCAGGGCGATTCGATTTATGAATCTTCGGACCCGATGCCGACAGTCGCTATTTAACGCTGACTATCGCGTCGCAGTTCAGGCAGGATCTTTTCCGCGAGCTTCAACTCATGCCCGGATTGAGCGATTCCGGCGTTTTGGCGAGGCTCGAAGCCATCAAAAGTGTGCGCCCTTCGCCGCCCCTGCCGTCCCTGGACGTTGACGTCAAACGGATGACCCGGTGGACGACCGCGAACCTCTTGTTGCTCAGGCTGCGCAATTCGCGCGCGGGCTTCGAGTCGATTCTCGACTCGAAAAGCTTCAACCTCCATCGTCCTTCATAAACTCTGCATGACGGATTCCCCGCATTTAGAGCAAACTTGTGGTGCGCACCACAATACCTCTATGCTGGTCAGATGCGGTCGCGCGGATGTTTCATATTTCTCGGAACGGCACTGTTGCCACTCGTCACGTTGGCCCAGTCTGTCCCTTTGACGCAGGATAGCTACGTGCTTCCCGGCGATATTGCTAACTACGGAAGTCAGCAATTTGTTCGTGTAGGGAGTCCGAGTGCGTTTCAGGCCCTGGTGCAGTTCGATCTTTCCACTCTTCCGCCCGGAACTACCGCCTCGAACGTGACCAGTGCCACTCTGGTTCTGTTCACGCGAGCAGTCGCCACCGCAGGCACAGTTTCCGTCTCCCTGGCCAATGCGTCCTGGACAGAGTCGGGAGTCAACGGCAGCAACACTCCGTCTGCCGCGCCGCCCGTGTCCTACACAGCCAGCACGTCCAGCGCCGGGGCCTGGATTCATGTCGATGTCTCCTCATTCGTCAGGTCCTGGCTCAACGGCACCACCAATAATGGCTTCATCATCACCCCCAACGGATCGGTGGATGTGATTTTCGACAGCAAGGAGAATTCCGCCACCAGTCACCCCGCCGCTCTCGAAATTACTCTTAGTTCCGCCGGATCAACTGGGGCTACCGGGGCTACCGGCGTTACCGGGCCAACCGGGGCTACCGGCGTTACCGGAGCTACCGGCGTAATCGGGGCCACTGGAGCTACCGGAGCTACCGGCGTAACGGGAGCTACCGGGGCGATTGGGCCAGCCGGTGTAACCGGTCCGGCGGGACCAACGGGATCGCAGGGGCCAACCGGTTCGGCTGGCAGCAACGGTGCACAGGGCGCCACGGGACCCGCCGGCAGCACCGGTGCGGCGGGGTCCGCCTATCTGACGATTGGCAAGAATTGGGGCGGTTTTACCGGCGGAACCGAATTCAGCCAATTCGGCATTGGCCAGACCACCACATTTTCGTGCGGCTCGGGCACCTCATGCGCGGTGTCGGTAATTCCGCCTGGCTGCACCACGCTAACGAATCTGAGCGTTCTGCTGGTGGACGCTCCCGGCACTTCCATTACATGGACGGTTGCCTATTCGTCTCCGGGCAGTTTAACCGCGTCGAACGGCCCCTCATGCCTCACAACCAGCGCCGCAGGGGCCAGTTGCAGTTCGTCTGCAACAGCCTCGGTCACTCCAATGGGATTCCTGTCGCTCGAAGGCTCGTGGCTGGCGTCGGCAACACTGGCTACCCCCGCACGCTTCGTGGCTTCCGTGCAATGCCAGTAGGCTCGTGGCCCGCCTGAGCCATCTCCCGCAACCCGTCCCGGAAATTTTACAATTCGGTCACATGAGTCCTGTTTCGGGGGCGTTATCATGGGAGTTGTCTGCAATGACCATGTCGTCACAAATCGCTCTTGCTGCCGTGCTGCTCCTCGCCGCGTTGCCGCTGTGCGCCGCCGATCCCCACAAAGGTATCGATCTCTACACGATCTCGCAGGAACTCGCCCTGGGCCGTCAGATGTCCGCCGAAGTGGATAAGCAGTCCCACCTGATAGCCGACCCGATCGTCTCGGAATACATCAACCGCCTCGGCCAGAATCTCGCCCTCCACGCCAGTGCCGATTTTCCGGTGACCGTCAAAATGATTCAGTCCGATGAGATCAACGCCTTCACCCTGCCGGGCGGTTTTGTCTACGTGAATTCGGGCGTCATGAAGATGGCCGATAATGAGGCTGAACTGGCCTCCGTGATCGCCCATGAAATTGGCCACGCGGCCGCACGGCACGCCACCCGCCAGGCGACGCGCGGGCAACTGGCGCGCTTCGCCGCCGTGCCCCTCGGCGTCCTGATACCGGGCTGGGGTGGCTTCGCCGCCCGCCAGACCGCCGGCGCGGCCGCTCCCGTCGTCGCCTTGCATTTCTCGCGCGCCTTCGAAACCGAGGCCGATCTGCTGGGCGTCGGCTATCTTTCCCTGGCAGGTTACGATCCCAACGCCAGCATCGATATGTTCGAACGCATCCAGTCGATGGAGCGCAAAACACCGGGCCTCGTGTCGAAACTATTCCTGTCGCATCCGCCCACCAGCGACCGCATCCGGAAGACCCAGCTTGCCATCGGAAAACTCAAAGAGGAACGGGACGACTTCATCCTCAACACCTCCGAATTTGAAGCCGTCAGGACACGCCTGATCAATGACAACTGAGATGGTAGCAAATAAACTGTAATTTTAATCACGCTTTTGCGGCATTCCAGCCAGACTCCTGTAACTTTCCGGCCCACGCAGCCATCGGATCATTAGCGTCTCGGGTCCGCTCTTCAAAACTACAGCGTAAGACTTTGTACAAACCAAACATGAACCTGCGAACTCTCATTCTGCCCTTCAGCCTGGTCTTTCTGACCCACGTGGCGGCGGCACAGCAACCGACTCCCGCCACGCCGGCCCCGGCAGCGGCCGCTCAGCCTGCGGACAGTGAAACCAACGCCCCATCCGCTGGCGAAGATAAGCGAATATTCGGCGTTTTGCCGAATTACCGGACAGTAGAAGGTTCCCAACCGTTTTCTCCCCTGACGGCCAAACAGAAGCTGACAATCGCAACCAAAGACACCATCGACGGGCCGTCCTACGTTTTGGCGGGCTTGTTTGCGGGCCTCTATCAGCTGGAAAATCAGAACCCCTCGTTCGGTCAGGGTATGAAGGGCTACGCGCGCCGTTATGTCTCGGCGATTGCCGATCAGGATATCGGCAACTACATGACGGAGGGGTTTATACCCGTTCTGCTCAAAGAAGATCCCCGCTTTTTCCGCCGCGGCACCGGTAAATTCTGGAGCCGTACCTTGCACGCCGCCTCCGGTGTCGTGATTTCCAAAACCGACAAAGGCGCCAACACTTTCAACTTCAGCGAATTTCTCGGCAACGGCGTCACCGCCTCCATCGGTAACGCCTACTATCCCGATGAAGTCGGTTTTACCCCAACCATGGCGCGCATGTTCACCCAGATCGGCACCGATGCCTTCTCGAACGTGCTCAAGGAATTCTGGCCGGATTTCAAGCGCAAAGTCCTGAAAAAGGGCAATTAGTGTTCGATTGATCACGGTTTACCGCCTAATTCCTGTTGGCCGCATTCCCGTTTCGTGCGAAAATTAACGCTACGCGATGCGTTATCCACTGAAGCAAGATGGGCCACGTGGCCTGGCGAAAACTCTGGCGCTTCTGACACTGACAGCGCTCGCCGCGCTGAAGCTTTCTCAGGCGGCGACGGGTGTTCAGCCTCCGCAATTTCACCTTCCCGACTGGGTCCCCGTAGATATCACGGCCGATCCCGTCAAAGGCGTCCTGGTCCTGGAAAGTAAGGGTCAAGTCTCGCGGATTTTCAAAGACGAGACTGGCCTCCATCAGGACATACTCTTCACCGTAGCGCTGCCCGAAGTTGTGCAAACCCTCACCGCCGGCAGTGACGCCGTTTATGTGGCCGCCAACTCCAGAATTGGCTGCACGGCTTTCCGATACGCCTTCGCCACCGGGCAAGTGAGTCGAAAATCCATTTCCCCGGATTCCCCCTGCGATGGTATAGCAGCGGCCGGACACTCGCTGTTCGTGCTTCTGTCGAAGACGAAGAAACTGGAGCTTTGGGAAAACTGGGATTCCGAATCGCCGCGCGCCGAAAGCCTGGAACAGCTGCAACGCCCCGCCTTTCTGGTTTTCGATAAGGTCGGCCAGCGTTTGCTGCTGAGCGAATCGCCCACGTCGTTGCGCATCGACATGAACACGACTGGTCCAAACCTTGGCAATCTGACGCACCAGACGCCTATCACCGATTTCCGCGTGCACGCCGTCTCGGTCCAGAACGGTAAAGTCACTCCGATCGTCTCCGGCTTCGCACAGAGAATTACCTCCATCACTCCCGGCAGGGACTATATTTTCATCGCCTCGGGGAAGCGCATCTCGGTCGTCCGGCGCAGCGATAACCACAGCGAAAAGACGCCGATCGCGCTCGAAACCATGACAGGTGGCGCAATCAGCGGCGTAGCGGCGGACGCCGAAGGCAAACTCTGGTACGCCGATATCGGCAAAGGCGCCATCGCCGGACCCCTCACAATCGAATAGCTTCCCCGCCGGATCGGGTTCAAAGGTAAAGTAGGAACCGTAGGTGATATTTCCATGAAGGCAACACAAACGCTCCACAACCTGGGCCAGAGCATCTGGCTCGACAACATCACGCGCGACCTGCTGAACTCCGGCACCCTGCAGGGTTACATCGACCAGCTCTCGGTGACCGGACTAACCTCCAACCCCACCATCTTCGACCACGCGATCAAAAACAGCACCGCCTATGACGATGCCATTCGCAAGGACCTGAGTGAGGGCAAGTCGGGAGAGAAACTATTCTTCGACCTCGCACTGGAAGACCTGATCCGCGCCGCCGCCATGTTCAGACCAATCTACGACCGGACCGAAGGTGTAGACGGCTTTGTGTCTCTCGAAGTATCGCCGCTGCTCGCCTACGATACGAAAAGCACCCTGGCCGCCGCCACCGCTTTGCACGCGCAGGCCGCGCAACCCAACCTCTTCATCAAGATTCCCGGCACCAGCGAGGGCCTGCCCGCCATCGAGGAAGCCACCTTTGCCGGCATCCCGGTCAATGTCACTCTCCTGTTTTCAAGAGAACAATACCTGGCCGCGGCCGAGGCGTTTCTGCGCGGCGTCGAACGGCGGATCGAAGCCGGCCTGAAGCCCGGCGTGGCCTCCGTCGCCTCCGTCTTCATCAGCCGCTGGGACGGCGCCGTCGCCGGCAAGGTTCCCGATGCCCTCCGCAACCGGCTCGGTATCGCCATCGCCGGACGCATCTATGCGGCGTACCGTGAACTCGTCGCCTCGCCACGCTGGCTCCGCGCTCTCAACAGCGGCGCGCGTCCGCAGCGGCTGCTGTGGGCCAGCACCGGCACCAAAGACCCGGCCGCGTCCGACACGCTTTACATTCACACGCTCGCCGCTCCTTTCACGGTCAACACCATGCCCGAAAACACCCTGAAAGCGCTCGCCGATCACGGCGACATCGGCGACATCATGCCGAACGACGGGGGCGATTGCGAAGCCGCGCTGAAGCAGTTCGCCGGCGCCGGCATCGATATCGACGCCCTCGCCGCCAAACTGCAAACCGATGGCGCGAAATCGTTCGTCGATTCCTGGAATGAGCTCATGAGCGTGATCGCCGCAAAAAGCGCCGCCCTGAACAAGGCTGCCGACTGAGGACCGTATGCGCATCGCCATCGCGACGGATCACGGCGGCCTCGGCCTGAAAGAAGACATCCTCGCGCGTCTTCGCTCCGCCGGCCATGAGGTAGTCGATTTCGGTGCCAACGCGCTCGATTCCGCCGACGATTATCCCGACTTTGTCGTGCCCATGGCGCAGGCCGTCGCCGCCGGCCACGTGGAGCGCGGCATCGCCGTTTGCGGCAGCGGCGTCGGAGCCTCCGTGTGCGCGAACAAAATTAAGGGCGTGCGCGCCGCACTCGTCAGCGATCATTTCTCCGCCCGGCAAGGTGTCGAGGACGACCACATGAACATCATCTGCATGGGCGGCCGCACCCTCGGTCCCTTCGCCGCGTGGGACATCCTCGAAGCCTTTCTGGCCGCCGAATTCAGCCAGGAGCCGCGCCATCTGCGGCGTCTGGCCAAAGTCGCCGCGCTGGAAAAATAATCCCATCGCGGCGATCATCGACCGCGGGAGCGGCGAACAGCCCATACAGAATACCGGTGCTCTTTACCGCCGGCACTGCTTCCGGCGGGACGGAGATTTCCAGCGCCGCTTCCTATGCGCCCAGCGAAACCGCTCCCAACTCCATATTGACGCTCTACGCACCCGGCCTCTCCTGTTCCCTGCAACCGGATCTTCTGATCAATGGAACGTCGGCGACGGTTCTGTACGCCGCGCCAGGCCAAATCAATTTCGCCGTTCCCGGAACTGTGACCGGAGCCGCCGCCTCAATCAAGGCCGATTGCGCGGGCGCTCCGCTGGCGGCAATCACCACCGCTCTGAGCGCCTCAGCGCCCGCTGTGTTCACCCAGTCGCAGACCGGGACCCGGCCAGGCAAGTATTGTAAATTCCGACGGGTCAATTAATTCCTCCGCCAATCCTGCATCACGGGGTTACGGCGTCTCGCCGCCACCGTCACAGCAACAATCGGCGGCATTTCCGCCAATGTAATCTATGCCGGCGAAGCGCCCGGAGAAACCAGCGGCTTGCAACAAATGATCGTCACCTTACCCTCGGACGCCACAACCGGCGCCGCAGTGCCGTTACTCCTGACGGCCAATGGAATCGCGACTCAGGCCGGCGTCACAATCTCGCTGAAATAGCGGTCATGCCATCGAGCGAAAGCCGGCGCATTAGAAAACCGGGTGACTGCAGAGCCACCACGATGTTGGTCTGATACAGTCCCTGTCCCACAATTCCCGCCAATGAGAAGCTACACTGGAATGCTGGCTACCAGTATTACGGCTATCATGAGGAATTCGG
>Ga0302140_10004929_pt1 | contig 16973 bp, 20 predicted proteins | sample I_Bog_E1_1_FD_202095 | JGI IMG/M metagenome (GOLD analysis project Ga0302140, IMG submission 202095) | Peat permafrost microbial communities from Stordalen Mire near Abisko, Sweden - I_Bog_E1_1 | ecosystem: Environmental > Terrestrial > Soil > Wetlands > Peat | place: Sweden: Abisko, Stordalen... | reverse complement strand
GCAGATTCGCAGCATTTTGATCCACTGGAGCGTAAGGACTGCTATACATCGGCCTGATTCCCTCTCCATTCCCACACTGCTGACTGTCCACAGATCCTGGTCCACGCTGTCCTAAGTTCTCAATTTTCCCGCTTGCAATCCTCGCCATCGTCTTCTTGATATTCCTCTTACTGAAAGGATTCCTCGGAGGTCCACCCCTAGCCCCAATAAGTGGAATCCCCTTCTTTTTGATAAACCTCGACATCGTAGTCGTGCTAAGCTTGACGTCCAGCTTCTCCTTCAACACATGCACAATCTCCTTCATCTGCGTCTCCGGATCCCTCTCCACTATTTCCCGTACGCATTGCTCGATCTCTTCCTGATTCGCACCACGCAGCAATTTCGGGCCTGGTTTCTTCATGGGATACGAGCCAGTTTCATTGATGGTTCTTATGCGGCAATTGATATAGCGGACACCTTCGTAGGAGGCGTTGAAGATTGCAGCGATGCCTTTGAGGTCTGGATGCTTGTTCTGCGAATTGGCTATGTTGATTGCGAGCTCAATAGCTGCGACGACTTCCTTGGGCAGTCCGCGACCCATTGTTGCTGTTGTGCTGAGGTGATGTCTGTCGGGTGTACGAGGCTGAGGAGGACTGAGCAGGGATGCGGAAATCCGAGCAGGGGTGACGAGGCGCAAATGACGATTTCTAAGACTATTTTCTGCTGACCGGATCTTGTGAATAACCAAAACCAAAACCATTCTCTGGATTCTCTGAAATACCTTTGGAAAGGGATTGTTATTGCGCTATGTCACTTCTGGATCTTTGTTTTTGTGCTTGCTGATTGCGAGCCCCCGGGCTTTGCCTGGAGAGATGGCTTCTCCTCTTGGGGCAATTGCTTTCACGGCACGCAGGACAGGAACTTTGCATAGCAGAGGGAGATACACGGGTCGGACATCTGTTGCGAGAGCAGTCTGTCTTTATTCAACTCGCCAATCTCCTTCGAGGCAGACATTACGACCAACTCCACGACTCCGACTAGATTCTCAGCATACGCCCCTAAAGTCCTTCCACACTTCACAGCCCGCACAGTCGAGCTCAAAGTTCACATACGGCATAGCAGCCTCCTTCTCCGCAAAAGATGAGCGCTACAACCCCGATACGAATGTCTTCAACTTCAATCCATACAACCGGATCCTCGCGCGCCGAAAAGACAAACGGACACGTCCCCGCTCCGGCCAAGATGCCTTCTTCATCTCTCGAGTCGAGAATACACATGACGTCGCCTTCGGAATCGCAGACGGTGTAGGAGGGTGGGCAGATTCTGGCGTGGATCCAGCAGACTTCGCTCACGGGTTTTGCGATTACATGGCGCACGCGGCGTATACATATGAAGCAGGGCAATGGAAGGGTGGAATGGGTGCTAGAGCGCTGATGCAGAGGGGATACGAGGATATCTGTCGAGATGATACTGTGCTTGCTGGAGGAAGTACTGCTTGCGTGGGCATTGCAAAAGGAGATGGTGGATTAGAAGTTGCGAATCTGGGCGATTCGGGGTTTGTGCAGTTGCGGTTGAATGCGATTCACAGCGCTTCAGAACCGCAGACGCATGCGTTCAATACTCCATATCAGCTATCGATTGTCCCGGAGAAGGTGCTGGCTCAAGCAGCAGCGTTTGGGGGCGAACAATTGAGGGACTTCCCCAAGGATGCGAATGTTAGCCAGCATGAGCTGCGACATGGGGATGTTATTGTGTTTGCTAGTGATGGCGTTTGGGACAACCTATCAAGCCAGGAAATATTGAAGATTGTGAGCAGGATTATGCTTGGCGCTAGGGCTTGGGAACACTCGGAGGATGGAGTCCATGTGGGGAAGAATTTGAATCATTTCATACTGGCCGATGATGGAAAGAGCGGCGCGGAGGAGATACCTAGCTTGCAAAGTTTCTTAGCTGTGGGAATAACGGGCGAGGCAAAAGCTGCTAGTGTGAATACGAAGAAGGATGGTCCGTTTGCTAGGGAGGTGCAGAAGTACTACCCCTATGAAAATTGGAGGGGTGGGAAGGTGGATGATATCTGCGTGGTTGTTGCTGTTGTATGCGAGGAGGGGAAGTAGGGCTTCATGAAAGAAGTATGGGGTGTAGGATATTACATATCTGCCAGGTAGCGGACTGTATCATGACCACATTCATAGACTAGAATGCTGCAACAGCAACTCAGATGAGAGGGAGCATGGAGCGAGATTGGCCAGTCTGCTACACGTTAGACAGTCAAATTTAGTAATTGTCTTTAACCAGACATGTGCCTCCTGACCTACAAGTATGAGAGGTGTGTTTCCAGGGAGTTCTTGGTGATGTTTTCTCAATATATATTTCTTGCATTGTGGTGAAGTAGTCATTGCACCACAACTATGAGGGCAAAATCCTACTCCCCTTGCTGCACATCTTCTTCCGTCATTTTTATCAAAGTCGCAGTTTGAACCACAATTGTAACCTCTTTAGTAAGTGTCCACTCCTCAACGTATGGCATGATCCTTTTGCAAGCAAGCCAAGGCGGGAGACGAGCAAGTATAGAATCGCTTCAATCTCTCTAGATAAGTTGCAGCCAATCCCCGACAGCATAAATAAAAGGATTCTCAAATATGGTACCTAGGTTCGAATATTAGCACCATCATGAGAAACCTTGTCTCGTTCGTTGCAGTCCTGATCCTCTTAGTATCAGCCACCCTATTCTTCAAGAAGGTGCGAACACCAATGTCAATACACAAGAATTTCACCACTTTCATCTGAGGAATCGTATTCTGGACTTCATTAGCAATATATTCTCCTTCAATGGGGCCATCACAGTCAACGTTGTATATCACCTGTAAAAATTGCGTACGATGTGTCTGATTTCTTTTGATGAGGAAGGCACAAAAATTGGTTAGATGTTGTGTAGACACGGTATGCTGATAGGGCAAATATTGCGCTGGACTGTTCTTGGACAGATGGTAGTTGTGGGGGAATTTCCCGTTGGTGCTTTGGAATTATAATTTGGAGGGAAAGCAGCGGAATGAAAGTAGAAAGTGTACAAGCAGGAGTTTTTAAGTCAGATTTTGGGAATTTCTTTTCGCTCCCGAACTACAACTGGGATATGCAGATGATAGATTCTTGTAGGAGCAAACATTTCCATTAATGGCGTATTTCCTAGGATTTCCGAACATCCAAAGTGGTTTTCCCTACTCCTCGGACTCGGGTTCGCAGCCTCGCATACTTAGCCTCGTATTAAATCCCAAGAAATTGGTTGACGGCGTCTGATCTGCCAATCAAAGCCACCAACCTGCGCCGCAGACCCGCTTTCACCCCTGACCGGGCTGCAAGGCTAACCCAAAAAATATACCTGAAGTCAACATCCAGGTGCCCCTTTCCACTCCACTACTCCACTTCTCCCCCCTCCACCAAAAACCCACGATGATAACAGCAGATCCATAATCCACAATGATCCGCCGCTCTCTCCCACAACTTCTCCTCCTGAACATCCGCCACCGCTGGCGTCGACTTCTCGTTCTACTCTTCCTCCTCTACCTGCTGCAAAGATACAACTCGCAAAAACACCCTTTCACACCAAAACCACACGAAATCGCCTCCCTCTCTCTAGACTACGGAAAACAACACCTCTCCCACACAACCACACACCGCACTCTCCTCCCTTACACCTCAGCCTCCTCCCTCTGCGCCGCCCACAACTGGAACCCCTGGCCCTACCGCTTAGGACCACACACCCGCAAAGTCTACGACCTCTTCATGCTAAACGACGAATTAGACTGGCTTGAAATCCGGCTTCACACATTGGCACCGTACGTGGATTACTTCGTGATCCTCGAGTCACCCGTCACTTTCACGAAACAACCCAAGCCTCTTGTGCTAAAGGAGAACTGGGAAAGGTTTAGTCAGTGGCATGATATGATTATCTACAAAGAGGTGGAGGGGATGCCGGTTTCTGCGAAGCGAGCGTGGGATCTGGAGGATTATCAGCGGAATAGTATGCTCTTGCAAGGACTCGCGAGCGTGCAGGGTACGGAAAAAGAAGCCAGGTGGGGCGATGTGCTGCTCGTTAGTGATGTTGATGAGATCCCGCGGCCGGTTTCTGTGGTGTTGTTGAGGGAGTGCCAGACGCAGAAACGAATCACGGTTAGGAGTGTTTTTTATTACTATGGGTTTCAGTATAGGCATATGGGACGGGAGTGGAGCCATCCGCAGGCCACGGTTTATGAAGGCGCGAACACGATCCTGCCGGCGGATCTGAGGAATGGGGAGGGTAGAAAGAAGGATTTTTTCTGGACGTGGTGGGATAAGGCTGATCTGTGGAATGGGGGTTGGCATTGTAGTACTTGTTTTAAGACTGTGGATGAGGTGTTGAGTAAGTTGCGGAGCTTCAGTCATGTGGGGATGAATCAGGAGCCGTTCAGAGATCCGAGGAGGATCGTGGATAGAGTGAGGAAGGGCCTGGATTTGTGGGATCGCAAAGGAGAGGTCTATGAGGAGGTTCCTGCGAATGAGGATATTCCGGAGTATTTGAAGGTGGATAGGCAGAGGTGGGCGTTCTTGCTGGATCGGAAGGGGAGCAATGCTGCTTTCCAAGACTACGAGGCTGGCGAAGAGTCTGGGGATTGAGGTTGAGAATGCATATGATCATCTCTCGAAAACTGGCACCCCGGCACGTGCAAGGTGGTACCAAGGACAGATCCTTGGGTAGATCTGCTACCAGCGATCACGGGTCCTACGTGGTACACAGATCATGGCACACTCGTGATCTGTGCGAGAAAACGTTTCATATAGAATTCCCATTGGGAGGTTACCCCAGAATTCTGTAGATCTGGCAGACCTTGTCTTAACATCAAATCATGTTGCAACATCTACACAAGAGTAAAGACAACTTACACAACATCATTTCACTCCGCTGCACGAAGCATTCTTGGCTGTAAGTAAATAGTGAGACGGTTGGACACTGCTAGGCCACGCAAGTATTTGGAATTTTGTTTCATCAAGACATATTGCAGCAGAACTGTGATGCAGCATATATGACAAGACAAGATGAGAATCGGAGGGTTACCTTGGTAATCATATATTCTGTTGGCGTTGTGACACCCAGTTGTAGCAGTTCTTACCAGTGCAGCGGAACACGGGTAGGCACATATTCTGGGACGACTCGGTGAGTTTATCGGCGTCTTGAACGTCTCACTGCTTTAAGAGCCCTTTTCATAGCCATGGGAAGAGGTATGTATTATAGGGCAGGAAGATTTAAAGCATTATAATATTTTCAAGTTGGGTATCGTGCTAGAGTTCTCGGGCTAAATTACTACATGGGGCATAGAACCACGAGTGCTCCAGAGACTCAAAGCCAAAGTCACCTTGTGGGTTCGCGCTTGTTACATAGTACAAGGGGAAGAAGAAAGGGAATCAGAAGTCCTACACTCTGGATCTACAGCAATTTGCTTCAACCTGCTCTCGGCCCACGCTCCTAGCTCCCCGAAATACCCCTCTGAGTCGCCTCCTCGCCACTCTCGCAACGCGAACCAGAGGTGCCGTGCATCTTTTCCTGCACTGATAGCAAGTTCGTAATCTGGTGCTTGATCAAAGAGAGTCGGCGTAGAGAAATTCCAAAAAATTTCTTGCTCGTATGTGGAGGAATAAGGAAGATGATGCTTGAAAGAGGACATACCGTGAAATACTGCCTCGACCATGCCATATACTGCAAATGGTCATCCGGCGTTGCGTCTTTAGGGACTCGAGTATAGGAAAGAGCAGCATTCATGTCAGGTACTAGATCAACCCATACTGCCATTAACAGATCCGACAAGATAGCAGGTACGATGCATCCAGTCTCCCAGTCGTACAGGGACATCACGAGAGGTTGGCCAGTGGCATCACTTGTAATCGACATGTTGTGGATGCCGAAATCGCCGCGTTCCAGAACGAGACGATAGAGAGAAGTCTGGTCGCCGTCTGTAGGCATTATGTGTGGGATGAGGTGTAAGAGGGAGTTCTTGGCTACTGCTACAATGGGACCGACGGTGTTATTGTCATCTTCCCAGCCGATCATGTCGCTGATGTTCCCAATAGTTGCTTCTATCTTGGACGTGAAGAGCGAAACGCAGAACTCGCGTGTGGGAGCAACGGGGATAGGCAGTAATTTGGGTTTCTGTTCAAAGAGGCGTTGGCGAAGCCAAGTAGTAGCGAAGTCGAGCGGGAGATCGAAATTGAACGGTGATGCCCGGATACGGGCTACCTGAGCAAGGAGACATGCCTGAAGAAGATTGCATAAACAAGTTGAGTTGCATGGAATATATTGACATGAGTACGCACCTTTTTCTCTGAGCTGAGATCTCCCCATACAGAATTCTCCCCCTTCTGCTTTTTCAAACAAGAACAAGCGACGGCCCACAGTATCCGGAGGGACATCTCGTCTGGGACCAACGTGCTGGACCGGGATGCGGTAGTAAAGGAGACGGGAGGCCAGTATCTCAGGCTCTGAGCGGAGAAGCTCGTATACTGCGACCTCGAACATGACCTCTTGGACTTGGACTTGCAATGGAAAGCCGTCATAGTCGTGCATGTTGACATCGCCGCGAGCTAAACGTGCCACGATGTTTAGTTGGTTTGATAGCTTGAGGTGGAAACCCTGTGCGAAGTCCACTCTTAGTCTTAGTATCGAAGTGGATTGTAAGAGTTGCTAAACTCACGTAGTTCTTTGAACCTTTGAACATCATTGGAATTTCAATCACTTCGGCGGCGAGATTCACCTCGATTTCTCGAATGAGTAGCTCTACATCCCAGAGCCCGTGGAAGGGGCTGTCGCCGCTGCGGACCAAGGCGAGCAGCTGCTTGCCGTCGAAGTCGCTACCATCCGGCATCTTTGGCCAATCGTCGCGGAAGCTCATGATGGAGTAGTTGGGAGTGAAGGTTCTGGTGGATGTGACATTGATTTCGGAGAGAACGCCAGCAGCGAAGATTAAGGGAGGGTGGGGGATATGAAATGATTGCAAAGTGTTTCATATCAGACAGTGGACGAGTGGACGAGTGGAAGAGCTCTTGTTCAGGAGCGGAAACGAGGCTACGAGGAGGTACAAGGCTGACTACTGTTCGGGGAGTCGAGGTAAGTGGGGGCTCGTCTTTTACTTTAATCTTTGCCAAAATTCTAGCATTCTCAGTATCTTATTCTTGCTTCCTAATGGAAATTCGATCGACGAAGGCAAAGAGGTGTGGTTTTGTAACGCGGGACTCGGCGACACGGGATTGTTATACTGCCTCTCCAAGGAGTATATTAGGGAGGAGGGTGGAGGGGAGGAATTCTTGCAGGACTCTTCATCAGACGATTCCTATTCGTCGAAAGGGCTGCGCCTGGCATCTATAATCGTGTGGGAGACTTCTTATTCCTTCTTTTTGATATACTACATATCCATTTCCCCATTACTACTATACCTATCGCAGCCTCATAATATTTAAGTCCTCTCTCGTCCAAAGTCCCACAGTGTCATATTAATTCTTGAGTGGTTCGCGGATTTTGCTGCCACTGTGAAGGATCGGCGTTGCAGCATGGCTACATCGTTACGATGCAGAGAGTATGGGTACCCAATCTATTTCTGGTGCTCGCCGTGGAGGTAGCCTCCGTGAAGGATGCCATTTCCACAGCTGAAATTTACGAACATCTGAATCGCAGCCACTAATAACTTCGAGCATTGGAGATGCAGAAAGACAAGTCCAAATGGCAGCACAACATGGGGAAGCGACGCATTGGCCCGTTCTTGACAACTGGACCGTGTGCTGGGACTGACGAACAGCTCTTGAATGTGATATGCTCCATGCGATAGCCGCAAGGGAGCCCTCGATTGTGAAGAGTGATATGATAGATGTGGACAGATGCCATCATCTTGGAACCCTCGAATCCTGGATGGGACTAGACTTGCTGATCATTCTCGAATCGTAAGTATTCATGGAGATCCAAAAAGCAGCCACAGCACCATCCAGACCGCTGATGCAGTGTGACTGGATCGATGCTGCATGTGCCGGGTCGAATCGTCGTTCTCGGTATTTATTGCTTGCTTAAAGTACCTCCATCTGACCCTGCTTCCCTGCCGTCCTTGATTGGATCCCGCACATCCCAGCCCATGTCTCGACCCATGACGGCATCTAACCTGATCCGGATCGCTGGGTCGGCTCGACGGCGGGATCCATGCGGGGATCCATCCGGAGTAACCTCACGTCGTCTCCCTCGAGGTCGCTGGTCGCCGTGACACCCACAACAGAACGAGTCCTACCGGATCCAAGACCACGGTGGCATGTGGAACCGCGGATGCGTGTCAGCAGAGGCCAAATGTACGGCGGGATGTCGAGAGAGTACGCTTCGGAGCCGATCTCAGCTTTCTTGGTGGTGTGGTAAGAAGCAAGGGCGTGCTTGCTTTTGCAGCGCATCATCCGGTATTTGGGCAACCCTTCTTGTGACGGTCCGAATAAGAGTTTGTTGCTTTTGGCTGAAGGAAGAATGGCAGCCGATTGTGCCATGCGTCTGGCCGCTGAGCAGCCGCCTCCAATGGAGCATCTCTGTCGTTGTCGAGGAAGGCGCCATGGCCTGCATGCTCTGCGTCGATATGGCGCCACGAAGCCCATGCTGGCCCCTGTGCATCATCTGGCCGTTTGAAAGCGCCAATTGAGGGGCTTTACGAGCTCTGAGACCCTGCTCCCGATCCATTGACTCAAAAGCACGTCTTGTAGACACTTCCGACTTGTTTTGCCTTCTGCTGTGTGGAAACGCTACGCCTGGCAGCACGCAGCACGCAGCACGCACTCCCCAGCCAGCAGCACATGCAGAGCACGCAGCCTTCTATATGACGAGTGCATTGCCGTTCTCAATGCGAAAACACAAACTCCAGTCTGGCCGCGAAGCCTCGAGATCTCCTTGCCCTGCCCTCTCCTCCTGCAGCACAGCAGCAGTAGCACGGCATCTGCTGTATCTCGCCGCTGACAAGGGCTGCTAACGACGCTGCAGGGCTTTGTCTCCGCCCGATCGCGCAGAAGAAGCCAGCCCGGATTGAAGAGATTTGAGCTGAAGCATTTTTGTTGGACCAAGTTGTCTATATGGAGGGTTCGTGCAATACTGGGTGTTCTGTGAGGCCAAGGCGTGTTTCTCATGAAGGACTCGAGTCCAGTGTCCCTGCCCTCACCACAGCCTCGCCTATCACTCTGGGAAGGCTCGATCACCAGCACAGGGCATCCCGAAGCTCTACCGAACGGTCTAAACAACCCCGCACACAGTTTCCTTTCACTTGCATGAACTCTCTCGTCCTTCCACATTTTTCTCTTGACTTCGACCCCGCACTTTCGTTCCGATCTCAGCTAGCTCGATCTCGTTCTATTACGACCACCACATCTCCCTCTTCAACACTGTTCTTGTTGTCAAACCAAGGCCTCTCTCTCTTCGAGCTGCTACTTGCTTTGAAGGCACTCGACTCGTACAGCTCTCCTCTACCTTGCCAATATCGCTCAATATCGTGGTCTGACAACCTCTGACAACGCGACTAAACACCTATCAAGCCAAAGGTAGATACACCTTCCTTTCAAGTCCCCATTCTTGCCACAGTCAACACTTCTTGAACTTCATAGTGTCGAGAAGATTTACTAACTGCTCCCACAGACGCATTTCTGGCATCAAAGCAGACCAGCTATCACAGCTCCTTAGAATAGCTAGACAAACCAAACCACAGTTTTCTAGATTCTAGAGGGCCTGCAGCTCTGCTCAAGACCTGTCCTTTGCTGTCGCTGCTCCGGCGAGTCCGACTAGCCTGAGGGAGCACCGTGAAAGGAGTTTGAGGTGAGCGTAGGCAACTTACCCCGCTTTTCGACGAATTCACTGACCTTCGGCTGAAAGCGAGACGAAGGCAGCGCTCCTATGCGATCTCGGTAGAGCCTTTTCGAAGAGTACGCATCCCATCTCCAACTTCGAACTCCTATTCACAAATCCCCAATCCTCTGTCCTACGAAGGATACTTCCTCCATTGGATGCGCCCTTTATTCAATCACCACCAACTTTACAAGCTCTTCAACCCCTTTTCTAGGCTTTCTTGTCCATTCTTTGAAAGAGCCTAGAAGCACTATCTGACTTGTTGGCTATACAAAGATAGATCGATCTAGTATCCTGATCCTGACAATACTATCACAAGATCAAGCCATAGAGACTATCATAGATCAGTAGTAAGTGCTCAATGACCAGAACCCATTTTATCACCTACATGTAAGTTGCTAATATCTGTTTCACAAAGGTGGCCGATCATAAAGGCGAACGTGCCGCGACAACGCATGGATCTTTGCCTTTTTGTCCAAAATTTGAAGGCATTTTCGAAGACTGATCCTTGAAAGGGTTTGAAAATGGAGAAATCTCAAGAGACAAAGGCTTCTACCCGTACCAAGGGAACGAAGTCCAAATCATCTTCATCGAGGTCCCAAGAGAAAGTGCCCCAACTGTTGACCAAGGTTTTCTCTTCCAGAGAATCTAAAGAATTAGAAGATTCGACGCTGGATCAGGTCGTTGAAGACAACTCGCCAACGCATCCACCTGCGGCGTGTGTCAGACCCTTGCACCCGGCAAACCAGAATAAACGACTCGAACCTCGGATTCATTCGCAAGAAGGCATACCCAAAGACATCCATGCCTTACTGCTGCCGAATACTGGCACCGAGTCGGATTCAGAGGGAGTTTTGAGTTCTTTCGTGAAGATTCGGCATCGTATGAACGCATTTAATAGATTGGAAGGGAAGGACTGCGAGGAAGTTGAGATACCCCACGACAAGGAAAATCTCGGTCTTGCACTCCCATTTGTTTGGCCCATGAATTCCAGGGAAAATTCCAGGACGGACGATATTGGTGCGCCGTGCCAGTACGATGAGATGTCCGAGGCCCAGAGCTATCAATTATCTGGTGCATCGCAGATTCCGCATGACGCAGCGAGGGATTCCGAACTGCCGGCATGGGAACTTTGGCTCAAATGCTACACCACGGTGCGGAATATTCTTGCTTCTGCCCATATCCTGAAAGTGCTCAATGTTGACATGTTTCCAGGGTCATTACAATCTGTCGAAGCCTCCGGTCCCAACTGCGTGGCCTTACAATGTCGCTTATCTTCCCGCCGTGCTTACTCCAGATGAGGAAGACAGAATCTCGCTGTGTAAGAAGTATGACATTGTATGGGCACATGGCACCCACACGGATAAGCTCGTAGAACTTGTGACTGTTGCTATTGAGAGATTTGGTGCGGAGGCTGGATGCCTCAGCTTCTTTGACGAGGAAGCGGAGCTCATCCAGATTGAAGGCTTGCACGAGCGATCACGAGTGGATCGCGGAGAGAGCATTGCAGCTCATGCACTCTATTCTCAAGAGGTCATGGTGATATTGGACACGCACAAGGTTTGTGGCCTAGATTCTGCGAAGGCGTTTTGATGCTGATTATCTAGGATTGGCGATTTGAGCAACATCCGCTTGTGCTTCATGAGCCTCGCATTCGTTTCTTTGCGGGTGCTCCGTTGCTGTCTCGCGAAGGACAAGTGATGGGCGTACTGTCGCTCCTAGACAGTCGTCCATGGTCTGAGTTCGTACCGAAGTGGCGCGGTGAGCTGGCTGAGATCAGCGAAGAGATCGTGGAAGAGCTTGACCGTGTCGTCGAAGCTTTAACGGATGCTGCTCTGAGGACGACCCCTCTTCTCGACAGAGACTCGGTTGTCAATGGTGCGTTCGAGCCGCGCTACTCAAATTCATATAGACAATTCAGCACAGGCAAGGCTGAACCCGAATTTATGCCGTCGGGACTTCAGTATCAACCGAGGCCTCTGATCAACGCGCGCTATCCAATCAACACAAATACGTACTTTTCCTACAACGGAGAGCCGACGCCACCTTCTTCTGCGGAATCGAACTCCAATAGTTGGTTCGACAAGCCTCAAAGTTACGGCAAGAACTACGAGCAGCTCTGTGAAGATCCAATCTGGCCCGAACGTCGCGTTTTCGAAGAGAAATACGCCTACCGTTGCTCGTCTCCACGCCCGTATTCGGGATCTGATATCACTTCACTTCGTCCCCCGCCTTTCAACAGTCCGGACGTTTCTTTCGAGGGTGCGGATTCATCTAGGCTAGCCAATTTCAACATGTCAGATCGACAGTTCTACGAGCTGTCCGATGCTGATTGCGCCGAGAATGTGACCACCAGCGGCCCCGCCAATACCTCACTCGAAGCTCAAGGTACCGAAGATCTCAGTACCGAAGGTCTCATCTCCTCGCAGACTGAAGCACCACGCGGCCTTGAAAATACCTCGCTCGAAGCTCACAGTATCGAAGATCTCAGTACTGAAGGTCTTCCCTCCTCGCAGACTGAAGCACCCCGCGGCCCTGATGATACCACACTCGAGGCACAGCGTACCGAAGATCTCAGTACCAAAGGTCTCTCCTCGCAAACTGAAGCACCCCGCAGCCCCGCCAGTACCCCACTCCAAGCAGAGAGTACTCCGGATCTCACTTCCTCGCAGAATGAGGCACCCCACAGACCCTCCAGTACCTCGCTCCAAGCACGCAGTTCCCCAGATCTCTCCTCTCCGCACACTGAAGCACCCCACGGCTCTGAAAATACCTCAGTTGAAGCACAGACCGGAGATCTCTCTTCCTCACACGATGAACAACCCCGTCCTGCCAATATCTCACTCGGAGCACATCGTACCGAAGATATCTCCTCCCAGACTGAAACACTCCACAGCAATGACAATACCTCCCTTAAGGCACAGAATACCGGAGATCTCGCTTCCTCACAGGCTGAGACATCCCGACAAAAGTCCATGTCAATGATCGAGCAGAGTGTCGTAGCCATTGCAACTCAATGTGGCTTCGACGTCGTATACTGCGTGGAGCTGAAGGTGAATTCGTCACTCGCACCCAACGACGCGACCATGAGGTACCAAATGGTATACGGCTATATGCCCGTCATTGATCCATCTACGAAGCTTCATCTCAAAGTGCTACGATCAGGAGGCTGTATGCATTGGCAAGATATCCGAGAGACTTACGAGCGCGATCACTTCGCGGATGGCTACTTGATCCGGCTTCATCCAGAAACCCCGTATGAAAACGGCTCGATCGGCCTTGTGTGGGGGCTGTTCCGGAAGGGGGAAACGCTTGAAAGCCAGAAAGAGCGCGATTCTGAACAAGAGAAACAATTGGTGATTGCGTTTGCTGCCAAGGTGGCCACCATCATTCCTCCCACGCCCGATCCCTCAAGAAAGAAGTCAAAAACTGGCATTCCTTCTCAAAATACTATCGACCCACAGCCAAGCGGACAGCAGTCATACTCTGAGCCTATCGGCTCTCAACCATTCCTGGCAAATGAAGCTACGGAAGTCGTGCTTACAGATGAGACTGCTCCCTCTGGAGGGGTCTCCGAATCTTCCCAAAAGTCCGCAAACGTTGAGGGTGCCAGTCAGGCGTCATCTACCGGACAAGACTCAGAATGTCAGCTTGATCAGACTGACGGCAACGATTTCCCTCAACATATGCCGCCCACCAGTCGCAAGAACAGTGCTGGGATCACTAATAAGTTCAGGGCTCTGACGAGGGGCGCGTTGACAGCTCTGGGCAAAGGTGGAATTTCCTGAAACCGAATTATCAGCAGTTGCTCTGCAAGCGCTTGGACAGAGCCTCTGCCTTCTTGTCCATAGACTACGATATGATCGACTACTTGGCCGAGGTCATCTGCTTCCTTTCCACGAACTTTCTTATTGTCGAAAATGCTCCAACACTTCGAAACTCTCACCAGCAAGCTGTCGGACTAGATTTCCTTACATTTCAAAAATGCTTGCACCTCTTTGTAACTTTGTTTACGACTGAAAGGATGATACCCGGTGGAATTCGAGTCTTTATGCAGCTACTGTTTCTTTCCATCTGGGGGAGTGATGGCCAGATCGATGGAAAGACTGAATGAATGGCTGCTGCTTCTATGTATTTGCGCTTCCTACTTGCTTTGCGCCTGGGGGGACGATGCGCCTTTGTTCACTAGACGAAATGACCTTAAAATGATGTGCCTGTGCCTCTTGCGTGACCTCGTGATTATGTTGAGTTAGGCGTGGTATATCGTGGCGCAAGGTTGAATCTCATGTACCACAGCTCAAGGAACATTTCCGAAAGGACGAGCAAATGCTTTCCAGATTGTTCTTTATATCATGGCATATTTGAGAATGCGAAATCCTAGGCACGGCCTGAATGTCCTTCAAGTTAAGGTACTATACATTGAAGCCAACTGCGTCCCGGATTCTAATGACCGCTGGTGACTAGACTCAAGTCCTTCCGTGGAACCATGGCAGATTCACGTATCTGTGTTCATTCTATTAGGGAGAGGAATTTGCGAGCCGAGTAACGACGAAGATCACGCCGTTCTGGGCTGCATTGCTGACGTGGGCTAAGAGTAAGGCTGCTTTGCATACGCACCAGATCCTCTACTCGAAGTGATGTTCCCACAAAACAGCAATGTTGGAAAAAATGTCACAAGCAGCAAGTCATCTAGGTCAAAGAAAGAGCTCAGAATTCAGGAAGAATCGACGTCGTCTATTTTACAGCCTCACCATCTATCAACCTTCCATCCTCTCAACTCTTCCCACCTCAATACATATCCTTCCTCTCACCACAATGCCATAACAAAAGAGAAGAATAGATGGAGCAGCATTCGCGTTGACGGACAATTATTCTTTAGTTGAAAGCCTTGGTGAAGCTCACAACGACGTCCTTCAATCTCGCCTCGAGGTCCTTGCTCAACGCTCCCTCCTTGTCAATTGTTGCCAGAAGATCTGACTCGTTGGTCTTCATGTGCGAAATGAAATCGGCCTCCCATTGCAGGATCTTGCTGACCGGAACGCTGTCGAGGTGACCGTTGACACCGGCGTAGATGAGGGGAACCATTTCGTTGACGGCCATAGGAGAGTATTGCTTTTGCTTGAGGAGTTCGGTCAACTGGAAGGAAACACTGTTAGCTGAAGTCTACTTGGCAGATATTCGGGGAATCCATGACTTACTCGTTCACCACGGTTGAGGGTTTGCTTGGTAGCGGCATCCAGATCGGAACCGAATTGAGCGAATGCAGCAACTTCACGGTATTGGGCCAAGAACAGCTTCAACGAACCAGCAACTTGCTTCATGGCCTTCAATTGAGCAGCGGAGCCGACACGAGACACGGAGAGACCGACGTTGATGGCAGGTCGAACACCCTTGTAGAAGAGTTCGGCTTCCAAGAAGATTTGGCCATCGGTAATTGAAATGACGTTGGTTGGGATGTAGGCAGACACATCACCACCTTGGGTTTCGATGATGGGAAGAGCAGTCAGTGATCCACCACCGTGCTTGTCGCTCATCTTGGCAGCACGCTCGAGGAGACGAGAGTGGAGGTAGAAAACGTCACCGGGGTAAGCCTCACGTCCGGGAGGACGACGGAGAAGGAGAGACATTTGACGGTATGCGACGGCTTGCTTGGAGAGATCGTCGAAGATGATGACGGCGTGCTTGCCGTTATCTCGGAACCATTCTCCCATTGAACCTTCACAGAGGGGTTAGCAAACTTCTTTCTTTCCAGGGTAGAATGTTCTAGTGGCTGTTGAACATTGCTACAAAGCCCCCTCTTCCCCCCCCCAAAAACGCGGAAGAGGAAAGAGTACACGAAGTGGAATGTTCTAAGGGCTGCTGAACATTGCTTTAAAGCGTGAACCTGAAACAGCACGAAAATAGTCTATCGAGAAGTTGAGACTTACATCCAGTGAAGGGAGCGATGTATTGCAGGGGAGCGGCTTCTGAAGCGGTAGCGGCAACAATGATGGAGTACTTCATGGCATCGTTCTCCTCGAGAGTCTTGACAAGCTGGGCAACGGTAGATCGCTTTTGTCCAACAGCAACGTACACGCAGTATAGCTTCTTGGTCTCGTCGGTTCCGTCGTTCCAACGCTTTTGGTTTAACATAGCGTCGAGTGCAACGGCAGTTTTTCCAGTTTGACGATCACCAATGATCAACTCACGCTGACCACGTCCAATGGGCACCATAGCGTCGACTGACTTGAGACCAGTCTGTACAGGCTGGTTGACGGATCGTCGCGGAAGAATACCGGGAGCCTTCAACTGGGCACGACGCTTTTCGGTGGTCTTGATCGGTCCCTTACCATCGATTGGGTTTCCGAGAGCATCTACAACACGACCAAGCATCTCAATTCCGACGGGGACGTCGACCTGCACCTTGTGAGCTGGATTCCGAGTTCTTCCCGGTTGGCAATACTTACAATTTCTCCAGTACGCTTGACGGTCTCGCCTTCCTTGACCAAACGATCAGAACCGAAGAGCACAACACCAACCTGGCCAGCTTCCAAGTTCATGCACATGCCCTTGACACCGGAGGCAAACCTTTGATTCATGAGCTACTGAAGAATGTTCATCCAGAATTTAAAACTTACTCGACAAGCTCCTCAGCCTGGACATTGGCCATACCGTGGACACGGGCGATACCATCACTATTGAAGATACCCATTAGCACTCACTTCCATGCCCTGATTCATTGTATAGAGCTTGTGTTCGATGAAAGTTGTTTCGCGTTGATGCAACATACCCGACAGACAAGACACGACCAGTCTCGGCGAGACTGGCCTCCTCCTGCACACCTCGGATTCGCTGTTCGAGGATGGACGAGACCTCGGTCGGTGACGCCTTTGCATCGGCAGCATAGTATCGTTTTGCTGCGTTGAAAGCAGCTGGGGCAGCAGCGGGTCGTCCCTACGAGAAATCCTGATTAGCCGAAGCTCTCCGAAAATGTGAAGAGTCGACAGTCGAAAGCTCCAGCAACCGCCAGCAGCTTGCAACCATCGACACGCATCGCTCTCGTGGGCAGATCCAACTCAATTGAGCTTCGAGAAATGTTCGAGCGTATCGAGGGGTCGTTTTGCAGCTTGGGGGTTGCTAA
>Ga0302140_10004928_pt1 | contig 16973 bp, 12 predicted proteins | sample I_Bog_E1_1_FD_202095 | JGI IMG/M metagenome (GOLD analysis project Ga0302140, IMG submission 202095) | Peat permafrost microbial communities from Stordalen Mire near Abisko, Sweden - I_Bog_E1_1 | ecosystem: Environmental > Terrestrial > Soil > Wetlands > Peat | place: Sweden: Abisko, Stordalen... | reverse complement strand
CACCCGCGCCGGCCTCGGCGAGTCGCTCATTGGCGTCAAGTGGCGCCCCTACGAACACCACAGAGCCGGCGAAGAAAAATCCGACGAGAACATGGACTTCTCCATCGGAACTTATCCGCAAGCGTCCCTCAACAACCCGACCAGCGCCGTCCGCCGCGGCATTGTCGAGAACGGCCCCCAGTACTACCTGCCGATGGAGATGACCGCCAAGGTGGGCCCCATCGACTTCAACGGCGAAATCGGACACTGGTTCGGCAACCAGCTGGTTCCCAGCCGCTGGGGACGCGGCCTCATCGCTGGCCACGAATTCAACGACCGCCTTGAACTCTACTCCGAACTTTACGATCTCCAGGACATCAATCAGATCGGCACAGCCCCCAAACAGCGAGCTCTGACGCTCGATTTTGGCGGCCGCCAGAGCCTGTCTCGCAATAACAAGATCCGCCTGCTCTTCATGGGTGGCCGCGGCCTCCAGGCCGTGACTCGACAGAACTCCGAACCCAACTGGATCGCCTATCTTGGCGTTCAGTTCCTGCTCGGTCCCAAAGAAAAGGAAGTACCGGGCGAGACTCCCTAAGCAGAGCGATTTCGGCGAACAGCACACGGCGAATTGACGGAATGAACGTACCGGCGCAAAGTGAATATGAGCCTATGCCCATCACTCAGCCCATCGTACTTTCGCCCGCCCAGGCCCGCGTTCTCGGCGCACTTGTTGAAAAGGAAGTCACCACTCCGGACTATTACCCGCTTTCGCTCAACGCCCTTGTCAACGCATGCAACCAGAGCAGCAACCGCGAACCCGTGATGCGCCTCGATGACGAGGAGCTGCGCCTCGCGTTGCGGCGTCTTGAGGATCACGGCCTAGCCGGCCGCGCTCGCGGAGCCGATGGCCGCGTCACCAAGTACGAACACTGGCTTGGCGAGGCGTTCAACTTCACAAGGGCCGAAACCGCGCTGATGTGTGTCCTGCTGCTGCGCGGCCCGCAGACCCCGGGCGAACTCCGCAGCCGCACCGACCGCCTCCACCGTTTCGACGAAATAAGCGAAGTCTTGGCCGGCCTGCAAAAGCTGATGGAGCGCGAACCGGCCCTTGTTGCCGTCCTGCCGCGCCAGCCCGGCACCAAAGAGTCCCGCTACGCCCATCTACTCTCAGGAACTGTCGAAGCGGCCACTGCGACAGAGAATGCGACGGTGCGCCGTGAACCTGTCCATCACGCACCCAGGACCCCGACCGACGACCCAGCCCACGAAGACCGCATTTCCCAATTGGAATCCACAGTTGCAGAACTCCAGCAAAAGGTCGAAGCCTTGAACCGCAAAATCGACGATTTATTTGGAAACTAGTGTGCGTTCTTAACTGCGGAATGCCCCAAAAATCTTCAGGGTACAGCGCTTGACAAATTAAATCTACATATGTAGAGTTTGTCGAATGAAGCTGCGATTGTCACCACAGACATTATTGGTTCTCGACGCATTCCTCGATCATGCGGAGGATTGGAAGTATGGCTACGACTTGAGCCGGGTTACGGGGCTGAAGTCGGGCACGCTCTATCCGATCCTGATGCGGATGGCGGAACGGAAACTGCTTGAAACCGAATGGGAGCAGGGCGAGCCAGGTAAACCTCCAAGGCACATGTACCGGTTTACGCCCGAGGGATTGCAGTTTGCCAGGGCGAATGCCGGCGCACACGTGCGGCGCGGACTAGGCCAGGTTGCGCTGGGATTGGTCGAAGGCTGATGGGCGCGCCCCGAACCTTGGCCGCAAGGCTGCTTAGAGCGGTGGTGCGCCTGGTTCCGGAAGAGAGCCGGGACTGGGCCTTGGCGATGCTCCACGAGCTGGACTTTATTGAGGGCGACTGGGCGGCGTTTTTCTGGGCGTTAGGAAGTACGTCGGCAATTTTGCGGCACGTAGCAAGCGTGTCGCGTGCGTGGTCGAAACAAAAACGAAGTCAGGAGGCAGGAATGAACAACACGGGAAAAAAGGTGCTCGGAGTTGGGTTGGGTATACTGTCCGCATTGGCATTGGTGGGGTGTTTATTCGCCGGTCTACGCATCACTGGCATTCTCTTTCCGGGGTTGGGATTGGAACATTCCAGATGGGCATATTGGCTGGCTGTGATGGCGATACCGGAATCGATCTTTGTGGTGGCGACGATATTGCTCTGGCGGAAAAAGGGGCCAATTGCGGCTGGAATTCTGGCCACAGGATTGGCTATGGCGTTGCACATTGGCGTTCATCTGGCTTTGCGCTAACGGGAGGCAGAAGAGGCTTCAATGGATAGTCATTCAACCGCGATGGCTCCGATTCCAAGCTCGATTGTTCCTTGGCTGTCGGTGCGGAACAGCGCTCAGGCAGTCGAGTTCTACAAAGCTGCGTTCGGAGCCGTCGAAGTTTATCGTCTCGAAGACCCCGGCGGCAGCGTCGTGGCTAGACTCTCCGTGGACGGGGCGGAGTTCTGGATCGGTGATGAATCGCCGGAGCACTTCAATTTCAGCCCAGAATCGCTTGCGGGTTCAACGGTCCGCATCATCTTGACGGTCACCGATCCGGATGCGGTCTTTGATCGTGCGTTCAACGCGGGAGCAACCCAAGTCTACGCGGTCAATGAAAATTACGGTTGGCGGGTAGGGCGTGTCGTCGACCCATTTGGGCATCACTGGGAGATTGGCCGACCCTTGTCCGGCGACTGACTCAGAAGTGAAAGATCAGGTCGCTGGCACCGGTGAACTGGTTCTGATGACGGCCGTTGTCGAATGCCGGCTTGTCCCAAGCTCTCTCGAAGCGTAATTCAGGGCGAAGCTGCACCGTTGTGCCGAACCAGTGATTGAAGGAGATCGTGTTTTCGAAATACCTGGTTGCGTATCCCGTACGCTGGCCTTTTTTGTCGTCCAGAAAGTCTGTTCTGAACGACAGAAAATCGTGTACGGAAAGCTCTTTTTGCAGGAAATTGACAATGGCATACTCCGGCGCGGTACAACGCTGTTCTCCAGGCTGGCAGTATGCCGCATTGGCCCCCAGTTCCGGCTGAATACTTCCTCCGATCGCGGGCACATCGCGTTCATACATGTACCAGGCTTCGGTGGCCATGTGGACTGACTTTGAAAACTTGTGATACCAGGTCGAATCGTACTGCTGCAGATTGTTGTAAGCGTATTTCCCGCTGTTGATGCCGTTCGCGCAGGCGTAGAGGTTGTCATTGACGGAATGCGTGGTGTAGCTCAGGCAAGCAGTGCCGGAGGGTCTCGCATCCGGGGTCCACAGTGCGACGTCGTGGCTTCCGGTCAGGCCAGCTTGAACAATCCACTGGTCGTTCAGTTTGAATGTGGCCATGAGGCCGGTATCCGTGAACGGATCGATTGCATAGAGTAGCGAATGGCTGAAGATGTAGTTGTTGGGCGCAAGCTGGGCCTCGATGCCGGGCAGGGATATGAAGCGGCCAAGGCGCAGATTAGTTCCCTGGAACCATTTGGGAAAATATAGATCGAGATACTCAAGCGTCGGGTCGAAGCCATATTGACGATGGTGATCCAGTGACTGACTGCTGAAATACCCTTTTGCAAAAGTAAAGCGATAATCCGTGCCGTACAGAGCCGTAAGGTGATAGCCCCAGTCGACATGATTGCGCTGAACTGAATCGGGCAGCCGCTCCAAATACAGAACCACCTGATTGAGTTCGAACCGGTTGGAATAGAGATCGTTCGCTTCCGGCAAATTGAGATGGGAAGAAGTGCTGAAGTTCAGCGTGGGATCGATCCAGCCATACAGCTTGGTCCTGCGGGATGCGTTGTTGATCGCAGTCATCAGAGGATAGCTGTTCGTGTCCGGCTCTCCAATAGTCGGCGAACCCCCGTAAGACCAATCCTGGTTCGGAAAAGGCGGCGAATCAAGCGGCGAAGGAAGACCGCGACGTGCAGGTGCGGGTGCGGAAGAGGAAGCTTGCGCCGGACGCCAATCCTGCCGGTAGAACTCCGCCCATCGAGCAAAGAAATTCCCCTGATCGGGGGTATTGGCAGAGGGTGCGTCAGGAACCGGGTTCGCTGCGGGAGGCGTTTGCTGACCGTGCGCCGGGAGACGGACCACGAACGCAATTGCGACAACCAGAGCAATCGCGCGCAAAAACCCGGTACCTCGGGGGTTCGGTATCATGGAAATGAAAATTGATCTCTAGACATCATATCGGTTGATGCCGACCAAACCTTGAATTGGCTCTAGACCACGCCGGAGCGCTGCAACATGGCGAGCGTTCCCCGCACGCGGTTGATCCAATGGATATCGGGCAAACCATCCGCACCATTCTTCACGGCCTCAAGTGCCGCTTCCAGTTTCTTTTTAGACGTGGCACTGCTTTCAAGGACCTTTTGGATTGCCAGCGTGGATTGCCGCACGGACAGCAGAATGTCAAGCTGCTCCTCGAGCATGGAAGCCAGTTTTCGATTCACAGCTAGCTGCTTCTCAAACCGCTCTTCCATATCTGCCTGAGTCTTCTCGTTGGACTCGATTTCGTTCCCCGGCTCTGCGTTCTTTTTTGGATCAGTGTTCTGGCTCGCTTCAGCGTCCTTGGTTGGCGCACCGTTTTGATCCTGCTTGGGTTTCGTCTCGCTGCCAGAGTCCTTCTTAGGTCCTACGTCTTTGCTTTCTCCGGAATCCGAATCTGCCTTGGCCTTCTCGTCAACTCCGAAATCGATCTTCGGAACGGCCTGATCGTTTTGTTCGTTTCCTTTGGTGGAAGAAGTGGGCTCGGGCCCTTGCTCGTTCTCGCTCATGTTCCGGTCCTCAGCTCATTTCGATGCGAGCCGGACGGAAAGCGGCTAAACGCGATTCATCTTCAGACTTGTCGACGAATATAGAACACTGAGTTGAGCCCATCACTTCGCATCGGCTCAGCCCGTATTCCGCAGCCCCGCTGAGATGCCGCTGATCGTCGCAGCAATGGCGCGATTGATTTCAGGCGTATCTTCCCCGGCGCGCTTGCGGCGCAGCATGTCTACCTGGATCAAGTGCATGGGATCGACATAGGGATTCCGCAGCCGGATTGAGTGAGCAAGTACCTGATTCTTCTGAAGCAATTCGTTCTGCTGCAAAATTGCCAGCAACGCGCGAACCGTGCGGTGGAACTCGCCTTCGAACATGTCGTAGACGCGTTCACGAAGCCTTGAATCTTCAACCAACGAGGAGTAAAGCCGCGCCGTGGCCAGGTCGACCTTGCCAAGCGCCATTTCAACGTTGCGTAAGAGGTCGATGAAGAGAGGAAACTCGCGGGCCATCGTCTGCAGCAGTTCAAGAGATCCGGGCTGCGTGAGATACTCCTCCAACGCGAAGCCAACGCCAAACCACGCGGGTACCAGCAGACGCGATTGAGTCCATCCGAAGACCCATGGAATCGCGCGCAGGTCGGAGAGTGATGGCGAGGCTTTCCGGCGCGAAGGGCGCGACCCGATCTTGGCGTTTTCAAGTTCACCGACGGGGGTAGACTGCTCAAAGTACGTGAGGACTCCGGAGTCTTCGAGAATGTGCTCGCGGTAATAGCCGAATGACAGATCGGAAAGCTGGTTGAGTGCCGCTTCCCACTCGGGCTTCAGAATGCCTGTAAAGTGCCCCTCGGGGTCGCGTGCATTTGGCCGCGCCAGTGCATCGAGCGATGCGGCAATCATCAGCTCAAGATTCCGCTCAGCCAGAACTTCGTCGGCATATTTGAAGTTGAGCACCTCGCCCTGTTCGGTAATGCGCAACTGGCCATCAAAGGAGTCCATCGGCTGAGCGAAAATGGCGCGATGCGTAGGCCCGCCGCCGCGGCCAACTGTGCCTCCGCGACCGTGAAAGAGCCGCAGCTTCACGCCAGCATCCCGCGCTACAACGTGCAGGTCGCGATGCGCGCGGAATATCTCCCACGTGCTGGTCAACATGCCGCCGTCCTTGTTCGAGTCGGAGTAGCCGAGCATCACTTCCTGCCAGTTCTCCCATGTCGCCATCAGCTTGCGATAGTCGGGGCGCGACCAGAGCTCACGGCAAACAGCGGGAGCATTGCGCAGGTCCTCAATCGATTCGAAAAGTGGTACCGGCATCAAACCTGGATCACGACCTGAACCCTCAACCCGCACGCCGCCTAACCTGGCGAGCCGCACTACTGTAAGCACGTCTTCGACCGTTGACGCGCCGCTGATAACGTATTGGCGAATAGCTTCCGGCGAACAGCTCGTCTTCACTTCCGCCACTACGCGAAAGGTCTCCAGCACACTGGCCGTCTCGGCCGAAAGGCCGCCTGGTAAGGATGCCGCCATGGTGTCGGAAATCGCCTCCTGCAAGGCCGTGGCAAGCACTCGCGCATGCTGCCGGATGTCCAGCGTATGCAGATGCAGCCCAAATGTGCGCACCTGCAAAATCAGCGGATCAATCAGCGTGCGTGCAATCCGCACCCCACGATTTTCGGCCAGCGAACCGCGCAGCACCATCAGATCACTGAGGAAGTCTTCCACGTTGCAATAGGGTGACAGCGCCTGTGCCAATTGCTCTTCGCTCGGCACCAGCGTGTAGGGCTCCGGCGAACGCCAGAAGCTCGGTCCGGACGAGCCGATCGTTTGCTCCACACGCGCCTTGATGCAGATCGCAAAACGCCGGTAGTACTCAAACTCATATTGCTGCCCGAAGATCTCTCCGTCCGGCGCGTTCACCTGCACAATGTAGGAATAGAGCCGCTTCTGCAGCTCTTCACTCACCGGCTGCTGCTGCGCGCTGGTGGTGAGCAAGTCGATAATCTGCTGAAGCTGTCCCTGGTAATACGTCAGCAGGTGTCCGCGCGCCAGTCGAATCGAGTCGCGCGTGACTTGCGGTGTGACAAAGGGATTGCCATCGCGGTCGCCGCCAATCCACGAGCCGAACTGCAGCACTTGCGGCAGGGCCAGAGTGTCAACTTCGAGGCCGTAAGAAGCCTGCAATGCCTCTGAAATCTCCCTATATAGGCTCGGCAATGTCTCAAAGATCGAAACATCGTAGTAGTCGAGGCCCATCTTGATTTCGTCGTACACCGTGGGCCGACGCGACCTCACTTCGTCCGTCTGCCAGAGGCTGGTGATCTCCGCGAGCACCAATTGTTCCAGGCGAACCAGATCCTGTTCGGGAACAGGGATGCGATCGAGCGTGGCGAGAAAATCTCCGATGCGCCGCCGCTTGAACATGACCGAGCGCCGCGCCACCTCAGTAGGATGGGCCGTAAAGACAGGCACGATCAGCACACGCCGCAGCCAGTCGAGAGCTTCCTCGGCGCTGATACCCACGCGGCGCATTTCAGAAAGCGTGCCGGCCAGCGAACCGCGCTGGCGTGCCGCCCCACCGCTCAGGCGAAGCGCAATGCGACGGCGCTTGCGGTGGTTCGTCTCCGCCAGATTGATCAGCTCGAAATAAAAAGCAAACGCGCGGGTGAGCAGGACGGCGCGCTCCACCGGAAGCGAGTGGACCAACTCCAGCGCAATCGCAGCGTGGTGTGCCGCCTCTTCCTCGCTGCCCCGCGCTTCAGCATCGCGCCGTCGGATCGTGCCCTGTCGCAGCGCTTCAACGTGGGCAAACAGATCTTCGCCGGCCTGTTCACGCAGCACGTCGCCAAGCAGCGTGCCCAGCGAGCGCACATCGCGGCGCAGCGGCGCCTCTTTCAAGTCGCCGGATTGCGCTTCCAACTCCGCCAGCCGTTGCGACCAGCTCTCAGGATTCCACAAAAGGGCCATCGTTATTCGATTATGCACGACAGGCTATAAAGGCAGTCTCAAGAGATGGTCGATCGGTCGGGAGTACTACCAGAAACGCCACCACGGTTTTGAAGGTTTCGTGGCTGCAGCGGCGATATTGGGCAGGTCTTTAGCAACTCTATCGTATTCACTATGGTCGACCCGTTCAGAGTGTGCCGGGTCGAAAGCGGAGCTGGTTTGCGGGTCGTAGACAAAGAAACCGGCTGTCGATCGAATAACGCGGAGGTACGCGGCTAATTGCTCGAAGACTTCATCGGCACGACTACCGGTATACCAATATGGAATCGTAATGAAGACGTGGTCGTTGTGCACGGTTAGTTGAATGGCGAGGTCGCCTTCGGGCGGCGTAAGTTCGGCGTGTTGAAAGCGAAGACGCGCTTCGGGCTCCGGGATTTTCAGAGATGAAGCAATCTCATCGTAGTCGAATCGAAAGCGCTCCAGGCGAGGGTTGTGGCTTAGCAGGGCGGCCGCGATTGATTCCCTTACTTGTGAGCCGGAATCCTTTGTGCCACCTGACTCTTCTGCTTCAGTGATCTTGCCAACGATGGATTCGGCTTCGGCGAGATTTGGCGAAGCAGAACTTGGGCGATAACAATAAACGTCGTAGCTCATTGAGACAGAACTTTACTACGGATGGGGCGACGCGGCAATCGGCGGAAGAGTTCACTCCTCTACTCGCTCAGGATAGCGCACCCTGTTCGTCCAACTGCATCATCAGGTCTTCCCACTCGGCGGTGAACGCGGCTAATTGGCTCCGCAGATCGTCGGACAGAGCCGTCAGACGAGCGGTCTCAGCGGCGGAGACATAGACGCCAAGCTGCTCCTCCGTGTGGGCGATGGCGGCCTCAATCCGTGGCGTCTCCTCCTCAAGAAACGCGCATCGCTCCTCCATCTGCTTCTGCTTGATAGGATTCAGGCGGCGAGGCCGGTCTTTAGCGGCTGCGTCCTCTTCGGCAATAGCCGGGTCCGCGGCGATCTTCATGGTCTGCTGCGTCGGCAGTTTTTGAGGTTCTTCGAAAAACACGCCGCTGGATGCAATCCCTTCTTTCCGACGCAGATAATCCGCGTAATTGCCTTCGTGGCTGGTGACGGTTCCATCGGCCACTTCAAGAACGCGCGTCGCCAGGCGATCAATGAAATAGCGGTCGTGCGACACAAACACAACCGTTCCGGAGAAAGCCGCAATAGCCTCAAGCAGCACATCTTTCGCGCGCATATCAAGGTGATTCGTCGGCTCATCGAGAAGAAGAAAATTTGACGGCGAAACTAGAATGCGCGCGAGTGCGTAGCGGTTCCGCTCGCCGCCAGAGAGCACGCCCAGAGGCTTGAATACATCGTCGCCACTAAAAAGAAAGCAGCCCAGCAGCGACCGTAGAGCCTGCTCTGGCACCTTGAGCGCGGCGCTGCTGATGTCATCCAACATGCGCGCATCGCCATTCAGGACCTTGTACTGATCCTGCGCGAAATACTCGCTCACCACGTTATGGCCCAGCTTTACGTGTCCCGATGTTGGCGTTTCAGCCCCCGTAAGCAAACGAATGAGTGTTGACTTTCCAGCCCCATTGACGCCGACCAGCGCAACCCGATCGCCGCGCTCAATATTGAAGTTGACGCCCTTCAAGACCTGCTTCGGCCCGTAACTCTTCGATAGGTTCTCCGCTTCAACCACCGTGCGTCCCGAGGGTGGCGGCTGGGGAAACTTGAAGTGGATAATCGCTTCTTCTTCCGGTATCTCGATGCGCTCGATCTTTTCCAACTCTTTAATGCGGCTTTGCACCTGTTTTGCCTTGGTTGCCTGGGCGCGAAAGCGATTGATAAAAGCCTCAAGGTGCTCGATCTGTATACGCTGATTGCGGTAGGCCGCCTCAAGCTGGGTCCGCCGCTCGTCCTTCTGACTTAGATACTTTGTGTAGTTACCTTGATAGATATTCAGGCGCTTGTTCCATATCTCCACGGTGCGGTCGATAGTTACATCGAGAAAGTATCTGTCGTGAGAAATGAGAATGTAGCCGAAGGGATAATTCTTGAGATAGTCTTCCAGCCAGTTACGCGTTTCCAGATCGAGGTGGTTGGTAGGCTCATCGAGGAGCAATAAATTGGGCTTAGCCAGCAGCAGCTTTGCCAGTGCGATACGCATCTGCCAGCCGCCGCTGAACTCATCGGTCTGGCGAGCCCAGTCTTCCTTGCCGAATCCGAGGCCGGTGAGCACACCGCCGACCTGCGCGTCGAGTGCATAGCCGTCGAGTGCGTGGAAGCGCTCCTGCAGCATCGAAAAGCGCTCAGCGGCAGACTCGTACTCAGGGCCCGCATGATCCAGCACGGCGAGCTGCCCGGCTAGATGCTCGATCTCGAGTTCCATATTGCGCAACTCGTCGAATACCGACAGGCACTCTTCAAAGACAGTGCGCCCGGTGAGCCGCAGTCCCTCTTGCGGCAGATAGCCGATGCTCATGCCGCGAGTCTGTTGGAGGCCGCCGTAATCCAGCGATTCAAGGCCGGCGAGCACCTTCATCAGCGTCGATTTGCCGGTTCCGTTGGCACCGACAAGGGCAGTCTTCTCACGCGAACGGATGAGCCAGTTGGCTTCAAGAAACAGCACGCGCGGGCCGAACCGCTTGCCGGCATTTTGCAAAGAGAGCATACGCGTCTATTTTCGCAGAGCGAGCACACAGCGCGGAATGCGTCGAGTTCAGGGGCGGATCTCGACGGGCGTACCCACCGGAACCATATTCCAAATCTCGTCGATCTCGTCGTCCGTAACCGCTACGCAGCCCAGGGTCCAGTCGTAGAGCCGGTGTGCCGAGCCAATAAATCCTTTGCCATTGGGAAGGCCGTGAATCATGACTGCCCCACCTGGCGAGACGCCGAGTTTGGCCGCACGCTGGCGATCCTCAGCATTGGGATAGGAGATATGAAGTGCGCGATGATAGGCGCTGGCCGCGTTGCGCGCGTCAATGACGTAGTGACCTTCTGGAGTGCGGCCGTCTCCTTCGCGCATCTTGGGCGCAAGGCCGCCGCTGCCAAGCGCCACTTTGTATGTGCGAATGACCTTGCCGCCCGCGAGCAATTCCAGCAAATGATCCTTCTTCAGGATCAGGATGGAGTCAGCTTTTTGTGCCGGCTGCGATTGCCGAGCCGTGAGCGGGTTGCCCACCGCGAGAAGCAACAGGCATACCCCAATACGCACACATAGAGCCGGAATCACTTTAAGTTTATGTCCCGAAATCATAGGGCCAATCTACTACAAGGGGACAGGAATTTTGGCTCCAGACCAGCCAAGCCCTACAATGGAGGTCAAGCAAGGGCCTGTAGCTCAACGGTCAGAGCAGGGGACTCATAATCCCTTGGTTGGGGGTTCGAATCCCTCCGGGCCCACCATCGAATCAACTGCTTGCAGTCATTCTTGAACCTTCCGGTTAGACCGTGTGACGTGGTTTGTAACGACCCGATTGGAGAACGCGAACGGATCGAACGAAAGATTGATCAACTACTCGTTTCGCTTACGGCTTGGTTCCAGCGTAGAAAATGTGCAGGTATCGATAGTCAACTTAATCGGCGCGACTTTGAGTTCCTGGAGGCTGTTTTTGGTTAACAGCGCGTTGAATTCGGCGATCTGCTTACCGATGTCTTTCCAAGCATCGATGGTGTGGTTGAGGTCAGTGCAGTCTTTTTGCCAGGTGGCGATCTGCGTGGGGGTCGGGGCCATGTCGAGACCTACCTGCATCATGCTGACCATGGTGTTGTAGGCGTTATTGAGATTCATGAACGACTCGATCGCCTTTGGATCGGGAGCTACGCGGCGAGGACCGGCTCCGCCGAAACCGGCGGGCATGATTCCACCGATTTTGGTGAGGCTGGCATCCAGCGTCTTGGCCTGTGCGTCCACTTCGGCGGGCAGCGTGCCTTTCCGGAGTGCGTCGAGCTGAGTCTTGACCGCATCCACCTCACCATGGCCTTCGAAGCTCTGTTCCATGCCTTTGACGGAGAGCAGGGTGAGCTCGCTCTGCTGTCGCAGGCTGGCCATGAGCGCGGGGCTCTGACCGGCACGCGGATCGTTGATCACGGTAACATCGCGCGTGTAGACTTGGCCGTCCACTGTCAGCTTCAGCTTGTAGATGCCGGGGATGACCTGCGGCCCGTGTGGACCGGGCGTTGTGGATCCCTCCACCATGTTCATTTCGTTTTCAAGGTCGTGGCGCAAGGCTGGGGGATCCTCATATTGCAAGTTCCAGTTCACGCGATTCAAACCGACATGCGCACTGAGGGCGCGCGCCTCGGGTGCGGCAAGCCAGTAGTGCGGATACTCCGCGCCTTCGATTGGCGGAGGCAGAGTGCTGGTCATGGTACGGACCAAAGCGCCGCTCGCATCGAAGACCTGGAGTTGGATGGGGCTCGCGGGCTCCTTGCTCAGGTAGTAATCGACGATCGCCCCATACGGCACGTTGGGCGCATGAGGAACCTCGATGGAAAAGGGCTGATCCCAGTTGCTGTTGATGCGCGAACGAATCGCGTCGGCGGGTGGGAAGAAATATACGGGTGAGGAGCTGATGGCCTGGGTGTTGGCGGCGATCTCGCGCAGCGGGGTAATGTCGTCGAGGACCCAGAAACCGCGGCCGTAGGTGGCGATAACCAGGTCGTTCAGGTGGGTATCGGTGTGAACATCGAGACCGCGGATGGAAGTGCTGGGCAGGTTCTGGCGAAGCGACTGCCAGTGATCGCCGTTATCGAAGCTGACGTAGACGGTGGACTCAGTCCCTGCAAAGAGCAGGCCGGACTGTTGAGGGTCAGCCTTAAGACTGTTGACCCAGCTTCCGGTGCGCTCATCGCGGGGCAGGCCATTGACGATGCTGGTCCAGGACTTGCCTCCGTCGGTGGTGCGCCAGATGAGCGGCACGTCGGGGTTTTCATCGGGAGGCAGGGTTTGGCCGCGCTCGGGCGCAATGCGCGCGGACACATACGCGGTGTTCGCGTCGTCACCGGCCTCAATGGTATTGAACTGCGTGTGGGGCGGCACGTCGGCAATGTTGCTCACGTTGGTCCAGGTCTTGCCGTGGTCCATCGTGGTGTAGATCTGGCCGTTCGTGCTTACGGTCCATATCACGCCACGTTTGACTCTGGAAATCGAGAAGTCAGTGATGGAAGGATCGGGTGGGGGCGGACCGCCGGCTGCCGGCTGCGGCGCTTGCGTCGGTGATGGCGTCGGTGGTTGCGTCGGTGGTTGCGTCGGTGATTGCGGGGGTGGTTGCGGGGGTGGTTGCGGAATGGTGCCGCAGGGAACCTGAGGTTTATCTTTCAGAGTCGTGAGTTCTGGACTGGCAGCAGTGAAGGTGCGAGCCCCGTCGTGCGAGACAAGCAGGCACTGGTAGGCAACGTAGAGAGCGCCCGGGTCGAAGGCGAGGTCAAACTTCTTCTGGAAGTCGCGGCCGGCGACATACTTGATGGCATCGGCACCAAAGTTCGGCGCGACGTTTTGCCATTGCCCTGTCGACATATCAATTTTGATCATGCCGCTGCCGCCTCCGCCCGGACCGTAGCCAACGCCATAAATGATGTTTGGATTTTTGGGGTCGGGAGTGTCAACGCCGAATTCCGACGAAGGCAATGGGCTCCAGTCAGTGAAGTTGACCTGACCCCAGTTTCCGCGGCTCGAGATCATGACCGAGCCTGTGTCTTGCTGTGCGCCCATGATCCGGTAGGGATATTGGCTGTCGGTGGCGACGTGGTAAATCTGAGAGATAACCTCGGTATACCAGAGGCTCCATGTTCGGCCGTTATCGAGCGTCACGCTGGCGCCCTGGTCGGAGCCGACCAGCATTCGATGCCCGTTGGTGGGATCGATCCAAAGCTTGTGGTAGTCTTCGCCGCCAGGCGCGCCCTTGAAGGGCTGAAACGTGACGCCGCCGTCGGTCGAGCGGTACATGGCCGTGCTCATCGTGTAAAGAATGTCGGGGTTCTGGGAATCGACGAAGACACCCGAACTATAGGCTCCCTGGCCGTTGCTGATTCGCAGGTCCTTGCCGGCCATGTGCCGCCACGTGGCGCCCCCATCGTCGGAGCGGTAAAGGCCCGAGCCGTCTTCAATATTGTTGCCGATGATGTACATGCGCAGCCCTTGCGTATGCATAGCCACGGCAACCGCTACGCGTCCTTGAAACGGTGGAATCTTGATCTCGCTCCAGGTCTTGCCTTCGTCGGTGGACTTGTAAACCTGGGCCGGCTTGGGTTTGGGACGATTGGCACCACCACCGGCGCCACCGCCGCCGCCCGGGCCGGCGCCTCCGGTGCCCTGCGTGGCAGCCAGCATCACGTTGGGATCGTCGAACGCGGACTGCAGATCGCGCGTCCCGTCGTAGTTCTCGGGTTTCAGCACGTTGGTCCAGGTCTGGCCGCCGTCGGTAGAGCGATAGACTCCGCCTCCGCGATGGCTCGTATCCCCGAGAGCGGAAACGATCACCAAGTTGTAATCGCCGGGATCGACAACGATGCTGTCGATCTTGACCGTGTCTTCCAGGCCGATGTGCTTCCATGTTGAGCCGGCATCGGTTGACTTCCACATTCCGTTGCCCAGGCTACCGCCGATGGGGTCGCCGGCTCCGGCATAAACGACATTGGGATTGGACGGAGCGACCTGGATAGCGCCGACGCTATCCACGCTGGTTTCCTGGTCCATGATGGGGAACCAGGTCACGCCGCCGCTGGTGGTTTTCCAGATGCCGCCCAGCGGCGTGCCGGCATAGAACACGCCGGAATCGCCAATGACGCCCGTAACTGAAGAAATGCGTCCGCCGTGGAAAGGGCCAACGTTCCGCCATTTGAGGCCGCTATAAAACCTGGGATCGACCTGCCCCGCCGCGGTCAACCCAGATCCCAATAGGATCCAAAAAGCCGACAGAAAAAATGCTGTGCGCGATACTCGCGTCATGTTGGTTCAACCTCAAAGGGGAATCTTCAGCGTTATGCGGGAAGTATACAGGGGCGATCAAGCTGGATTGTCGTGATGGGCGGTCTCGTTGCGGCTGACGGTGGAGCGCAATCCCCGTCCTCGCAGGCGGATGCGCACAGCAACGGCGAGAAAGCAGACGACCGCAAGAATCTCAAGAAAGACTTTGCCTCCATCGAGCAGGTCGGGATGGCCGTCCTTCAGGTCAGGATCTGTGAGGATGCTATGGATGAAGAGCAGCACTGCGGCGGGAAAGACGAGGTAGTGGAGACTACGCCAAAGCGGGCGGCCAATGCGAGTTCGCAGGAGCGACGTGAGGAAGACCAGCAACAGAAGATAGAGCGCGGCCGCGCCTGCCAGATTGATGAAGGGCTGTAGCGGCGACTGGATCGGCAGCAGGATGTCGAAGAGACGGAAGTGGGGCTTATCGAGAAAGAGAAGCACGATCGGGTGGCTTACAGTGAGGACGATGGTGCACCACGCCGTCCAACGGTGAAACGCGAAGATATCGAGTTTGCGATGCGGCCACTGGCGGACTGGACTGTAGCGCATCGAGATGAGGATGCCGAGCACGAGGTTAAGGCCCGCTGCTCCTGCCGCGCCGAGGCCGAGATATGAGCAAAGATCCAACAGGGTCATTCGAGGCGGGGCTCCAGAAGACGGCCGAGGCTGCGGTGTCAGTATAAATTCCGTGGCGGCGCGACAAACTTTTTAAGAAATGGACACGCTTCCGCTACACTAGCAATCCACTGGCAAAAATGATCGCAAAGCGCCCTCGGCCGATTGCCGCTTCTGCATCGGGTCCATCATCTTTTGCAACTTCACACCGGGAGCTCACCTCGTGCAACTTAGCCTTCGCTTCAACTCTGATCCCTTGAATTCGTCCGTTCAACGCGCCGTGTTTACATGTGCGCTTATCATTTTGTCTAGCACCGGATTCGCACAGCAGACTCCCGCGAAAACTGGAGGTCCCGCGGATGGATTCTCAGCCTTGAAGCTGAGGCAAATTGGCCCATTCCGCGGCGGGCGCGTGGATGCCGTGACGGGCGTGCCGGGACAGCCTCTGGTCTACTACTTTGGCGGCACCGGCGGGGGCGTATTCAAGACAACCAACGGTGGGCACACATGGGAGCCCATCACCGACGGCAAGGTCAACTTCGGCTCCATTGGGTCGATCGCCGTGGCCGCTTCTGACCCGAACGTGATCTACGTCGGCACGGGAGAGAGCGCCATTCGCGGAAACGCATCGCACGGCGACGGCGTATACAAGTCGATGGATGCGGGAAAGACCTGGACTCACGTCGGCCTGGAAGATACACAACAGATTGGGCAAATTCGCATTGACCCGACGAATCCTGACCTCGTGTACGTGGCCGCGCTGGGACACATGGCTGGCCCCAATCCCGAGCGAGGAGTGTTCCGCTCGAAAGACGGCGGGAAGACCTGGCAGAAAGTGCTCTTCAAGAGTGACAACGCTGGGGCCATCGACCTGGCCATGGATGCGACCAATCCGCGCGTGATGTATGCGGCGATCTGGCAGGTGGTGCGAAAGCCGTGGACATTTGAGAGCGGCGGGCCCGATGGCGGCGTATGGAAGTCGACGGACGGGGGCGACACTTGGAAGGAACTCACGCACAATCCGGGCATGCCCAAGGGCGTACTTGGGCGCATTGGGGTGACGGTTTCTCCGGCGAATCCGGACCGCGTCTGGGCGTTGATTGAGGCGCAGGATGGCGGTGTGTTTCGCTCGGATGACGGTGGCGCTACATGGAGCAAGCAAAACGGCGATGCTGCGATCAAGCAGAGGGCGTGGTATTACTCGCAGATCTTTGCCGATCCCAAGAGCGCCGATGTTGTGTATGCCGTGAACACTTCGTTCTTCCGGTCGACCGATGGCGGGAAGAAGTTTGACCGCATTCGCAATCAGCACGGCGACAACCACGACCTGTGGATTGCGCCCGAGGATCCGAACCGCTTTATCGAGTCAAGCGATGGCGGTGCACAAGTAAGCTTTGACGGCGGAAAGAGTTGGAGCACGGAAGACAATCAGCCTACCGGGCAGTTCTATCGCGTGGCTCTGGACAATGACTTCCCCTACCACATCTACGGCGCGCAGCAGGACAACAGTACCGTCAGCATTGCAAGCCGGAGCAATAACGATGCGATCACAGAGCGCGACTGGCACGATGTAGGCGGCGGAGAGAGCGGATGGATTGCACCGGACCCAAACGACTCCAACTTCGTCTATGCGGGTTCATACGACGGGCTGCTGACGCGCCTGGACACAAAGACGGGC
>Ga0302140_10004924_pt1 | contig 16978 bp, 15 predicted proteins | sample I_Bog_E1_1_FD_202095 | JGI IMG/M metagenome (GOLD analysis project Ga0302140, IMG submission 202095) | Peat permafrost microbial communities from Stordalen Mire near Abisko, Sweden - I_Bog_E1_1 | ecosystem: Environmental > Terrestrial > Soil > Wetlands > Peat | place: Sweden: Abisko, Stordalen... | reverse complement strand
CCCGGTAAATGTTCGGCTGATTGCAGCCACCAATCGCGACCTGGCGCAGATGGTCGCGGAAAAACAGTTCCGCAGCGACCTCTTTTATAGGCTCAAGGTTTTCCCCATATTTTCGCCGCCGTTGCGCAAGCGCCTCAGCGATATTCCCGTGCTCGTTCGCCACTTTGTTGACACGCACAGCCGCCGCATGGGGAAGGTTATTGAAACCATTCCCGAAGAAACCATGAAGGCGCTGATCCGCTGGCCGTGGCCGGGAAACATCCGCGAGTTGGAGAATTTTCTTGAGCGCGCCGTGATTCTGACCCGTGGCCCGGTGCTCTATGTACCGCTCGCCGAACTCGAAACTGAGGTACAAGATGCTTTCGAGATCGATGCATCGGAGAGCCCGACCTTGCACCAGGCTGAACGCGAACACATTCTTCGCGTCCTGCGCGATAGCAATGGCCAGATAGGTGGCTCCGACGGCGCGGCAGCCCGCTTGGGCCTCAAACGAACGACTTTGAACTCCAAGATAAAGAAACTCGGCATCGAGCGAAGTGACTATATGAAGTCCAGGTGACGCTATTTCGTCTCCGTCACTTCGTCACGCTCCGCTTCGCCACTTGGATAAAACTCCTTGAGTCGTTCCGTAAGTGATTTAAAATAAATAACTTATTACGGGTCAATCGAGATGGCCGGAGTTTGGCACGCGCCGTGCCTTATAGAGTGCGTGGCGCAGGACGAGCCAGCTTACGTTGCGAGTCACTTTCGAACAATCTGACATAGCGACGCTACTCACGCTGGAAGGGCGGGTAGCAGGGCCTTGGGCGGCTGAACTAAGCCGCGTCTGGGTAGAGAAGGCCCCGCTGCTGGCTCCGGCAAGTCTTTCGCTCGACTTATCCAACGTGACTTATGCGGATGGTGATGGCATACGGGTACTGAGAGACATCTACTCCCAAGCTCGACCCAATGTTGTCGCCACCACTCCGTGGACCCAATACCTTGCCGAGAAGATAGCGGCTGACCCCTACGATCATTCAGAACAGGAGCCGGAAAATGCGGACACTAACTGAGACAATGCATGGTTGTGGACTTCCCAATCAGGCCGGTAGCGAATTCTTCAGCAAGCTCTCTGTTGATGCAGTCGACGATCTCATGTCGATCGAGCATCCCACAAATTATCCTGCCGGCATGATGCTGTTTTCAGAGAAGGATCCGGCGCAGGGCGTATTTGTAATCCTCTCAGGCGAGGTAAAACTCTCAATCAATTCAAGCGATGGCCGCCGCCTCATTCTCCGCATCGCGAAAAAAGGCGAGATCCTCGGCCTCGACTCCGCGCTCTCCGGCCAGTCATCGGAGATGACCGCGGAGACCCTTTATCCATGCAAGATTGCAAGGATAGCTCGCCGCGACTTCCTTGGCTTCCTGGCACGCCATCCCGAGGCGTACAAAATCGTTACCGAAGAACTCGGACGCCAGATCGGCATGGCCTGCGCCCAGTTGCGCACCGTAGCGCTCTCTTCATCGGCGCCTGAAAAGTTGGCCCGCCTGCTCCTCGACCTCAGCCAGAGCGGTCAATCAACCGATGTAGGCACCCCCTTCCGCTTCTCCCTCACCCACGAAGAAATCGGCGAGTTCATCGGCACCTCGCGCGAAACCGTGACCCGCACGCTCAGCGCTTTCAAAACCCGCCGCCTGGTCGACTTCAAAGGCTCCACGCTCACCATTCCCAGCAAGACAGCCCTCGCAAGTTATGCGGGATGTTAGCGTCAATGTTATCGGCTTTATAACTCTGACCGAGGCTCAACCAAAGGTCGGATGATCGATCATTAACTTTCATAGAATTTAGTTAATTCATAAACCGCAGCCTATATTTTCAGCGTTGAGAGGCTGCGGTCCTTCTCGGCCGAAAGCTCGCACAACAACCCTGTCATCCTGAGCAGCCCGACTCGCCACGTCGAGTTACGGTTGAAATGAACAGTTGTCGAAGATCGGGTCCTGCGCTAACTCGCTAACTTGCTATCGCGGCGAAGCCGCGGCCAACTTGCTGAATATATTCAACCAGTTTTTTGTTCATCAGCAGCGAAGCGTCCTTCAGCGGAGTCGAATCGACCTGCATTTGGAGAAGTTCATGGCCGCAATAGCCTCTCACCAAGGCAGCGGCTTACCCATATGGAAGAACCCTCCAGTCGGCCCATCGTCCGGCAGCGTCGCAAGCGCCGCGCTTGTCTTGCCCCCTTCGCTCAATTCCATCGGCGCTTGCTCGCCGCCCATATCCGTCTTCACCCATCCAGGATGCGCCGAGTTCACCTTGATCTTGGTGTCGCGCAATTCATAGGCTAGATGAATCGTGTAAGCATTCAGCGCCGTCTTCGATGCATCATATGCAAATGACTTGGCATCGTAAATTGGCGACCCCGGAGTGGCATGCAACTTGAGCGATCCCAAAATGCTGGAAAGGTTCACAATACGCCCCGCCGCGCTTTTGCGGATAAGCGGTAATAGCGCATTCGTCAATGCCACCTGCGCGAAGAAATTCGTTTCGAAAACCTTATGCAGCAGGTCGGCAGGAACCTCCGAAGCTGAGTGTTCAGGACCCGTCCCAGGAAACTTGCCGGCTGCAATTCCGGCGTTATTCACCAGGATGTCGAGCCGCCCATACTTCGAATTGAAGTAATCGAAAGCGGTCTGTGCATCCGCCGCCTTGGTAATGTCGAATTGGAGCACGTCAGCGTCGACGCCTTCAGCGCGCAGTTTCTCAACCGCCCGTTCCCCCTGCGCAAGATCGCGTGAGCCGATAACTACCTTGACGCCGGCATCCTTAAGTTGAAGTGCTGTTTGAAACCCGAGTCCGCGGTTCCCTCCGGTAATAAATGCGATTCTCTCAGACATTGCCAAATACTCTCCTGTCCTGCATAGGATTCTCCCGCCCCCAAAAAAGATGCAGATGTTATTCCTTCAAACTCTCTCATATAGCAACCGTTTCATCCTGAAATCACAACTTGCCATGCAAGTTACATCTTCGATCAACGCCGTGTCGGACGTGCAACAAAAACTCCGTGCCCCGTTCTTGCGAATTTTTCCTATCGCAAGGGCGGGATACCTCAGCCCTCAATAAGCCCGGTCATCCCAATCGACCGCAACGACGGGAACGGAGTCGAATGGACCTGAGTTTCGCAAGCTCATTACACGATTTTCTCTATCGGAAAAGCGCAAGAAAAACTGTTATCGGGAGCCCAGTATGATGGAAGACATGGAGATTCATCCATGACGAGAACTGCTCCAAAGCTGGCCCTCTTAGCAGCCATCGCATTATGCATTCTTCCAGCCGCATCAGCCGCCGAAACCCGCACCCCCGCCAAAGACAGCCTTGTCTACGGCACCGCCGACAATCAGCCACTGACCATGGACTACTACGCCCCCAAAGGCCGCGGCCCGCATCCAATCGCCATCATCATTCACGGCGGCGGCTATCACGGTGGCGACGCGAAGAGCGGAAGCGAGGCCTATGTCGCCGATTTCCTCGCCCCAGCCGGCTATGCGGTGTTCTCGGTGAATTACCGCCTCGCTCCCAAATACCCATATCCATACATGGTGCTCGATGTGCAGCGAGCCGTGCGTTACATCCGCCTCCACGCAAAGGACTACCAAGCCGATCCAAACAAGATTGCGCTGGTAGGCGGATCCGCCGGAGGCTTCCTCAGCAATATGGTGGGATTACTCAATGCCCCAGGCGATCCCAACGCAACCGACCCCGTCGATCGAGTGAGCGCCAAAGCGCAAGCAGTGGTGAGTCTCTACGCGCAGAGCAGTTTCGAGTTTGTTCCCCTCAATGCCGATGTGCATCGCCTCCTTGATCCGCTCATTGCCCAAAAAGGAGAGAAGGCCGCCCTCCGCGAAGCCTCGCCCATTACCTACGTCTCGAAAGACGACCCGCCCTTTCTTGAGATTCTCGGCGATCAGGACGAATACATTCCATATTCCGAAGCCACCAATCTCCAAACCGCGCTTCAGGCCGCCGGCGTGCGTTGCGACATCATTCGCATTCCCGGCGGCAAGCACGGGACCGGCGGTTGGAACAAACTCCCCGGCGTACCTGATTGGGAGCGCAAAATGACGGATTGGCTCAATGCAAGACTTCACCACAATGGACCCATCGGCCAAGGAATCCGCCCCCGAACTCCTGCTGTGACCCAATAAGCATGGTCGGCCTTTCCTCGCTCATACAACCCCGAACCAATCCGGGCATCTGTGCTGTATGAGTGCCGTTCCCAGTGGCTCAGTGCATTTCCCGCTTCCGCACGTGCCGCTGGGCAGGATATAAGTTAAAACACGCGTGCTCGACGCAGAGTCAGAAACCCTGGGGGCTCGATGGATTTTGACTACTTCGCCGCGCCTGCGGTCCTTCTAGTGTTCGGAGTGCTGGTCGCCCTCTTCGCGGTCCGCCATCTGCGTTTGCTTCCGCGCAAATTTCCGAATAAAGGGCAGCGGGTGCCGCGGATATTTGACCAATTCATCCTGTTGGTCACGGTTATTGGTTCGGTATTCCTGGCAGTCGCTTCCGGCTACAACGCTGTGGCGCTCTACAGGTTCCATGCCTTCAGCCAGCCTCCTGGACAGATCTACTTCGTCAACGGCCACCGCATGCGGATGAATTGCACGGGGGTCGGCTCACCAACGATCGTGCTCGATTCAGGTCTGGGCAATGACGCGCTGATTTGGGGAAGCGTTCAGCCTCTGCTTGAAAAAACCACCCGCGTCTGCTCCTACGACCGCGCCGGTTATGGCTGGAGCGATGCTGTCTCAGGTCCGCGCGATGCCGACCACATCGCCGCCGAGCTGCATCAGCTATTAGTCGAAGCCCACATCGACGGTCCCATCGTCTTAATGGGCCACTCCATCGCCGGCATGTACATTCGCGACTACTCTGCACACTATCCTGAAAACATCGCAGGCCTCATCTTCGTGGATGGATCGACACCTTTGCAGGAAGAGAATCCCGCGCTCCAATCTGCTGGAGAAACAGGCGCGCCGCGTTGGGCATCCGTCCTGGTCATGCGGTCGGTTGCCATCGTGGGCCTCCCTCGCTTTGTTGGCACCTGTGCCAAGCCAATCCCCGGCTTCGAAGGGCGGGCAGGGCAATTGCTGGCAGAGGATCTATGCCATCCCCGATTCCATTCGGTAGAGCGCGAATTCGAAAGTTTCCACGCCTCGGGTCAACAGACAATTCATACCGGCCCCTTTGGTGCGCTGCCAGTGCTGATCTTCTCGCAGGATCCTGCCAATGCTCTCTCCCAGAAGCATCCTCCACAGGAACTTGTGGACCTCGAAAACGCCTGGAGCCAAATGCAGGAAAGCCTGAAGAATCTCTCCACGCGCAGCCGCAGAATCATCGCCAAAGGCAGTTCCCATGCAGTGCAGGTCGACCGTCCCGATCTGCTCGGCAAGGAAGTCCCGCTCTTCATCGAGCAAATCCGCGGTGCCGCACCCCAGCCCACCAACTACGGCTCGACAGTGATCGAATAGCCAGCTACCCCCGTAAAGCTCCCCACTCAAACCTCCAAGGTACAATTGCACTCAATCGTCAGTGGTCTGCAATTTCATCATGGGAGGCTTTATGCGCAGAATCCTTCTCGCTGTCTTTGCCCTTGTCTTCGCCAGTTCACTTGTCACCCCCGCCAGAGCGCAGGGCGCGCCTCCACAAGGCAGCGCTGATCAGCCATACTCCGTCGAGTATTACTACAAATGCCAATGGGGCCATCAGGCGGAGTTTCTGCAACTTTTTCTTAAGAATCATTACCCGCTGCTCAAGAAAATTCAGTCGACAGGCCGCATACTCTCCGTGAAGATCGAGACACCCGCCAATCACGTGTCTGAAGAATTGCGTTGGGATTACCGCGTAACCATCCGCTACAAGAACTCGACCCTGGCGACCACCGCCAACCCCGACGAAGAAGCCTTTATCAAGGAGCTGTGGCCCGACCAAGCGACCTACCAGAAAGAAGAGCAGCGCCGCTTCGAAATCCTGCTAGGCCACATCGACCTGCCAATCACAGACATAACCCCGAAATAGCAGGGAACAGGGAACAGGGGACAACGCCGTGATGAGCCAGATGGTCGCCGTCAAGAAAGTTGCTTTGAATGATCGCCACCTGCGCCCTGGTCGATGTAAGCATTCCTACGACGGCAAGGAGTTCCCGCCGTTCGTTTCTCTTGAGATTGGCAAATATCCCGACGAAGTCGGTTATTACCTCATGCATATCTGTGAAGACGGCCGGGCCGCAGATACTTGGCATGAGACCGTCGGCGACGCCCTTCACCAGGCCGAATTTGAGTTTGGAGTCCAACCGGATGAGTGGACTGAGGCGAGCGAACCCTTACAGATTCTTTCCTCCCGCCAAGCCACTCGGTGAGCCGTTCCCTATTCCCTGTTCCCTAACCCCTACTCCCTGCTTTTCCACTGTCTCACCAAGTCTTCCGCCGCTTCCGGCCAAGTCGGAAACTCAAATTCAAATCCCGCTTCAAGCAGCCGCCCCGGAACCACCCGCCGGCTCTTCAAAACCAACTCCGACTCGGTCCGCATAAAGAATGCCGCAATCTCAATCGCGAACGCCGGTGTCGGAATTCCGTTCGGCATACCCCACGCATCCCGCAGTGCCTCCATGAATTCGCGGTTGGGCAGGGGACTGGGTGCCGCCACATTCACCGCTCCTTCGAACTCCTCATGGTCGAGCAGAAACTCGACCGCACGGCAAAAGTCCGCCTCATGAATCCAACTCACGAACTGACGTCCGTTACCTTGTTTTCCCCCCAGGCTAAACCGAACCAGGTTGAGAAGAATCTCGAACGCATTGCCCGGCGCAGGGCTGAAAGTAATTGCGCTGCGCAGCGCCACCTTGCGTGTCCGTGGCGTCGCAATATCAAAAAACGCCGCCTCCCAATCCTTTGCCACCTGGATAGAAAAATTCCAAGTCTCCGGCGCGTGCCGTCGTTTGGAGATCAGCTCATAGCCACCCAATTCGCCTGTTGCCTCATCCATTGCACGCTCCATTGCATGCCGATAAATCGTAGCCGTGGAAGCATTCAGCCAGATGCGCGGCGGCTCGGCAAGCCCCGCAATTACCCGGTTGAGCAGCCGCGTTGTCCCGATCCGCGAGTCGTAAATCGCAGCGCGATTATCAGCCGTATAGCGGCAATTAACGCTGCGCCCCGCAAGATTGATGCAGACATCCGCGCCTTCCAGAGTCTCAGTCCAAGGCCCTTCGTTCTTGCCATCCCAATGCACGGTTTGCCACGGAGCTGCGTAAGGCCCGCGCGTGAGCACCGTAACATGATGCCCCTGCTGCTGAAGGTGCCGAGCAAGTGCCTGCCCCACTTGGCCGCTGCCTCCCGGCATCACGATGCGCAGTGGACGCACACCCACGCCCGTCGGCCCCGCAGTCAGGTTAATCATGTCTTCAGACTATAGCGCCCGCCCTCACCGCATCCAAGCAAGGGGCCTCGCTCCGAGCCGGACCCGGGAAGGGCAGGGGCTTCAACTCGTATATCAAGGAAGCAAGCCGCGCCATGAAGGGTATGGGCATTGGCCCGTATACCAAGGAAGCAAGCCGGACTCGGGAAGAGCAGGGGCTTCAACTCGTTTATCAAGGAAGCAAGCCGCGCCATGAAGGGTGCGGGCTTCAGCCCGTACATCAAAGAAGCAAAATAGGCTGGGCTTTAGCCCCTGAGGGAACGGGATGTCGGTCTGACAGATCCGACAAGCTCGGTCGCTACATCCGCGGAGGAAACCCATACCCACGCAGAAACACCCGCCTGCGATAAGCCCGGAATTCCCGAATCACCAGGATCAACACCACAACCATAAAGATCAGCGGTCCATAGAAAATAAAGGCAGGCTGCACCACCCGATCCCCATCTACGGAAACCCCGCGGCCCGTACGCAGCGTGCCAAACATGGCCACCAGGTCCTCGCCCACATGCACGTTTTCGCCCAGCCGGATACTGCCGAACATGCTCACAACATCGTGGTCGATGGTCGCATTGTCGTCTGCCGTCACGCTGCCGAAAAAGTTGACCACGTCATGTTCCGCGCTGGTCCCGATGTGCGTATTTCCAAAAAACACCACCACATCGCCGGTAGCCTTTCCCTCAAGATTCACGCTACAGAAAAAGCACACAGCATCGTGAACCGTGGAAGTGGGGGAGACATCGATGTTGGAGAAGAATTGAACAGCGTCCTCCTCCGCACGCGCATGCGTGGACGCGAAAGCTGCACAGAGCAGAGCAACTGCGAGGATGCGGCGAGTCATTCAGAGCTCCTCTACCCCAACAATACGGGAAGTCTCGCCAGAAAGTTCCGCGCAAGAAGCCGAAAATCCCCGAAAGTTCTCGGAATCACGAAGAAGTTCCGTGCCCCATTCTTGCGATTTTTTACTATCGCAAGGGTGGGAAACCTCAACTCTCAATAGTTCAACTCCCAAGCACCCTAGAACTGAAACCGCATCCCCAACTGAATCCTTCTTGGCGGCGCAACCGACGTCACCTGCCCAAACTCGCTAGAAGTCTCCACCGTATCAATCCCCGTAGGGTTAGGATGGTTCAGCAGATTGAAAGCCCCAGCCGAAAATCCCACCCGCGGCGCTTCCTCATCCTTGTTTGGAGTGATCGCAAAATCATGCCCCCACCTTACATCGAGATCAACATAAGAAGGAGTAGTCTCCGAATTACGAGCCACTCCATCGGGCCGCGTGTTGAACAAGCCATCGCCATAAGCATCAGTGCCAGTCAGCACAGTCCATGGAGTTCCCGAGTTCGCAAAGATGCCCGCCGAAAGGTTGAAAACGCTCTCCGGCTGGAACATCGCGTACATGCCAAGCCGGTTGCGGCGATCGAACCCTGACCGCGACCACTCATCGTCAGGCGCATACTGGTTTTGCGGAAACCAGCCAATGCCACCCGTGTCCGAGTCGTAGTGGGACCACGTATAACGTCCAAAGCCGGTGAAATATTTGTTCAGCCTGCCGCGGTAGGAAATGTCCATCCCGTCGCCCCGCCACTGGCCCTCCGTCTGCATCTGCCGAATGCGCCCAAAGTCAGGATTGGGCCGCACCGTGTAGCCCGATTGCGGCGTTGGCGCGTTGACATCAACGCTGCGGAAGGAATCAATGCCGCGAGAAGAATAAACGCTCACCACGCCCGTCGCTTTTTCTCCCAGTTGCCGCTCGATCGACAGCCCGTACTGCACCTGGTAAGGAATCTTCGCGTTCGGTTGCAACTGAGCAAGGGACGGCGGCTGGGCGCCAAGCGTGAGGCAGTTCGTAATCGGCACGCACCCGGTTGACGGCAGTTGCGCCGGGTTCAACGACAGCACAATCGCTCGCCGCCGCGCATCCTCATAGCGTTCAAGATCGAGCAGCGGGCCGCCACCGAAGCGGTCGTAATAGATGCCGCCTCCGCCGCGAACCACGGTCTTCGAATCCTCGCTCAGCATCCATGCAAAGCTCACGCGCGGAGAAAATCCAAGACGACGCGTCGCCAGAAAATTCTGCCAGTCGTATCGCAGCCCCGGCGTAATGTTAAACCGCGCATTGGCCTTGAACTGGTCCTGTACAAACGCGCCCATCTCCTGCTGGTGATAAATAAAATGCACGTCGCCCGTGTTCTGCGTGTATTCAGAGGGCAGGTTTGCGGAGTAATTCTGCAGCGCTGTTTGCAGCACAGTAACGCCATCGGAGGCCAGCGTCGGTCCGAAAATGTAAGTGCCCAGCGCATTCGTGTTGTCGTCAAAAGCGCGCCGGTCGATGTGCGGCGTGCCCGCGCCTACCTTGATCATGTGCCGCCCACGCGTCCAGGTCACCATGTCATAGACGCGAACGTTGTATTCCGTCCCCAGAGAATCTGCCTGCGCTGAGCCCGATTGAAAATCTCCAGACACATTGATCTGCGGGCTCTCCGAGACATTGCTGTTGCGATTCGAATCGCGCTCGCCCACCAGCGAAATCTGGTTCATCGTTCTTGCGTTGATTGCTTGATCGAGATGCGCCACAAAGTCATCTTCGCGGTACCGGTTGTTGTAGCCTGCTGCGGCCAGCGACTGGCCACCGACACCTTGGTTTTGCGAAGTCGAGTCCTGATAGCTGTACTGCACATAACCTGAAACACCTTCTCGAAATTCATGCGCAAGCCGAGTGCTGAATTCGGTGTCGCGCGCAGGCGCGTAAACGTTTGCAAAATATGCGCCGCTCGGATCCCCAGTCGTAGGCGCAATCGTCGCGCTGATCACCGAGTCCTGGTCATAAAGAACGCGATTGAATGAGCCCAGAAAGCTCCACTTCGGCGCGTGAGGCACGGGCCCGGTGACATGTCCCTCGTAGTTCTGCCGCTGTTCGAAAGGCTTTGATGGAGCCAGCGCATTTTGCGCGTTCATTGCCGAATTGCGAAACAGAAAATTAAACTGTCCGTGATAGTGATCGGCAGTCGATTTGGTGATGATCTCCATCTGTCCGCGACCCGGCCAGTAGTATTGCGCGGAGTAAGGGTCCTGGTTGATCCGAATCTCTTTCACCGCAGACGCCGAGACAGTCGCCCGATTAGACTCCACTCCATCCACCATCAGCCCTGTGCCGCCGGTGTCGCTCACATTCTGATCCAGGAACGCGCTCATGGCGCTCGCATAATCGTTATCGAAGATCGGCAGCGCCTTCAAATCGCTCGATGTCATCACCGAAGAATCGTGATTGGCCTCCGTGTCGTTCGCGTCTTCGCTGTCGCCGTTCACGCGCACGGTCGACGCCACCGCTGCGATCGGCAGAACAATGTGAACAGGCGCCAGTGCAGGTATCGCCGCTGGAGCGGTCACTCCAGACCCACCCGACGGAACTGCTATCGTCACCGGAGTCCGCACGGTATCGAATCCCGGCTCTGAAACTACCAGCGTAAAGCTGCCCGTGTGAGGCGCCACAAGCTGGAAGTTGCCTTCTCCGTCCGAATGAATCGAACCCGCAACGGCGCCGTTCGTATCCACCAGGTCCACTTCAGCTCCCGGCACAATCGCCCCGGTAGAGTCGGCCACCACACCGTGAACCGATGGTGCAACCGGCCCACCCGGAGAAGTGGCACTCGCTGCGAATAGTGAGCAGGGGAGCAACAAAAGAATACTCAAGGCAAAAGAACGCATAACGCGGAGTCTCCAAGGCAAAGCAAAAGTGAGCCATACCGAACAGGCAAGAAAGGTCGTGCTTCAAACAAATACTGTCAATGTCTCAATTATCTGCTGAATCCCGGGCCAGAGGGATGCTATTTGAGAATAAATTTACCCTTGGAACTCTGATGGTTCACAATGGGTATTTGCTCGGTCCGTACTTGGATTGACCAAATTGATAAGCTTTGGAGCGGCAATTGCGCGCCGCGGTTTGAGCAAGCCAGCCAACGCCGGGGACGCTGTCCCTCCCCGCCATAAATCGATTTTAGAGCGGATTCAGTGCCGCTGTCCAGTCCCAAGGTGCATCCACCAGCACATCCGGCTGCGTCGAAACCAGGCTCTCCGGCGACAACCCAAAAGTACAGCCAATCGCCCAGGCTCCGCCATTGCGCGCCGTCATCACATCCACGTGGCTGTCGCCAATCAAGACTGTCTCTTCCGGCAACGCCCCCGCCTCGGCCATCAGCGCCTGCAACCCCTCCGGGTTCGGCTTTTTCGTTCCAAAGCTGTTCCCGCCATAAATCGTCATGAAATAAGGAGCAAGACCAAGCGCCGCGCAAATATCCCGCGCCGGACGAACAGGCTTGTTCGTCAGCACAGCCATCGTTCGCGGCTGATCATGAAGAGCCTTCAACGCCGCCAGCGACTCAAGCACGCCGTCATAGGCGTATGTAAAGTCCAGTTTGTGCGCCCGATAGTATTCCAGAAAAAACGCGTAGGCAGTCTGCAGAAACTCGTCGGCAACCGGCGACCCATGCTCCTTGGCCAGCGCCCGCCGAACCAGCATCAGCGCCCCATCCCCAATAAAGCCGGCAATCTCGATGTCTTCCAGATGTTTCAGTCCAAAGTGTGCAAGCGTTGCATTCACGCTGTTGCACAAATCCTGCGCCGAGTCGATCAGCGTACCATCCAAATCAAAAACCAGCAGCTTCAGCCGTTCAACAGGAATAGGACGAAAAACACGAATCATAGACTTAGTGTATCGGGGCCGACAACGAACCCAAGCTGATTTCCCATTGTTTCGTATCAGGGCATGGCGTACAGCTTGCGGAAAAAGTCGAAACTGTGAAGGGTACGGGCTTCCGCCCGTACATTTGCCCTGCAATATCAACGTGGGCTTCAGCCCCTGAGGTATGCTTCTCAGACTCTCCAAGCGAAATCCAGATGCGTCCCAACCCATTGATCAGAAGCTGATCTCGCAACGCAAGTGGCAACATTACGCCCGCGCCCCCTCAAGTTCCGCAAGCTCTTCCAACGCAGCCTCGTCGACATGCCCCTCGATCTCCAACGCCGGCTGCGGCGAAGACCGCGTAAACAGCAGCACCACAATCACCAGCAGCAAAATCGGGATACACAAAATGCTGCCTTCGGGCCCAACCGTCCCTCCAGACAGCATCGGATTGCCCATGGCATGCGTAGCAAACAGCCGTCCCTGCATAAGCTGGCCGCTGTCCGGCACTCCATACAGGAACGACTGCGACCAGTCCCAGGCCATGTGAAATCCGATCGCCCACCAAAGCGACCCCGTCCGCCAAAGAGCCACCACGAAAGTCACTCCGGCAGCGAATACCAGCGCCAAACCAACCGCGTCCTCCCCGCCATTGCCCGTATGCGCGAGAAAGAAAAGCCCCGAAGTAATAACCGTAGCGAACCAGAAAGCGATGGTACGCGCATGTGTCGCCGATATAAGCTTCCCGACACCAACAAGCCCCCGAGTCAGCGTGAACTGCAGATAGCCGCGAAACAGATACTCCTCCACCAGGCCGACAAATAAGAAGCAACCAAGCTGCGCGCCGCCATATTCCAGAATCATCCAGCCGTGATCCAATCTCGCATCGAAACTGACCAGGTGCAAAAACAGCAACACTCCGATAAGCAGCGACAGTGCAGCCAAACCCCATGCCGCCCCAACAAAAAATCTGCCCACGGATCGCTGCCCTCCCAGCCCGAATGCCGAAATACGCCGCCGCTCGATGAAAGCCATAAGCAGGCTCACGAGGAAGATCGCCCCGAAGCTGATGCCCTCTTGGCTGATCATGTCCAGCAGCGGTGCGGGCGCATTAGGATCAGCTTTTACCGGCGCAGAGACCGGTTTCCCTGAGGCCTGTGCGGCAACCACTGCGGCCTGATGCGCCTTAGCCTTGTTGTAATGAACGACCGCCCGCACACTGAAAACAATGCAAGCCAGCATCGCGAAGTAAATGAGCAGACTCCACCCAGCGCGCAGCCCAAACGGGCCAACAAAGATACGGTGCGCGATGGATGATCGCCGCAAAGTCGGCGGAGTCTCAACAGTAGCCACGCTTGCACTCGTCTCAACGGTTTCGTGGCCGTCTTTGATAGAGATCTGCTCGGAAAATGGATCCATGGTGTCGTTTCCTCTTGAATTGTCTTGTTCTGTAGACGCTCAACCGTATACGCGCAGCAAGTGCCGCCGGTTCCACCCGCCGCATTCAAGCGCGCAGCCGATTGTGAAACATTCATTCAAGAAGGAAGGGAAGTGGGGGAGGGCAAAAAGAAGGCGAGGCCACCCATGGAGCAACCAAGACCTCGCCGGAGGAGTGGACTTTTTCGTAGTCAGTTGATAACTGACCACTGAAAACCGACATCTGAAAACTGATTTACAAAACGTGAATGTCGCCTGACCCAGTCTCAATGCGAACCATGGGCCCGCCGCCATTAAACTTTCCAGTAATGTGGTGCTTATCGAAGGCCCCCTGCACCACCATTTCGCGGTCCGTGTGAACAGAGCCCGACCCTGTTGAAGCATCCAGAGTGAAGGCCGTACCGCCAGGCGTGAACTGCACGTTGCCCGACCCGGTTTGAAGCTTCCAGTCAGCTGCAGGCGCTCCATCCACCTTGATATTGCCTGACCCGGTTTCGGCCCGCACGCCGCCCTTCACGTCCTTCAACTCGATCGTTCCTGATCCGGTGTTGGCCTTTACGTCACCCTGGCCGGTCTGCTCGGCATAAATGTCACCCGACCCGGTACTGACCGAAAAGCTGCCGTGCAATCCAGTGGCATGAATGTTGCCCGACCCGGTATTGAGCTTGGCATTCTCACCCACACCTTCGTCGGTGACGTTGCCAGATCCCGAACCCGCATCAAGATACGCATCTGCCGGCGCCTGAACCTCATAATCGATGCTGATGTTGTGCAGGTTTTCATGGTGAACACCGATGCGGACAATGTTCCCCGTCTGCTCAATCGGCGGATTTGCCGCGAGCTCCCGCACCTTCTCATCGCTGCCGCCCCAGCTCGACTTCACACGCCCGAAGATGTGGATCTGGTTCCCCGATCCCTGGGTCAGATGAATGTTGCCCGAGCCGGTTGCAACCGACAACTCCACCCGGCCGTTGACCGTCAGTGTGCGCTCGAATGTCTGTTCAGACGCCAGCGCCGGAACCGCCGCCAACGCCAATGCCGCCGTTGCCACAAGCAGATGTTTCACGAGGTGCCCTCCACTCTTAGTTGTTAGTCCTGGTCATTTTCACTTGAATTAGCAGGATGTACTCACGCCTGCTTCGCCAATCTTGCTCCGTGCCCCGTTCTTGCGCCTTTTTCTGGCGCAAGGGCGGGAAACCTCAAATCTCAATCGGGACCCCCTACATAGGGGGCAAAATGCTGTTCTGTGATTCTGTGGACAAAACCCACACCTCCGAACAATGCATTTGAAATACCAAAGCAGCCATTACTACAAATCGAATGGTTTCAAGCGGCTGGCTATCGCAATTCATTCTGCCTATCGCTTCAAACTGTCCACTTCCGAACAGCCATGTCCATCGCCGGACAAACCACCACCGCAATCCCGGACAAAACCGTATACGCTCCCCAGATTCCCAAGGTTCCAGCTTTCTCTGAAAAACGGCCAGCGCACCACTGAGAGCTAAGAACTGTGAACTGTGAACTGAGAACTAAGAACTGTTCCCGAAATGCTATCCTCACAGCGAGATGCACGGTCTCCCACTGCTGCAATTTGTCGCTGTTGCCATGCTCATTCTGGCCAACGCCTTTTTTGTGGCTGCCGAATTCGCTCTCGTCTCCATCCGCGAAACCCGCATCGAGCAAATGATCACCGCCGGCGTTCCCGGAGCCCGCTCCGTCCGGCGCCTTCAGCAGGACCTCGACGACTTTCTCCCTGCCGTCCAACTCGGCGTAACCCTCTGCTCGCTGGCTCTCGGCTGGATCGGTGAACCCCTGGCCGCCGAAGTCCTTTTCGGGTGGCTCAATCTGCTGCCTCTCACGCAGCCGCACGCCCTGCTCTACGCCCACATCGTTGCAGTCACCCTTGGTTTCGCGGTCATCACCTACTTCCACGTCGTCATCGGCGAACTGGTGCCCAAGTCTCTGGCCCTTCGACGCGCCGAGGCGCTCGCCGTTGCGGTAGCCCCTGCCATGCTTTTGTTCATTGCAATCGCGCGCCCCGCTGTGCGCTTTCTCAAGAGATCGGCTGGATTAATTCTGCTTGGCTTTGACATCGAATTGAGCGAGCGCGCCTCCGTTCATTCGCCCGAGGAACTGAAACTCATCGCCACCGCCGCCCGCCGCATGGGCCTCCTTCCAAAATTCCAGGAGACGCTCATTCATCGCACCCTTGAGCTCGATGAAGTGTCCATCCGCGAAATCATGACCCCGCGCCAGAAAATCTTCTCGCTGCCCTCCAACATGCTCGTTGAGGAGGCCAGCGCCAAGGTCATCGAGCACATGAACTCCCGCGTGCCGGTCTACGACGAAACCCGCGGCCCCGAGCACATCATCGGCGTTGTCTATTCCAAGGATCTAGCCCGCCTGATGTACTTCCGGCCCAAAAACCCGGGTGCCCCCGTGCCTGCCCTGAGCTCGTCGAAGGGGCTCGCATTTGAAACCGGGGAAGCCACAAAACCCAAAGCGACCGTCCCCTTCCTCGAACTCAAGCTCGCCCAGGTCATGCGCGACGTCCTCGTCGTCCCTGAAACCAAATCCGTCCTCGACCTCATTCGCGACTTCCAGCAGCGCCGCCGCCACATGGCCATCGTCGTAGACGAATACGGATCCACCGTTGGCCTGGTCACTGCCGAAGACGCCATCGAGCAACTCACCGGTGAGCTAGAGGACGAGTTCGACTCCCCAACGCGGCCCGTTTTGACGACAGCGTCAGGTGCCTTGCTCATGGATGGAGGCGTAAATCTCCGCGACCTCGAAACCCAAATGCAATGGCTACTGCCCCGGGAAGGCGGCGTAGAAACGCTGGCCGGCTTCCTATTACTGCGCCTGGGCCACATCCCCAAAGAAGGCGAGAGCATAGTCTACGAAGGCCGCCGCCTCACAGTGGTAGAGATGGACGCCCGCCGCATCGCAAAAATCAGAGTAGAGCCAGTCGAAGAAGCACTGATATCCACCGGAATTCAGCAAAGCTAGCAGGACAATTGCCCTCATCCCGGAGGGTAGAGCCCGTCGAGGAAGAGCCAACCTCTGCTGGAACTCAGCAACGCTGGCAGGGCAATTGCACTCATCCCGGAGGGATAGAACGAGAATATTCAGGCTGCTTTCCACCTTAAATCGCCCCGGCGCGCGCGTAGATGTGCGCGTTAAAGTTAGGCCCGTCCTTCGCACCGGCCAACCCACGGCCTGATGGGGCAAAGCCAACATTGATGTCCCCAGCCGCAAATTAGGCCATGAAGGGCCATTGGAAAGAGTTCGGCATTCGAGCAATGAAGGAACCATAATTAGTCCCACGCCAAATGCCCGCACCTGCAATCCTCCGAAACCGGAGACAGCGAAGACAAAGCGAGTCTCAGTCCTTAGTGACCGGCTTCCAA
>Ga0302140_10004920_pt1 | contig 16982 bp, 20 predicted proteins | sample I_Bog_E1_1_FD_202095 | JGI IMG/M metagenome (GOLD analysis project Ga0302140, IMG submission 202095) | Peat permafrost microbial communities from Stordalen Mire near Abisko, Sweden - I_Bog_E1_1 | ecosystem: Environmental > Terrestrial > Soil > Wetlands > Peat | place: Sweden: Abisko, Stordalen... | reverse complement strand
AGAACTTGAGGCGGCGGTGGGCTATATGCTGGCGCGGGCCGGGGAGAAGCATAGCTAAATGACGACGCCTGGATCGAGGCCGGTGGGTGCGGAGGATGAGGCAGGCGCAGCGCAAGCCGTGCGGCAGATGTTCGACCAGATTGCGCCGCGGTATGACCTGCTGAATCACGTTTTGTCAGCAAGCGTGGACCGGCTTTGGTGGTGGCAGACGGCGCGGCGGTTCAAGACGATATTGGCCGATCCCGATGCGGCTGTGCTGGATGTTTGCTGCGGGACGGGACACATGACGATGGCACTGCTGAAAGGCCGTCCAAAGGGCGCGCGGCCGATTCTGGCGGTGGACTTTGCGCGGGAGATGCTGAGCCGGGCGTCGCACAGATTCGAGGCGCGGAAGGCCGGCGAGCCGATGGCTATTGCGCTGGAGGCGGATGCTCTGCACCTGCCGATGCGGGACGCCTCGCTGGATTTGATTGTGACTGCGTTCGGGTTCAGGAACCTGGCCAACTACGAGGCAGGATTGAAGGAGTTTTATCGAGTTCTGAAGCCGGGAGGGCGTCTGGGCATTCTGGATTTCGCCGAGCCAGGGGGGCTGATTGGGAAGGTATATGGGGTGTACTTCCGCAGGGTGCTGCCGGCGATCGGGCGGCTGCTGTGCGGCAAGGACGGACCGTATCGGTATCTGCCGACCTCGGTGGGCAATTTTCCGCCGCCCGGCGAGATGCTGGAGATGATGCGCGGCGTTGGGTACCAGGAGTGCGCATGGCAGCCGTACACGTTCGGGATTGCCGGATTGTATACGAGCTCACGGCGAGGACTTTGAAAGTGAGGTAGGCTAAGGACGCAATGATGCCAGGGGAATCCATGCCGTCCTTATCCGGTTCGTTGGGGCCTGGGCCTTCGGCTGCCGATTTGTCCTCGTTCTCCGCGCAGAAACGCAGGGTCGCGCTGCACTCCATGATTGCGGCGGCGGCAATGACGGTGCTGAAGCTAGCGGCGGGTTTGCTGTCGGGGTCGCTTGGGGTGCTGTCGGACGCTGCCCACTCGGGGCTGGACCTGGTGGGCGTGACACTCACTTTCTTTTCCGTGCAGGTGAGCGACAAGCCTGCCGATGAAGACCATACCTACGGCCACGGCAAATTTGAGAATGTTTCCGCATTCGCCGAGGCAGGACTTATGGCCGTCTCATGCGCGTGGATTGTGTGGGAGGCGATGGGGCGGATACTGCGCCACACGATGGTGCTGCACCACTCGCGGTGGCCGGTACTGGTGCTGCTGACCTCGATCGGCGTGGATTACTGGCGGTCGCGGCGGCTGCGCGCGGTGGCGGAGCGGACGGGCTCGCCGGCGCTGGCCACCGACGCGTTTCATTTCGCTTCAGACATCTGGTCGACGGTGGCCGTGCTTTGCGGGCTGGGCGCAAGCTGGGTGGGTGCGCATTTGGAAATCGGCTGGCTGCGGTATGCCGATCCGGTTGCGGCGATTGTGGTTTCGTTGATGATTCTGCGGCTTACGCTACACCTGGGCCGCGAGACAGTGGCCGTGCTGACGGACGAGGTTCCGGCGGAGACGCGCCGGCGGCTGGTTGGGGAAGTGGAGCGTGTAGAGGGCGTGCTGGCGGTGGAGCAGGCGCGGGTCCGGCGCGCCGGGGCAAGCTACTTTGCCGATCTGACGCTGGCCCTGCCGCGAGGGTTCACGTTTGAGCACACCGGGGAGCTGGTACGGGCCGCGACGGAGGCCGCGCACCGGGCGCTGCCGGAAGCGGACGTGGTGATCCACACGGTGCCCCGTGAGGACAGGGCGGAGAGCGTGTTCGACCGTGTGAGGGCGGTGGCCGCGCGAAATAACGTAAGCGTGCATGAACTCAGCGTGCAGTCTTTGCATGGGCGGCTCCGGGTGGAACAGCATGTTGAGCTGGACGAGAGCATGACCCTGCTGGCGGCGCATAGTTTTGTTACTGCGATGGAAGCGGAGATTCTGCGCGAGGCGCCGGAGGTTGATTCGGTGCTGACGCACATTGAGAGCGAGCCGGCCACGATTGAGCTGCCTGAAGAGACGGTTGTGGAGGATCGCAAGATCGAGCGCGAACTGCGCTCGGCGGCCAAGTTGTTCCCCGAGATTGTGGATGTGCACCAGATTGTGGTGGGCCGCACAGTGGATCACATTCATCTGAGCTGCCATTGCACGCTGCCGGACAACTTGACCATGCAGCGGGTGCACGAGGTGATCACTGGGCTTGAGGACCGTTTCAAGCTGGCGTGCCCGGAGGTGTACCGGGTGACGATTCATCCCGAGCCGATGACGGATAATCTGAGATAAGGCTCGAGAAAGTCGAGAGAGACCAAGATGATTGCGCAAAGCGAATGGAAGGGCTCAACAATACTCGAGGGGATTGCGGAGAACGGCAATTCTGTTTTCTTCGACGCCGACCCGTCGCACTCTCAAGGGCCCAGCCCGATGGAGGCTGTGCTGATGGCGCTGTGCGCATGCACCAGCGTGGACGTGGTCTCGATTCTGGAGAAGAAACGGCAGCCGCTGCTGGGGCTGCGGGTGAAGGCCGTGGCCACGCAGGCCGAAAAGCCGCCGCGGGTGTTTACGCATATCAAGCTGACCTATGCAGTGAGCGGGCAATTGAGCCGCAAGGCCGTGGAGGACGCTGTAGCGCTGTCGAAGAATAAATACTGCTCGGTTTCACAGATGCTGGAGAAGGCGGCGGTGGTTGAGTACGAAATCGTGTTTGAAGGTGGCGAGCCCGAAGAATGACTAGCCGCGCGTTGAAGAATTTCGTGCAGGTAGCGTCGCTGGTGATGCTGCTGGTGGCGGTGGGGCTATTGGCGGCCATCACCACCATGCACTTCGCCATCCACGGGGCTGAGGTGCAAGTGCCGGCGCTGCGAGGGATGACAGTGGCCGACGCGCGCAGCGAGACCGCGGGCCTGGGCTTGAACCTGAACGTGGACAATCGCTACTATTCGGGCGAAGTGGCGGCGGGACATATCCTTACCCAGTCGCCTGAGCCTGGGACTGTGGTGCGGCGGGAGTGGCGTGTGCGCGTCTCGGAGAGCCTGGGTCCGCAGAAGGTGGAGGTGCCGGACACGGTGGGCCGCGAGGAGCGGGTTGCGGCGCTGATGTTGCGGCGGGTGGGGCTGGAAGTGGGAGTGACCGCGCGGCTGCCCTACGGCAACGCTACAGAGGGCACGGTTTTGGCGCAGGACCCGCCGGCACACGCACAGGGAATTGAGCGGCCCAGCATCAATCTGCTGGTAGCCGCTCCGGCCGACGACACCATTGATGGCTATGTGATGCCGGACCTGGCGGGATTGCCCGTGGTGGGCGCGCAAGCGCAGTTGGCGAAGGTGGGCATCAAGTGTGCGCCTCCGACCTATATCGACGTGCCGGTTGGGCCGGTGGGTACCGGGGACGAGGCGGTGAGGCCGCCGGTGAAACCGGGTGCGGTGGTGGCGCAACAGCCAGTGGCCGGGTCGCGCGTGGACCAGACGACGATGGTGAAGCTGGTGGTGGCGAAGTGAGAAAGACAGGGAGTAGGGAATAGGGATCAGGGAATAGGGAATAGGCCGCGGGAATCGCGGAGTCAGCCTGGCGATTGGGTGCATCTAAATAGATATTCATGACGCAAAAGTCACCAGAACAGGAGACCGGCGCAGCCGGGAGTAGGCGGCCGGATTTCTCGCACGCGTGGCGGGCGCTTCGGCACAGGAATTTTCGCCTCTTCTTTGGCGGGCAGAGCATATCGCTGATCGGCACCTGGATGACACGCATCGCCACGTCGTGGCTGGTGTACCGGCTGACTAAGTCGCCGTTGCTGCTGGGCACGGTGGGGTTCGCAGGACAGATTCCCACATTTCTGCTGGCTCCTTTGGCGGGCGTAATTGTGGACCGCATGGACCGGCGCACGCTGCTGGTTTGGACGCAGAGCCTGGCGATGGTGCAATCGCTGGTGCTGGCGTGGCTCACTCTCACGCACCGCGTAACCATCTCGGAAATCCTGGCGCTCAGCGTGATGCAGGGGTTGATCAATGCATTCGACATGCCGGGCCGGCAAAGCTTCATGGTGAAGATGGTGGAGGACAAGGCCGATCTTTCAAACGCCATCGCCATCAACTCGTCGATGGTAAACGTGGCGCGGCTCATTGGCCCTTCGCTGGCGGGGATGCTGATTGCCGCTACCAACGAGGGTTGGTGCTTTCTGACCGATGGCGTAAGCTACATTGCGGTGATTGCGTCGCTGTTGATGATGCGGCTTACGGCGGCGGAAAAAGAGCGCGCGACAACCACCATGCTGGCGCAACTGCGGGAGGGCTGGAGCTATGTCACCTCTTCCGCGCCGATTCGCACCATACTCTCGCTGTTTGCGCTGCTGAGCCTGATGGGCTGGCCGTTCATGGTTCTGATGCCGATTTTTGCAGCGCAGGTTCTGCATGGCGGCCCGCATACACTTGGCTTTCTGATGGGCGCGGTGGGCGTGGGCTCGCTGGTGTCTGCGCTGGCGCTGGTGATGCGCCGGTCGGTACGCGGGCTGACAAAGATGATTCCCATTGCGGCGGCAGTATTTGGTGTTGGGCTGATCTGTTTTGGACTGTCGAGTGTGCTTTGGCTTTCCATCCTGATGATGCTGGTGACGGGCTTCGGGATGATGCAGGGATTGACGGCCAGCAACACGATTCTGCAGACGCTGGTGGATGAGAAAATGCGCGGGCGCGTGATGAGCTACTACACCATGGCGTTTGTGGGGATGGCTCCGTTCGGCAGCCTGCTGGCCGGCGCCATGGCGCACGCCATTGGAGCGCAACGCACAGTGATTGTGAGCGGCATTGCCTGCATTGTGGGGTCCCTGTGGTTCTGGACGCGGCTGAAAGGGATTCGCAAACAGATGCGGCCGATTTATGAGAGGCTGGGGATTGTGCCGGGGATTGCGGTGGAAGAGGGCGCGGAGAATTGACCGCGAATTGTATCTGTGACCGCGCAATTTCGGATGCTGGGAATTGTCGTTTCCCAGGTCTCAAAATCGAGACCTGGGGCACCCGCAATCGTACAGAGTAATAGGAGGCGGAAATAAATGGGATTGAGCGAAGACATTGAGCGCGTGGCGTTGCAGGAGCGGGAGCTGAAACTCACGCGTCTTGACGCTGGGGTTGCGTGGGAACTTGGCGTCCGCTTGAAGACAATGGCCGAAGAGCGCGGGCTGAGCGTGGTGATCGATGTGCGGCGGTTCGGGCAGCCGCTGTTCTATGCCGCGCTCGAGGGAACAACGCCGGACAATGCCGAATGGGTGCGGCGCAAATGCAATGTGGTGGCGCGGTTCCATCGCAGTTCGTATGCGGTTGGATTGAAGCTGAAAGCGAACAACGACACGCTGACCGGACAACAGGGCTTGCCGCTGGGGGATTTTGCCACACATGGCGGGTCGTTTCCACTGACGGTGGAAGGTGCCGGGGTGGTGGGCAGCGTGACCGTCTCCGGCTTGCCTCAGCGTGCGGATCACGAGTTGGTGGTTGAGGCGCTTTGCGGGCTGGTTGGGCGCGATTATAGCGGGTTGCGGCTAGCAGCGGAATAGAGCCCGGCGAGGACAATTCGCGAATCGCAGCCGGATCAGGCGGTGCGTTCGACCATTGCGATGAAGAAGCCGTCGGTGTGGAATTGGCCCGGGAGCAGGCGGAGCGCGCCTTCCGGCGTGAGGCAGGATTGGAGACGCTCGGCGCCGCCGGGAATGAGGATGCCTTCTGCGAGCAGGGATTCGATGCGGCCCTCAAGCGAAACGGTACGCGTATTCGGGTTCCTTGCAAGTGCCAGGGCAACCACCTGCTCATTCTCCTCCGATTCCATGGAACACGTGGAGTAGATGACGTGGCCGCCGGGGTGGACGGCGCGCACAGCGGCGAGCAGTAGGTCAAGCTGGCGGTCGGCATGCCGGCTGAAGTCCTCGGGATTCAGGCGGTAGCGGATTTCGGGGTGGCGGCCCAGCGTGCCGGTTCCGCTGCAAGGGACATCGGCGAGGGCGACGTCGAAGCCGCCGTCTACGAGCACGTTTGCGTCGGTGAGGCGGCACTGGATGCGCGAGGTGAAAATTGCCATGCGCTTGCGCAATTCGTCCCAGCGCGTGGGGCTGATTTCGCATGCGAGGATTTTGGCTTTGGGGTTGCGCTCGGCGAGGACAAGAGTTTTGCCTCCGGGAGCGGCACAGCAATCGAGGAGCCAGTTTCCGCGGCCGGCAAGCTCTGCCACCAACTGTGAGCCCTCGTCCTGCAGCCAAGTGCGGCCTTCGCGAATTGCAGCGCTTGCGGTGATGTCGCCGGAGACGACTTTGCGCGCGGCGGTGAGCAGTTCTCCAGGTTCCAGACGTATTCCTGCGAGGGCGAGTTCCGCTTCGACGGCCGGGTTGGAGATGTGAAGGGTGAGTGTGGGTTGGCTTTGGTCGTGAAGGCAGAAGGCGCGGGCCGCATCCATGCCATAATGGTTGGCCCAGCGCTCGACGACCCATGCTGGATGCGCCTGCGCCAGCGCCAGCTCGGCCGGAGACTGATCTGGAAAGCTTGCGGACGCCGCTTCGGAGAGTCTGCGAAGGACGGCGTTGACCATGCCGGAGGCGAATTGCTGGCCGGCCTGCTTGGCCAGTTCCACGCTTTCATCGATGGCGGCACGCGCTGGGATGCGGTCCATGTGCAGAATCTGAAATGCACCGAGGCGGAGCAAGATGAGAATTTCAGGATCGAGTTTGGCGTTGGGGTAAGTGAGCAGAGCCCGGATCTGGTGGTCGAGGCGGATTTGCCAGCGGAGGACACCGAGGACGAGGGCAGTGACCAGATTTCGATCGAGGGGCGAGAGGGCGCTGACGGCTTTGTCGCGCAGCAGGTCGTCAGCATGCGCGCGGTCGCGCTCGACTGCCATGAGAATTACGAAGGCCGCCTTGCGAGCTGGTGAAAGATTAGCCATTCGATGCCATCCTCAAGAATGCCGCCGTGTCTGGAATGGATTGTAACGGCAATACAGCAACGATTATGCACTTTATTTGCAACGACATGGTGGGAAAAAGCAGGAACAGGCCCTCCTGACCGAATGCTAACCGAGACGCGCGCTGGGCGCGAATGCGGTGCCGTGAAGAAATTCGGCCGCTGCAAGACGCTTTTTGCCTTCGAGTTGCACCTCAAGCAATTCGAGCCAGGTGTTTCCGGCGCAAGCTACGAAAAGGCGATGGTCTTCAATGGAGATTTGGCCCGGGGCGGCAAGGACTGGCAGTGCCGGGTGTGGCTCAGTTGCGCTGGATTGCTGGGCGACATTCAGGCGATGGACGATCAGTTTTTTCCCGTCGAGGGCGGTAAAGGCGCCGGGCCAGGGCTGAAAGGCTCGCCAGCGATTGTAGAGTTCGTGAGCTGAGCGGGTGGCAAAGTCCATGCGGCCGTCTTCCCGATCGAGAAGCGGTGCAAAGGTTGCAGAAGAGTGGTTCTGCGGCTGGGGATGAATCGACCCATCGGCCAGGCCGGCCAGAGTTTGGACGACGAGCGGGGCCCCGGCGTGAGCCATCTGCTCGAAGAGATCCACGGCTGTTTGGTTAGGGTCGATTGGAAAGGTCTGCTGAAGCAAAATGGGTCCGGTATCGAGGCCTTCTTCAAGAAGCATAGTGGTGTTTCCTGTGAATGCGTCCCCCATGGCAAGAGCCCACTGGATGGGCGCGGCGCCGCGGTATTTCGGAAGTAGAGACCCGTGCAGGTTGATGCAGCCGAGACGCGGCAGGGCCAGCATCCATGGGGGGATGATGCGGCCATAGGCTACGACGACGATGGCGTCGGGCGCATTGGACTCAAGCTGGGCGCGAAACTCGGGATTGGCGCGAATCTTCTCTGGCTGCGTGACCGGCGAGCCGGAAGCGAGGGCAACCTTTTTGACGGGAGGGGCGGTGAGCTGCTGGCTGCGGCCGACGGGGCGGTCCGGCTGCGAAACCACCAAAGCGATTTCGTGCCCGGCTGCAAGCAGGGCCTCGAGGGTGGGGACGGCGAAGCGGGGAGTGCCGCAGAAGACGAGTTTCATTGGATTCCTGAATTCGAGCGGTTGGGGGATGTTGCATCCCAGGTCTCAAAATCGAGACCTGGGGCACCCAGCTTCTTCGCACTTGGCGCCTTCGGCCGACTCAAGAGACTACCACTCGCCCGCGCGCAGCAGCTTGCGGATCTTGCGCAGGTTGAGGTCGCGCTTGAGCGCACTCATGCGGAAGATGAACAACATGCCGTCGAGGTGGTCGATCTCATGTTGCATGCAGCGCGAAAGCAACTCTTCTCCGTCCATCTCGAACCACTTGCCGTGCTCATCTTGGGCGCGGATGCGAACCCTGGCGGCGCGGACCACTTTCTCGCGGATATCAGGGAAGCTGAGGCAGCCTTCTTCCTCGTAGACCTTGCCGTCCTGAAAGATAATTTCGGGATTGATGAGCACCAGTTTCTTTTCCGGATCCTTACCCATACTGAGGTCAATGACGGTGAGGCGCTTGGAGACGCCTACCTGCGGCGCGGCCAGGCCGATGCCCTGCGAGGCATACGTAGTCTCGAACATATCGGCGACCAGTTTGCGCAGTTCGGCGTCGAAGTCAGTGACGGGTTCGCCGGGCTGGGAGAGCACGGGTTCGGGATATTTTACGATCTTGAGAATCATTTCGCGTGGTTAAACAACCAATCTGCCTTTCACTTGGATACCTGCTATTTGATCCACTCTTTGCCAAAGATCATCGCCGCCAGAAAAACCGGGACGTTATTGGAGCCCTTCTCCATATTCCAATCCTTGAAAATCTTTTCGGCTTGCAGAACTTGAGCGAGCTCATCTCCCGGATTGTATCGTTTCAACACGTCGTAATCAGCGGTGTGACGAGCCTCCTGCAGTTCTTTGAAGCCATTGGAAATCGAAGCGAGTTCCTGGGAAATCGGGTCGGGCAATACAAAACCCTTTGGTAGGCCTTTAGCTTCGCTCTTACCCTGCTGCGAAAAGGCCTTCGCCACATTGACCATTTGGCTGTGACCCAATGCTCGTTGCGTGCATTCCCTAAGTCCTGCTGGAAAGACCGGACTGACCTGTTCAGCCACTGCTGCGGAAAGCAAATGGAAGACCGCATAATACGCGGCGGATATCGCCCGCCTGATGTTGGCCTGCGAGGTAATTCGGGGATCGAGCGTGGCCAGGAACCGTGCGTGCTCCAGCAGTTCCTCAGCTAGCGACATCGAGAGCCCTCCGCGTTTGACCAGCCTGTACATACGTCCAGCGATCCAGGTCAAGCCCGAGCAAGACCTGCTGAACCTGATAGGTAAACTCGTTCAACGCGGTAATTCTCTCTTCAGAAGCCCGGCCGTTTTCATAGAGGTAATCCGGATCGACCAAGAAACGAACAAAGATGGACGGATTTCCTGCATGGTCGTCCCTAGCTTCAACCTCATAGTCAACGATGTAGTCGGGGTACACACGGCCGTCAGGATTGGTCTTGAGCCATTCGATTGCGTGGCGAACAGGCCATATCTCGCTATCATCTACATATTGCAAATTTGACCAAGGCACATCCTGAATCGGAGAGAAGAAATGAGAGTCGCTTCTCAGACGCTTCAAGTCCACCGTCCTCCCGCCCTCGGCGCCCTGATGCGAGAAATTCTCCGATCCCGCTGGAATCGTGATCGAATTGGGAGGATGAACGGCAATAATCTCAAACAACCCTCGGTCACCGTGAAGGCGAACCTCTAAGCCAACAACGGGATCGAGCTGATCAAGTTTCAAATCGGCCATAGAACCCTCCTTGCATATGCCATTCTACCGCCAAACCGAAAAGTGCTAATCCGAGCATGAACAGTCCGCCGCTAGAAACTCCGTATCTGTTCGATGTATCCATCAAAATTCCGTTTCATTTCCAGGACCGAGTCGCCGCCGAACTTTTGCTGGGCCAGACCTGCGACGGTGAGGGCGACCATGGCCTCGGCGGCTACGCCGGCTGCGGGAACCACGCAAATATCGCTCCGCTCGTAGCTTGCGCTGGTTGCCTCGCGGGTGTCAAAGCGGACCGACTCGAGCGGCCTGCGGAGCGTGGAGATGGGCTTCAAATAACCACGCACAACGATGTCTTCGCCGTTGGAGACGCCGCCCTCGATGCCGCCAGCGTTGTTCTGGGGGCGGGTGAAGCGGGTGGGGTTTTCGGTTGGCTGCGGCGCGTATTGAATGGGGTCGTGGACTCTGGAGCCGAACCACTCGGCCGCTGTCACTCCGCGTCCGATTTCGACAGCCTTTACAGCTTGCAGGCTCATGACCGACCAGGCCAGCAGGCCGTCGAGACGCTCGTCCCAGTTGGCATAGGTACCCAAACCGGCAGGGGCGCCGTGAACCACGACCTCAAAGACGCCGCCAACCGTGTCGCCGGTGCGCGAGACCTCCTCGACCTCTTGCTTCATGCGGGCTTCAGTGGCTGGATCGACGCAGCTGAGCATGATTTCGTCTTTGGCTACGACGGCTGTGATTTCGTTCCAGGTTGCCGCGCGATCGAGTTCGACCCGGCCAACACGGATGACGTGGCTGGCGACCTCGATTCCCAAAGTGCGCAGCATGAGCTTGGCGAACGCGCCGGCGGCTACGCGCCCCGTGGACTCGCGGGCAGAGGCACGCTCAAGCACATAGCGGGCATCGGGGAAGTTGTATTTGAGGGCTCCGGCAAGGTCGGCGTGGCCTGGGCGCGGCGAGGCAACCGGCTGGTGCTTGGCGGGATCGCCGGCTTCGACGGGAAGCTTTTCCTCCCAGTTCTTCCAGTCGCGGTTCACGATCTCGATGGCGATGGGCGAACCGATCGTCTTGCCGTGACGAACGCCTGAGAGCACGTGCGCTTTGTCGGTTTCGATCTTCATGCGGCCGCCGCGCCCGTAACCCTGCTGGCGGCGCCAAAGCTCGCGATTGACAAAGTCGAGATCGACAGGGACGCCGGCGGGGAGCCCGGAGATGAGGGCAATGAGAGCCTCGCCATGGGACTCGCCGGCGGTTGAGAAGCGGATCATATTCTTTTGATTGTAAAGGACGAGCGAGTTGTCCACGAGTCATCCAGGAGCAATCAGGCTTCAAGACGGGCAATCTGCGAGTCGGCCTCCGTAACGCCAGCCTGGACATTGAGCTGTGCGTAGAGGTTTTTCGCCTCAAGCCAGAGTTGCTTCGCCTCCTGCGTGTGGCCGGTGTCGCCTTTCAGAATCGCGTATCCCCGGATGGCGTTTGCCAGATCGAGAGGATAGGTTTGCGAGTGGTTGCGATAGATTTGCAGGGATTCTTCGTATAGATTCGCCGCCATGAGGTACTTCTCCTGACCGCGGAGGATATCCGCGACATGGCGGACGGTGTGAGCAAGAACGAGCGGGCGATCGAGAGTTCGGTACAGTGCGACCGCCTCTTCATAGTGCTTGATCGCGATGTCGTCTTGATGCAGGTCTCTGGTTATTTGCCCCAAACCTGTGAGAGCCTGAGCCAGCAAAGCATGATCGCCGGATTTACGGCAGAGATCGACGGCCTCAGCGAAACGGAGTCTGGCATCGTCGAGGCAATGTTCTCTTCGGGCCTGGTAGCCCTGGTTGATCAGTTTGTCTTGCGGGCTGCTCGTCATGGCGACAGAGTAGCACAAGTTGGATTCTGCAGAGGCAGCCGGCCTTAGGCGAGAAACCAATTCCATTGCTCTTCAGTGAGCGGAACGACCGAGAGACGACCGATGAGGACCAGCGGCGAATTTGCGAAGAGCGGCTCGGCTTTGATGTCAGTGAGCGTTTTGGGATGCTTGAGGCGCTTGCCGGCCTTGACACGGACAATGGGGACTTTAGGATCGGAGGGATCTACGCTGACCACGGAGCCGGTGCCTACCGCCGTGCGTTCGTCGCCGGTGTGGTAGAAAATCCACTTTGTGCCGGCCTTCATTTCGCGCAAGTGCTTGACGGCCGTGGGGTTTGTAACGCCATCCCAGGTAGTTTGCTTGTCGCGAAGAAAGTCGTCGAAGGAGTAGACATCGGGCTCGGTTTTGAACAGGAAGAAGGCCATGCGGACTCCATGTTAAGCGAAAGGCGGCGGAGTTGGGAACTGGAAATGCGCGGCGAGCCACTCGGCATGCGAACGACGGGGTGTGCAAGTTCTGTGGCGCTGCTAGCAATGGCGACCTCCTTGGATGGGGTAGATGCGGGGATGTTGCTGCTGTGAGTTGCCGGATGCGGCTTTCTTTTCCAGCATAGCGGCAAGGGTGGTTTTGGGCGTCAATTCTTGTTTCTGGGAAGGAACCTTTGCAGCCCTGCTTTCGAGAATGTGGTAAGATTTCCTTGTTTCCTTGTGAGGGAGATTATGCTGGCCAAATTGACCGTCAAGAATCAACTCACGCTGCCGAAAGCCGTAGCCACACGGTTTCCTGGGGTCGAATACTTCGACGTGAGCACGGATGGATCGGCGATTACGCTGAAGCCGCTGCGGCAGAGCAAGGCAGATGAAGTGCGGCAGCACCTAGCCGATTTGGGGATCACTGAACAGGACATCGCAGATGCTATTGCATGGGCGCGTGAAAGCAATTGACCGACCCAAGGCGGCTGAGAGTTGTCTTCGACACCAACGCCGTCATTTCGGCATTAGTCTTCACGACTGGGCGCCTGGCTTGGATGAGGGCTCACTGGCGTGAGCGCCGCTCAATCCCACTCGTGTCCCGCGCGACGGTGTTGGAGTTGCAACAGGTTCTCGGCTACCGCAAGCTCAAGCTAAGCCCCGAAAAGCAATTCGAACTGTTAAGCGATTACCTGCCCTACTGTGAAACCGTAGAAGTCGTGGGTGTCTGCCCGGTGCAGTGCCGGGATGCCAAAGACCAGCCGTTCCTCGATCTGGCGCAAAGCGGCAAGGCCGATCTGCTGGTGACGGGCGACGAAGATTTGCTGGTGCTGGCGGGGCAGACGGAGTTTCTGATTGAGGGTCCCGAAGCTTACAAGCAAAGATTTCCTGCGGACCTATAGGATCCCCCCAGACAAGGGTGCCTCAGAGAATCGCTGAAACGGCACGTATCAGCAGAGGGAGCATGCCAAGAATGCTCACCACAATCACAGTGGTTCTGGCGCGCTTGAAGTCGCGGTCGTCCGCAATGAGTGCGCCGAATTTGATCCACCAGCGGACGGTCATGAATGGAACGGCGAACATGAGAAAGTAGTAGCCGCAAATCCCGAGCCATGTCATGAATGGTATGAACATTACACCCAAGAAGACGAGGATCGAAATTGCCATGGTTCTGAGAAAGCTGGCGTCGCTGCAGGCTTGATTGACTTTCGCCATTTTCACGGCGGCCACCTCTGCCGCAGCCGGATCGATAGCAGCGGAGCAGAAACGGCACTTGGTCGACGAGGCGTCGATAGTCTGCTTACAGACTGGGCACTCGAAGATGCCTGCATTGCTGCTTGTGGATGTGAGGCTAAGGCTACCCGCCATTTTTGTTTTCTCCCAGCCAACGCTTCGTATTCAGCAACTGCCGCTGGTCGAGCGCCCAAACCTTGCCGGTCAGCTCGTCGGGGCCTTTGCCTTCGCGGATCGACTTTTCGAACTCGCCCGTGACGGCCTGCATCTTGGCGTCGAGGTCGTCGAGGAAGTTGAGCACCAGCGCTTCGGGGATCATGGGCAGCTTGGGCGAGCCGAACTCCAGCTTGCCGTGATGACTGAGAATCATGTGCAGGACGAGGGTCTTGAGTCTCGGCGGGAAGTTGGGCAGGCTGTCGATGGCGCGCTCGGCCAGGGCCGTTCCAATTTGGATATGGCCCAGCAAAACGCCCTCGATGGTGTACTCGAAGCCGATCTCCCAGCTGAGTTCGCGGATTTTGCCGATGTCGTGGAGGATGACGCCGGTGAGCAGCAGGTCGCGATCGAGCATGGGATAGTGAGGGGCGACGCGGTCGGCCAGGGTGCAGAGGCTGACCACATGCTCCAGCAAGCCGCCGAGCCAGGCGTGGTGGAGCTGCTTGGCGGCGGGTGCTTCGCGAAAGGCCTGCGCCAGCACCGGATCGTCGAGCAGGGCCGCCAGCAGGCGCTTCAGGTCGGGGTTGGTCAGGCTCTGGGCGAAGCCTTGAAGCTGGCTCCATAGAACGGCCACGTCGCAGGTGGTAGAGGGCAGCAGGTCGGTCTTGTCCACCTCAGAAAGTTGGGCAAGGCGAAGCTGGTCGACCTTCATCTGCAGCCGGTCGTCGAAGCGGGAGGCGCTGCCACGGGCCTTGACAATGTCTCCGCGGTCGAAGTCTTTGGCTATTCGCGGGTCGCCGGGCTCCCAGATGCGGCCTTCGAGCTGGCCGGTCTTGTCGCCCAGGATCAGATTCAAATAGGGTTTGTTGGTCTTGGTGCTGCGCTGCTGTTTGGACAGGACGAGGAAGTAGCCGTCGAAGAGCTTGCCTTCGTCAAACTTAGCCAGGTCGGCGATGTATATGTCTTTCATTCTGGGGAGAAGATTAACTTGTGCCGCCTGCTCTTGCAAAAACAGCCCGAGTCTTGAAGTAAATTCCAAGGCTCGGACGGTTGGTGGCCACGCTGCCTTTACTGCTGCGGCGTTGGCGCAGGAGCCGGAGTCTGCGGCGTTGGAGCCGAGGGTGTGGCGCTGGAATCTGTTGCCGGCGCTGCGGAGTTTTTGCTCTTGTCGGCCAGGCGGGTCTTATCGGCGGAAGTGGTAGCGGACTTCTTTTTCTTTTTGGCGGACGTATCAGCCTTGGGGCCAAGTGCCTCGGCCTGAACCTGGCGGTCAGCAACCTCTGCGGCGTCGGGCGCTGGGGGAGCTGCTTTGTCAGTCACCGAACCTTTGGCAGCGGCCGGCTTGGGCTGTTTGGCGCGAGCGCTGAAGCGGGTCTTCTGCTCCTGCCTGGCGGTTGGCTCCAGCGGATTCGCCGGCTCCTGCGCGGCGCTCGCGGTCTCCGGCTGGACTGCGCCCGCGTCCTCGGTTTTGGCTTGCGGCGCACTGGGAAGCGTCTTTGTGGGCGCCTTGCCGAAACGAATCTTTTCCTTCTTACCGGGCTTCTCTGTGCCCTTCGTCTCCAGGCTGGCGTTCTTCTTTGTTGCCGGCGGAGCGGCAGCATCGCCCGCGGCCGCGGCCTGAGGCGACTTTTGCCGGAAAGACCGTGTCGACTCGCGGAAGCGGGTGCGCTCGACCTTCTTCTTTTTCTTTGGGGCAGGCGGAGTGTAAGAGCTGAACGTAATGGACGGAGTTCGCTCGCTGGGGCTTGCCGCGCTGTCTTCATAGCCTGACTTGATGAAGATGTATGCCTGACCACGCATGGTGGTCAGATACTCGCGAATCGCAGGCGCCATTCGGCTCATGTAGTAGTTCTGCTCCACTTCTTCCTGAACGTCTTTGAGGGCCGGCACACCGCCCGGGACATGCTGCACCACCTTGAGAATGACATACCCCTGCTTGGTGCGAATGGGTTCGGTGTAATCGCCGGTTTTGAGAGCGAAGGCTTTAGTCTCGAAGACAGGATTGAGCTTGCCGCGAAGATATTCACCCAGATCGCCACCCTCGGCGGCGGTAGAACCGTCGCTGAAGTTCTTGGCCAACTGGGTAAAGTCGCCGCCTGCGTGGAGTTTGGCCTCGATATCGTCGGCCTTGGCCTTGGCAGCCGCGTCAGCAGCCGCATCTGCGGGATCGCTGCCTCCGGAAATCAGAATCTCGCTCAGATGCACACTCTCAGGCTGCACATACTCCTGTTTGTGCTCGTCAAAGTAGCGCTGAACCTCGCCCGGGGTGATTTGAATCTTGCGCCCGACTTCCTCCTGCATCACCCGCCGAGTAATGATCTGATTGCGTATGCTGGCCTTGAAGTCCTCAAACGAAACGCCTTGTTCCTTGGCGGCCTTTTCAAGGTCATCAATGGTCTCAAGGTTATATTGCTTGCGGATCTCATTCAGTCGCTGGACCAGCTCCGTCTCGCCTGTAACCTCCAGTTCCTTGCCCTTTGAGAGCCACAACTGCTGGTCGATCAGATCGCGGAGCAGGTCCTTGTGCCCCTCGGAGATCTGTTGCATGGTGGCGCCGTGCTGGCGCGCATCGTCGTCCAACTGCTTCATAGCGCGGTCGTAGTCGGACCGGGTAATGATCTGGTCGTTGACGCGGGCAACGATGTCCTCGACGACAACCCCGCCGTAGGCGCTCTCGGGCGCGGCTGCATGGGTTTGCGCCAGAGTGGAACTTGCGAGCAGCACCGTAGAGAAAACGAACGCCGCGGAAGTGCGAAGAAGATTCAGGGTCATAGGCTAAAGCGCGCCGGGGAAGCAAAGTTTTCCCACTGAGGCATAGACGCTATTGTAAATGGCTGGGAAGCGGCGGGTCGATTTTGGAGGTCCGACGCTGGTGAATCCCGCGCGAAAAGGCTGCTTTTTGCGTTCGCAGCGCCGAAATATGGCCATTTTGCCCTGAAAGTGCCTTAAATCCGGGGTGCAAGTTTACTGATCAGTACATACATATAAATCTTAAGTTACTCAATGCATGTGACTTGGATACGAAAAAAGCGCCGAAACCTCTTCATTTTCATGGGGGGGTAGGGGGGGACCTGGGCGGTAGGTACGGACCGGTCACATGCCTGACATTTTGAGCCGAGGCATCCCATGCAACGATTGTGCTCCGCTGGGCGTAATTGATCTGCAAACGGGATTGAGATTGTTTTGCGGGGCATCTGGCGGCGGCGGGGCGATTCTACTGCCGCAGCCAGGTGCGATGATTTGGGTTTGTAAGCGTTTTCATCGGAGCAAAATGCAGAATAATCCGCAATTGCGGGGCCGGAAATGCAGGCAAATGTTCAAAATAGGGCCATTTTAGTGCTGTTTTAGTGCGAAATAAGCGCAACAGCAAGCGTTCTCGATGCGTTTTTGACGCGCAAAACTGCGGGTGAGAACCCTTGTGGGGTGAGGAAACTGCTAGCACTGATATCACTGAATTGCCGGCCCTCGGCGAGCCGAATGTTGACCGGCTCCTGGATTAGGCTCGGTCG
>Ga0302140_10004918_pt1 | contig 16983 bp, 11 predicted proteins | sample I_Bog_E1_1_FD_202095 | JGI IMG/M metagenome (GOLD analysis project Ga0302140, IMG submission 202095) | Peat permafrost microbial communities from Stordalen Mire near Abisko, Sweden - I_Bog_E1_1 | ecosystem: Environmental > Terrestrial > Soil > Wetlands > Peat | place: Sweden: Abisko, Stordalen... | reverse complement strand
ACCGGCTCATAACCGGTAGGTCTAGGGTTCGAGTCCCTGAAGGTCCACCATGGGGGTTTAGCTCAGTTGGGAGAGCACCTGCCTTGCACGCAGGGGGTCAAGGGTTCGAATCCCTTAATCTCCACCAATAAAAAAAGTTATGAATTAATTCATAACTTTTTTTGTTATATAATTATTTAGTTTAAATATTATATAATTAAATTAGTACAGAAATAAAATTAGATAAATAATATTGATTGTCATGTATGTTTATTAGTGCATGATATAGGAAAATCTCAAGTTAAATTAAATGTATTTGAAAAAGTATTATAGTTCTTATAAATTGTATTACTTTTGGTAATTTTTTAAAGTATAATAAGAATAAAGGAATAGCTAAATATTACAATCATCCTAAAATTGAAGGAAAAGTATTAGATGGCATTAAAGAAGTTTATTTAGATATAATAGATTATGTGATAATTGTGATTAGTAATAGGAGGAAAGTATGAATTCTATTGAGAGAAGAGATAATATAATTAATTTACTATTAGAAAGTAATGAGCCCATAAAAGGGAATGCCATAGCAAAAAAATATTCTGTAACTAGACAAGTAATAGTAAAAGATATAGCAATTCTTAGAGCTAAAGGAAAAAATATAATAGCAACTCCAGATGGATATATAATTAATAAACATGAAAATAAAGTTAAAGCAATTATTGCAGTAACACATAATGAAGAAGAAATGTTTAATGAAATGAGTATTGTAATTAAATATGGGGGAACAATTGAAGATGTTATAGTAGAGCATCCTTTATATGGAGAAATAACGGCAATGCTTATGATTAAAAATTATAATGAATTAAATAAATTTGTTCAAAAATATCAAGAGCAAAGGGCTAGATTGTTATCTGTATTAACTAACGGAGTTCATCTTCATACTATATCAGCAGAAAATGAAGATGATATTAATTTAATTATATTAGAATTAAAAAAACATAATTTTATAGTTTCAGATTTGGAGGATTAATGATGGATTATGATGTATTAATTTTAGGTGGAGGGATAATTGGATGTGCAGTTGCCTATGAACTTTCTAAATATAATATAAATATAGCTCTAATTGAAAAAGATTACGATGTAGCAAATGATATTTCTTGTGCTAACACAGCAGTTATTTATGATGGTTCGGAAGTATATGATGATATTATGTCTAAATTAGAAAATAGGGGAATGAACTTAATTGAAAAGCACTGTGAAAAATTTAAGATTACATATAATAAAGTTGGTGCATTAAGAATTTCATCGAATCAAGCTAGATATAATATGTTTAATGTAATGTATAAAAATGCTATAGAACGTGGTATAGATGGAGTACACATAGTAGAAGATAGTGCAATTTACGATATAGGACTTAAATTGGGAATAAACATAAATAATGCTTTATATTCAGAGAATATTGCATTAATTTCCCCTTATAATTTGGCTGTTTCTTATGCAGAAGTAGCAGCTGATAATGGGGTTAATTTTAGATTAGAGGAAGAAGTTATAGATATTAAAAATATTTCTAAGGGATTTAAGGTAACCACAAATAAAAATAAATTTACTTGTAAATTTGTAATTAATACAATTCCAAATGAAATTTCTATTGATAAGCGAAATCAAATTCATAGTGAGATAAGAAATAAAAAAATGAAATATATATTATTAAATGAAAAATTACGGAACAATATAAATAGTATTGTTATTAATGATATTGATGATGATACTTTTATAATAAACATGTCCACATTATCAAAAGGGAATTTAATTGGAATTAAAAGTAATAATGATTTGAGTTTAAAAGAGGAGCTGGAATTATCTAAAAGTATTTTACATGATATGAAGAAAGAACTAATAACTAATATATTTACAGAAACATATAGTAAAGATAGTATGTTCATAGATGATAGCAACCTTAATGATGGATATATAAAGGTTACGGGAAACCATTATGCAAAAATAACAATTGCACCAGCTATTGCATTAGATATTGAGGAAAAACTTAAAATAAATATGAATATAGCTAAAAAAAGAGATTATATTGATAAAAAGAGAGAGGTACATGTATTTAGAAATATGTCTAAAGAACAAAGAAATAAAGTAATTGCATTAGATAAAAGGTATGGAAATATTATTTGTAGTTGCAATAATATTTCAGAAGGTGAAATTGTTGACTCTATAAGAAGGCCCTTAGGTGCAAGAACTGTAGAAGGAGTAAAGAGACGTACAGGAATAGGTATTGGAAGTTGCAATGGATCATATTGTAATATGAAAATTATAAAAATTTTAGCTAGAGAAATGAATAATAGTCTTTTAAACGTAGTAGATGACTCCATGGATTCTAAGATTTTGGTAGGGCGGATTAAAGAATTTAATGAAATATAATTAGGAGGAATTAAGAATGATTAATAAAGATATTTTCACAAGCTTAGTTAGAATAAAAGGTGATCAAAATTATAAAGTTGTCTCAGTAAAAAGCAATATAGCTATAGAAAAATATTTATGGAAAGAATTTTCAAAGGTTCTTAGTAGAATTTATGTAAGTACACCTATTGATATTGGAGATATTATTTGTAAAAATATAATGAATACTGGTGTAGACATAGTATGTACAAAAAGAATAGATTAATATTAAATTAATTATTAAGAGAATTTGATAAACTTCATATTTTTAGTTATGTTAAAATATATTGACAAAAGCAACTGTTTTGTAATATATTTAATTTAACTTAATACAGAAAACTTGTGATGAGGATAGTAGTAATTTTATAATTTTAAGAGAGTCAGTGGTTAGGTGTAAACTGATAATTATGAATTATGAATCCACCTCTGAGGGACTACGATGAGTAGTACGGTACATATCGTTAAATAATTAAGTGGATAATATTTATATATTATCAATTAGGGTGGCAACGCGGAGTTCTTCGTCCCTTTTATAGGGAGTGAACTCTTTTTTTGTACAAAAAAATATATTTATTATTTTTAGGAGGAAGAATTAAATGTTAGATTTAAAAAGAATTAGAAGTAATCCAGATGAAATTAAAACTGCTTTATCAAATAGAGGAGAGGATTTCGATGTTACAGTTATTGATGAAATAATAGCATTAGATGAGGAAAGAAGAAAAATATTAGTAGAAGTTGAAGCATTAAAGAGTAAAAGAAATCAAGTTTCAGCTGAAATACCTAAACTTAAGAAAGCTGGAGAAGATGTTACTGAAATAATGTCTGAAATGAGAGACTTAGGTGATAATGTTAAATATTTTGATACTAGAGTAACAGAAATAGATGAGAGAATAAAATATATAATGCTTAGAATACCCAATATACCAAATCCACAAGTGCCAGATGGTGGAAGTGATGAAGATAATGTAGAAATAAAGAGATGGGGAGAACCAACTAAATTTAATTTTGAACCAAAAGCGCACTGGGATTTAGGCACTGATCTTAAAATATTAGATTTTGAAAGAGGTGGGAAGGTAGCAGGATCTAGATTTACTATTTACAAGGGATTAGGAGCTAGACTAGAAAGAATGATAATATCTTATTTCTTAGATAAGCATACATGTGAAAATGGATATACTGAAATATTACCACCATATATGGTTAATAGAGAAAGCATGACTGGAACAGGTCAATTACCAAAATTTGAAGAAGATGCATTTAAAGTTGAGAATAATGGATATTTTCTAATTCCTACTGCTGAAGTTCCTGTTACCAATATGTATAGAAATGAAGTATTTTCTGCATCAGAATTACCAATTAAACATGCTGCATATTCCGCATGTTTTAGAGCAGAAGCTGGTTCTGCAGGTAGAGATACAAGAGGTCTTGTTAGACAACATCAATTTAATAAGGTTGAATTAGTTAAGTTCTGCAGACCAGAAGATTCTTATTCTGAATTAGATAAATTAGTGATTGATGCAGAATCAGTACTACAAGGATTAGAATTACCTTATAGAATAGTTAGAATATGTAAGGGTGATTTAGGATTTACTGCAGCTTTAAAATATGACATAGAAGTATGGATGCCTAGTTATAATAGATATGTAGAAATATCAAGTTGTTCAAACTTTGAAGATTTCCAATCTAGAAGAGTAAACATTAAGTACAGAGAAACTCCAAATGATAAACCACAATTTGTTCACACATTAAATGGATCAGGAGTTGCTATAGGAAGAACAGTTGCTGCCATATTGGAAAACTATCAAAGAGAAGATGGCACAGTAGGAATTCCAGAAGTTTTAAGAAGATATATGAACTGTGTTGAAATGAAATAAATAAAATATATGTTTTATTTAAGATATTATAAATATTCAAGGTAAAAACTGAACCTATAAATATATATCACTGAAATAAAAGGGAATGCCTTGTTCTGGTTACTGAAGAGTTTGATGTAATTAGAGCAAGAGCATGACCCTTTATTTATAATTTAAGGCATATATGCAAAGAATAAGAGTAACTTGTAGTTTGAGTGTCCATATGTTTATTGAAATTACAGTTAATTATTTTTAAAATAGGCTATATTTTAGTACAGTATTAATTTTACAAATAAAGTAAAAAAATGCTCTTATAATTTTTAAGTTTGTATTAATGGTGATTTATTTAATACTGAATTTAGAAATTATGGTTCAATTTTAACACTCATTTAAAACAGAACTTAAAAATTAAATAGTGTTAGCTTCTAAAGTAAGAATTAATAAGGTATAACTAAATAATTTTTAATAAAAATATTGACATAGTTATTATTAATTGTTATAATCATACTTGTCGTAAGACGTGGAAAGATGGTCGAGTTGGTTTAAGGCACCGGTCTTGAAAACCGGCGTGCGTGTGAGCGTACCTAGGGTTCGAATCCCTATCTTTCCGCCATTTTTTTTACCTAAAAATAGAGATAATTAAGAGGGCACATGGAGAATTACTCAAGTGGCTGAAGAGGCGCCCCTGCTAAGGGTGTAGGTCGGGTAACCGGCGCCCGGGTTCAAATCCCGGATTCTCCGCCAAGAGCATCTAACAAGTTTGTTAGATGTTCTTTTTAGTATTTAAATAAGTTTTAAATACTAAAAAGAAAGAACAAATCATAAAATTAAAATTATTATAATAAAAATGTTGACAGGTAACGCTCAACTTGATATAATAATTTTTGTGAGTTACGGAAAGATGGTCGAGTTGGTTTAAGGCACCGGTCTTGAAAACCGGCGTGCGTGTGAGCGTACCTAGGGTTCGAATCCCTATCTTTCCGCCATATTATTTTAAAAATTAAAATATAGAGGGCACATGGAGGATTACTCAAGTGGCTGAAGAGGCGCCCCTGCTAAGGGCGTAGGTCGGGTAACTGGCGCCCGGGTTCAAATCCCGGATCCTCCGCCAAAAACATCTAACAATTTTGTTAGATGTTTTTTTGTTTTTAAGAGTTAATAATAATCTAAATATAAATACAGTATTTTAAAATAATAAAATACATAAGCTGTAAAAATAGATTTTTTTATTATATGAATATAAATTCTAAATTTAAAATATTATAATTAGAGGTATAATTAAAAGGTAGTTAAATTAATTAGCCAAAGAAGGTGAATTATGCTTAAGGGACATAATGTATATTTAAGGCTATTAGAAAAAAAAGATATTAGAATACTGTATAAAATATGTAACGAAGAAAAAGTTAGGAGATATAATACAATACCTAACGATATACAAAACAATAATAAAGAAACAAATTTAAGGAAACCATTAAGTATAATTAACGAAAAAAATGTTTTAGTCGGGTTTATAACATATAAGGAAAGTAATTATTGTGACAATGTATATTTTATCGGAATAACCATCGGTAGCAAGTATTGGGGGAGAAGATATGGTCAGGACGCCATAAAAACTCTCTTAAAGTATTTATTTGGAGAACTTAATGCCATAAGGGTAGAATTAGAGGTTATCAAATATAACTTAAGAGCTATAAATTGTTATAAAAAATGCGGTTTTGTAGAAGAAGGCATTAGAATAAGTAAGGTTTATATAGAAGGAGAATATGTAGATACTTTAATTATGGGTATACTTAGAGAAGAAATAATTAATATTTAAGGGGAGAGGTGAAAATACATATGAGTATAAGATTCATTTACGGAAGAGCAGGAACGGGAAAAAGTAAGTTTTGTATTGATGAAATAAAAAATAATATAGATGAAGAGGCTGACAATAAATTAATTTTATTAGTTCCAGAACAATATACATTTAATACTGAAAACAAGATTTTAAATTTTATCGGAGAACGTGCTCTTTTGAGAGCAGAAGTATTAAGTTTTAAGAAAATGGCCCATGAAGTTTTTGAAGAATGTGGTGGACGTGTTAAAGAAATAATAAAAGAGTCTGGAAGAAACATGTTAATTCATAGAGTACTAAATGAAAATATAGATTCTTTAGATTATTTTAAAAAAATGTCTAGAGAACAAGGATTTAATGAAATTGTATCTGAGATAATTAGTGAATTTAAAAAATATAATATGGATATAAAAAATTTAAAAAAAATGGATGAAAAAATAAATGATTTTGAACTAACACAAAAACTTAAAGAATTAACAATAATTTATGAAGCATTTAATTCAAAGATCCACGAAAATTATATTGATGGAGATGATGAATTAACTTTATTAAGCAATAAATTATTACAAAATGATATATATAAAGGCTCTGAAGTCTGGATAGATGAATTTTCTAGTTTTACACCTCAACAATTGGAGATTATAAGATTATTGGCTAAGAGATGTAATAGAGTTAATATAACTCTTTGTATGGAAAATAAATCTTTAGGTAATAAAGATGAAGATATAACTGATGTATTTAATACCATACATAATACAGAAAATAAGATATTAAAAATAATGAAAGAAAATAATATAGCTTATGATAAGCCTATTTATTTAAATAATGATATATCATATAGGTTTAAGGATAATTTAGAACTTAAGCATATAGAAAAATATTTTTTCACATATCCATTTAATGAATATGATAAAAGCTGTAATAATGTAGAACTTTATAAAGCAAATAACATTTATGATGAAGTAGAGAGAGTTGTAAAAAGTATTACAGAGCTTGTAAGAGATAAAGGATATAGGTATAAAGATATATCTGTAGTTTGTAGAAATATAGATGATTATGAAAAAATAACATCAGTAATATTTAAGGAGTATGATATTCCATATTTCTTAGATAAAAAAATTCAGTTATTGAGCAATCCGTTAATTATACTTATAAGTTCTGCTTTTGAGATTTTATTTAAAAATTGGTCTTATGAGAGTATATTTAAATATTTAAAAAGCGGATTAGTGGGAATAGATAATTCATATATAGATATTTTAGAAAATTTTATATTGGAAAATGGAATAAAAGGTTACAGGTGGACTGCAGAAGAAATAATTAGTGAAAAATGGTTTAATAATAACCAAGAATTAACGAAAGAAAAAATATTAATATCTGAAATTATGGAGGAAATAAGAGCACCCCTTATTATTTTTCATAACAAAATAAATGGAAAATATAAAGTTAAGGATATATGCACTGCTATTTATGAGTTCTTAATAGATGTAAAGGCATTTGAAAGAATAGATGGTTGGATTGAAAATTTTGAGAAAATTGGACTAGAAGATAAGGTTAAGGAATATAGTCAAGTTGAAAGTATAGTTATAGATATATTAGATCAAGCAGTAGATGTAATTGGTGAAGAAATACTAGATTCATTTGAATTTTTTAAGATATTAAATTCTGGTTTTACAAATGAAGACATAGGTGTTATACCTGTGGCTTTAGATCAAGTTAATATTGGTGATATAGCAAGAATTAAAGGTAGAGATGTAAAGGTTCTTTATATAGTAGGGATTAATGATGGTATATTGCCAGCTTCTAAAAAAGATGAAGGAATATTATCTGATAAAGACAGAGGGATATTAAGTGAAATGGGAATAAGTTTAGCTTCAACTACTAGAAATAAAGTCTTTGAGGAACAATTTCTATTGTATACAGCATTAACAATAAGTAGTGAATATTTAATGTTATCATATCCTATGGCAGATTTTGAAGGCAAGTCATTAAGACCATCTATAGTGATACCTAGGATGAAGAAGATATTGCCCAAATTAATTGAAGAAAGTGCAATTTATGATTTAAAAGGCGAAAGAAATAAGATGAGCAAGGTTACTGCACCAATTCCAACATTTAATGAACTTATAATCGCTGTAAGAAGAGATTTTGATAAAGAAGATATAGAAGTTTACTGGCCAACGGTGTATAGTTGGTTTAAGGAAAATGAGGATTTTAAGAATAAGGTTGAAAATATATTTAAAGGACTTACATATTCTAATGTAGGAGATAAAGTTGCTAAGAATAAGCTTAGAAAGCTATATCAAAATGACATGGGAAAATTAGTGTTCAGTGTTTCAAGATTAGAAAAATATGCGGAATGCCCATTTTCTTATTTTGTTCAATATGGACTTAAAGCAAAAGATAGAAAAGTATATGAATTTACACCACCAGATTTAGGTTCATTTGTACATGAGATGTTAGATTCATTTACAAATAAAGTAAGAGATGAAGGAATCTTATGGTCTGAGTTAAATAATGAAAAATGTAAAGATATTGTATCTAATATAATTGATAAGAAATTAAATAGTGAAAACAATTATATATTAAATAGTACAAAAAAGTTTAAATATCTAGCACAAAGGTTTAAGAGGGTAATTTCTAAATCTGTTTCAGTTATTGCAAACCAAATAGGGAAAGGTGAATTTGAAGTATTCAAGACTGAATTTAATTTTGGAAGTTATAGCTCAGGAGAAGCTATAACACTAGATTTAGAATCCGAAGAGAGAATATATCTCCAAGGAAGAATTGATAGAATAGATACACTAGATTTAGATGGTGAAACATATATTAGAATTATAGATTATAAGACAGGTGCTAAGAAGTTTGATTTAAATGAACTTTATTATGGATTACAAATTCAGCTACTAGTTTATTTAGATGCACTTATTAAAAATTCTAAGTATATATTAGATAAGCAAGTGAGACCTGGAGCAGTATTATATTTTAAAATAGATGATCCTATAATTAAGGGCAAGAAGGAAATGACTACAGAAGAGGTACAAGAAGAAGTCTTAGATGCTTTAAAGATGAAGGGATTAATTTTAAAGGATGCTAGAGTTGTTAGGGCGATGGATAAGGATATTGATGGCTATTCATTAGTTATACCAGCTGCATTTAAAACAGATGGAGATTTTAAGGCTAATAGCGATGTAGTAACAGAAGATGAGTTTACTTTGCTTAGAGAGTATGTTAATAAAAAAATGATTGAATTGTGTGAGGATATGTTGAGTGGAGATGTAAAAATACAACCTACTAAACATTCCAATAGAGCTCATTGTGAGTATTGTGATTTTTCAGCAATATGTCAATTTGATACAAGTATAAAAGATAATAAATATAAAGTTATAATGAAGAAATCTGAAAGTGATATTTGGAGTAATATAAAAAAGGAGATAAATAATTCTAATGGAGTAAGTGATTCTGATGGATTAATTAAAATTGCTGATAAAGAGAAGTTATAGTATAAATGTTTATTTATATGATTTTTCAAATACTTAATTAGATTAAATAATAGAATTTGATTAGAGTAATTTTAATGGATGATTGGAGGAATTAATATATGGGTGAAACTAAATGGACTGATGAACAATTAAGTGCAATTGAAACAAGGAATTGCAATTTATTAGTTGCAGCAGCTGCTGGTTCTGGAAAAACTGCTGTTTTAGTAGAAAGAATTATAAGGATAATTACAAATGAAGAAAATCCAGTTGATATAGACAAATTATTGGTTGTAACATTTACTAATGCAGCAGCATCTGAAATGAGAGAGAGAATAGCTACTGCAATATCAAAAGAATTAGAGATAAATCCAAACTCTAAGAATCTTCAAAAGCAACTAACATTGTTAAATAGAGCTAATATTACTACAATGCATTCATTTTGTTTAGATGTAATTAAAAATAACTTTCATAAGATTGATTTAGATCCGTTCTTTAGAATAGGAGATACAACAGAAGGTGTATTAATTAAAGCTGAAGTAATAGAGGAACTTTTTGAAGATAAATATGATAGCGAAGATATAGAATTTACTAATTTAGTTGAGGCATTTAGTAGCTACAAGAATGATGATAATTTGAAAGATTTGGTTCTAGATTTATATAATTTTACTATGTCAGGGCCATGGCCTGAAAAATGGCTTAATGATGGTGCTCAGGCTTTTAAAATTAATACGTTAGAAGAGTTAAATGAAACTAATTGGGTTAAGGTTTTAGCTAAAAGTATCAAAATTGAGGTTGAGGGATATATAAAGATGATGGAAAAAGCCATTGAAATAGTTAATGAGACTGATGGTTTAGAACCGTATTTAGATAACTTGATAAGTGAGATAAGTGAGATAAGAAGTATTTATGAATCTAGTAATAATGGATTAGAAGAAATGTATAAATCGTTATCATCCATAGTGTTTAGTAGACTAAAATCCATAAAAAAAGATAAGGTTTCAGATGAAGATTCTCAAAATACTGTGAAAAAAATTAGAGATGATATTAAAAAGAAAATATCTGAACTAATAAACAATACATTTTCAGTAACACCACAACAAATGTTAGATAATATTCAAGGAGCATATCCTTATATAAAAAAATTAACAGAAATTGTTTTAGAATTTAGTGAGAGATTTAATAAGAGCAAAAAAGAAAAGAATATATTAGATTTTAATGATTTAGAACATTTTTGTTTAAAAATATTAATTGATTATGATGAGGATAGAAACATAATCCCATCTAAGGTTGCTGAAAATTTTAAAGAATACTTTGATGAAGTACTGGTAGATGAGTATCAAGATTCTAATAATGTACAAGAAGCTATAATAAGTTTAGTATCTAGAAAAGAATGTGATAATCCTAATGTGTTTATGGTTGGAGATGTAAAACAAAGTATATATAGATTTAGGCAAGCAAAACCGGAGCTATTTATTAATAAATATAACAATTATCAATTAAATCAAGGTAATAATAGAAAAATTCAATTATATAAGAACTTCAGAAGTAGAAAAGAAGTTATTGATGGTGTAAATTATATATTTAAAGAAGTAATGTCTAAAATTGTTGGAGAATTAGAATATACAGATGATGAAGCGTTAAATTTAGGTGCAAGCTATAAAGAGTGTACTGATAACAATGTAACTATTGGTGGTGCAATAGAGCTTAATATAGTAGATAAAAGTTATGAAGGAGCAATTAAAGATGGTTCAGGAGAGCCATTCGAAGAACAAGAAGAAATTGAGAATGTAAATTTAGAAGGTCGAATCGTTGCAAAAAGAATTAAAGAATTAATGTCCATAAATGAAGATAAAGTATTTAAGGTTGTAGATAAGGGGAATGGAGATTACAGGCCTCTAAGATATAAGGACATAGTAATTCTCTTAAGAGCAACAAAAAATTGGTCTGAGAGCTTATTAAATGAGTTAGGGACCGAGGGAATTCCAGCATATGCAGATACAGGATCAGGATATTTTGAGTCAATTGAAATTAGAACTATAATCTCTCTATTAAAAGTTATTGATAATCCAATGCAAGATGTTCCGATGATAGCATTATTAAGATCGCCAATTATGAATTTCTTGGCAGATGAATTGAGTGATGTTAGACTTGTAAACAAAGATAATTATTTTTATGAAAATGTGAAATATATAAGTGAAGAAGTTTATGAAGCTAAAGAAACACTTTATTCCAGAGAATTAATAGATAAAAGTAAGTATTTGATTGATTGTATTGATAAGTGGAGAAAAAAATCAATTTATATGGCAATTGATGAATTTATATGGTACTTATACATGGATACAGCTTACTATGGATATGTTGGAGCTATGCCAAATGGAGTATTGAGGCAAGCAAATTTAAAGATACTTTTTCAAAGGGCAAAGCAATTTGAGAAAACAAGTTTTAAAGGTTTATTTAATTTTATAAACTTTATAAATAAGCTTACAAAGTCTTCAGGAGATATGGGAAGTGCTAAAATATTGGGAGAAAATGAAGATGTAGTCAGGATTATGAGTATTCATAAAAGTAAGGGACTCGAATTTCCAGTAGTATTCTTATGTGGAACAGGAAAGAATTTCAATTTAATGGATTTAAATAAGAATATGTTATATCATGATGAGTTAGGACTTGGGCCGGACTTTGTAGATTTAGAAAAAAGGTTTAGCATTGGAACTTTAGCTAAGGAATCAATAAAAAAGAGAATGAAGCTTGAAACATTATCAGAAGAGATGAGAATACTTTATGTTGCATGCACAAGAGCAAAGGAAAAATTAATTATAACAGGTGCAATTAGCAATATTCAAAAAGCTATAGAAAAATGGATGAGTTCAGCATCCTTGGATCACAATATTATTTTACCTTCTGAAGTTTTAAAAGGAAGATCATATTTAGATTGGATTGGTATGGCATTATGCCAACATAATGATGGAATTAAACTCAGAGAGGCTATTGGAGTTGCAAATGAAGTATCAAAGGATGATGATTCTAAATGGGAAATAAATTTATGGAATAAAAATGATTTAATTAATATAGTGGAGTTAGAAGACATAAAGGCTGATGATAACTATGAATCAAATATTACTTATGTTGACTCAATAGATGAAAATATAATGGCAGAGGTAAATAGAAGGCTGGCATATAAATATCCATTAAAAGCATCAACTATTCTTAAAAGTAATATTTCAGTTTCTGATTTAAAGAGAAAAAATGTTGAAAAAAATTATGATGTCGAAGAAATTTATAAAGAAAAAGCTATAATTACTCCTAAATTTATTCAAGAAAGAAAGGGATTAACTTCAGCTGAAAGAGGTACCGCAGTCCACTTTGTAATGAAAAAGATAGATTTCAATAGAGTTTCATCCACAAAAGAAATTGAAGAACAATTGCAAGAATTATTTGAAGGTGAATTCTTACTTAAGGAAGAATTAAAAGCTATTAATCCATATAAAATATTAAATTTTTTCAAATCTAACTTAGGGATAAAGATGCTTGAATTAAACGAGCGAGGTGAAAATATCTATAGAGAAGTGTCATTTTATACTGAAATAAGTAGCTTAGAAATAGATAATACATTAGATGACAAATATAAGGATGAAAAAGTTAGATTGCAAGGTATAATTGACTGTTTCTTTGAATATAATAAGGATTTAATACTTTTAGATTATAAAACTGATTATGTGAAAGATGGAGATGAAGATAGTCTTAAAGAAAAATACAAGAAACAATTAGATTATTATAGTAATGCAATATTTAAGATGACGGGGAAAAAGGTTAAATATAAATATTTATATTCATTTTCATTAGAGAAAGAAATTCAAATTGATTAAATAATAGATATTAAATTAAAGAAGAGATAATAGCTAATTAAATAATATAGAGCTACGGATTATTGAAAAATATTCTTATAAAAAAGAAATAAATTAACATTATAAATAAAAAATATTAATTTATTTCTTTTTTGCAAAATTATTTTGTAAGCTTATATTAGCTTCTAGTGATTATTTGATTATTACTTTGCTACCTTTAGGAATATTAGTGTAAATCCATTTAGCATCATCAATAGAGAGTCTAATACAGCCATGGGAGGAAGTTTTATTCATTGTATAGTCTAAAACAGTAGTTTTATCTTTAGCAAATGGAACGGAGTGAAATAAAATATCTCCAGTAATTTGAGTCCAGTATTTAGCGCCTTGATTATATTTGTCTGAAAAAAACCAATCACCTTTTTCTTTAGTAGAGAAAGACCCAGAAGGTGTATCATCTTCACCACTTACCCCTGTAGAACATGGACATGTTCTAACTAATTGCCATTTATCGGGTTTCCCTTTATAAATATAGGTTTTTTGATTTTCTAGATTTACGTTAATAAAATAAGATGTAGTACTTTCGATATTTAATGTATTAATGTTATTTGGTGATATGGTAGTTGTTAATGCACTCGATGAAGCTTCAAGAATAGCAGAATTTTTATCTAAATATTCTTGTTGTTTTGTTTTAATATCTATTATTTTTTCTTTTACGCTAATATCATCTCCTAAAATGTCACTATTATCTGAAATCTTAGATAATGCTTCATTATAATGATCGTTACTAATTAAATTATCACAATAAGCTAGTAAGTCGTCTTTGAGATTATTCTTAGCGTGATCTAAGTATATTAATGAATCTAAGTAATTTAAATCTAAAGCGGAAACTTTTTTTAAGGAAGATATTGCTTCTAGATATTGCTTATTATTAAAATAATTTATACCAGTATCATAACTTTTGGTAGAATCTTGAATTGAATCTATGGAAGCAGAGATATTATGTAATTCATTATCTGCTATGATATTATAGCGCTGTATTTCTTTAAGTTGTACTAATGCATTTTCAGAAGATATGTTTTTATTCTGAAGATCTTCTGATAAAGAAGTAATTTTAGTATTAAAATATTGAGAAATATCATTATTCAGCATAAATAACTTAAATGGATTAAAATTTTGTTTAGTTAATAATAAATTATTTGCTTCTGAGAATTTATATTCATTAAAATTTGTTTTGAAAGCAGTAATAAATTTATTATATTGATAAGATTCATAAATACCACTTAAACATATAATGATAGATAATATGAACAAACATAAGATTCTTCCAGATAATTTCCTCTTTTTTGTTTTATTATAATAAATTTTGTTTATGCTCAAAAAAATTCCTCCTAGTTAAGTAACTAATAAATTAAAAGAGGAATTAAATAATAATAAATATATTTAAATAATAGGATTTCCTCTTTTATTTATAATATTGACAATAAAAGCAAATAATAAACAATGATGTTTTAACAGATTTTAATATATGCTAATATATTGGGTGAAGCTTATCTAATGTTTAGTTGTTATAATATTCTCATATCTTTAGAACAGTATTTTATATAACGTCTAGACCTTATATGAGATACTAATTGGGGATAAGAGATACTTTTTGTAGGTACATTGTGACCCTTGTGGTTATAAGTTCAACTAAATTGATCTAGAGTATAAAGCTTCACATGAAAAGTTTCACTTTATAAAACTAAAGAATACTAATCTGGAGGGAAAAATGGAACATAAAACTAATTTTTTTAAGAAGCTTATGACTTCTATATATGACATAAAAGTATTTTCTAAATATGCAAAAGAAGGAATTTTTAGATCAATTTCATATGCGATGTTACTTACTTTAATTTTAGTTGGAGTAAAAGATATTTTTATTAGATATAAAACTGATAATATTGAAATGATAATTTATATATATACAATAGGCATGGATTTTGGGATGGCATTTATAAACTTATTATTTAATTGTTTAATAGTAGTCATGATTGCATCACTTTTCACAATATTCATGAGGATGGTAGTTAAGTATACCGTATTATATTCATTAACGTTATATGCAGCTACATTGCCATTAATAATTCAAACTATATTGGAAATAGTTAATCCTGATATAAGTTTTGATACTATGTTTATCATAGGAACATTGACTTATGTTGTATTAATATTAAAGTATATAAAGGATGAAATATTAAGGAATCTTACTTAAAGGAAATTATTATAATAAAAATTAATATTAAAAAATAACTATAGAAGAAATTTTATCGCTATTAGTAAGTAATAACAAAAAATATAATACATTTTGACAAGTAAATAATCCCCAATATACTGCAAATACACGCTATTTTTTTATTTATATTTTTCATATGAGATTAAGCTAGTGTTCAGCTTTTTAAGTTAATAGATACATAGACTTCACTCTTAAGTTTATTGCTCAGAAGCTTTCTTATAAATTGAATTAATGATAGTTTCACATATTTTAAAGTTTTAGTCGTTTCAACGTAAGTAAACTGAAGCAAAGCATAAGTCACTAATGATATAAACAGCTGATTGTATACAGCATTTTGAGTTGTTCCAAATAATCTTTTCACAGTCAAATTTTGTTTTAGAGACTTAAAGAAAGTCTCTATTTTCCAACGTTCTTTATATATATTTGCTATTTTTTCTGGAGTAATATCCATTAGGTCAGTGCAAACTTTTACTTATTTACCATGATAATCAGTAAATTCAACTACTCTAAATCTAATTTTAGTTTTTTTATTGTTTGTTCCCAAATAACATGTAATATCTCGAACTAGAGAAGAATTTTCTTCTCTAAAACCTTTTGATTTTTTGATTGTGAAAGTACTATATTGTTTTTTATTCTTATAACAAAAGATTGCTTTATTTCTTTAAAGATATTAAATTTCTTATGATTTCCATAAGCTCTATCCTCAACTAAAATAGAATTTATATCTATTAAATGTTCACCTATAGTTCCATCATTCTTACTTGCAATAGTTTCAACAATCTTTTGAGGCGTAAAGTCATTAATATTTAGAACTACATGAATTTTATTCCAGATTTTTTACCTTTAAATTTTGCCCATTTAAGACGGTTTTCACCTACGGTTACGGTAGTTGAATCAAGAGATATCAATTGTTTTGGTAAATTTAAAATTCTTCTCATTTTATGATTACATTTAGACATAATAATTTGGCGTAGTTCAAAATTACGCCTGTCCACATTTTAAATGAACTAACTTATAGTTACTAATTCCAATTGGTAATTGGAATTTTACCAATTTTATATTTTTAAGGCTGAATCAATATCCTAATATATCAATCCAATTTCCGTAATCTTTGCCAGTTAAAAGTTCTAAGGGACTTTTACCCTTTCGTTGCTTAACTCGACTATTTAAATATTTTCTAGTGTTTAAGTAAAACTGTAGTAGATCTAAAAATTTTCCTTTTAAAACACGCTTTAAAAATAAATATGGTCTAATCTGACTATTTATATTTTCCACTATA
>Ga0302140_10004913_pt1 | contig 16993 bp, 14 predicted proteins | sample I_Bog_E1_1_FD_202095 | JGI IMG/M metagenome (GOLD analysis project Ga0302140, IMG submission 202095) | Peat permafrost microbial communities from Stordalen Mire near Abisko, Sweden - I_Bog_E1_1 | ecosystem: Environmental > Terrestrial > Soil > Wetlands > Peat | place: Sweden: Abisko, Stordalen... | reverse complement strand
ATATCATGAGCCTCGCCCTCAGCCTCGTTTCTCGTGTGAACCATTTCGATATCCTGCCGCATATGAGGACTCATGCTAGAGCAGTATCTCGAGAATCATGCCTGCTGGTTTGGAAATCCGCAGTAATGTAGGACTCAGAAGTTTGGGAGTGTGGCCACAGTTTTGTTCATTTTTCAAGGTGAGCAGCGCCGCCGGGATAGATTCATGAGGCGGGCGTGGCCACCGGAACTGAGAGCTGTTTGCCCAACGGTCTTCCACCCATGGCGATCTCGTAGGAGCAACCTTTCCCATGCTGTCGATTCAATACGCACCCTGTTTTCTCTCAGCTGGAAGCTCCCAACCAGACTTCAAAACATGAGCAATGTGGTATTGCTTCTGGGAAGCTGCTCGCCAATCGCGGCACACCATAACGGTTCCGGACGCCTCATTGACGAAGTATAGAAACCCCTCACTCCCTCCTTATTGTACGGGTTTGGCCACCGACAATGCGATCCTTTGTTTGAATCAGTAGAAATTTTCACATAGTGGCGTCGGTCAACGCCCAGCTCACCGCGTCACTGAATAGGCACTGCTGCAAAGAATAAAAACAGAGCCTGGAAATCGCGCAACAGACAGAGTCATAGCAAAAGCTTGCAGATTCTGATCAGAGAAAGCAGCAAGCAGGGCTGCGAGGTCAGCCCCGCACCTACGCCCGACTGCTGTGGAGGGCGTGGGGGCATTGTTGGGGGTTCCGGCTTGACCCGTTAAGGCGACCGTGCAGTTGAGGAAATACCAATAATCATAGAATCTGCAGACGAGACATTCAAGATATGGAAGCAGGCATAGAATGCAACAGTTCGCAGCCTACTACGGCGCAATCGTTTCCGACTGGGAGGAATAACCCACGCTGCATTAGATCTGACCCCGAATGGGCTCTCGAGCCTTGCTTGAGTCTTCTAAGTCGCATGGGAAAGAACGAGATTGAGAGAGAATTAGAACTATTCGTTGATTAACGAGGACGAAAAGGAAACGGAAGATAAAATGGCTCAGAGTTTGTACGCTCTCGGGAATAGAAGGAAGGCAGAGGGCTGGGCTCCCTTCTGAATCAGGAAGGTGGGGTTGGCAGAATATATGACACAATGTTGGGCTTTCAATGTACTGTAATTCGAGGAACATTCAAAGCCTAACTGCCATTTTGCTTTTTTGAATGTCCCTTAATTTGAGGAACAATCTAAACGGCATTAGCCCATCGCTTTGCGAATGTTCCATGAGTTATGGTAAGATTACATTCCCAGCGGGAAGCTCGCGTGTGAAAAGGGGTACACTCAAGCGCACGTGACTATGGGCACAGCCTTTATGATGAGATGACTTCATTCTGCTATCTAATCATGCAGAGATTTCTATGCTTGCACTGTTGCCTCTATGAAAGAAAATCCAGGAATTCATTTTGCGCCACGATGTCCACCCGATGCAACTCCAAGACGCCACTCAATGCTCCCCAATACTGCCCAAACGCCAGACCACACTGAACTGTCCAGCATCTACATGTTGACAAACTCCCAGTCTGCATCTTCGGCTTCAGTACCCTTGTCCAGATCCATACCCTCTTCTACAGTCTGCGTTGCTTGCGATACGTAGAGGGACTTTCTTGCTTGGCTTTGGAGAGCCTTGAACAAAGCGACATCTGCTGCCACACCTTCTAAGGTTTGCGTGCCTTGCGAAACATAGGAGCGCTTTTTGGACTCGTTTGCGATAGCCTTGGTCGAAGCGACATCACCCATCGTTTGGGTACCCTGCGAGACGTAGAGGGACTTTCTTGGTTGGGTGTGACTGCCTTGGAATGTTGTGTTCGGCTTTGTGGATTGTTTCTGAGCAGAGGAGTTGAACATGGAAGGCTTCAAAGCTGGAGCTCGGGTTGCCCATTCGGTCATCGACAGCTTCACATCCTTCTCATGAATACCCTTCAACATCTCAGTAGCTGACATGTTTGTCGACTTGGAAATGAATTGAAGTGGGACCCCAGCCGAGAACTTGCCAACAGAACCCTTGTCCTCAAGTCGAGTGTCAACCAGTTCGGGCATGGATGAATTGGTGAGATGGGGGTTTGTTGATTCTGCCTTCTCCTTCGGCATGCTGAATATCTTGCTTGAAGACTTGCCCTTGCTTTCCTTACTCTGTCCCAACTGCGTATTGGCAGCCTCCTTTATATCAAAACGTTGAAGCCACCACTTCTCCTTGGTCTTAGCATCCTCCACACCCTCCTTTCTGATGTTACGATGTGGCAAGCCAGAGGCAAGTGTGACTTGGGGCTTAGCAGAGACAGAATCATTGCCTTGGGAGGGACCATCTTGCATGAGCTTGAGTCTCGATTCACGGAGAACAGAGGCTCTTCTCAAAATCTCTGACATCTTGGTGCCTTTCTCGCGAGCATCATCCTCTCGTCCTTCATAGGAATCACCGTGTGCCTCCTTGACCTTCTGGGCCTCGGTATTCTCTGCTTCGGATCTCATATTCCATCGAAACTTATATTTCTCCTCTTCCTTGGTATTCGTGTTGATACCAGCCATGGATATGTTTGATCTGATTTTGCTCTTACCAGAGGTCTCGGGTTCTTCAACGTGGACTTTCGTCTCCCGGCCAGTCTTGATGCAATTATTGCATAATCTGGTGCTAGTTGACATGGATGCAATGCCCATGTTCTGGCAGGCCATGTTGGGAATGTTAAGAGCAAGATGGTGGCAGGTGTCGATGTGGGTGATATAGGGCAGTGTCGGATGTGGAGTGGAATGACCACAGGCATATTCTATTGCTCATGTTAGTTATTGAATTAGAAAAGGGAATATTTTTGACAATGGAAACGAAAAGTAGGCTAACCCACAGCAACACGAGTGTTATACAAAGGCTGTATTGGGCGAGCCGGTGTTGACTCTGCGACAAGTAAAGGGGAAAGATGAGACAAATAAAATGCTGAAGCGGAGCCGACACAACAGAATCCACGATAGCCACTTGAACTAGACAGCTAGAATTTTTCATGACACTTAAAGCCCAGAAAGCGACACAGAGGCGCCGCAATCTCGATGTCCAGACAACAAACCCCACAATATAGCAGGTTTGAACAAGTGATGTGAAGAAAGAAGTAGTACATACCAAGGATATTGTAGTGGCAAGTAACCCTGATCTGTTGATCCTCCTTTTGCGAGTAGCTCAATTGTTGCTGTAGCATAGGTGGGTAACCATAGATCCTCTCCATTCCGCCATATCCGGCAATCTCATCGGAAGGCCAAGGTATGTGTTTGTCGGAAGCAGTTGGCTGTTGGACAAGCAATGTAGGAGCCGAGCCTCTACTATGAGTGGCATCAGATGCGATGTTGCTATCACGATCCAAGATGCCGTCATAGATACCTGGGCCTGGGCATTCAATAGCTTTGTCGGTGGAAGGGATGTGGGAGGTATTCAGCACTGGATAGCAAAGGGGCATGTTGTCTCGCTCAAACAATGCCTCATCACTGTACAAGGCACAGCTGTAGCTACGCTTGTAAGAGCCAGTCGTGTTCAGATTTTGGTGATCCATTGTCGATGGTGTATTCCGATTGTGCAAGGCTACCGACAAGCCGATGTTGTTTGGAAAGGAAAGAGGAAGGTCGAAGATCGACAAAGGTCCCATATTTAAGCCGTGGGCGCTAACGAATTAAGCGAAGACGTCATAAGAGGCAAGCTTAGAATTTGGAAGGTAGTCCTGCCTGGTGAATTTGCTTCAGTGCTGAGTGTGAACCGAAGCGAAGCATGTTCGACACCGCATTACTCTCTCAAAGCACAACATCAATTTACAAAAGGGAAAAGAAATTTTTGGAATGGCAGCCGCTCTTCAAAGATTACCAAGCCCGTTGACTATAGGAAGAAATGTTTCAAAAGCTTTTGTGGTTCTCGATTCGAGGCTCAGCCACCCTGCTCTCTTAATGTTGACAGAGGTCTCGCTTAAATAGGGGTAACGCCAAGATTTGCGACGACTAAATAATTTATCGAGCATCCTGAGATTAGGGCTAGAGAATATCAGAAACAGTATAAATCACTTCATTAGAAGATAATGCTCCCGAAGTGAGAAGTATCTGAATTTGGCACTCGAAAATTAAGATTCCACCATTGCCCCAGTGCAGCCCCACCACTCGCTTCGCGAGGCAAACCAGAGAAGGAATCGAAACAAGAATGCAAAAACTCCACTGCTTAGCCTAGATACTAGAGTCTTAGAGCTTGAAAGGGTGAATAGTGAGGAAAATCTGGGCTAGCCGAGTTTTTGCTCAACTGTGAAACTGCATATTGACGGAGGCTTAACTGCTTTTGCCTTCTTTAAGTACAATTGGCATTTTGCTGGGGTTTCAGTGATGCCACCTGTGAAGTGGTACTCAACATATGTATGTGAGTGAGTTGATCGATGCAAAAATAAGGCTAGACTATATTCTAGCGAGATTTCGCTCTCACTTATCGCTCCCCAGCAAGGGGGTTGATATTTGCTTGTATCATTCTTCATAAGGAAGCCCAGGTGCTAAAAAATAGAAGCAAATTCAGCAAAAGAGACACCTGAAATCATTGGCCTCGAATACGCATCAAGTAGATGGCTTGAGGCGCGCTTTTAGACGTGAATTCAGACACAATTTCAAACACGGAATCGCAATCAGGATTCTTTTGTCGGCGCAGCAAGATTCCGGGGGAGAAATCAGAACGCATGAAGTTGGAATGTGGTGACACTCGCCAGAACGAATTCATGCAGGGAAAATGGTTGCAGTAATTACAAACTAAGTCACGATGTAACAGAAAACCGTGGAGAAGGGATTTTGGGGCATCTGATGGTTACAGAGCCGGGAATTGAGGTGTACGAGGTACATTCTCTATTTACTTGCCGCCAAGAATTATTGGCGTCTTGCTGGCCTCGGGCCCCTGAACCAACTGAAGCTCGCTGCTAGAAGCGATGCTTCCTTTCCACCTTGAGCGCCGCCAAAAGTCTTCACACTCTCGGATGAATTGTCGGAGGTCGGGGCGTAGGCTTTTTGCAGCTGAAGAACTCAGAATTCTGCGAATTCGAAGGCTCAAAATCACCATTGTTTCAATATCTGGACTGAGTTGTTCCGAATGGAGCCCTGGCTAGACTCGAAGGGGAGGTGACTTGCTACGGGATCGTCCGTAGTATCGCCTTTGACGAACGCTTGAACAGTGACATGAATGCTTTCGCAAAGCCTAGAATCCCGTTCGTGATACTTTCGGCGGGTCGTCAAGAGCTCAGATATTGGGTTCGTCCCACTGGCCTTGTCCTGGTACAAACTTGTACAACCTGGGTCGCTGCTCTGGGGGAACAGCCTGGGCAACTTTGTCGAAGCGCTGGGCTTTTCTGAGCTGTTCAAGCTGACCTGGAGTTCCAATCCCGACCTTTTCAATAAAGTGGTTCCACATACCAGTCCCGGATGTTATCCAAGGAAGCTGGCGGAGTCCAAGGATGTGGTTTACAATCCTCATAGACGGCTCGTCTAGACGATATCGCCACTGAAAGTTCTTGTGGTCAGTCTGGTACTAGAATGAGCAACCTCGCAAGTCAAGGTTTCACTTGAGAGATAGACATGGAGGTCACTTGCACATTAAAGAAATCGCCTCTACTCACACCATCAGCTGCTTTCCCAACCTTTTGGGCCTCGTTATCTACCTTTATGCCGTAACATCGCAACTCCTTGTAATCAATGGCGTATATTCCATATCCTGCCAAGACGGCGGCATCTTTGGGCATCGCACTGGTGTTGGTCCTCCATGTGTCATGTTCTAATGTCAGGGCTGTTGGATAGTTGTGACAAGTGTCCGATCGCACAATAGGCAGAACGGTGTCTACCCAAGGTAGGTTAACCCACGGGCTGATATCATCGGGTCGACAGCTGCGAAGGAAAGCCTCAGGACCATTTTTTTCACTAAATGATCCCATTGTCGCGAAATATACTTTGCCGCTGGTTGGTCCTTTGACGTCGACCTCTACACATAACACAGGCCGACCGAACGCCTCTGCGCGATCATATTCACGTCCAGAGCCTTTCTAAGTATTGAGTTAGTACTTCCATAGAAGTTAAAGCGTGGGTGTGATAATCCTTTGATATGTTTCCTCCACCAAAGGATATATGCGACAGTACAAGCTTGGAGAGCATATTATGCCGAAAACGATTCTCAAAGTGGTCACACTTACCAACGCGGCTGAGTTTATTTCATCCCTTGGAGGAAGCCAGAGTATACATCCGTTGTAGATGTCCCATAATGGAACTCGTGAACGCTGTCCGAACTGGTCATAATCCCATTTCGGAGCATAGGGTTCGAAGATGCGTCGATAAGCTGCCATTGTTCCGGTTCGCCACATTGGCACTCTGCGAATCGCAGTCTGCCAGATAACAGACATCTTCTGCGATATCGTGCAGATGATCGTTAAGTAATGCTTGGAGTGTTTTGGGATATTCGGGAAGGTGTCCCGCTCGTGGAAGAGAAGGGCGGAGGGGCACTTCAGAGGATATCGAGGCGAATCTTGCACGCAAATCTTATAGCGGCTCTACTAGACATATATTCATTAGCTGCGAATATCGACCAGCAAGAAATCGGATACACTTACAGAATAGAAGCAGATAAGTTGCCTCGCTTTTGCATTCTTGCACCGCTGGCCTTGAAGCAGAGCCAGGTCCTGGCTAATAAGTCAATTGTGCCTTCCGCTGCAGCACAGCCCGGCATTCGAGGAGTCAAGAATCTCGTCATGAAGTGCCATCAGCCAGGGGCAAGATCTGCGAGCTTCACAGGGTGGATGCAAGGGAATCCGATGAAGTTGAATGAGGCTCGTGAAGCGATGTCGGGCAGAAAAACATGCGCTTGTCTATTTTCGGAAATTGCCTTGATCAACGTCACAGGTCAGCTGCTTCATCATCTCTCTTCATCAACAACCTGAGAAGCTCAGAAGCATATCAGCATGGACGGGTTACGTTTTCTTTTATACGAAGTCTATATGCAGAGAAGCCCTCCTGTCATTATGTCAAGGGAAGGAGAGGGCCTGTCTTGGCTAGGTAACCGACCTTGAAACCCTTCCACCAATGCTGAAATTGCCAAAGAATGCCCGCAGAAGACTCATGCAGAACCCAAGTCAACTAAGCCCACAATTGTCATATCTTTTGCCTCTCTAGGCCCTTGAACCGTCCGACCTTGATTCCCCCAATTCTAAAGAGGACGAAGCTCTTCCGAAGTCGAAGGGAAAGATGCAGCAATTTCTCTAGGATTCTACCGTGTTTTGAGAAGACGATCCATACAGGCGGATAAGTCCGCGGACATGTTTCTGGCGTCTGAGTTTCATGGACGTATTTTCTTATATTTCCTTTCTCACACTCCGTCCCGAAGGAAGCCTAGGAGAGTGGAAGCCGACGGCGCAGTTTGAGAAGCACAAAAGTACTTAGATGCAGACCGCGGTAGCCAGTGTACTTCCAGCACGAGCTCTTATCTACCTTTTCTTGGGCAGAGCCCCATTCGTTGTGTCATGAGGTATAGCCTGCCGTTCACGTGCTGGATCCATGGCGCGGAGATAATTTGAGCACATTTCATCATCCCAATCTTAAGCACACAAAATTAGACCCCCCTCCCCCAAACAATGCATGATATGATCTATTTACGGTTGGTATAGATATCCGCTGATCTCAGCTCTCGCCGCGGTAGCCACACAAAGCAGCACTAAATGTTCTTGTTCCAGTGGGACATTTAACTTCATATCCGAAGATTCCCTCGAACTATTGTATATTTATGTTCAGTCTCTCACGAAGTCCCATTGTCCCTGGAGCAGGGCATCTATACTTTGAGGTCTTCAACTTCAAACCAAAGTATAATGTTACCGCAGGGCAACGCAAATTAACGCTGCTTTTGAGTCCAACGGGCTCACGTGACGAAGTTTGTATGGAATGAGGGGAGCTTCTTCAGGTTTGCTCCGTCCGAATTTCAAAAATCATAGCAGAAACTTCCTGCTGCTGCCTGCTTACATTCTGGCAAGACTATTGAGCGACTGAGAGAGCGTAGTTTTCCAGGGACTTGTTTCCTTCATTTCCGCTGCATCCAGCTTTCGCGCGAGTTTGAGTCGTTTTGAGGATCATCGGTGTTACGAAGCATGTCAGTGTCGTCCTCTTCAACTCATCTACCGTCCAATGTTTCCTTCACTCACGGCCACTGCAAAGGTCGTACAAGCCTTCGAGATTCAGACTGCGGACTGTCATATAATAACTGCTCACCTCGATTCTTCCAACCACAAATCTGCAATATGGATATGGTAGTGACTACACCGATCTCTTCGGCAACGATGAATATGGCAATGCCGACAGGTTCTTCAACTATAGCCGCTGCAACATCGACTGCAGCGATGTCGATGTCAATGGGAGGAGATAGCGGGTGCAAGCTCTCAGTAAGCGCTCCGGAATCTCAATTCAAGTCGCGTTCCAGAAGCTGCCTGTACAACTTGGATGAGATCTACAAGAACACCAGTCCTCAACAGGACCATCCAAAGTTTCAGATGAGAGATGCCGAGAAAATGCAGATGATTTCTGCTGGAGATATGTCTTGGAAGCATAATCTAGAAGGTTTACTTTGTTGACGAGCCAATACTGACCTTTCCAGATGCTTCTGAATTGGCATACGATAGATGCCTGCTTTCTCTCTTCAGCCTTCCACATTCGCTCATCGTTCACATTCTTCTTATCGTGCCTCGCCGCCTTCCTCCTCGTGATTTCTCTGGAATTCCTCCGCCGCTCTCAGAGAAGTCTAGACAGATACCTTCAGGCCAGAAATTCTGTTCTTCAGGACGAAGAATATGCTTTGCCGGAGGAGACGGAGGAGAAACTTCTTCCGAAAGGGAGTGGGAAAGATCTGTTGATGCGAAGATTGAGAGGGACAACAGCAGTTATTGTGCTCGAACAGCTTTTGAGAGGGTTGGTGCATACGGTACAGTTTGCGGTTAGTTATTGCATTATGCTTTTGTTCATGTACAGTAATGGTGAGTTTTTCCATCCGGCTGTCCACCAGTTTCGGTGTTAGAAGATTCAGATATCGACACTCAACAGGCTACATCATAATCTCGATTCTTCTCGGAACGCTCGTGGGCTTCGCTTTGTTCACGAGGGACACCTTCAACAATCGGCAAAGTCAGATGTAAGCATTTCCTACCCCTTCATAGCGTTCCCTCCTCTGCACCCAATAATTAAAAAAAAACTTGCTGATTTGTTCAGCAATGACCTTGATGAACAAGAGAAAATCTGCTGCTAATCGCCGAGATGAGGCAGCAGGATAAGCAGCCTCGGGAGCTTGACGGGCATGTTGACCAGCTTTCCAAGCCGAGACACGATATATTGCGCCAAGCCCATCAAAGAGAAATCCCAGAGCATGGTTTGAGGATACTTGATACAATTCGATTTACAAAGGGGTCACTACGGCATTGGTAGAGTACTAAAAGGTTCAGGAAGCATCGTTGTTTCGGAAGCTCAGAATTCAACTTTCCACAACATAATATTGTAATGATAAAGTCAAAATTAAGATCATTTCTCGATTGATACCTTTGGTTGACGATCCACACTTTAGAATTATTGCTCGTTTTTCAAGCTGATCCCATTCTTCCGTTCCCATCATTACGCAAGCATTAAACAATAAGCAGAGCCGACCGAGCACACGTGACACCACATCCTGCTCAATCTCGCTCAATCCCCTCAATCTACCTCGTTTCCAAGTCTTAGGAGTACTTCATCATCTGATTCTTGCTGTTGACAGATTCTGACTAATTGGACTGCTTAAACCAGAAACGGCGAGGACAGAAAATCCTTTTGGCTCCGCAGCGTCGGTGACAAGGAGCAAATACTTCATTCATGCTCGATGCCTGCTTAGCCTACGTGTAAAGTCGACGGTTGGCTTGAAGAGATAAAATTCTAGAATGTCTGACTCTATGCGTAGATACCATGCCCACAGACAGTTGACCAGCCCTCCAGTCACACTCTCCTACAGTCGAATCCAGTACATTGCATCCGAACACCCACGTCCATTTCCATGGCCTATTCCTTGCTTTCCTCTGGAAAAGAAAACAACCAAGCTCACTGGCTCTACCCACAGCAATACGTCGTCTCTCCCTTGTGATCCTCACCGCTACCAACCAGTCAGAACCCAGACCAAAAGCATTCAGAGCAACTTACCCCAAACCAATAATCTCCCAATTAAACACAAAACTCCCCAGGAACGCTCCAATAATGATGCAAATAATGATATACCCATTATAGTACATAGCCAACAACATAATCAAATACGCTACTGCGAACTGCACCATATGGAACAGTGCTCGGATTGCTTGCTGGAAGACATTTGGCCTGAACTTTCGTGCTGGATTTGCTGTGACGGTTGCTCGAAGGGGCGTTTTTCCAGATCCAGTGTCACTTTGCGGTTCCGGAGGATGGGCGATGGTTTTCTGGGCTTGCTTGATGATGCAGCGATCGTATTCTTTTGATGCTCGACGGAGGAACTCGAGAGACATGACGAGCAGGATGACGCCGATGCAGGAGCCGGCGAACATTCCGTTTGAAGTGATGTGCCATGATTTTGAAATGAAGCCTGCGTTGTGTTAATCATATTTTCAATTGAGTGTGGAAAGGCTTTGACGGACATGAATCAATGGTGTACCAATTCCAGAGCATCTGCACACAATTTAGTGGTTAGTGAAAAAGAGGGGTAAGGAAAACAAACGGAGATCTTGCAGGTGGAAGAATCGCCCATACTCATTGCCATGCTGGCTGTTGCTGAGGCTGCAGAGCTAGTCGCTGTGGCTATACTGCCCATATCCATCGTCGACGTTCCCATATCCATCGTGGAGGTGGAGGCCGTGGCAGTCAGATGATGTAAAATTGAGATTGAAACGTAGAACGATGGAACTTAGTCAAGAATTCGAGGTGAGTTACGTGCTTTTAAGTAAGTGGTAATGTGCAGGAAAAAGCAAGAGAGAAAAGAACGTTCCGTAAGGAGGTCATGAGGTGATGAATCACGGGTCTTATCAAAATCTAGGATCGTACGATAGCTGGCACACTTCGCCATATCGAGTACTGGAGAGGAGATTTTGGATAAATGGTTCGTCCAAAGTGAGGCTTGGCTCCCATGGAGTGCGTAGATTTGAGAAGGATTGGTGGAGATGGGGAAAGCTCAGTCCCGAGGTGGGGGTGTATAGTCAGCAGCATGCAGGTTAAGGGCCGTTTTTGCGAGCTGAAGAACATGCTGTAGCATGAACGGGAACGAGATTCTCAAAGATTGACGATTATATTTTAGGATTTGCAGATTTACTAATGAATTAGCCAACGGGAAGAGAAGTTTGAATGCACTTGAAGACGTACTTTTACTCGAAGCTACAAATTCAATTCGAGAGTACGAAGATATGAGAAAGACCCCAGCTTCCCCACTTTGGCCTAATTCTTGGCTCCGGATAGCCTTTCGGGTTGCTCATCATCGGTTCATCGGGTACTTGCTGCCGCAGGATCTGATAACAACGCCTTGCGAGGGATTCGGTCCAGTCCGGATCTACCGGTCCGGATTGGTCGGTCTATGGCCACTCTTTTCCCTTGCATGAATTGTAGAGAGTTTGAGGAAAACACCCATTCGCCAGTGTCAAGGTATGAATTCAAAGGCTCGAGACTTCTCGAAAATGCGGCATGTGACAATAACATGCCTCGAAGATTTGCAGAGGGTGAGCAGTGGCTAATTTCTGACACCTTCCCATGCCGGAAGGTTGCGATCATTGATCAAAATAACATCCATATACTTTGAATTATCATGATAGGGAATGTCTGACCGTCTATCCTGTGAATACAGCTTGGTGGAGGGAATCTTCCCTTGTATGAGTCTGCGCTTCGAGGACCAAGGAATATTTCTGGTATTTCTGGGTGCCTTGGTACCTCTCTGCAGTGAAGCTCCTTCTCTAAAAGACCACGCTATCGACCAAAGATGAGACCTGTATATCTTCAATCCATCATCCATCGCGTTTGCTGAACTTGCAGGCAGTGGCTCCACAGTCAGCTGACAAGCCAAACCATCGTGGTGGAAGCTGCGTGCTAAGCAAGAAGTGAAGAATGAAGTAGGCCGAAAATAGAGTCTTTTCCTGCAGATCAAACAGAATGGAACCTTCGGATGAAGCATCACAGATGAAACGGGACGTTCGCAGATGGTGGGGAATCTTGAGACACCAATCGGAAGATGCCAAGACATAATTTAAGCGAGGCGGAATTTGGGGATCGTTCGATCTGATAATTCTGATTGTTGGGCTTGGAAAAAAAAGTTGCGAGGTTTGGCGCTGGTACTTAAACCGAGAAATTGGGATAAATGTGTTTTTGTGGCGCCGCGAGGGCCTCGGTATATACATTTTTGTCTAACGCTAGGATAGAAAGGGTATTATGTTTCTAATAAGCACGAAGAATCGCACTTAGGAGCTATCTCAGCTTTCCTCGATTTGGAATTTCTTAGAGACCCTCATATATATCAGCTTTTTTCCCATGAGGGGAATCACTCTCCTGAGTAGTGACGACACCAAGCATCACTCCCAACGAGAAGCTTCAATTCTATCGATCACTGAATAATGAACAATAGTCGAACAGTAATACTCCTTGCTCAACTCTCTTTGCACTTTATTGGATTCAGAAGAGATGCCAGAGCTTTATTGACCAAGCTGCAAATCTTTGAATTAGGTTGGAGTGTCAAGCGTCAATGAGCTCGGTGATACATTGATAGTTGAGGACATTGACCGAAGCGCCGTTGTTTAGAGCCTCGTTATCGGACTGTATCGTATCGACGTTATTGCTTGTGTCCGTGATTGCGCATGCTGTCTGCTCCAAGATGACATCAAGGTCAACGGAATCTCCAAAGAACCCAAGAAATGTGTTCACGCTGTTTTGGTCGAGTGCATTCCCATTGCCATCGACATATTGGGTGTAATCGGCGCTCGAGCTTATGGCAGACGACGGTGCTGAGTTTTCTAGGATGAATCAGCAAATGGTCTACCAGATTGGAAAATCTATTAGATTGGACATAACGGACTTACGACCCGGCGTTACTGGCGTTGTTTTCTGGTATGTGCAGTCTGTAAATAGCGGGACAGATATTTGAGTATTGACATTCCCGGTAGAAACTACTGTGATTCTGATGCTGGGAGGAACACAAGTAGATAGTTCTGTGACGTTGAGAAAGGGTTTGGGAGCTGTCGATGGTGTCGCAGGCACCGCTTTCGCAGAGATCGGTACGGCCTTCGCAATGCACCCTGAGCTGAGTAGCGATATGGCAAGAATGAGTCGCAGCATGACGGAGACGAAATATTCCGTAGACGATAAGTGAATATGCGTAGAGGAGGTGAGAATGGATTAATGATCATCGGTGTTATAAAGGTGCTGATCGGCAAAGAAGACGGTGCTGGTAACCCGTAGTTTCTGTTGCACTGGCGGCATCAAGATAGCTTGGATCGAGATGCCATCAATCCGTGACCAGAAATTGACAGTCGAGACAATGAGAATTTGTGGTACAGGGCAAGATATCGATCTGAGAGTAATGGTAGGAGGAAAGAAGTTGTTCTATTTTTGAAACATCGCTTCGAGGGTCTTAGAGGTTGAGACGGAGATGACGTGGAGCTGGGCGAATGCCTGGAACTGATCACTTGAGGCTCTTGAAGGCTTGGAAAAAGCTGGCCGAGAGACTCCCGGACTATTTGACGATCTTATAGCACTTCCAGAACGCGACGACAACCAACGAAAGGGGCCACCAACAGTGTGAAGTGGGCCATATCTGATGGCTCGCCACATTGTTTGAAACAGACCAACGAGACTCAGCCCCAGTAGTAGCACGTTCCAAGTTAAGTGAAACAGGCACATTGGACGTCTCTGAACCTTAATCCATGATCTGAGCCCTTAGTGGCGAAGACTCCGTTTCATCTCGACGATGCTTTGAACTCCACACTTGAGTCGCAAGCTTTCCTTGAACGGCTGAATCTGCAGAGACCAACTTGTGGCCCATCCCAGCCGCGAATCAAGATTTCAGGATTTCACCTGAAAGTCAGAAAGTTGTGAGGTAGTAGCCAAAGATGCTTTCCAGTGTTTGTGGAGGAGTGAAGGTTACTTTACAGTGATGACAAGAATTATCATGAAACACCCGATGCGGATTAGCGTGCAACCCCGCCATCGGTTTTGGTGGGCGAATGGCTTCAATCTCACCAGCCACAATCTTCGATCTACCACCAACTACCAGAGCTTCATCACGGGCTGCACATTCCCAGACCCGGCTTCCAGCACGGGAATCGCCTTCAGAGGAACACGGTACAGCTCCATTCTCTCTATGTCACCATGAGAACGGCTGTGCCCACTGTTTTTAGCTAGCTTCTGCCAGCGTCTCAAGAGTGGTTCAATCAACAACAGCAATCATGATTTGCTACAACCCCTTCGCGTTCGTCCCCAAGGTCGTCACTCTTACTACGGCTGTGGTCTACCTCGCCATCTTCATCCCACTCATCGTCATCCATGAGACTGTCCCATCTGCACCCAAGAATCCGACCGTGTATCGAGGTCTGAACCTTACCGAAGCCTGGCTCGACTTGGCAGAACTGACCAATGGCTACCATCCTTATAACAGTCGAAGAAATGATGAAGTACGCGACTGGCTATTGAGAAGGATTGCAGTAGTATTGGACCAGAATGGAGTTCAGTACTCGTCTGAGTCGGTGTCAAAGGCTCAACCCGAGGCGGCTTTCTCTTCAGATACTCAAGCTCAAGGACCCACCTATACAGACAGGATTGAATCGATGACCCTCGATCACGACGAGCTGCGCATACGGTCCCCCGCGCCTTCTGCGGTCATATTCAACGACCTTGTCGCCAATTACACGGGCAGTGCGCTCACGAAACCTGGCGAGACGGGTAGGAGACTGGGAATCAGCACATATTTTGAAGGCAATAACATCATAGTGTACATTCGGGGGACTGAAGATCCAGATGGGGAGTGGTGGAGATCTGCGAAGCCTTCCTCGGGGACGGTACATGGGAAGGGTGGCGTAATGGTCAATGCACACTTCGATAGTGTTTCTACTGGATACGGAGCCACGGACAATGGGGTCGGGGTTATTACAGCTTTGCAGCTGGTCAAATACTTTACAACGGATGGAAATACTCCTAAGAGAGGCGTTGTCGCTTTGTTCAACAATGGCGAAGAAGATGGTCTTTATGGTGCCAAGGCTTTCCTATCTCATCCGATGGCATCCTTTGTTCATGCTTTTCTGAATCTAGAGGGAGCTGGCGGCGGAGGCAGATCTACTATGTTCCGAGCCACGGATACTGAAGTAACTCGTGCTTATGGAAGTGCTCGACATCCTTTCAGCACAGTCGTCGCCAATGATGGATTCTCACTCGGAGTCATACGAAGCGAGACTGACTACATAATCTTCCGAGCCGAAGGCTATCGTGGAATTGATGTAGCATTCTGGGAGCCCCGATCCATCTATCATACCGATGAAGACGATACGAAACACACATCGATAGACTCTCTATGGCATATGCTCTCTGCATCAGTGGAGACGATGAAATACCTAAGTTCTCGCACGAATGAGTTCGTTGGTCCACGTGGAGACAATGATGGAAAGAAAGTAGAAAATGGTCGCGGGACACCTGGTGTCTGGTTTGACCTCTTTGGCCAAGCTCTGGCTGTTTTTCGTCTCAGCTCACTTTTCGCATGGACTCTAGCTATCCTCATCGCATCACCTTTGATCTTGATCTTAATCACATTTCTCCTCGTTCGACAAGACAAGTACTACCTGTTCTCCGGAGAGATCAAAAAAGAAGGATCGGAAGATCCTGTAGTTTCTCTTCAAGGTTGGCGAGGATTTTCTCGCTTTCCCATCACTTTGATAGTGGCTGCGGCAATCACGACTGGTGCGGCATTCTTGCTCAGAAAGATCAATCCATTGATCATCTACTCGTCGCAGTATTCCGTGTGGGCTATGTCAATGAGTCTGTTCTTCTGTCTTTTTTGGTTCTTTATGGCTGGAAGCAACTTCGTCAGGCCATCCGCACTTCACAGAACTTATGCATTTCTGTGGATGTTCTCGTTTGGATGGATGCTTTTAGTCGCAGCTGCAGTATTTGAAGATCGGTTGAAGATCGGTGGAAGCTATATGTTCGTGATCTACGTGTCGGCAATCTTTCTGGCAACGGTCATTTCTCTGTGTGAGCTTTTCGCTCTTCCAACAAAGTCCTCTGTGGTTGAAGCTTCCCACGATGAGCAGGAAACTAGGGCTGGATTTAGGGCTGTACCTCATTCAGATGACATTGTCAATGACGGAGGCAATGCGAACGGACAAGATGAGAGTGGTGCGGCTGAAGCCACCGAGACGACCCCACTGTTTGGCGGGCATAATCATCGCTCTGCCATCGGCACTACCTTTTCAAGAGGCTATCAGAGATCACCGTCAGGGCGCTTAGACGGAGTTGGAGACGATGCTCACGGGAAACACCATGTTTTTGGGAATGAGCAAACATGGTCAGAAAAACTGCCCTCTTGGACCTGGCTCCTACAATTCTTACTTATTGGACCGTTCATACTCGTTATCCTCGGACAAGTTGGCCTTTTCGTTGTTGCTGGACTGGCACAAACCGGAACTGACGGCAGCTCGCTTCTTCTACCTTACTTAGTCATAGCACTCTTTTCGATCTTGATTGTTTTACCAATAACTCCGTTCATGCATCGCATTACTCACCAGATTCCGACTTTTCTCTTCCTGGTCTTCGTCGGGACCCTTGTCTACAACCTCTCTGCCTTCCCATTCTCTACCAACAACCGCTACAAGGCATATTTCCAACAGACCGTCGATCTTGAGAGCGGTATTAATCGGGTGTATCTTATTGGATTGGAGGAATACGTTCGTGACATAATCTCGTATATCCCATCGGCATCTGGGCAGACGATCTCATGCGAAAAAAAGCCAACG
>Ga0302140_10004910_pt1 | contig 17001 bp, 21 predicted proteins | sample I_Bog_E1_1_FD_202095 | JGI IMG/M metagenome (GOLD analysis project Ga0302140, IMG submission 202095) | Peat permafrost microbial communities from Stordalen Mire near Abisko, Sweden - I_Bog_E1_1 | ecosystem: Environmental > Terrestrial > Soil > Wetlands > Peat | place: Sweden: Abisko, Stordalen... | reverse complement strand
TCCAACAGGGATACCGCGTGCTCTATCGCGAGACCCACGCCTTGCTCGATGATCTCGCCGAAGCCACGCTCGACGGCACCCGCAAAGAGCACATGGAGTTCCTGGTGACCGTGCCCCTGCTCATCGTTGACGATCTCGGCATGCGCAAGCTGCCGCTCACCGCCGCCGAAGAACTGCTGGAAATCATCATGCGCCGCTACGAACGCGCCAGCACCATGCTGACCTCGAACCGCCCCGTGGAAGACTGGGGCAAACTGCTGGGCGATGCGGCCGCCGTGAGCGCCATGCTCGACCGCTTGCTACACCACGGCCACATACTCAAATGCGGCCCGCGCAGCTGGCGAACCAAAACCGACTTGCCACCACAGGAGGCGGCAGGGTAGAACATTCTCAGTCCTGGACGGCCAATCCCGTTGGCCGGTTTTGAAGTGATAACCGTTGGCCGCTTTTGAAGTGATCACTGAGGCCACCTGTTTGATCTTGGGGATGATCCCAAACGCCTGCTGGCTGAGTCCTCTCCCCGTCTTGTCGTGATTGATCAGACTCGCGGCGGCGTGAGTTGTTGCCGACAGAGTCGCCCGACACGGTGCTGCAAATACGCTAGTACCACGGGGCTGAGCAAGCAGCTTTCTCGCTGCCTTGTCACAAGCCCTTGAACCGTTACACAGCCCGATGGGGATGTCGATGCCGAGGCAAGTGAGATCAGGCGGGCGTTCTTGCAGCCATGCCGGGAGATCGACAATTTCGACCGAAGTGGCGCGGGATGGCAGTTCGACTCTGAAGGCGACCCACCCACCTCGACATCCATCAACACCCGCGACAAACATGGGATAAGGTTACGAGAAAAGCGATTTCTGAGTCTGCACTGGTTCGACAAGTGCACGAGCACTCCTCGTCGTCGTGATTGATCCGCGTGCTCAGCGGAGGTAGCACATCGGTCGCTTGAGTTATTCCTTTTGAGTGCAACGTGACCTCAGTAATTACCCACTTCTCCCAATCCATTGGCAAGATTGATGACATGAAAAGAACCGTATTAGCCTTGTTCCTGTTTGGGATTCTATGTCTGATCGGCTGTGCAAAGCGACAAGACCCGACGGTAGAGCCTGCGGCTCCGTCGCAAGAGCATGCGGTTCCTGCCAGTACGGTTTCCCAATCAACATCCGTCTCCGCGCCCACACGCGACCCGCTCGACGGGGCTGAGGTGCGGGTAGCAGAGAGCCACGTAAGCTCGGATGGCATTCGCGTCATTGTGGCAAGGAACGAGACGACCGGCAGGGCGGTATTCTTTGCCTGCAAGCCGGTCATGCAGGGCGGGCTTATCGACCATACCTGCCCTCAACCAAGACTTCGGATTACGTACACACTAGAGCCACTTGCCGGAAGTAGCGTCACTTACTGGATGCACCCAAAAGGGGACACTGACAGAGATAACGGCAAACACCTTTTGGTTCGTCCGTTCACGCCTTGACCACTCAGTTCTCGAACTGCCCGTGACATAGACCGAAGGGACAAAACGAGGCGCTGCGAGTTTTAACGACGAGCGTCAGTGAAAGTTACGCAAAGAGGGAATTCTGCGCCTCGATGACCTCCACAGGTCGCGAGCACTCCTCGTCATCGTTCGCCACGTGGTTGATCCGCGTGCTCACCGGATAGCATCGTATTAGCCCAGCGTCAAAGTGCTTCAAAAGGTCTGAGATCGCTGTGACGTTCTGCATACCGGGGTCGAGCCAGAGATCATAGCTTTCTCGATCAAGGATGACAGGCATCCGGTCGTGAACAGCCGAGGTCACTGCGTTCGGGCTGGTCGTCAGTATCGAGCATGACTTCACATAGTGCCCGCTTGGATCACGCCAGCGCTCCCACAGTCCGGCAAAGGCAAACAGTCCACCATCGCCGACCTCGAAGCAGAAGGGCTGCTTCGCCGAACCACGCCGTTGCCATTCGTAAAATCCATCAGCGGGAACGAGGCATCTGCGTAGTTTCATTGCTTCACGGAAGGCAGGCAAGGTGTGTGCCGTTTCCGATCTGGCGTTAATCATCCTCGCCGCGCCGGACGAGTCCTTCGCCCACGACGGGATCAGTCCCCAACGCATGGTCGAAATCTGGCGGAGAGGCTCTTTCGGATTCTGTCGAATAACCGGGACGGGCTGGGTCGGAGCAATGTTATAGCGTGGCGACCAGTCGTCTTGCCAATCGGCAGTGTCGAACTGTTCCTCGATGATCTGCTTCCGCCGCGACAACCGATAGCGCCCGCACATGAGGAAGATTATTGCAGATTCGGCTGCACTGGCGGTTTTGCCCAACAACCCCATTCTGCCGAAAACGCGCCTGTCCGTCCAAAAGCAACCTGCTAAAGTGCGAGTATGGGGATCACGATCAATACGGAAGGAATCTCGGATGAGCAAAAACAGACACCGAAATTCAAGAAGGCTTATCAGGAAATGTATGCCTATTTGTCCGCGCCGGGGATTGCGCCCGTAATTTCCTGCCACGAAGCTGCCCATCTTTTCTACTTCACTATGGGAGGCATGAAAACCTACGACTCGTTTCCCGCAAAACTCTATTACGACCCGTCGATTGATGATTACGGTGGAACGCTGGCATCAGTTCAGCCTTGTGATCTGGAACGCCCAACAACAGAGGAAGAAGCGAATAAGTGGATATGGACGATGATGAAAGCGCACGCCGCTGGCGGAATCATCGCCTGTAAACTGATGCCCTCGTTGGCGGACCATGGCGACCAAGATGATAAGGCGCGTTTCATGGATTTGTGTAAGACAATCAAAACTACTGCCGATCCAGAAGACCTGTGGAAACAAGCGCAAGACGCAGTCTTGAAAGAATTAGGGGAAAACCCGAAGGCGATGGCTGGTCTTGAGAAATTCGCTTCGGAGGAACTCAGACCACTACTCGGTCTGGGCTAGGAACAAAGCCTGCGACAGCGGGGCGATGACAGAGTCGCGTGCCGATTTCTTGCGGGCACGCTCACGTGTCGCATTGGCTACTTCTTCTTGAACACGAAGATCGGCTCGTACTTATGCTTTCCTTTTTGCTTGCCTCGTGTTCCCGGCATGACACTGAGTGCGAGTTTCAGGGTCTTGACCAGCTTCCAGCCCTGGCTCTCTGCAAGCGCGACGAAATCATCTTCCAGATTGCCTGGATAGTCGCTCACGGCAGCGATGTTGATCGCCATTATGCCGCCCGGCTTTAGGGCGTAGGCGCAGTTGTCGAGTGTCCGGCGCATGAAGCCATTGAGCCAAGCATCGGGCGTAGGAAACTGAATGTAGGACTGGGTAGGCTCCTCGCTATACTCCTCTTGCCCGAAATAAGGAGGGCTGCTGAAAATTGCATCAACCCCGCTCTTCGGCAGCGCGGCACGCATTTCCTCTGTCTCGCTGCCCAGCTTATGTAGCTCGATCTCCAGATTGCGGCCCATCGCCCGCGCCAGCGGCACGAGTTCTGCACGCATCCGTTCCAGACCTTTGAATGTCTCTGTGGACGGGTCGCAGCCGATGTACTTCTGAACCCTGTGGCAGGCCATAGCCCCAAGCAAGCGACCGCCCCAGCCGCATGAGGGGTCGAACACAATGCCGCCCTGTTCCGGCAGCAGGTGGTGGTAGATCGCAGCGGCAGCAGCCGGGCTGAAGTTACTAACGCCCTGAGTGCCCGAAAAGGTGCGGAGAGCTTTCCGCCTGCTCGACAGCGTAAGAACTGGAGGCGGCGAGTAATCCCCAAAGATGTCCGGCAGGTTCTTTTCCTCACGGAGTTCCCGCTGGCTCCGGTTGCGCAGCTTGTTGTGTTTCCTCATCGCCCACGGCAGCTTTTCGCCGTCGTGGAAAAGCTCCTGCGACGTGCGCTTGCCCCCGGCACGCACATCCCACATGTGCGGAAAGTAGCACGAGGCAAGCGGGTTGAAATACGTAACCTGCTTAATGCTGCCGCGCTGGATCACACTGGAGAAGTCGTAGTCGAGCAGCTTGCGAAGTTTGTCTCTTTTCTCCTCGGGGCTGAGGTCATAATGCGGAAAGCCTTTTGCTCTGGAAATCTTCGCGGCGGCTACGGGCGAGAATCTGATTGCTGAGAGCCTGCCATCAGCTCCCACGTTGATGCAAACGCTGATCGGCAGTCTGGGAGCGGTGTCACGGTCAGGTTGATTCTTCTTGCGCAGGATAGCTTTGTGCTGGTCGCGCGTCGCCTTCTTCTTCGGCTCCCCCGCGCTCTTGAGGTCCGTCAGTTTGGATGGTCGTTTCATTGTGCCTCTCATATCCATTTTGATTCCGAGCAAAACGAAAACGTTTCAGTCGAGCGCTTCGGAACGGCTCGGAAAGATGACGGACGCAAAGAAAACGATCAATAAGCTCGAAAGAGGGCTAGCAGAAGGTCTTTTGACCTCAAGTAAGAAAGAAGTGACAGATTTTGTCAGGCCGGGCGACAAAACATCGAGCCTACGCTCCGTTGCTGCTCGGCCAATCAGTCAGAAGCCGACCGACTCGTCCAAAAGCTCCGGGTAGGCATGCCGAAGCTCCCGACTCAAATCGCGGGCCGTCTCCAGCCCAAGCGGATCGCCTGCAAGAACGATGTCAATCGCGACAAGCATCACTCGCGCCAGCATGACCTCACGGCGTCTACGCTCCTGCGGCGTCCGGACAGGAACGACCGCGAGCACCTCTGGATCTTCCACTTCAGTGCCCTCGACCACGTTCCCGACGCCATCGTGCAGGTAAAGTTTGCCATAGCCCCGACATTCCACCTCCCACGAGTCCGTTTCTATCTGTGCGCCGGGGAAGCTAAACCAGCGTCCGCTGATGTTGATCATCCCGTCTGTGTCTTGCTGTGCCATGCTGCCTTCTGTTCAGTCTCTTGCCGATCTAAAGTGGCGGGTATGCCGAAACCGAAGTCAAGCCCAGACGGCGGGCGAGTTCTTCGTGCCGTGCATAGAGCCGGGAATAGTTGCGCCTAGCCCTAGCGGGCGAGCAGTTTGGGTACGCGGCGGGGCGGCGTCCGATGGACGCCCAGCGCCTCAGCTTGTGGCTGATCAGAATCTGTTTCACTTCGGGACGTGCGTGCATTATTCGATCTCCTCTGTCAGAGTCTCGCGTGAATTTCTCCAGTGGCATTGGAAATTCTGCTGATCTGGCAGTTTGACTGAGCTTGCCGGAGGCGCGAAACTCCGCTTCATGAAAGAGATTTCGAAGTTCGGGAATTGTGCGCGAACGGTGCGGGAAACTCCGGCTCGCCTTCCCGCACCGAACATTGTTGTGCTATGGGCAGGGATCAGAGCATCCTCCCATCGCGACCGGGCAGCGGTGATGGTGCGGACTTTGCAGGCTGATGTCGCATAGCGGCTATCTGCTCGCGCTGCTTCACTCCTCGCCCAACATCTGATCAAGCACCGACTGCTTCGTCGCGTAGAAGTAGCGCGTGTCGATGTCACCATCCGCGAGGAAGCGTTTCCAACGCCCGGACCCTGCGGGCAGCTGCCTCCGGGTCGAGCCGCTTGCGCACGGGCTTGGGTTTCTTCTGACTTATGCTTCCTCCACATCAAAGACGCGGGGCGCAGCAGCGGCTTTGGCTTTGAGTACCGGGCAGACCATGCCCGGCTGGTTTACATGCTTGCCATTCTCCCCGCCGCAGCGAGGACAGTAACCGTCGGGCGCGAGACTGGTCTTGAGAGGGTTTCTGCCAGCAGCTTCTTCAGGCTCAGGGTCTAGGTATGCTGTTAGTCCCATGGCAGGTTTGGTTTCTGGTTGCATACCACCAACCCCTACTCCTATAGCTTTTGATTTTGGTTTTGGTTTTTGTTCTTCTGAGCGAAGCGAAGTGGATTCATCCATCCCTGAAAGGGGCGGACTCAGTAAACGTCCTAACTCACCGACCTCAGGTGCGTACTCCAAAGCTTCCTCCTTAGGGTTTAACCCTTGCGCTTTGCCGAATAAACCACTGCGGGCGGGATCGTTTAACCCTTGCGGGCGGGAGGGTATCACCACTGCGACGGAATGGTTTAACCCTTGCGGGGTTTCCTCACCGTCAGAATTGTCGTCACTTTCATTTTCGATGACACCTAACTCGATGATCTTGGCGTTGATGGCGGCATCCAGCGGGTAGTATTGCTTCTTGCGCTCAGCGCCGCGCCCCGGCTTAGGGTATGACCGGGACCGCAGGAAGCCATCTGCTTCAATCTCACGCAGCACCTCGCCGCAGTAGGACGGGTCTTTGCTGCCCACGCGGTTCGCCAGATACTTTTGACTGGCATAGCACCAGCCTTCATACTTCCGATAATCGCCAGACCACGGGGTGTTCTTGGGGATGCGAGTGTCAGACTCATGTAGATCGGTGAGGCGCATGAAGACTACTTCCTTCAGTAACGCTTTGTGCAGGGGCTTGCCGTGATAGACGCGGGACTCTGCCAACCTGATGAACAGGCTGAGTTCGTGTCCTTCGCGCCCTTGACGCGCCAAGATGCGATCTATGTGTTTGTCGAGTGATTTGTGCTGCTTGTGTGTAAGTGCCATGTCGCGATGCTTTCCTGTCGCGGGTTAATTTTGGGAACCGTTGGGTAACGGCTTGATTCATCGTCAGGAGTGGCGACCGCGACGAAGCCACTCCCTCCGAATCATTCAGATTCTTGGTTGCCCAGAAATCAGACCCAATAATGAATCTGGTAGCTGCCAGATTCACCGCGCCAGCTACGGCGCTAGGGTTTAATACTCTTTTTGTGTGCTGACGATCCTTTCCCCCGCGTGCGATGGATGTGGAAAATGGACTGGGCACGCCACATGTCGTGCTGCGTGATGCCGTGAAAGCGGCGCAGGTCAGCCAGCCGGACGATTATTGAGCTACCTCCGCGCCGAACGCCTTCACCAATGTCGCTGCCTCTTCTTGCTCCCGCTCCTTCGTGCTGAGTTGGATGGGCACGCTGACCCAAGGCTCGATTCCGGCGTTGCGGCGTTTCTCGTTGTAGCGGGCATACGCATGATCCAACGGTTCGCCCTCGGATGTCAGGTTGGCTTGCTCGTTCAGTTCCAGCCGCGCAACGCGGTAGGCTTGGAGCTTGCCGTCAGTGGGTGGTTTGTGAAACAGTTCGTCGCCGATCTTCTCTGTGGGGAATTCCACTTCGATGACGGTTGCGTAGTCGTGTGCGTCCCCAGCAACCATGTCACTCATGACATAGAGTTTCTCGCCGGGGTTAAGGAATACATAGTGATTGTGTTTTTTCATACTTCCTCCGTAGAATCTGTTGGGCACGCGCCGCTGACCGGGTGTAGCCCGAGAGCGATGCGAGATTTCTGGCGCTCCACCGTATCTTCTACGTGCTTGGGAATGTTGCTGTCCGCGCCGTCCACCGCAGCCGCTAGTGCCTTCGCAGCGGGGTGTTCGGACTGCATCCCCGCGTCGATAGCCCGCGCCTTGGCAGTCCACTCACCGCTCTGGCACCCACGGCACGATGGAAAATCTTCCATAGCCGCATCCTTACTGAGCGTGTCACCGGGCGTCTTGCCGCAGTACGTGCGGTGATCACCGGGCATCATTTTGTGGGTCTTAGGTCCGTCCGAGATCCCCCGTGAATGGATCATGATGCGAATGCGTTCTAACTCTTTATAGATTTGCTGCCCACGCCATTCAGGATGCTCCGAGGCTTCTGTCTCGAACGCCTCACCATATTTTTCAGCCCATGTGCGCTTGCCGTTGTCTTTATTCGTACTTTTGAAGATCGCCCCGAACTCACCGATCTTGATCCGGGTGTCATCTGCGGTCAGCTTTTTAACTTCCGACGCTTTCATCCGCGCCCGGAATTTATCCAAGTTCGTTGGCTTGCCATCAGCATACGGATGCGGAATAGGCTTACGCGCCTTCCGAGTCACGGCTGCTTTCTTGGCGGTCCGGCTCCGATACTCTTTTCTGTCCTCTTGCCCCTGTAGGTATTCCTGCACCGCCTCTTTGTAATCGGCGATCATCTTTTCGTCCCAGAGATGCAGTGCCTTCAAACCGGACTTCATCTTCTTCAACAGTTCGGCGATTACCTGCTCTTGAGTCAGGGTTGCGTCCTCGAACTCGAAAGAAACGTGCCCTGAGATTTCTCTGACTCTGTGTTGCCACACACGAACGCCGTCCTTGTCAGCTTTGTCCGACCAGTCACCGTTGTTGCCGCTCTGCTTTCCTTTGTATGTGTCGATCCGCACTTTCTCGAATTCGACTGAGACTTCGCCCTCACCCTCATCGAGTTCCAGCCCACGCAGCCCGATCTTCATTCCATCGAGGACGCGAACTGTAGTTCGTGTCTGTTGTTTCTTACGGCTGCCGTCCTTCACTAAGTACTGTGCGTAACGCGGTGTAATCTTGGCGTAGGCGCACCATTCCTTCTTGTTCGTAGCGCCGTTGACGGTCTGACCGGACTCCAGCGCTTCCCAGATGATGCGGAGGTCGGTACCGATGTCTTGACGCATGTTCTCGACATCGTCCTTCAGTCCGCTGAGTCCGCTGATGCGCCGTGTGAGAGCCTCTCCGAGTTTGTTGATGTCCTTTATCATTGTTAGACTCTGGGCGCGAGATTCTTGGTCGTGCCGTTCTTGAGCGCCTCCTTGGCGTTACGTCTGAGGTCAGCGGAGATTAGCTTGGCAACTTTCAATGCCGCTGGATGGGTGTGCTTTGGGTGGTCTGTCACACCGACCAGATCGGTATCAGCAACTTCCTGTGCAGTGTAGGTCTTCATGCTGATGGCATTCAGCACGCTGCCATCAGCGTACTGGCTGAAGTTGTACATCTCGTAGATGCGGGGCAAGCCTTCATGTGATCCGTTCTCTCTGGCTTGCTCGGCGAACGTATTTCGGAGGTTCGCCTCTGCCGTAGCGATGAAGTCAGTCATCTCGTCTTTGGTGATGGGACGGGGAACGCCGTCCTTCGTGATCGTAATTGGCTTACGTTGCGCCTCACCTTTTGCTCCTGTCATTACGCTGCTCTCCTAGGTGGATCGAATTGAAGCGAACTATAGTTCGCCTTTACTTATTTGGTGATCGCGGTTGCAAAGTGGTGAGAAATCTTCAGTCACCGCTGGTAATCACCCAGTAATCAAAAGACAAATAGAAAAGCCAGCCCTCGGCAGCTATCGTGCTGCCGAGGGCTGGCTTTGTCGGTCTCGTCTTTAAGACTTTTCCGTTTCGCCAGTGCGCCTACGTCTCTAAGCCCATTCCCATGGGCGGCGCTGCGGCGGGTATCCCGCCATCTGCAAGTTAGATGTTGGGCACTGCGAAGACGTTTCACGCCCCGTGTAGTGCCGGGCGCGGCTTTCGGGCTGGCAGCTTATTCGAGGTTTTTCAATGCCCCGTAATCTCCCCGGCGTGCGAGGGAAGCCGCTGGGGAACATGGCAAGTCGTGCCAAGCGGATGGGATCATGCTACTGCGCGGTGATCCAGCCAGTCGGCGACCTTGTCAGGGTCATAACGGTACTCGCGACCCATACGGTAGGCTGGAACCCGGCCCGCACGAGTCCATTCTCGCAACGTCACTGGATGCACGTTGATCAGTTCGCACAGTTCAGCGGATGTCAAAGCAGTATTACGACGACGAAGATGGTTAATGATGTTCACCCTCCTTAAATACTGAGTCTGGACGAAAACGCGAATTCTCAAGCTGCTCCGCGCAACGGCTCATGCCTACATCACCGCTGCCGTTGTAACCGGGACGGTGTCAATCTGCGCAGTCTTAAACGCGCTGAACGTTTTCTCGACTGCCGCTCTGGTTTCAGGCGAATTCAAGTCGGCGATCCCAAGATAGCGCATGGTCGTCTTGATGTCCTTATGACCCAACAGGTGTTGGATCGTCTGAATCTCTGTCGTACCTGAAAAGAGGGTCGCGTAGGTCCGGCGAAATGTATGCAGGTCTGTGTGGAACTTACCACCGGCATTCTTGGCGATACCCTGCACGATTCGAAGCAGGTGCTCGTTCGGGTTTCCTGCACTGTTCGGAAAGATTAGCTTGTTACTAGGATTCTTCCTCTGGCGCTCGGCAATCGCTGCGACAAGGTCTTGCGGAATCGGGATACGACGGATATGCCAATGCTTGGGGTGCCATTTCAGGTGTGGCTTGTCCACGATGTTTAGGAAACCACCCTTCACGTCGTTGTACTCCGCGTGTGCGGCTTCCCCGTCACGAACACCGCTCTTCAGGAAATAGTCGAGCGTGAAGGTTTCGTCGTCGTTGCTCGCCGCAGCGTAAAGCGCCTTCACCTGCGCTGCCTCGTAATAAACCACGGGCTTTTCGGCGAACTTTGGATATTCGCTTTTCTTCAGCAGACGATTGATGCCGTGTGCGCTGAGAAAGATCACAACGTTGTTCACCTTGTTGAAGTATGTCCGATTGGGATCGCCAGACCTGCGCGGCTTACGGGGTGTGCCGTCTTTCCGCAGTTTCGGCGGCTGCTGTCGAAGCCATCCCATGAAGTCAATCAAGTCCTGCCTGCCAATCTCGCTCAAGACTTTCTTGGTGCAAGACTTGCGAAACTCCTCGACCGCCACCTTGTAGGCGCGGATGGTCTTCGGGTCTTTCCCCTGAGAGTGAAGGTTCTTGTTGTACTGCTCGACCGCATCATCCATGCTCAGCTTACTTGTTTGCGGTTTCGAGTTGACGAGTGTTTGAGGAACGACGTGCCGTTCGCGGTCCCGCAGCCATCGTTTCTTTTCCTCTAGCTTGTCCAATGCAACGTAGGGGTCTTTGCCAACCAGCACGAACTGCTGTTTGCCGCCATCCGCACCGAAGCGGACGTAGTAGACACCATCTTTGTGATGTTCGGGTTCGCCATTGACCATTGCATACTGAGGCTTGAGGCGACCCTTGGACTGGTAAGCAGCCTTACAGTACCGCCTCTTGCCGTCGGCGGTCGTGATGCGGATATATAGCGTAGCGGTGCGGTTTGCCATGAGATTCCCTTGAATCCAAATACTGCGAATCAGGGAACTCTCACGATTTTTAGTAACCGGAACCGCTCAAAAATAGTAACCAGTGCGCGGAAGCCGCATGTTTGGCTGCGATTTGAAATATGGCGGAGAGAGTGGGATTCGAACCTACTAACGAACATACTTTGAAGGCTTTAGGCGGTACGGGTGGCACCGTAAGTCCGTGAAAGTACACCGAGGGAATTCTTATTGGACCTGTATTGGCCCTGCACGGCAAGGTTGGGCGACCGGCGGAGAGGCCAGCCTTTTCAGGGCTTGATTAACATGTATTTTCAATAACTTAAAAGGTTTAGGTGGGCTGCGGAAGTATCTGAGACGTCGTAAGAGAGATATCGATCTTGGGTGCAGTTCTTGGGTGTGTAATCATGCTGATCGCGTTTCCGCAGATTGCAACTATTGAGTTTCATTTGCGGACGGGTCTTGTCTTCATACCAATTCTCTTCTGCGACCCGCTTTACGCATGGTCTCCCCCGGGTCAGAAAAGAGCTCAGGCATTCATGAATAGGCTCGCACTACTCTTCTCGGCAGACTGGATAGACGGCGCCACAGGGATAGGTTGCAGGCGATTGGCGCAAGCTCGTACGAAGATCCGCATATAAGACTGTGCTACCTGGCCCCACACCATATGGCGTGCATAAAGATAAGCGCGTTCGCGCATCGCCTCGCGGGGGGCGTCGTTATCCAAAAGTTCAATCGCCGCTGCCGCAATGGCGGCTGGGTCCTGGAAGGGGACCAGTATCCCGCGGCCATTGCCCAAGAGCTCGGCAGCGTGCCAGTACGGCGTCGAAATGATCGCTTTCCCAGCTCCCAAGGCATACGCGAGTGTTCCTGATACGGCCTGTGTCTCGTAGCGGTACGGCGTGACGTAAATGTCGGCCGAACCAACCAGGGCAGCCATTTCTTGCGGACTTGCGAAGCGGTTGTAAAAAACCACGTTCTGCGCAACTCCGAGTTCCTTGGCCAGGTCCTGCAATTGGGCCTGATATCGATCGCCCTCGCGGCGTCTGGCATGTGGGTGGGTAGCACCCGCGATTATGTAAACTACGTCGCTGCGTTGGGACAAAATGCGCGGCAGGGCTTGAATCACGCTCTCGAATCCCTTATTGGGAGACAATAGACCGAACGTGAGTAGAACGGTCTTTCCCGTTGAAAACGAATCTTGCAAGAAGCCGGCGCCGCAAAAGGCAAGTCGGGGATGCCGTGAGGAATCAGGTCAATTTTTCTGCTTGGAACTCTAAATATGTCTTGCAGAAACTGAGAAGAATGCTCGCTCATAGCAATAAGGCGATCGGAGCGCGCGGCAATTTCTTGCATGACGACTAGTTGGTCGACATCTGGCTCAAGAAGGACCGTATGCAGCGTTGTTACGACCGGCATTTTGAGACGCTGTAGCAGTCGCAAGACATGGCTGCCGGCTTTCCCTCCAAAAATTCCATACTCGTGCTGCAAACACACCAGATCGACATCGATGGAATTAAGAAAGTCGGCGGCCGCTTGATAGGAAACGAGATCGCTCTCGGTTATCTCGAAGTGCACACGGGGGGGATAGCCATATCGGGATTGCGGATCATTGACGGCTACGACGGATACTGCAGCTGCGCCGTACTTAGCAGCAATCGCATCACACAAATCTGTCGTGAATGTGGCAATTCCACACTGGCGAGGGAGGTGGTTCCCGATAACCGCCACCCGCACTCGAAATGAGGGGCTAAGGATCCCTTGTACAGACGGTGCAGGCTCCTTCTCGAATGCGAGAGGACTCGCTTTGCAGCGCATCCGGGTGTTCGGTCTTAAACTTGCACCGCGGTCAGGTTCGGACATTGCAGACTCCTTTAGCGATATAGTCTGTGGCAAGGGGACGAACAGAAAATCACACCAAACCGCTACACCCGAGCATCCTGATGCTGAGCTAGTTACTGACTCTCTTTCAAGCCGCAGTTCGACGTCCACTCAATAGGTTAATGATCAGAACCGCCAACGCCACAACGAGCAACAGGTGGATCAGGACTCCGCCAAAATGGAGACTGAAACCCAAAAGCCACAAGATCAGAAGAACAACAAAAATGGTCCAAAGCATATCGACCTCCCGTGCTCATCCGCGAGCACCTGAATGTTGGAACCGGCACTCTCCCGCAGCAGAGCACGATCTTCGTGCGGCAAGTCTGGTTCACTACGCTTTCGCCCTTTTGCTCTGGCACCCGGAATGTTGGCATTGACAAGTTAGCTTTGTGCCGGAACTTGCGTCGGCGCATGCAGTGCTGCAGTGATTGCTGCCTTCCGCCGGTGCACAGTTGCAAGCGGGGTGTGCGCATTTCCTGGTTGGTGTCATTGAGGTTCTCCTTACAGGTTCGCCGAATTTTGTACATAAGAGTCTGGTGATCTAGGCACTTTCTTCACGAGGCTTCGGGACGGTGCCGTAAACGCACCATCGGGAAGCTAGGTCAGCATTGCATTGACGGCAGCAAGAATCTGTTCCGTTTTGCTCATCGTGGGATCGTTCTGCAAGTAGATTCATCATAGCTGCTAAATCCCCTTTGGATTCGCGACTTGCTGCCTACACCTTCTTGAGCAAAGGTTGGTGAAGTCTCGCACGACCGTCGTCATCCCATTTGACGACCGCATCATCTTCTTTAACTTGCCGAACTGTGCCGAATTCTCCCGTCGGAATTCCGAAGTCGCCCAACCCCTCGACGCGATCTCCGGGACTCAACTCTTGATGATTTGCGGAGGGTTCGACAAGGGCTGGCTTCTTAGCACGGTCTGAATCAGCGGGAGCCCCGGGATGTGACAACGGGGGTTGGGGCGCTTTACGCAGTTTGGGTATCGGCTTGTTGCGGATATGAGGCATGTCCACTTATTTCTTTCCGAGAGCCCAGATCTACACTGCGCTTCGAGAGTTCAGCTCCCTCAGATAAAGAATGGGCTTGGAGAGAACGCTTTGGCTGGTCCAAACTGCACAGTTCTGAAAATCGACGCGGGTGGCGGCGAGCACGTGGTTTCGGAATTTGCGTTGCTCTGGTTCGACGGGCGGAAGCTAATCGTGGAGAACCACACTGAGAAGTGAACTGTGGACTTCCAACCCGCCATTGTAGTGAATAAATCCCAATTTCCTGAAGCGATTCATGAAAAAACTCACTCGCGAGCGGGTCGTACCAATCATTTCCGCTAGGCTCTCTTGGCTTACCTTGGGAATCACCGTCTCAGGAACACCGTCTTTGCCAAAATGAGCGAGTATAAGAAGCACTCGAGCCAGTCGCTTTTCACTTGAATTGAACAGTTGGTCGACTAGATCGTCTTCGTAACGGACATTGCGCGAGAGCAAATACGCTACGAATAGGTCGCAAAACTCGTGTTCCCGATGAAGCGCATCCACCATTGCTTTTTTGTCGATTCGCAGCACAGCGCACTCTGTCATTGCCGTTGCCGAACCCATACGAAGAGGCTGGCCAGCGAGCGCACCTTCGCCGAAAAAGCTACCATCGCTCAATATCCCGATCGTCGCTTCCTTGCCAGTTTTGGAGACAACAGTGAGTCTTACCTTGCCCGTTTGCAGATAAAATACAGCGTCCGCTCGATCCCCTTGCACAAAGATGGGTTGCTTCTTCGGAAAGAGAATGGCTTTCCTGCCCTCGCCGATGGTAGCGAGGAACGCATGTGGATCGAACTCGCGGCCGTTCTTAGGTCCACGACGTACTTGTGTGGAATTCTGGGCTGCTGCGGATGTCCGACGAATCGGTTTTGGGCGGGCGATGTTGGTTGAACCCTTGGACTCGCGAAGCAGAGACATAGGCGCCTCCTACTCCCGCGTTCGAATACATTGTAACGCCCGCCCGAGGGACAGTAAACTCGGCCATTCGGAACCGTGCAACCAGGGATCGTCTAGGGTTGTTGAGGAAAGCGCCCCTATGGCGTCGCTAACTGTTTGATTGGAGAGGATATTGCTTGTGCGTTGTCGAGTTGTACTGGAAGGAATCCGGGTCTATCGACCGGTAGACCGGCTGCTTGCGGGACAAACTGCTCCGTTGAGCCATCCACAGGGTAACCGCTCTCCTCGAAATCACGAACGAGTTCATCGCTCGAATCTGGATTCTCAGACAAACCAGCCGCCATTTTTGTCATATCGTCCTTCACAATCCGGCGGTGCTTCTAAACTTGGTGTCAGTCCATACAAAGATGCTAGGCGGCTCGTTTTATCGTCTATGCTGGATGGCCAAAAGTCTGCGCGGGTCCGGGTCGACGCAAATCATCCTTCGTAGCGACTCTCTGCAATTCACTGATTGTATTGAGGGCGGCAAGGAGCAATCGGCTGTCCTGGCCGGAAGCAATATCGAGGGAGTCTTCGATTCGGTCCATGATGGCGTCCTTCGCATTTTGGAGTCGCTGCTCACGCGCTACCGGATCACATTCCAACAGAGCGCATTCAAACAGCTGCTCCCAGTTACTTTCGGAGCCCGCGGGCGATGTCGGACTGATACTCTTGCTCATGTTATCCCTCTGATGCTAAGTTGGACGCGGCACTGTCAAAGATCTTCGCTCGAAGAAGCAATGAAGTCATTGTGGCTAAAAGCCAGCCAATGAGGCTCGGTTCTCAGTGGCAGCAAGGGTAAGAAGGTTCCCGCGGTCATGTCTGTGCAAAATTGCACACTGCGGCGGGGGATCGTTTTCGCACTCGCGCCGCATGCCCCAGGTCCACGCTCTGAGATAGTTCTCATCCAGAACTAGGCGGATTTCTTTTGCTCAACGTCTGTGTACTCAGCATCAATCACGCCCTCGTCTCGATTGGGCCGGCCACCGGCTGGGGAATTGACACCGCCACTCGTACCAGCGCCAGACGCGCTTTGCGGCTGTGCTTTGCTGTACATCTGCTCCGCGAGTTTGTGCGATACCTGCGTCAGACGTTCCCGAGCTTCGTCCATTTGATGCTTGTCGGCGGACTCGAGGACTCTCTTGGCATCGGCGAGCGAATTCTCAACCTCGCCGCGTTCCGAGCCCGATATCCTGTCGCCGTGATCGCGTAGCATCTTCTCCACGCTGTAAATCATCGAGTCTAGCTGATTCTTCGCCTCGATCTGTTCACGTCTGATTTTGTCATCCGTTGCGTGCGACTCGGCTTCCTTCGCCATGCGCTCGATGTCCTGCTTGCTCAAACCCGACGACGATGTGATGGTGATCTTCTGGTCCTTGCCGGTTGCCAGGTCTTTCGCGGCCACGTTCAGAATGCCGTTCGCATCGACATCGAATGTGACCTGGATCTGAGGTACCCCACGCGGAGCGGGCGGAATCCCAGTCAGTTGGAACTTGCCAAGCGTGCGATTCTGGTCCGCCATAGTGCGCTCGCCTTGCAGAACGTGCACCTCGACCGAGGACTGATTATCCGCGGCTGTTGAAAACTTTTCCGTCTTGCGCGTCGGAATAGTTGTATTGCGTGGAATCATGGGCGTCGATACCGAGCCCTGCGTCTCGATCGAGAGGGTAAGCGGGGTCACGTCCAGAAGTAGAAGATCCTTCACTTCGCCTTGAAGGACGCCTCCCTGAAGCGCTGCTCCTACCGCGACTACTTCATCGGGGTTCACGCTCTTGTCGCCCTCTTTGCCGAACAGTTCCTTCACCAGACGCTGAATGCGTGGCATTCGGGTCTGGCCACCAACCAGTACAACCTCGTTGATCTTGCCGGTATCCACACTGCCATCCTTCATGCATTGTTTACACGGGGGCACGGAGCGCTGAACAAGATCCTCAACCATCGACTCCAGTTTTGCGCGCGTCAGTTTTTTGACGAGATGCTTCGGCCCATTGGCGTCGGCCGTGATGAAGGGCAGGTTAATTTCAGTTTCCATTGTGGAAGAGAGTTCGATTTTGGCACGTTCGGCTGCATCCCGCAGTCGCTGCAGAGCCATCTCGTTGCCCTTGGCTCGCAAGTCGAGACCTTCTTCTTTTCTGAACTCATCAATCAGCCAATCCATCAGGCGCTGGTCGATATTGTCTCCGCCAAGATGCGTGTCCCCGTTCGTGGCCGCAACCTCGATAAGACCGTCGCCGACGTGCAGAATGG
>Ga0302140_10004909_pt1 | contig 17006 bp, 17 predicted proteins | sample I_Bog_E1_1_FD_202095 | JGI IMG/M metagenome (GOLD analysis project Ga0302140, IMG submission 202095) | Peat permafrost microbial communities from Stordalen Mire near Abisko, Sweden - I_Bog_E1_1 | ecosystem: Environmental > Terrestrial > Soil > Wetlands > Peat | place: Sweden: Abisko, Stordalen... | reverse complement strand
AAGGTTCCAGGCTATAATTTGTAGTTCAAGGGAACGGTTCCCCAGCTTTCACATGGTCTCATCAAATTGTGAATGTCTGTTTTAGTATAGGTACGATTTAAAGGTTTTGAAGTGTCGTGGCCAAGAAAGCCTGGAAGCGAAACCGGCGTCCCGGAATGGCGTGGAATTTGTTCTGACTGCTCTCAAGACATTGGTCCACTATCATCCGTCGGGGAGGAAGCCTTACAACCGGGTAAATCGGTCAAAAGTATGGATGTCTGGATCCGAGATATGGCGTTGTCTGTCAGCACTGCATGTAACTCGTAATGAGTAAGGTCGCTCAGGGGCTGATCGCCACTGTAAGCGAGGCATTCTGGATGACGTTGTTAAAATGCCGTTGGCTGATTGTCACCGAGCTCAGCCCAGTGGTCACAGGCTGCGAAGAATGGGGTGTAGGTAGCCACATTCCTCATATTGAGGTGCGGTGTTCGTCCGATAGGTGCAAAATCTGTACAAACCACGGCACCTTTGCGATGAGCGACTGTGACAGTTTGTACGCGGATCGCAAGATTTGAAAAGGCTGTTCGTCTACACTCCACTTGACTTCTACAGTTTCCCATCAAGTAAAATTATGACAGACACTGTATTTACACTTAATACTGGTGCGAAGATCCCAGCGCTAGGGCTTGGTAAGTATTCGTTGGGGGAGTAAATTATATTTCTAACGGGTTTAGGGACCTGGCAGTCGAAGCCAGGAGAAGTAGAGAGGGCAGTGGAATACGCACTCGCTATTGGCTATCGGCACATCGACGCAGCTTATAGCTACGGGAACGAAGAAGAAGTCGGCATTGGGCTGAAAAAAGCATTCGAGGCGGGCATCAAACGCGAAGATGTCTTTGTTACCACCAAGCTCTGGTCCACGCACCACAAGCGTGTGCAGGAAAATCTTGACCTGAGTCTCGAGAAGCTTGGCTTGGACTACATTGATCTGTACCTGATGCACTGGCCCGTGGCCATGAATCCGAATGGAAACCACCCTTTATTTCCTACCACGCCGGATGGGAGCCGTGACGTTAATTTCAGCAGGAATCACGTGGACACATATCTTGATATGGAGAAGCTTCTTCGCACAGGGAAGGTCAAGGCCATCGGTGTTGCAAACTACAGTGTCAAGTACCTTGGACAACTCCTCAAGCGTGCATCCATTGTTCCAGCGGTCAATCAGATCGAAAACCACCCTCTACTACCCCAGGACGATGTTTCGGATTTTTGCAAAGCTAAGGGCATTCACATCACGGCATACAGTCCTCTCGGCAGTACTGGCAGTCCTCTATTGACCTTGCCAGCCGTCATACAAATCGCAGCAAAACATAGCGTTTCTCCAGCTAGCATTCTCTTGAGCTATCATGGTATGTAATCCATCCAATGTTTCGTGCTTTGTTGCTAATTTCTTTCGTAGTTGAGAGGGGGCACTCCGTACTAGCGAAATCGGTATCACCGGCACGTATTAAGGCGAATTACCAAGTCACGAAGTTGGATCGTGATGACATGGATATCCTCGCGCGGGTTTCAACGGGCGGTAATTTGAAGAGACACGGGAACCCACCGTGGAGAGTAAACTTGGGCTTCCCTGACCAGCAACATGTAAAATACTTAGCATAAGACGGTCGCTTGATCGTATTGTACATCATGACTGTTGGATAACCATTTTCTTATTTGTATTGTTCAAAAAAGTAACCACAATTTTTGAGAGGCGCTGCAAGTTCATTGATTTTTCTCAAGAAAATTGAAAGGTCTATTACATGGTTCCAGGCTGCCACTGCCAGGGTCCAGCATTAGTAACATCGAAGAACCCAATGGGGAAGAAGTTCTCATCAAACATCTCGGGCGAGTCCCCATACAAAGGGAGCGGTACATAATTGGCACCGAAATCCTGTGCTACGTTCACGCCTTGAATTCCACTGATACCACTCGATGGGTCGACATAACCCAGTGCTGCCCTCTGTTCTGGGTTCAATTCAGCCTGTCCTTCGCCAGACAAACGTTTCAGCATCTTGCTCAAACCACGTGCAATGTGATATGATAAATGGTGTTCACTAGCACCTTCTTTGCTAAATATCTTGATGATGCGTTCTACACTTTCGCGAATAAGGGCACTGTCTGTACCTAGACGGGCCGCCTTCCATTGCTGCTGAACCTTGAGAAGGAAGACCGCAGCATAGGTTATCATTGTGTGGAGATATAATGGTACGCCGATGAGCGCATCTCTAATGTCAGGCTCGTCGATCACAAGTTGCAAGATGGACATGGCGCAGGATATAGCGAGGTTTGCGTGTTCGCGGCGGCCAGCTGATATATTTTGGGAGGAGAGTTGCTCGAAACCACGAAGGGACAGTGAATTGAGCTGCAGTTTTGCGAAGTGGTAGTGAAGGTTTACACCCTTGGATGGATAAGACGATATGTGAGGGTTAGGAGCTGCAATCTGTCAGAAGTGTAACATAAGAGCCAGGGGTAGGGCTTTTATATACCAAGCTGAGGCTCCCATCTAACTCGCCAGCTATCAATCTCAATGTTCCACTGCCGAAGGCGTCCCAGGTCAACCTCTTCTAACTTCACCTCCACTTCTGGTCCAAATGAGTTGTATATTTGGGTAAGAATTATGAAGATTGCAACCTGGCTGTGGAGTCTGAAGTCTGCCTGTGTAACTCCAGGCAATTGTAAAAACTTCTCATGCTGGATTATCGAAGTGTCATCTTGGATAACAGGTGGCCTGCCGTACGCAATACTGAAATGGTGATCGCAGACGTATAGGAGATACCACAGTCGGGCACCATCGAAATGCTCCTGAGAGCCTTTAATCGCTCGAGCATAGCTTCGGTGAAGATTAAGCTCGGTTGCGATTCTCACTGCATGGCCGGACAATTTCCCTGATAACTTCAGTCAGATTTTTGAAAAATGTTTGACATGGTTTATAATAGGGGGGACCGACAGCTGACGTCGGACAACCAGAATGCGCCGATGCATAGCCCTCTGATCCCATCCAGTGTATGATAGCGATCCAGCATCGAGGCACTGACAAGGTCGAGAAATTCTGCGTAGCAGACATCAAACGTGGAAGATTTCCCAGGAATATGGAGTGCAGTGACAGTGAGGATAGCCGCTGTCAACAGCGAAGATGATCGTCGGACTGAAAGCAGATCTTTGTGTACAAGGACAATCCCACCCCAGAGGTATTGATTCAGGGAGCGTTCGAATATCTGGAACATTTCCTCTGCCTCTTCCAAGCCGATTTCGCCGCTCGCAATGAAATCTTTGTCCTCCAGAGGCGCGGCCGGTCCATGTTGGAAATACCCTTGCGGATTGCTGCGCAGGTTTCTGAGCTTCGTAACTTCGTAGAGACTTCCCATAGGCGGAGCTATCAGCACATTGTTTCCAGCCTCCCCAAATCCCGATCTATCTTGAGAGTTCTCTCTTGTCATTGCCATGGTTGCACTTTGACTAATTCGTCTTTCCTGTTCTTGACTTCGAGCTGAAGGACGCCGAGAGTTGAGATCTTCGTGTCGAGCGAAAGAAGAGTAAGCTTGCTGTGAAGATTGATCCAGCATAATTGGGGAGAAGGTTTCCAGAGCGGGTAGCGCCAGATTGCGCAGAACTTCAGATACTGCTGTTTGCAATTGTCCAGATGTGTACTCCATCCGCGCTTTCCACCTGTTATAATCAGAACGTGTATTAAACGTCAGTTTTCGCCACATTTACTTACTCTCCGTCATCCTCCAGAATCGATTGCAGATTCTTGTTCACCACACATTGGAACCCTCGTTTTCGACATCTGCTGCATATTGTTTCTACGCCCTCCTTCAGGTCGCATTTAATTTTTCGTCGTTGGCATTCTGTACCTGCAAGTGCCTTCAGCTAAAGTTTTGAATTTGCTGAAACTTGCGCTGTCGGCTCAATACCAAGGGAGATTCGAGCCTTACAAGCATGTATCTTTTTTGACACCTTTGGAATCCTCTTCGATGCTCCCCTCATCGCTCCGTTAGAGCTATCGATCATGTGATCTACCCCATTCTGCATCTGTGGAGAAGGCACCCTGTCACTGATGTCATGGTGAGCGCGCTTCATACCGCTTGTGAAATCGATCTTGAAGATTCAGACGAACAGAGAGAACTGTCATGCCAAGTGTTGCGCGGCGGATATGTGCCCGCGAGGGAGATGCGGGTTTTGAAAGAAGAGAAGGATCGGAAAGTGCGGGGCGGATTTGTCCCCGTCTAGCAGTTCGGGGTGAACCCCGCACTGCGATGACATCCCCGCTGACTATCCCAGGCACCTATGGCCAATCATGGAAATGCCTACAATTCTTGCAGGAGTGCTTGATGTTGGAGATACTTTTGTTTTACCTGTCGCTCTTTGGCCATGGGTCGTGAGAAGATGTAAAAGAGCATTGCGAAATTATCCGTCAAACCTTTTCCTGTCTCAAACACCAAAATCTTTCGATGACTTCTACCAATATCGCCTTCGTAGGCCTGGGTGCAATGAGGTTCGGCATGGCATCCCATCTCGTGAAGACCGGCCATCATGTGACTGGATACGACGTCCATGAGCCAACTTGTGTCAGATTTCGAGAAGCAGGAGGGAATGCATCAAACTCACCACGAGAAGCAGCTCTAGGGGCGAAAATTCTCATTTGCATGGTTACCAATTCTCAGCAGGCAGAATCAGTATTGTTTGATTCTGAGAATGGGGCAGTTGATGGTATTCTCCCCATGTTTTCTACTATCTCGCGAACAGAAAGCCTGGCAACATTGCGCGACGACAATTCTCTTCCGTGCATAGACTAACAGCATGATCAGTTCTACCTCGTAACTCGTCTATTATCATATGTTCTACTGTTTCATCTGCTTATCTTACAGAAGTACGGTCGAGACTGAATTCTCTTGGTCGAAACGACATTTTCCTGGTCGATAGCCCAGTATCTGGTGGGACTGTCCGAGCAGCCAAGGGGACATTGACAATTTTAGCCTCTGCGAGTCCAGCTGCCTTATGTCAGAATAGGGAAATCTTATCAGAGCTCTCAGAAAAGCTTTTCATTATACCTGGCGGTATTGGAGCAGCAAGCAATGTCAAAATGGTCAACCAGTTACTAGCAGGAGTCCACATTGCCGCAGCGTCTGAAGCCATGGGGCTCGCTGTTCGACTGGGGCTAAATACTCGCCGAGTTTATGATATCATAATCAATTCTGCAGGGAACAGTTGGATGTTTGAGAATAGAGTACCACACATGTTAGATAATGATTGGACACCAAGATCGGCCTTGGACATCTTTGTAAAGGATATGGTATGCAATTGTATCTCATATATCTCGGCGTTGCTAACGGTTGGAAGGGAATTGTCACTTCTTCAGCTCGATCACAAGGATTTCCACTTCCAATGTCTTCTGCAGCCGAGCAACTTTATCTCACAGCATCTTTGTCTGGATATGGCAAGGAAGACGACTCGGGGCTGGTTCGGCTATTCACACCGGGTGTTGAGTCTGCTGTTCACGACAAGGGAAAGAATGATACGACTCCAGACGACCGATTGACACCAACAATAACGACAAACGAGATCAAAAAGATCGGGTTCATTGGTCTCGGAGCCATGGGGCTGGGAATGGCTACTAGCTTGATCAAGGGCGGTTTCCAGGTCTCGGGATATGACCTAGCACAAAAGGCGGTTTCAAAGCTTCTCCTGGGTGGCAGACACGCTGAGGCGGCAAACTCACCAGCACACGCAGCTTCCGGGGCAGATGTACTAATACTAATGGTACAAACTCCATCGCAAGTTGAGGACGTACTTTTTGGCTCTGGTGATGTCGCCGAGACATTGCCAACTGGTGCTGTCGTCGTTCTTAGTTCAACTGTTGCTCCGTCATTTGCTCGGAAGATGAATACTCGTCTCCGAGATCTTGGGAAAGGACTCCATCTCGTTGATGCGCCCGTCAGCGGAGGAGTAGCAAAAGCTGCCAAAGGACTTTTGACGGTCAGTATTTATCCCCGTTTCGAGAACTACCACTGACCGACTTCCTTAGATCATGTGCTCTGCGACTAATACCGCGATTTCAAAAGCGAACCCAGCTCTTCTCGCTATGAGCGGAAGGTCAGAGAACATATACTATGTTGAGGGAGGTGTTGGTGCCGCTTCTTCAGTGAAGCTTATCAACCAGCTCCTCGCTGGAGTGCACATCGTTGCCGCAGCTGAGGCAATGGCTTTCGGAGCTAAATTGGGCTTAGACACACAAAGATTGTACGAAGTCATCAAGAACGCAGCTGGAGGGAGCTGGATGTTTGAAAATCGCGTTCCAGCAATGTTGTCAGAGGACTGGACGCCACACTCGATGCTTTCCATTTTCGTGAAGGACTTGGGTATCGTGCTGGAAGAGTCGAAAGTATTGGGTTACTCAGCACCCCTCACCGCGACTGCGCATCAGATGAACTTGATGGGAGCCTCATACGGCTGGGCTCGAGAGGCAGATAGCGGGATTGTCAGAATCTGGGAATTGATGACTGGAGTCTCTGTTTCGAAGAGTGCGAGACCACAAGAGATACCTTTCAACCCTCGTCAACACCCAACGTTGGCTTTTAAGGAGACCATGGATAGTCTTCCTGCGGAGTACGAGGGACACGTCCTAGAGTCTATACACGAACGCATTTCGGACGAGAAGACGCCTTTGCTTGTCATTCTAGATGACGACCCAACGGGAACGCAAACCTGTCATGATATTGCTGTATTGACTGTATGGGATGTCGAGACTTTACAGCTTGAATTTGACACTGCTAAGAGTGGGTTCTTCATTCTGACGAATTCTCGAGCCTTTCCGCCAGAGGAAGCAAAAAAGCTCGTAGAGAAGATCTGTCGAAATGTTCAACAAGCAGCTCGTGTAACTGGAAAAACTTTCGAAATTGTCCTCAGGGGGGATTCTACATTACGAGGCCATTTTCCCGACGAGCCTGAAACAGTTGAAACTATACTTGGAAAGAGAAGCATAGATGCATGGATCCTGGCACCCTTCTTCTACCAAGGTGGCCGGTACACCATCAATGACATTCATTATGTTGCAGAAGGCGATACTTTGGTTCCTGTTAGCCAGACACCGTTTGCAAAAGATGCGACATTTGGGTACAAGTCTTCGAACTTGAGGGACTACGTGCTGGAAAAAGCTGGTTCCAAGTTCACTAGTGACGCTTTGTCCTCCATCAGTATTGATGATATCAGGCTTGGACCCGCCAATGTCACCGAGAAGCTTTTGAAGGTTCCAAAGGGAAGTGTTATTATCGTCAATGCTGCAGCCGAGTCCGATATGCACGTTTTCGCAGCTGGAATTCTTGCAGGTAAGCTACAGCCCCAGTCTACACCAGTTTCGCGATTCCAAAGCCTCTTTTTACTTCCCACCAGAGAGTCCACACATGCCGAATTCTAAGCTAATTAGAATATCAGCCGAGCAGAAGGGCCGCAAGTACATTTATCGCACAGGTGCCGCGTTTGTTTCGTCCCGCCTTGGCATAAGCGGCATTCCACCCCTATCTGCAGAATTTCTCAACATGAGGAACGCCACTACGGGTGGTCTGATTATCGCCGGGTCCTATGTTCCGAAGACCACTTCGCAGTTGCAATCTTTGCGGACACGAAGAGGATCAAAACTTCATGTGATTGAACTCTCCGTGGCAAAGTTGATCCATTCGCATGAGGAGGCTACTAGAATAGTGGATAAGGCAACTGAAGACGCCTCTCAATATCTCCAAAATGGCCAGGACGTTCTGATCATGACTTCGCGCGATTTAGTTGTTGGACAGGACGCCATTTCGAGCTTGAGTATTGGAGGGCTTGTAGCGGACTGTTTGGTCCGAATCATGCTGGGAATTCAAGTGAGACCGAGATATGTCATAGCTAAGGGAGGAATCACATCTTCAGATATGGCTACCAAGGGGTTGAAAATGAAGCGAGCAATGATAGTTGGACAGGCTACGGCGGGCGTGCCTTTGTGGATGTGTGCTGAAGAGACATCAAGACATCGAGGTGTTCCTTATGTGGTATTTCCTGGAAACGTTGGGGGAGAGCATACCTTGGCGGAGTTGGTGGAAAGGTGGGCTTTGCCCGAAGCTCGCTAAATAGCAATCATGACAAGAATTCTCTCAAATAGAGGAGGCTAAGCGTTGAATATTCTTTTATTTCGAATATGTTACACTTGTCCCTTCGTACTTTAATGCTTTGGGTATGAAGGAGGACACGAAAAGGCGCCCACAAGTGTTGGGCTTGACTCCACTCACATAGGAGCAGCTAGAAAAAGGGGAGAAAGCGGGCTGCATTGACAGCTTTGAAAAATTGGACACCATGAATTCCGAGCACAGGACGCTATCAGTGGAACTCTCACAAGGTAGACGATTCTCTCGAATATCATCCTCTGTACAACAACGAAGCTTTTGGGAACTTGTGGTTTCGTCCGCGAATTATTCCAGGCCTTAAGCGTGTAGAGAGCAAGCTAAAAGCCATTTAAACAACGTGGAGGGATACCAAACTCTTATCTTATATCATCTAAATGCTATTCTCTCGTTATATGCGCCAGAAAATGTCTGCTTCTTCTAGCTATTTATGAAAGCCTCAAGTCAATATGAAGTTTTGAAGTCCTTCAACCGTTTTCCAATCGTATGGTTCTGTTCTAATTCCCCTGCAATGTATCTCATGCTTCGGATTCTAGTCGCTCTCTTCCTTTCTTAATAGGGAGTCTTACACGGGTCTTCTAAATTCTCACCATGTGTTACAAGGCTTAACACCAACATCAGCAAAACTTCTCGCCTTGATGCCGTCATATCATCGTTCCAATGCCCTCCGGAGTAGCAATCCTATCCATTGGCCTAGGATACGTGGAGATCGCCGTAACCACAACCGGCCTCCTCTCAACCTTCTCTCTAACAACATACCGCTTATTATGCCAGCTCAAAAACCAAACCGTCGAGCTCGTTACCATGAAGATAAACTTGATCCACAGGATAACCAGCAATGGAGTCCCACCATACGCCTCCACGCCCAAACCGTCCATAACCTCTTCCACTACTGCATCAACAGCAACATGTATCGCCGTCTCCAGCCCCGTAACGACGACGAAACATCCAGTGGCCAGGAAAGTCAAAGAGGCGATGATAATAGTAAACCACATCTTGCGAAAGAAGGCAATGAAGAGGTTGAGTGGCGTCAACACGATCAAAAGGCCCGTAAACACGATGCCTATAATCTGCAGGATGATAATCGCCTCAATCACTGCGTTGAGCGCACCGCTTGCTTTTCCTAGTTTGTTCGGGATGTTGATGGCGGAGAAATCGAGGACGGTGTTTCCCAGCTGTAAGGTCGAGTTCGTTTGATTGGCTAGCTTCAGTTTATCTGGCTCGTCAGTTTGCATCTAACAAGATTGGATCAAGGAAGGGTGGACTTACTCAGTTGGATACAACTCGTGGCATTCCTGCTCGCTCCTGGGGTGGAGTAGCTGGGTTCGTAATACCCTGAACATAACTCCGTCATGTACAGCGCATACCACTGCTTGATACCTAGCGCAGTTGTCACATCACCAATCAGAGTATTTGCGATATCGACAACATCCTGTGAAGCAGATGTAGTGATGTTGCCGAAGACGTCTGTGATGAACGATTCAAGGTCTCCTAGCAGTGCGGACCCTCCTAACGATGGCACCGAGGAGGAAGATCCCGAGCCAGCAGAGGATGTGGCCTGCGGCGTTAGGTCTGAGCCGACGGAGCTGAAGAATGAGGAGATTGCGCTGATTCCTGGGAGCGAGAGTTGTCGTGCGTCGAGCACTGGTGTTGGGGTGCTGGATTCGAGGGGGAGGATAGCGCGGGCTGTGACGGAGGCGGCATTTTCGACTTTGACAGCGTTTTGTAGGATAGTTGAAGTGTTTAGCTAGGTCGAGAAAACTTTATTAGTGCTGAGTCAGGATATTTTGAAGGATAGGTACGTACAATAACGACTTCGTATTCTTGAAGTTGGCCTTTTTCTGCCCCAGACAGGAAGGCTACCAGCGAAAGGGAAAAGGCAATGACGGCAGAGAAGAAAGTCAGGACTGGTGGCAGCTTGTCGTTGTACAAGAAACGATAGAATGACCCTTCTTTCTTCGTGGTAGGCTTCTCGGAATCCATGGCTGATAAGAGGTGCCAGTTGTCGGCCGTCAGGGGTGAAATCGAACTAGTGTTCCCTTCCTTACAACGTTTCCAAGCAATTGTAAGTACCGTACAACAAGATTGCTTCTAATTATAGTAAGAAGCGTGCAGGATTAAACTGAGTCCCTTTACCCAAATGCTAAAGAAGTTAGGTCCTTTGAGGGATAGCAAAGAAGAAAATGCACAACTAACCTATAAAGATCCCATATATATCCCTAGTACAGCAATGAAGATCACGCACGACAGCGCATGACGTGATTCTTGTCGACTCATGGTTGGCTGTCAAAGAGCGCGTCGACCAGGGATCCTGCCATAGATTCCTGCTCGCAAGCCAAGTCAAAACGCTCTTGCCCCACTTTGGTCGTTCATGCGAGAGTTTCTGGCGAAGCGATGCGAGAGTTCAGGTGAGAGGGAGGAAAACGTGATTTGATTAGATGGGGATGCTGTGTTAAGGTTCGGTAGAGGACTCTTTGTCCGCTTTCTGTGAATATACCAGGATGCGGGTGAAATTATCGGGGACGGGTCTTGGTAGTCGAAGATGCTTGTACCAACATGGACACGAAGAAGAATACGCTGATCGAGATTTTGTGACATATCAATCTGTGCACCGCAAACGTGCATTTCATTGATGCGTTCTTAATCTTTGCGTTATGTTGAAGTGGTTCGAGGCTCACACAAGAAAGTACTTCCCGAACCTGGTACGTAATAGTTGCTGCCAGCAACTTGCTGGCTGCTCGCGAGTACAACCTAAACCGCTCGGTTTTACCGATAAAGAAGAAAATATAGACTTGCGACAACGAAAGGTACTGGCTAATAAGGTCACTAACGAAGAGTCCTATGAGAACAATGGCATTGACTCCAATGCGGAGTGGGCAATAAGAGCCAAACACTCCTTTTGTCTCGGTTATTTACAAGAAATCGCCACATCCAAACAGCCTGCGTGGCCTAGTGATGTCCTAATCTTATAGATTAAATCTCGAGTTCCGTTATTTGCTTCCAAACAAAAGTATAGTTTTAGGAATCACTCGACTGGGTTTCTTTGTTATTTCGCGCCAATCCTAAGCCCACTTTGAGTGTTGTTGGATGTCATGACTCAAGCCAATCGGATGACTGGGGTCATCAACGCAAGCAATACTCACTTGGAATTGTACGGAGGACTTGATTAGGGCAAATCAAGTGTATTGTCAACTGTATAGAATAAAGAACGAGGGCATCTAGCGATCCTCTTCCCTACCACTCAACCATTGTGTTCGTCTTCCGATCAGGGAACTGTATGTCTTTGGGAACCTTATCCGCAAGCATCGCTGAAATCTGGAGTTTCTTGAACAACTCCGCACCGAACTGATTATACACCTTGATAAGACCTCCAGACGACAGCAGCTCCTGCTGAATCGGATCAAGCCTAAACGGAAAAGTTCTCCCACCGCATATTATAACATGGTTGCAGACATCAATGGAAACATACATGCCTTCTTCCGCAAGCGCATAAAAGTCTTCGTCATCAAGTTTGATGCCAAGAAGACCATTATTGGCTTGATTGCGTCCATAGATGAACGCATATGATTTGGCAATGATGGCTTGGATACCGGCTGCTTGGAGTGCTTTCGGCGCTGGCTCTCGTGATGACCCGCTGCCAAAACTTTCTCCTGCTACGATGATTGTGGCCCCAGCTTGTGCTCGATCATAAAATTCTGGCCGTGTATAGCAAAATGCTCCTCGTCCTAGGGCTTCTACAGTGTCGCTCATGCACCTGTCCGTTGGAATGATACTGTCGGTGTCCACGTTGTCTTCAAATCTTTGGACAGTGCCTGCGATGGTATCTGGAAGCACAGTCACCCTTGAGTCAGAACTTTGTTGTTGTTCGACTTGGTCTTTTGCGAGTGGTAGAGGATGAGGATCGCTGAATCGTGGCTGATGCATCACTTCGTCTTTCCAGTATGCTCGCATTTTGTCGTACTCGTTTAGATCTATCTTGTCAATAATTGGTTGGGGGTCCTGAAGAGTCATCGAAAAGCTTGAAACTGCAACCGTTGACGCTGAAGTGATATTTGCAATGGATCCTGTTCGGTTAGTCAAGAGCAGGCTGGCTAAGAACTTGATGGGTGCCTACCTGGGCCCATTCTGTCGCGGTAGTTTCTGTTCTGAGATGACAGCCAATTCTCCCCTCTGCCTGCTTTGTCAACTCCCATACCAACACAATAGCTGCATCCTGGCGCGCCAACGACAAACCCAGCCTTTTCGTAATAGCCGATAAGCCCCAATTCCTTCAGCCGGTTCACAATTGGGATGGATCCAGGGGTGACTTTCCGGAGGCCTGGAGCAGATGGGGTCATCCCAATCTTCAAACATTCTCTTAGCACAAGAGCAGCCAGAATGAGATCTTCCTCGCTCGTTGTACAAGCTCCAATAAAGCAGCCTTGAAACGTTGGCAATACTGCTTCTGTGACAGGCGCAACGTTATCAGGTGATGGATAGAGAGCAACAAAATGGTTGAGCTTTGAAAGATCAACATCGTACGAGCCAGCATAATGCGCTGCTTCGTCCGGGCAAAAGTATACGCAGTGAGACTTGTGCTTTGGGTTTCGTCGCTTTTCCATGTATTGGACAGTGACTTCGTCAGGCACAACACAGGCACCAATACCACCAAACTCTGTTGTCATGTTGGCAATAGCAAAGCGCGCATCGCAAGAGAGATGCCGTAGTCCCTCTCCGGTATACTCGACCAGTCGACCAGCAGCGACTGTATTTCGCTTCAGTTGTCGCATTACTCCGAGGATGACATCTTTTCCGCTCAAACCGAGGGGCGGAACATTGATAAACCTGATGCGAACAACCTCCGGAACCTCGATATAGGTCTCTCCAGTGACAAGTTGAATAATCAGATCTGTCGGACCCATACCAATGGCCAATGCACCGAGGCACCCTGCTGAAGACGTGTGTGAGTCTGCGCCTATGACCAGCATCCCGGGTTGGCAGCGAGAGCGGTAGAACTCCGTGTGCATGATGGTTGTATTTGGCGGACTGTAATTGTCTCCAAGGTCCATTTCTTTAGCAATGCTCTCACATGAATCAATCATCGCCTTCGGACGTGGTTCATGGTTCACCCTGGGATCAACGACGTGGTCGGGTGCAAGCCAGAAACGATCTTTTCTAAAGAATCCGGGACGACCCATGCGATTGTAGGTCTTCTCCATGCCATACCAAGCAGCTTCTGACGAGAGTAGCCAATCTGGTGCAACTCTTAATACATCGCCTGGTTCAACTGATTGTGTCTTGTGGCCCAGAGCATGGTGCAACAGGATCTTCTCGCAAACTGTCATTGGACGGTGGTGTTCTTGTTTCGTGGTTTCCATGATGCTGATTGTTCCTGAATCTTCAGAAAGCCAAGAAGCCCGAGACCTGATAGCAAGATAAGAGTGAAATTGGATGGGTATCTCCTCTCCCGCTCAGAGGAACTCTAGGCTTGTTTTCTCTTTCTAAACTGTGTGGACTGTTATGTTTCTTTCCTTCTCGCAGGTTCTCAACTAATTCTGTAACTGCCGTACAAGGATACCGAAAAGCGGCGGAATCTCATAGTAGGACTCACAAAACGGCTTCTCAGTCGTCTCGTGGGATGCAAGAAGGCTATGTCTCAAGCCATGCGGATAAGCGGCATTTAACGAAGTACTGATGACTTCCTGTTCCCAAATCGAGCGGCTGTACGGCACAGTCAATTCCCTTGCCTTTGGGAATCGAACCTCTCCCTCAAAGTAAGCAAATAGGTGGGGAAGAGACCGAGCTGACTAGCTGCTTCCCCACCATGTTGTGGGATGTTCGCCAAATTCAGGAGCTTGATGGATCGATGCTCCCGTTGCCGGGTTCCGTTGCGGGGTAAAATGACCTGACAAATGTGACTGGCTTGCATGAGGAATCTGCTGTGCCTCCGAAAGCCTCAAAAGCCACGGGATACCTCCGTTTTTAGTGTACATTGACGTCAAAATCCCCAGAATGCAAGTAGCTCTAATAGAATTCACGACCCAGTCGCGGAAATCCCCCAGCAATCATTCCTTCGCTCTTAAATGCAACATTTAAGTGGCTCTCCCAGGTCAGCCACGCAACAGCCCGTGTCTCACTGAGCTTAGTTTCCTTTCAATAGTAAACCAAGATTCTCGAGTCCCGACTACTTCTCATCGTGGGGCTGTATAAGATTGTGGGGCCTGACTTTCAGAAACTTATCTGAGCTTCGATTGAGTTACTAGGTTAAAAGGGAGAGCCCAGCGCTGAAGTCCTGACAACTTTCCGAGCTCTGAGAATCTGTATTTCAAGAGACTACTACCAAGATCGAACCCTCTCAGACAACTCCAGAGAGAGATTCCTTTTCGCCAATCAGCAAAATGATCAGCTCTGAGCGAAACACACCAGTACTCGCCAACTGGCGAATCCTCCTTATTTGTTGCGTGGTGTCGATGGCCAACGCCCAATATGGATTTGATACTGCCGCAGTAGCTGGCTTTCAAGCCATGGTTGGGTTCCTGAAAGTCTTCGGATACAAAGACGCAAAGGTGCATTCAGGTTGGAACATCAACACCAAGCCGCAACAACTCATCAGCTCTTTCCTGAACGTCGGCACCATCATTGGCACGATTGGAACAGCGCCATTCGCACACAAATTTGGTCGGAAGCCGGCAATATGGGCGGCGAGCGTCGTCTCCCTGATTGCATGCGGCGTCCAGCTTGGGACAACATCTCTCGGTGGCCTGTATGCTGGGAGAATAATTCTTGGTCTCTCGAACGGATTTTTCATCACGTTCTCCAACGTCTACACGGTGGAAGCAGCCCCACCACATCTGCGCGGCATCCTGGTGTCGTTTTTTGGCTTCTGGGTCAACATTGGCAGCATTCTTGGCGCCGTGGCCGACAACTATTCGAAAAACAGGACAGATAGGCTCGCATATCAAATCCCCTTGGCATGCCTCTTTGCTATACCTGTGATACTCAGCGTATTCATCATCTTTGTGCCGGAGTCGCCTCGCTGGCTGCTGCTTCGGAACCGCCCAGCTGAGGCTCGGAAGTCTCTCGAGAGAATGCGCGGCGGCTCCTTGACCGAAGAACTGCTAGATGAAGAGTTCGTGGAGATGCAACGTGGTATCGAGGAAGAGAAAGAGCTTTCATCGTCAGCCTCCATCAAGGATATGTTTAAGGGCGCCGACCTCAGACGCACACTTCTCTGCGTATTGGCTATTGCATCACATGCTGCCTCTGGTATCTGGTTCATCATCTCGTACGGCACATTCTTCTTTCAGATGGCCGACATCGCAAATCCATTCCAGGCTTCCATTCTCTCTACTGTTATGGGATTCATTGGTGTTTTATGCGGAATGTTTCTTATGCAAAAAGCATTTGGCCGTCGCTCTATGCTCTTGATTGGTTCTGGTGCTTGCGGATGCTGTATGTTAGCCATCGGAGTCGCGTACACTGTTGCTCCCCAATCAAAGGAGGCGGGTCGCGCACTCGTGGGATTCGCGCTCATGTTTAATTTCTTCTATAACGGCTTCGTTGGAACAATCAGTTGGCCCATTGCCGGGGAACTGGTCAGCTCGCGCCTCCGTGTGCTGACAATGGGTCTCTCGACCGGTGTCAACTATTTCTTCAACTGGTTGATCTCATACTGCTCGCCCTACTTCATCAACGCCAACGACCTCAACTGGGGACCAAAATATGGGTACATCTGGGCTGGTTCTAATTTCATCTGCTTTGGTACGTAAAATCCATTCTAGCTGTTCTTGAATATGTGAATAGAGCTGATTGTGTTCCTGCAGTTTTCTTCTTCATCTTTATGCCAGAGATGAAAGGTCGATCCCTTGAAGAGCTTGATGAGATGTTCCAAAATCGTGTTCCTCGCAGAGATTTCCCAAAGTATCACTGTGTATCATCGGAACGGGCTCGAGAAATTGCTGTGAAGCAAATTGGTGGGGAGAAAGATCAGGTCGTCGTACATGCAGAAAATGCTGCTTGATGGGATACATTGATGGGAAGAGCTTTCGACCGCGTTCGAAGAAGTATAGAAATAACTTGCAGGAACCCCTTCACGGTTTTCTTTCTGCTTTGATCAAATTCATGCACTGGATTTTTGAGGCAGTGTAGCGAGCGATGAGGATAATTGGAGAACTTTGCATGATTTATTTAGCATTTGTTAATTATTCTCCGAAGATATCAATACCAGCTATCTGCACCTCAAATTATGTTACAAATAAACCGATTAGTTTTTCTTCTACTTGAACACCAGCACGACGCTACTCGGTCATATGAAGGCCTGGGTAATGGGACAGGTGAGAGGCACGTGACACTTAGAACCGTCACAGATTTAGTCCTTTTTAATATAGTTTTCCCGCCCTGTGCTTACCGAGTGTAAAATTCTATGCATGCGGATGCAACTATCTAGAGTGGATATGAGAAGAAAGTTATTGCTAGATGGGAGAGAAGATAGAAAAAGGGAAAGAAAAGATCGGAGAGGAAAGAAGCGGAGGCCAGTTTTAGATCATCGAGCGCAGAGGAAGAACGCGTAAGAGGACTACGGATGTAGATGTATAGGGAATTTATTTGAGATCCCTCGCTAGGGGAAAGGGGACCAGAAAAGACCCCTCATTAAAAGTTGATGATTTCTAGTAAGCGTGTGAATAGGAGGTGCAAAAAACTACTCCACGGGCCATAATTTCGATCTCAATGCAGCAAATGCCCAGGTACGGAACAGTTAGAAATAGCTTAAGATGAACTATGCTCCTAGCCCTGGACTTGGATTAAGGCTCAGTGGCGATCAATTGAAACAACATCATCAATCCCCCCTTGGTC
>Ga0302140_10004901_pt1 | contig 17011 bp, 7 predicted proteins | sample I_Bog_E1_1_FD_202095 | JGI IMG/M metagenome (GOLD analysis project Ga0302140, IMG submission 202095) | Peat permafrost microbial communities from Stordalen Mire near Abisko, Sweden - I_Bog_E1_1 | ecosystem: Environmental > Terrestrial > Soil > Wetlands > Peat | place: Sweden: Abisko, Stordalen... | reverse complement strand
GGCGATTGGACCGACACCGGTCTACCCGCGACCATTGAGGGAGCCTGTCTCTCGGGCCACCGAGCCGCCCAAAAAGTCATTTCTTATCTCAAGATGATATAAAATGACATTGATTCAAAATTCTTTGTTTATCATTAAACTACGATTTTAGTTTTTTATCGCTGATTTCGGCCTTCTTCAAAACAATATTAAGGAAATCCGGTGCCCTTGATTAAATTTTCAGGAAAAAAGTGGGAACCATTATTAAAAATTTTGAGGTCTTATTATCCCTGGTCTTATTTTTTTCCTTTTTTAATCGCCAATTTGTTTCTTTCATATGTTGATCTTTCACCTTACTTTAAAGTTGGCGTTTTTACCCTAGGTGTTCTCGCTCCATTAATTATTGGCTTAGCATTGATTCAAAAGGAACCTTTGACACCATGGTTTAATGACGAACCTGTTATCAGACCATCTTTAAGCATTCTTTTAATTCTTTTTTCAATAGCGATTTTCATACGATTTTATCACTTAACGTCTTTTTCCATTTGGCCTTTGACTGACGAAGGCCTAGAGAGTTATTTTTCAATCGAAACCGGTGAAAAATGGGTTTGGAATTCTTCTCACGATTTCTTAAGATTTCCGCTGCTCTATGATTGGTTGCAGGGATTCTTGTTCAAATACATGGGGCCTTCCCTGTTGACTCTCTGGCTTTTTCCAGCACTCATTTCAGTGGTGACTTTTATCGCGGCTTACTTTTGTTTTGCTCTGTTTGTCTCTTCCAGTTTGGCTTGGATCGCCACTTTTCTTGTAGCCTTTAGTTTTTGGCCGATGTATTTAAGTCGTTTTTCAACCCACTCTGTCCCTATTCCCCTTTGGATATTTATCACCCTGTTGCCATTAGGCTATTTTCTTAAGGAAACTTCTCTTAGCCGAAAAAGACAGCAAGCAGCGCTTTTAGGACTATTGATTGGGATTGGATTTTATATCTATATCTCGTGGTTTTCAGTGGCCTTTGTTTTAAGTCTTTTCTTTATGTCCCAATATTTTAAAAAAAGAAATAGGGATTTGATCGGAAGCAGCCTTTTTATTTTCTTTCTGCTCTTGCCATTCGTTCCTATAGTGGCGAGCCTCCTTCACAAACGGGATGGAAGCTATATAAATTCCCTTTGGTTTTTTAAAGAGGACATGTCTTGGCCCGATCAATTTTCAATTTGGACTCAATATTTGACCAGTTTGTTTTGGGGAGTCCATACAGATCTCTTCGCTTACAAACCTTATTGGGGGGGTCTTTTGAATCCCATCCTTGGCGCTTGTTTCGGGCTTGGATTTTTGGAAATCTCTTCGAACGATAAAACTCGATGGTTAATAGGGGCTCTTTTAGTTTTATTACTACCTGGTTTATTGACTCACGAGTTGGAAATAAACCGACTGGTTCAAATTTTACCTATTCTGATATTTTTTGCGGCAATAGGCATTCAATCCATTCTTGCCCACATCGTGACTCCCCAAAGGAAAATATTTTGTTTATACCTTCTTCTGATTCCATCCTTTTTCTTAGACAGCTTTCATTTATTCGGGATTTATCAAAAGGAAATCCATAAAAACCCAGAATCCTTGGGGACCGAAATGCGTTCCATAGAACGCTGGAAAGCTTTTCAGGTTCTTCGTAAAATCTCCGATCAAAATGGACCGGGGTGGATACTTTTAAACTTTGAGATCAATTCCTGGGACCAAACCCTATTATTGGCGACCTATAATTTTAATGCGGCTCGAAATCCCCATTTGACCCCCGAAAAATCTTCTTGGGCAGGGATTCTTACCCATTTGGATTACTCTCCTTTTCTATCACGCCGGTTTCCCGAGAGTCGCTGGTGCGTTTTGTGTCCCGATCCCCTGTCATCTCATTCAGACCTGGTTTTGGGCATTATTCCGATCAACGATGAAAATCGAACCACCTTGACCCAATGGCTGAAAGCGGATCAAGCATTAAATCCAATGGTATCCGAATATATACACTTGCCGATGGACAGCAGTTACCGTGGTAATATCCTTTTATCGCTATATGGACTCCGGCCTCTCTTCCAAGGCGACCCTTTTCTTGAGTCTTGCCTAGACGAAAAAATCTTCATGAATGAAATGGCGATTCATCATCCCGATAGGGCTTTTGATGCTCTTCACCGGGCTCTTACCTTAGGATACCCCACAGTGGAGATTTTCAATGATTTGGGTGTTTTTTGGTTTTCCCTAGGCAACCGATCAAAATCCATCGCTTCCTTCCGCATGGCGTTAAAGATTCCTGGCAATCACGCCCCTCCCTTGGAAAACATGAAACGAATGGGGATTGAACCTTAGAGTAATAATTGTGTTTTTGCTTTTTAAAGGAAATTAGGCCTAATTCACCGCACATGGTTTAAAATTGTCAAATTATGTTTTCTTACACTAAAAATTTATTTTTTAATCCCCTTCGGGCTTATTTTTTTTTATTCCTTATCTCGAATTTTTCATTAACTTATCTTGATCTTTCTATTCAATCCAAAATCGTCGTCATACTTTTGGGGCTCTTTTTCCCCTTTCTCATCGGCTTGGTATCAACGGGTCATTCCTCCTCTGTTCAACCCGGGAATTCCGGCGAATGGCTTCCAGCTTTTTCATTCAGGATAATATCTCTTTTATTGTCCCTGGCGATTATCCTGCGATTTTACCAGCTTACTTCTTTCTCCACCTGGCCAATACAGGATGAGTCGATTTGGGGATTTTTCGGCATGCATCTCAGCCAAAAATGGAATTGGAATTTTTTCTACTACTATACCCAATTACCCCCACTTTCCTTTTGGGGGCTGGGATTATTTTTCAAATGCTTTGGTGTTTCTTTAGCCACTTTCTGGGCCTATCCGGCTTTGTGGTCTACATTAACTCTTCCATTTACTTATCTGTGTGCCAGATCCTTTTTTTCCAAAAGCACCTCGATTGTCTTCTCGTGTTTATGGGCATTTAGTTTTTGGCCGATTTATTTGGATCGTTTATGCGTAGGTCACGGGATGCTGATCCTGTGGCAGTTAATAACATTCGCCATTTTAAGCCGTTTTTTAACCCGGCTAAAAACGGGTCCATCCATTGGACTAGGAGTCTTATTGGGTCTATTCACTTCAATTGGATTTTATATTTTGTTCCATGCCGCCATCATGGTGGTTTTCATATCGATTATCGTGATTTGTTCTTTTTATTATCACCCCTCATTGACCAGAAAACCTCTTTTCGCTTTTCTTGCTTCTCTCACCCTAGGCTCGGCGCCGATTATTGTGGTTTGGTTGCGATTCAATCACCAGAACGATTATGTCCACCATCTTTGGGCTTTTAATGGCAGCTTTAATCTTTTGTCTCAACTAATCGTGATATTCCAATATATTTCCGGGCTTTTCTGGGGTGAAAATACTTACTTCTATTCTCTCCGAGCTTTTGGCGGCGGCTTCTTTAATCCTTGGCTTGATTCCTTGTTTTTAATCGGACTCATTCAATCTCTTAAAAACTGGAAAAAAGAGATAAATCTTTGTTTGATCGGCGGCATGGTATTTTCTTTGCTGCCGGCTTTTTTGACAGGACAGGTGGAGATGCTCCGCATGGTACTTGTCCTTCCATTTATTCTCATCTTTTGCGCCCTGGGGCTTCAGAGTCTTCTGAAAGATGTTTCTCTCGAAAAGAGCATGGCTTCTTTCTTGATTCTTTTAATCATCGTGGCGTTTTCTGATTTTTACCGGTTGGAAATAACCTATCGTGATTTTTGGAAGGCTGATGCGGGCGTGTCTTTGCGTTACACAAAATCCTTAGAGCGTTGGAAAGCATATGAAATTCTGCATGAAAAATCGGATAACTCGGGTCCTGGGATTATTTTCACTGAGTTCAAACCGGGCATTATTTTCGCTGAGTTCGATCCTACGCTTTACGATCAGACTTTGACCATTGCGACCTATCCATTCAATGCTGCTCGAAATCCCCAGTTGGATTACTCCAAGGCAACTTGGGCAGGATTAATCACCAATGTCAATTACGTTCCTTTTCTATGTCACCAAATCCCATCCGCTAAATGGTTCCCACTCTCCATAGGATTGGATGCTTCATTAGAAAATATGGCCTTGGGAATTATTCCCATTGGGCCCGAAACTTCAAAAAGAATATACGGCTGGTTGCAAATGGAAAAAAATCTTTGGCCTGTAACTTATGCTTTTTTTCAAATGCCTTACGGTCATTTAGACCCAAATATTTCAAAAATGCTGGTTCAATGCAGGGAATCAATCAATAACGATCCTTTCCTAGAATCTGTGTTGGATGAAAAACAGTTTATTTATGACGTTTCCAATCATGATCAAACGCAGGCCTTGAAAGACATGCAACAGGCGCTCACTTTAGGTTATCCCGCCGCTCATCTTTACAATGATCTGGGCGTACTTTGGTTCACCTTGGGCGACTTCACCAACGCACGGGAATGCTTCAAAGCCGCTCTTCGCGCCCCTTTAAATCATACGCGGGCTGCCATAAACCTGAGTCACACACCCCATTCTTAACAACGCAAAAGGAACCAAGGAAACATCGGATTTTTTAAATGTTAATTTGTCGGCTCAATGCGAGGATTTGGTCGAAGAAATCGTTAAAACCTACCTGCCCTTCCTTGGGCCATGAAAAACGAGGCGGTAGTCAAGTTAAAAATCGAGCATCGCTTTTAAAATTTTGAGAAACTTATTTTTCTCCCAATAAACCGTTCCAACAGGCGGTTGAACTGCCATCACCTTATCATAATTAGGAAAGACTTTCTTTATGTCCTAGAGCAGCAGAAAATTAGACCCATTTTATAACCCAATAGTTTAAGATTATTAGGTATGCTTTCTTCCGATAAAACTTCACTTTTAAATCATCCTTGGGTTTTCTTTTTTTTATTTCTTGTCTCAAATTTTTCACTAACTTATTTCGAATTGCCTGTTCAATCCAAGATCATCGTTATTTTTTTCGGTATCTTCATTCCCTTTCTCGCTGCCGTAGCATCGACGCATTCACATTCCTTTGTTCCGCCAGTAAATTCCGCCGAATGGCTCCCATCTTTCAATTTTTTAGTCGTAACTTTGTTATTTGTCCTAGCCATTGTCATACGCTTTTGCCAGTTGACTTCCATGTCCACTTGGCCAATATCAGATGAAGCCATTTGGGGATTTTTTGGCATGTATCTCAGCCAAAAATGGAATTGGGATTATTTCTATGCTTTTACCCAATTACCACCTTTTTCCTTCTGGAGCCTTGGATTATTTTTTAAATGCTTCGGTGTTTCTTTAATGTCACTCTGGGCCTTTCCAGCCATCTTGTCGGCATTAACACTGCCTTTGGCTTATTGGTCCGCGAAGTCCTTTTTTTCCAAAAGCATTTCGATCGTTTTTTCATGTTTTTGGGCCTTCAGTTTCTGGCCGATTTATTTGGATCGCTTATGCGTAGGACACGGATTACTTATTTTATGGCAATTACTAACTTTTGTTATTTTAGGTCGTTTTTTAAATCGCCTAATAGAGCGTCCCTCAATAGGCCTGGCGTTGCTTTTAGGCATTTGCACCTCTATAGGATTTTACATTTTGTTCCATGCGGCCATCATGGTGGTTTACGTGATAATCATCGTTACTTACGCCATTCTTCACTGCCGTTCCTCAAACCGAAAACAGTTATACGCTTTTCTTTTTTCGTTTTTTTTAGGTTCTGCGCCTATTATCTCAGCTTGGCTGCGATTAAATCATCAAAGTGATTATCTTCATTATTTATGGGCCTTTAAAAACAATGTAAGCCCTCTTTCGCAACTCAAGGTGATATCACTGTATATTTCGGGACTTTTTTGGGGTGCAGATACATACAATTATTCTTATCGGGCTTTTGGGGGCGGTTTTTTTAATCCTTGGCTTGGTTCCTTGTTTTTAATTGGACTAATTCAATCTCTCATAAACTGGAAAAAAGAAATTAATCTTTGTCTGATCTGCGGTTTAGTGCTTTTTCTAATGCCAGCATTTCTAACTGGAGAAGTTGAAATGTTTCGCATGGTTCTCGCTCTGCCTTTCATCCTTATTTTCTGCGCCCTGGGACTTCAAAATCTTCTAGAATCGGCTTCTCCTCAAATGAGTCTGATTTCTTTTTTAATAATTTTAATCATCGTAGCATTTTCTGATTTTTATCGTCTGGAGATAACCTACCGGGATTTTTGGAAAGCTAATCCAAGCGTTTCTTTACATTACACGAAATCTTTACAACGATGGAAAGCCTATGAAATTCTAGATCAACAAGCCAAAAAAAATGGTCCTGGAATCATTTTAACCGAATTTGACCCTACGCCTTATGATCAAACTTTGACCATCGCAACTTATCCATTCAATGCGGCTCGAAATCCTCGGTTGGAATGCTCCAAATCAACATGGGCGGGAGTAATCACCAATGTTAATTACGTTCCTTATCTTTACCACCAGATACCCTCATCCCAATGGTTCCCGCTATCCGTGGGACTCGATACTTCTCAAGACAATCTGGTCTTGGGGATTATTCCGGTTATGCCAAATACTTCAAAAACAATATATGTCTGGCTAGAAATGGAAAAAAATCTTTGGCCTATAACCTATGATTTGTTTCAAACGCCTTATGGTCAATTAAACCCAAATATTTCAAAAATGTTGCTCCAATGTCGATCATCGATCAATAACGATCCTTTTCTGGAATCTTCGCTGGACGAAAAACAATTCCTTTGTGACATGTCTAATCATGATGCAGCCAGTGCCTTGAAATACATACAACAAGCGATCGCTTTAGGTTATCCTGCGGCCCATCTTTACAATGATCTTGGCGTGGTTTGGTTCACATTAGGAAACTACGCCAATGCGCGGAAATGCTTCAACGCCGCTCTTCGCGCTCCCTTAAATCACACCCAGGCCGCTCTTAATCTTAGCCGCACACCTCATTCTTGACGGCATAGGAAACAATGGGTTCATCGGATTTTTTAAATATTAATTTATCAGCCCAATGCCGGGATTTAGCAGGAGAACTCGTCAAAACGACCAGCATCTGCCCTGGGCCATGAAAAATGAGGGCGGTGGCCCAGCTCACCCGCCAAGTTCACCAGCTCGCTGAGGAAGCCAAAAAAACGCAGGATTCTCAAAGCATCATGACAACCCAAACCCGGCTGAAAGAAGCCCTTTTCTTGATTAATGAATGTGTCCCTCTACTCGATTTATGTTTGAGAAAAGTTTTAGTCTCGCCGGAACTTCATACCCGATGATTAAAAAATTGAATAGTTTGGAAATAGGTTTTCGGACTGGCTGAATGGGATTTCATTTGGCTTTTAATACTTTTTATTTAAACCTTAAAGGTCATACATTAAAACAGCGGGTTGGAGCTTCAATTTGAAGAGTAGCGATTGAATTCCGCAATCGGTTTTTAAAACATCGACCGCTTTGATGGTAATTCTCTGATAGCGACACCCTCCGGTCATTCATCACCATCTGTGCGGTTAAATGAACACATCCATTTCAGTCTAGTAAAAATAAATATTTCATGCCGCTCGATTCACGCCTAATAGAATTTAAATCTCTCACAAAATTTATGCTCGATTAGTTTTAAATTAGATGATTGAGAAATAAATTTCCTGATTGGTTAAAATTGATTCCAACCAGATACTGGTCTTAATCTAAGAAATCTTCTGTTTGATGGACACCACCCGATAAACCGAAATGCCATTTCGTTCTTCCATTAAAACCAAGCAATATTTTTGATTTATTTTATTTAGGAGGGCGCCTTCCATAGGCGACAATAATTTTTGAGATTCGGTGTAAAAATAATAAACTTCGTTCATATCTTTTGACAAATAAATGTAATCTCCCACAAAAATTGGCGGGAGATTGGAAATAATTCTTTTCATAGTAGTCGGACAAAGGGAAACTTGCTCAATGTCATTATAGGGAAAAACATTAATTCTTCCGGCATACATCGAAACTTCTAATCCTTTATTGCCAAAAAAGTAAATTAGTTCTTTTTTAGATCCGGAATATTTATTCATTAAATCGTTGGCGGTTTCGGCGAAATTGTCGTCACGAGGAATATCTTTTGCGGCATCCCAAGCATTTTGAGGAAGACTAGGCATAAAGTGAAAAGTATAGTTTAGTTTCGCGACGGTTTTAGGAATGAAAGCTTGTAGGTAAATCCCTGATGCCAGTATTGAAAAAACAATAACCACTCTTTTAACCATGACGGGAACCTCTTGAGACTCTTCTTTCCAAAGCCAATAAAACCAATAAGCTGCCAATAAAATTCCTGGCATACTAATATGATATAAGCTGGTAAAATGAGCCCGCCCTACATAATAAATAAATTCCAGGATGCCGCAAAAAGTCAAAAACACCATCGCATTAAAATGCGTTGGCAAAGGCCGTGCTCGAGTTTTTACTAAACTACTCAAAATAATAAAAAATGAAACAAAAAGAACGCTCAACAATAACCACCAACCACCAATCGGCGGCATAGAAAGCATGAAATACCCTTTTTGATAAAACGCGATGTAATCAAAATAATAAGACCAGTGGGCCAGTTCATGGGTTCTTCTGTAAATATCCACATAGATAAAACTTAAAAAAATAGCGCAAAAACCAATCAATAAACCTAACCGTTTGACCGGTAAGCGCCAATCGGTCTTCCGAACACCCTCCAAACCAATGGATTCATAAAGCGCTAATCCCAAATAACTCGGCAAAGTAAAAACACAAACTTCAAACCCCCAAAAAATCGCTATGGCAACAGCTATTGATTCAGCAAGATAAAAATATTTCTTATATTGCGGATGTTGATTTCTCAAAATAATCAGTAGCAATAAAAGATAGCCAAACCCCCACCGAAGAGGGCCCACGGACGGCAATTCTGTCATCCATCCCACCACCGCAAAATAATTCACCATCAGAAGTATGGTCAAACAAAGAAATGAAAAAAGCCTCGAGTTAAATAATTGACGAACAATAAAATAAAAACAAAAATACTGAATAATAAAAAGAAGCGTTATAACCAAATTTAAACTTTTAAATCCCAGAGGAAGAATATTAAAAAAAAGAGAAAGAAAATAAAAAATAAGTACTCCGTGCTGGCTGTTGATATTGACTAAAAAAGCTTTCCCTCCTTTCAAATCAGCTAGTGGTCCAAGAAAATCTTTATAGTGATAACGATCGAAAATGAAATTTGGATTAACCACAACCAGTACGATAAAAAGCAAAACTAAAGGATAAGAAAAAAAAATATTTTTAAAAAACAAAAGGTGAAATTGAGATGCTAACCGAGCCGTATGTTTTTCGACTTTGCTAGAAAGCGACAGATACAGTAAAAGCACGATAAGTAAAAAAAATAAAAAATTTAAAAAATGAGGCCTGTAAATAAAATCATAGCAATAAAAAGTTAGGCGATAAACCCAGCTTGCGAAAACAAAACTCATCAAAAAAAATCCATTTTCTTGGAAAAAATCAAAAAGCATTGAATTCGTTTGATTGATTATTTTAAATATAAAAAAAATAAAAAATTGAACCATTAAAAAAACGAAACAATCTTTTAAAAAAATTTCTCTTCCATTTTGGCTAGAAAACCAAGTTCCCGGATAAAGCAAATATAAAAGACATAAGAAACTTAAAATTGAGGCTGCCTTACTAAAAGATGCCTCTTTCAATATAAGCCGATTTAGTTTTCTTAATAAAACTGCAAAAAGTATTCCTAGTGGAACAAATAAAATCCAACCCAATATGTAATCATTAAAATCATTTGCCTTTGTTCTCGGCCAGGATGATTGGAATTCTAAAAAAAGAATCAAAAAAATTAACGAGTGTGTTCCGGCTAAAAAAAGATTCCAAAATAATTCATGCTGTTTTGGAGTATCGTTTTTTTCTTGAAACAATCTTGTTCTCCTTGGTTTTTAAAAAATCTACCCGATTTCAGACTCGCGCATCAAAACCCGGGCTGGCGTTTCAATTTGAAGGGTGGCATGTTGTATCCCGCAATCGGTTTTTAAAAGTCGGGTTGCCTTTTCAACAATTTGCTGGGCCTGGCTTAATACCTGGTCATTGACTACCAGGTGGGCCGTCAAATGAACACCCCCCGCCCCAACTTCCCATAAATGAATGTGATGAACTTCCTGAATATCACTGATTTGATTTTTCAGCGTGGAAACGATGGTTTCGGAGGTTAGTCCTTTGGGCGCCGATTCCAAAAGGATGCGCAAAGCTTTGCGGAAAAGTTTAAAAGCCCCTGACGCGATAAGAAGCGCGATAGCCAAACTTAAAACCGGATCCACCCAGCTCCATCCGGTCTGTGCGATCACTACAACCCCCATTAAAACCCCAAGTGACGACCCCAAATCACCCATCACATGGATCCATGCGCCTTGAATGTTAATGTCATCCTCATGGCCGCCATGCAAAAACCAGGCGGAAAGAGCGTTCGCCAAAAAACCAATGGCCGCGATCAGACCCATGGTTTTCCAATCCGGGAGAGAGGGATGGGCAAATCGCTGGAAAGCTTCCCAGGCTACCCCCATGACCATGAGAAAAAACGTCATAGCGTTACCCAGAGCGGCCAGAACTTCCAACCTCGCGAAACCATAGGTATGGGTGGCGCTGGCCGGTTTTTCCCCCATGATCATGGCGGTTAAGGAAATGAGAAGCGCCGCCAAGTCGGTCAGCATATGGCCCGCGTCGGACAAAAGGGCCAGACTTCCGGAAACAATGCCGCCGACCGCTTCCAAAATAAGAATGAGCGCTGTAATCCCAATCGCCCAAGCCATTTTACTTTTTCGATTCATCCCGTGAGAATGGAATAATCCGGCGCCATGATCGTGAGCGCCCCCATGTGCGTGGTTATGGGAATGATTGTGTTCGTGCGAGTGATCGTGTTCATGATGGTCTGACATGGCCTTATTGTACCTATATCACTTGATCTTTGCGCAAGAAGTAAAGTCGGGCTTCTTTTACTTTCAAGCCCGTAAAAGTTTCAAGAAGTTCGCTGTAATAACTGATTTGCTTTCGATAGGATTCCAGACTCCGTTGAGGATCATGATCCGTTTTATAATCCACCACCACCCAGGCGCCCTCCTCTAAAAAAGCCAAATCGATCACCGCGTTCAAAAAAGCGCCTTCAGGGTTCTTTCCTGTCAGGGATAATTCCCTGAAAACTTGCGTCGATTTTTTTGCTCTCATCAAAAGACTACTCGCCAAAGCTTTAGCGGCTAGCTCAGCCGCTTCTAGGGTTTTACCGACTGAAAGCCCCAAACCGGGCCCCCAAAGCTTGGCCGCCTTAGCCAAAGTTTCGTTATCCCAATTCCAACCCTTTTCCAGCAATTGATGGGTCAAAACCCCTAAGGCCTTGCCTTGCTGGTCGCCCGAAGCTGGCGGGTTTTCTCCCTCCAAAAAGTACGCTTCCCGTTCAGATTTGTCGTCGTCGGTGTGGGCTAAAGAGGTCACCGATTGAAGCCGAGTTTTTCCCCTTCGTCTTTCGATCAAAGACTTTTTCATTTTTTCCAATTCTTTTAAATAAACCTTTTGGTCCTCCACAACTTGGCTGTTCCTTTCTTTTTCAACCAGGTCTACCGCCAGCGCCGAAACTGCCGAGCGGTCTTGAATGGCTGTGACGTTTTGGATTTTTAATGCCTTCAGATCAAACGATCCCGTAATAGGTTTGAGGAACCCACCACCCTTTTCTTGGGTAAAAAGTGGAATAACCAAACTTTCCTTCGCCCTGGTACATCCCACATAAAGCAGCCGAAGGATTTCAGCCTTTTCCTGCGCCTCTTCCTCTTCCTGGGCTTTCTCAAATCCCGCCGTACAAAGCTTTAGTTCCTTATCACCCGCTTTAAACTGAGCATTGCCTTGATGGCGGTTCACGATAAAGTCAGACTTTCGGGGTTTTTCAGGCGCCGCACCCGAAAGGATGACCACTGGAAATTCCAAGCCTTTCGCTTTATGCAAGGTCATAAGAGTCACCTGATTGCCCGTTTCCTCCGGGCCGGGCGCTTCGCCCTCCATGGCGGCTTCTTCCCTTTGGCGGACCAGCCATTTCACAAAAGCCCGGTAGGTGAAATTTTGGGATTCCTCCAGGTCGCGGCACTGATTGACGACCTTCATCAGATTGGCCACCCGCTGTTCACCGTGCGGCTGACAGGACACTACCGCTAGCAAGTTGGTCTTTTCGTACAAATAAAGCAGGGTCTCGGCCGGACTCAGTTGACGGGTTTCCAGATACCATTGGCGTAAATAACGGAAAGCTTCGCCCATTTTCCCTTTGGCCCCACGTAAAAATTCAAAAACCCCTCCGGCTTCCCGGTAAAGAAACAGTTCCTCATCGGTAAAGCCGAACAAAGAGCTTCGTAATAAACCCGCTAGGCTTGCCTCATCAGCAGGAGATTCCAGACAGGTTAAGAGCGTTTCCAGCGCCACAATTTCGGGGCGGTTGTAGAACTTCTTTCCTCCTACGATCTGAAACTGGATATGGCGGCGTCTTAAAGCGCTCTCATAAACGGATTCGGTGTTTGATAGTTCGCGGAACAGGATGGCGATATCTCCCGCCTGCAGGGGCCGTAGAATTGGTCTGTCCTTGGGAGACTTGGGATCAGTGATCAGCGGTTTTTCACGCAGAAGTTGCTCGATAAAATCGCCCACCGTTTCGGCTTCCAACTCGCGAAAAGCCGCGGTGCTTTGGTCTTCTTCGGGTATCTCGGGCATTTCTAGACCGATGAGCGGGGATAACCGCCCCTGTTGCATATCTAACAGGCGATGAGCGCTTTGGGGATTATAAGGAAAAGGTCCGTCTTGGAATAGTTGATCGAATCCCCGGTTAACCCAATCCACAATGGGCGACAAAGTGCGGAAGTTTTCAGTGAGTTTTTCCACTTGGCCCCCGCAGGCCGCCAAACGGACCTTGGCTTCGCCGTAAATTTCAACGTCAGCCCGGCGAAAACGGTAAATGCTTTGCTGGGGATCGCCCACTAAAAATAACTTCCCGGGTTCCAGTTCAACCTTTTGCCATGACTTGGCTGGCTCACCTGCCGCGAGCCCACCAGGCGAGCGGCGAGCTTTGGTTGTGCCAAGGGCTTTACCAACCCTTGGCATACTTTTTTCAGATAAAAAGAAAACTATTTCTACCTGCAAAGGATCGGTATCCTGGAATTCATCGACAAACAAATGATCGTAGCGTTTTTTGAGTTCTTCCCGTACTTCCAGCCGGTCTTTCACCAGGTCCCGGGTCTTGGACAAGAGGTCGTCGAAATCGAGAAAGCCCTGTCGGGTCTTCATTTGGGCGTATTCGGCCAAGTAATCCCAAAGCCATAAAGCCGCTTTTTGAACCGCCGCATCTTTTGCTTGGGCCCCAAAAGTTTCCTGAGTTTCCCGCAAGGTTTCGATATGGGCTTTCACGTCTGCTAGGGCTTCTTTGCCCCAGTTGCCCTGACTGCCCACATTGCCGACTTTGGGCACATTGAGCCCTGCCAGCACGTAGAGAAGATTATCACCCGCAAGAACCTCAACTTCCTGCCAAATTGGGCCAAATTTCCCCAGTTTTTTCACCAGGCTGTCGTCAGGCGCGACGACTTTGGCTTTTTCTTGAATGAAAGCCCATGTCCGTTTCAAATCCAACAAAGTACTTTCGGGGTCGGGTAAATCAGATACCACCGGAGGCTCAAGAACAGACCGATTGCTCAAGAGATGGTTTTTCAGTTTTTCCAGATGCTCAAAGGTGCCGCCCAGACGGAAGAATGGCATGAGGCTTTCCACCGGGCGGGCCAGTGATTTTTTCAACCAGTTTTCCCAAGCTTCAGCTTCCAGGGCGTCGCTTTGTACCTGGTCGAGCACCGCAAATTGGGGATCAACCCCTACTTCCACCGGGTATTCCCGTAAAAGTGACGAGCAAAAAGAATGGATGGTCGAAACCGAGGCCTGTTCCAAATCTTTGAGCGCCCGGCGAAGTCGTTTTTCCCGTTCCTTTTGCGCTGCAGGTGAAAGTTTCAGCAAACTTTCAGAATCAAATTCTTTTTCCAGCCGAAGCCTTAGCCGTTCCACTAATTCCCCGGCGGCCTTATCTGTAAAGGTAATGGCCGCGATACGGGCAAGCGATACTCCTTTTTCCAAAAGGAGTGCCACTAGACGGTCGATCAGCAAGGTGGTCTTACCCGTGCCGGCCCCAGCGTCTACCGCGAAGGAAATGTCGAGATCGGAAATAATCTTTTGACGGGCTGATTGGTCGGAGATCATGGCAGGTCCTCCAACTGGTAATAGTTTTTTACTTTTTGATCTTCTTTTTTTCGTTTACCCCGGTCTTCCATGCCGGTGCCGCAAAGTTTGCGGTAATCGCAATGGTCGCAGGCGGTGCCCACCGAAGGAAAATGCCCCTGGACTACACCCTCCGCCACCGTTGTGAGCACTTGATCAAGAATGGGTTTCACTTCACCGGCGTCAGACGGATCAAAAGCCACTTTTTTATAGTCGCCCCGGCGGGTCATAAAATCGTACAAGGCCTGCTTGGAGATTTTTTCGGGATAAAGGTGGCGCAAAGCCCAAAGGTAAAAGGGCAATTGCAGTTTGGTACCGCTCTTCACGCTGTTCTTCTTGGTCCCAGCATCACTGCCGGTCTTATAGTCCACCACCCGAAGGGCTTGTCCATCGAGGGAAAGGTCTACCCGGTCCATGCGGCCTTGGAGCTTTAATTTTTGGCCATCCGCCAGTTCAAAAACGACTTCCTTTCTCTTTTCACCGAAAGCCACTTCGAAAGCAAAGGGGGTCCAATCCGGATCGGCCAGCACATCTTTCAGCACTGCCTGCAGATCTGAATCCATTTGTTCTTTTTCCCAATGCCATAACCCCGGCGCGCCGGGTATACCGGTCTTTTCGAACTGGCGGAAAGCTTTTTGAGTTTCTTCTTCCAGTACTTGAAGGCCTTGGGCAACATCCCGCTCAGCCACCCATTGCTCCTCCACTCCCCGGCGGAGGGTTTTCTCCAAAATATCGTGTATCAAGTTTCCACGGTCAGAAGCTTGAAGCTGGAGGATTTTCTCGGGATCGGGATAGACCATCAGGTGCAGAACGTAGCGGTAAAAATACCGAAGGGGGCAGGCCGCGAAAGTTTCCAACCGGGAGGCCGAAATAGAACTACCGGTCAATTCATGGTGCTGGGTCAAGGCTCTCAGAGCCGAAGCCCCGGTCAGAATGCCGTCATAAGCGGTAAAAAAGGGGCTGGCCTGTCGGTTCTTCAAAAGCTCTTTGCCTTCGAAATAGAAAGGCATATCCCGGGTAACTGCGAGGGCGGGCACTGGATTGCCCTGGCGGGCCAAGTTGACGGAGGTGAGCAGGGTTTCCACCGGATTGCCGCAAGAGGCCATGTCGGGTTTAACCCAGTCGTTAACCGTTACGACCTGCACTAGGTTAACCGCGTCACCCAAACGGCTGACCCGGCGGCCCAAAATGGCTTCAGCGGATTCAAACAGATAGATAGACGGTGTGCGAGGTGACCCCGTGGAAGGATTCAGGTGCGGCGCGGTCAGAATGAGAGACTTTTGAGCGCCCCGGACAGCCAGAAGAAACAACAACCGCTCCTCCAAAGCACCAGCTTGTTTGGGGGCGATCTCTTCATCACCACGGCCCGTAATCAAGAGGCGTTCTTCGTCGAGCAGAAGCGGGTCTTGGCGCACCAGGCGCGGCACGAACTTTTCGACCAGGCCCGGCAATACAGCTACCTCGAAAGACACTCCCCGGGCCTGCATCAAATCAACCACCTGCGCCCCGCCCTTTTCCAGTTGTCGAGAGGGGCTTTGCTTTTGTTCGAGCATTGCCGCTAATAATTCTTTGAGGTCTTCCGAGGCAAGGGTCAACTTAAAGGAAGCGCTCAAAAGTGACAGCGATTCGAGCACCGCGGTTGTTTCCCGCCGGGTATCAGAAATATTAAGAAATTTTTCAAGAAACCCTTTGAGTAAAACCAGCTGTCCGCCCCAGCTTTTTTCTTTTTGAAACCGGGCCCGGGCATTAAAAAGGGCGCCCAAAGCTTTTTCGAAAAAACGAGAGGCCTGCAGAATCTCTCCCGCGGGAGAATTTTCATCCTCTTCGGCGTTTTGCCTTTGTTTTTGCTCACGCCAGGCCAAAAGCCTGGAAATCCACTCTTTCTCTCCCTCCACAACCCGGGCTTCGCGGCTGATCACATCCCAAGACGAGGGATTCCAATTTTCGGGTTGAAGGTCAAACCCTTCTGGATTGAGGCAGGGACAGGAAAGCAGATTGATGGTGGTATCCCGGGAAAAATCGCCGGTGAATCCATCGAGTAGTAATAGCAGGGTTTTGGCTTCGGTTGATTCGATCAAAGGAGCCGGCAGCGTCTTGGAAAGAGGAACACCCTGAGACTCTAAAGCGTGAGGCATCAGTTTGCGGTAAGAAGCGGTCTCCCGCAGAACCACTGCGCAGTCCGAAAGAAAAACATCTTTTTGGTTTGCCTCTTGGAGCAGTACCCGGGCAATCTCCTGGGCTTCCCGGGGCTCGCCGGGACAAAGAATGATTTGGCAGTCTGAAGAGACGTCTGCCGGAGGCGAAACCAAGGGAGCTGCCTCATCTTGAAAAAGACGATCCTGCAGCCTCTCCCGAGGACTTTCACCCCGCGCTTTCCAACGGTCTTGCTTTTTCACTTGCCCGAAACTTTTTGCCCAATCCACAAAAGGTTTCGCGTATTCAAAAGCCGGACTGTCCTCATAAGGGATAAACCACCCGCTCTCACCCGCGGCGCTCAAGTGGCGCAGGACTTTCTTCTGCACGGCCGAGGCATCATAGAATCCATAGACCCACACGACCCCCTCGCTTCGCGGAGGTTTCGCAAGCACTTTAAAATAGGTATCCTCCCGGTCCAGCCAGCGGCCTTTCTTTTTCCAGTCTTCATAGGCCTTAAAAAGCCCAGCAAATTCCTTGAGCTTGAGCGCCAACCGCGTTTCTTTTGCTTTCTCCAGACGGGCAGCGTGGCCGGCCAGACTCTC
>Ga0302140_10004899_pt1 | contig 17013 bp, 12 predicted proteins | sample I_Bog_E1_1_FD_202095 | JGI IMG/M metagenome (GOLD analysis project Ga0302140, IMG submission 202095) | Peat permafrost microbial communities from Stordalen Mire near Abisko, Sweden - I_Bog_E1_1 | ecosystem: Environmental > Terrestrial > Soil > Wetlands > Peat | place: Sweden: Abisko, Stordalen... | reverse complement strand
TGCCCTCGTCCCACATCATCATTGGGAAGAGCACGCGGACGCCCCGGCGGTGAAAGTCGGCAACCATCTGCCGGACGCCCTCTATACCCCCAGGCATGGATTCAACCATCTCAAGCTGATTCCTGTCGTCGATGCCCATGTTGGGGTAGGTAGCCCACACCAGCACCGCATCGATCCCGCCATAGCGTTTTTCCAGGTCGTCGAGATAGCGATCGACGGTATAGCGCCCAGTGGCCGGATCGTAGAAATAACGATCCTGGACCATCATCTGCGGTTGTATAAAGCTGGACTGGGTCCACTTCAGGGCCGGCAGCTCGTAGCGCGCCCCGTCGTAGGCGATGCGGATGCGGCGTTCCGAGCGCCAGTGCTGAATGTCGTGCAGCCAGCGCTCGTGCGCGAAGGGCAGGCAGCCCGCCGTCAACACATTTTCCCAGGCATAGTGCAGGTTCAGGCAATCAGGCGCGGGAATCTGCTGGCCGCGTGGCCCATACTGAGTGTCTTGCGCTGCCGTTGCTATTGAAAATCCGATCAGAAGTATTCCCAGGCTGATTTTGCGAAGCATTTGGCGCGAACCCTCTCTTGGTTTTGGTCCAGGATATGCGTAAACGAACTGCGTGTCACGTCTCTAAAGTCAATAACATCAAATGATCTGTCATCCTGAGCAACTGACTTGCGGCGCAAGTTACGAGGAAAATGACAGCGGAGAGCCGGACTGATTCCATTGAATTTAGCCACTCTGTCATCCTGAGCAACTGACTTGCGGCGCAAGTTACGAGGAAAATGACAGGGGAGAGCCGGACTGATTCCATTGAATTTAGCCACTCTGTCATCCTGAGCGAAAGGGGCCCCAAACGCTTTTCAGTTTGGGGGTGGTGAGTCGAAGGATCTGCGTTTGTTCTTCCATGAACTTGAGACTCGCCATACCAGCGAATTTCGGAATAAATCTGCTTTGAAAGGGCACGACTTTAGTCGTGCCGAAAATGCAGCAAAAGCAACTGGGTTTTAACCCCTGAGGGATCGGTTATCCAGGAGGAACGGATCAATGCAAATCAAACGTCTGCGAATAACCATATTTCTCACACTGGCCATCTTTGCTGCCTGCCTGCGGCACCAAGCCTCAGCCCAGTCCACCACAACTTATGACTATCGCCAGACCTTCGCGCCACTTACATTACCCGATCCGGTAAATCAGTACCGTTCAAGCAATGGCGCCCCGGGCCCTGCCTACTGGCAGAACGAAGCCGACTACGAGATGCATGCGGACCTCGACACCAAGGCCAAGGTCCTGCACAACGACGAGGTCATCACCTATACCAACAACAGCCCGGACGCCCTCACCAGCCTCTGGATTCAGATGGAGCAGAACATCTACCGCAAAGACGCGCGGTCGCGAATCGTCAACGGCATGTTTCTCAGCCGCAGGCCCCTGCCCGACGACGAAATGAACTCAAACGGCCGCACCAGCGAGGGCTTTGAGCTTGAATCTGTTGAGGTCGAGCGCGGCAACACGCGCGTCAAGGCCGACTACCTCATTGACGATACGCGCATGCAAGTCCGCCTCAGCGAGCCCATGCCGCCCAAGGGTAGTGCGATCAAATTGCACATCAAGTACCACTACCGGATCCCCGGCGTATGGGGTGGGCGAACTTCGTGGGGCATGTCAAAGCAAGGCGAGATTTACGACATCGCGCAGTGGTATCCCCGCATGTGCGTCTACGACGATCTGCGAGGCTGGGATACCCTGCCGTATCTCGGCAGCGAGTTCTATCTCGAATACGGCCACTTCGACTATTACCTCACAGTCCCCAGCGAGATGATCGTTGCTGCCTCTGGTGAGTTAGTCAACCCAAAGGAAGTACTCACCAATACCCAGTTAGACCGCCTGGATCAAGCCCGCAAAAGCGATAAGACGGTAGTTATCCGTTCCGCCGCCGAAGTCAGTGACCCAGCCAGCCGTCCAAAGGTTGGCGGCACGCTCACGTGGCATTTTCAAATGGATCGCACCCGCGACGCCGTGTGGAGCGCAAGCCCCGTGTTCGTCTGGGATGCCGCGCGCATCAACCTTCCCGATGGAAAGACAAGTTTGGCCGAGAGCGTGTATCCGCCTGAGAGCGTCGGCGACGATGCCTGGTCGCGTTCCACTGAATATGTGAAGGATACTGTGGAGCGCTTCTCGCGCCAATGGTACCCGTATCCGTGGCCCGCGGCCATCAACGTGGCCGGCTTCTCCACCGGCATGGAATATCCCGGAATGGTCTTCGACGGCATCGACGACAAGGGCAAGGTACTGTTCTGGATCACTGCGCATGAGATCGGCCATAATTGGTTCCCCATGATCGTCGGCTCCAATGAGCGGCGAAATGCATTCATGGATGAAGGCTTCAACACCTTCATCGACATTGGTGAATCGGCCGAGTTCGACGGCGGCGTCTATGGACCGAAGCGCGATGGGGAATACTCCGCCGGCGGCGAGCCGCCAGATACAATTCTCAAGGTGCTGGATAACCCGGATGCGCCTACCATCCTTATGACTGCCGATGCTATCCCATGGTCGATCGGCCACCCCGTGAGTTACTTCAAGGCCGCCTATGGAATGGTTCTTCTGCGCGAGCAGATACTCGGGAACCAGCGCTTCGATTGGGCCTTCCGCAAGTACATTCGCGATTGGGCTTACAAGCATCCATCGCCATCGGACTTCTTCCGCGAAATGTCCAGTGAAGGCGGCGAGGACCTGAACTGGTTCTGGCGCGGCTGGTACATGAATAACTGGCGTTTCGACATGGCAGTTACCGGCATCGAAGATAACCGCATAACATTGGTGAACAAGGGGCAGTTAGTATTGCCGGCCACCGTTGAAGTTCAGTACGTCGATGGTACGAAGACGCGCATCCGGGTGCCTGTAGAAACCTGGCAATCGAAGGGCGAATTTACGTGGATGGGCGACAAGCCTGTGGCAAATGCCACGGTGGACCCGGATCATGTATTGCCGGATGACGATCGAACCAACAACACGTTCACCGCAAAATAGCCGCACCGGGCTCCCTCGTCCACTTCACTCGAATCCAGGCGGATGTTCCCCGGCCACATCGAACGCGCGTTCCAGCGCCATCCCAGCCTGAGCCAGCGTTCCTTCGTCGAACAAGCGGCCAATCAGCGTAACACCATGCGGCACACGCCGCGGCGGTGAAAACTTTGGCAGCGGATTCTTCGCATCTGGCGCCCAATCGCTCCGCGCCTCCGACACATGCACAAATCCGGCACGAAGCGTCAGCGATGGATGCCCAGTGAAATTCGATATCACCATCATCTCATCCCGCATCGCAGGCACAAGCAGCACATCGACCTCCGAAAACACTCGCGCCATCTCCTCCGCAACCTTGCGCCGCAACCGATCCGCCTGCACAAAATCCACCGCGGACAAAAACCTCGACTGACGAAATACATTAGGCCACGCATCAGGCACTTGCATCTTCAACTCGTCTATGCGGTGGCTCAGTGTCAGCTCTTCAAAGGCGGCAGCACCCTCTGCAAACAGAACCACATTAAGCGAATCGTAAGGCCAGTCCGGCAGCGACACTGCAACCGGCGTCATGCCCACCCGCTTCACCGTCTCCAGCGCAGCGCGGTCCACATCCGTCGCTGGATCCTCCTTCATCCACCCGGGAAAATAGCCCACGCGCAATCCGGCCACACTGCTGCCTGCCTTGAATGCAAGCGAGCTTGAAACGCTCCCCGCATCGCCCGCATCGGGGCCGGAGATCGCATTCAACACCAGCATCGTGTCTTCAACGCTTCGTGCCATCGGCCCAAGTTTGTCCAGCGACCAGCAAAGCGTCATAGCTCCCGTGCGCGCCACGCGGCCAAACGTGGGCCGCAAGCCCGTTACACCACAGCGCAGGGATGGACTAACAATGCTGCCCTGCGTTTCGCTCCCGATGGCAAACGCAACCAGCCCCGCTGCGGTAGCCGACCCTGGACCCGCGCTCGATCCTGAAGAGCCTTCCTCCAGCAGCCATGGGTTCATCGTCTGCCCGCCGAACCACACATCGTTCAACGCCAGCGCGCCCAAACTCAACTTGGCCACCAGAATTGCACCGGCTTCATTCAACCGCGCGGCCACTGCACTATCCCTGGCGGGAATGCGATTCCTATAAAATTCCGCGCCCCATGTTGTCGGAATATTCGCCGTATCCAGCAGATCCTTCGCGCCCCACGGAATCCCATGCAGTGGCCCGCGATACTTCCCCGCGGCAATCTCCGCATCGGCCTGCCGCGCCTGCTTCAACGCATGTTCCCGCGTCAACGTGATCACGCAATGCAGCTTCGGGTCGAAGCGTTCCAGCCTGTCAAGATAGATGCGCGTCAGCCGCTCCGCCGTCAGTTGCCGGCTCTCAATCCAGCGCGAAAGCTCGGTCACCGTGGCGAATGCTATCTCGCTATCGCTGGCAGGCAACGGTCCCGCCGCGCTCGTGCTCCGCAAAAAACTCCCCGTTGATCCATCGCCCTGCTTGCCCACCACATCACCATGCAAGCTCGGATTCCACACCGTCGCCGGCGCCACCGCATCCTCAAGCACCAGCTTGCGCGGACCTGTCCGTCGCTCATACAACGGCGCCACTTGCATCCGCCAGTTGCTTGCGGCCTGCGCCAAATCTGTCGCGGTCATCTCCACCTGCACCAATTTCTCCGCCTCGGCAAATGTAGCCGCGCTCACCTCTGGCCCAACCGGCGGTGCCGTGCCAAACGCCGGCGGAGCGCCCGGCGTAGTCGGAGTACTTTGCGGTGCAGGGCTTTGCGCCTTGCTGTCAATCGCCGCTCCCAACAAGCCGATGGAGCTATACGTCAGAAACTCTCTCCGAGTCTTCGCCATCGTGATTCCCTCTTCAATTTTCAATGTGGATTCAAACCACACTTAGTACGAAATGTACCATCCACCATCCATCCACCGCAGCGGCCACCCCGGCAGCAACCATCCCAGCCCCCCTACTCCGCCTCTAACTTCAACTCAACATGCCCGCTGGTTGCCGCTCCCGCATCCGGCCGCAGCCCAAGACTATCCAGCACCGGAGCAAGCGACAAACTAGCCATCAGCAGTATGGCCAAATGAAAGTCGCGTAACTCCGGCATCGCAGCCGAGTGCCCATGCGCGTGCGCCACAATCCGCAGCGTGATAGCACCGATAGCAATGCCCATCCCCATGCTGAGCTGCATCACCGCGCTCAAGAACCCATTGGCCCGGCTCATCCGCTCAGGAGCAATCTCCGTGTAAGCCAGCGTAGTCATGCAAGTGAATTCCGTCGACCGGCATGCTCCGTGAAAGAACAAAATGGCAACGATCAGCGCCCCCGGCGTGCCGGGCCTAAGCGTTGCGCACAGCACCATGGATGCGGCAGTGATCAATCCATTCACAATCAGCGTGCGCTTGAAGCCAAAGTGGCGCAGAATCTGAATGACAAAGGCCTTCATGCTCAGATCGCCCGCAAACAGCGCAAGCAGATAAAGCCCCGATTGAAACGCATTCATTCCGAATGCAATCTGGAACATCAGCGGCAGCAGAAACGGCAGCACCGATACGCTGATGCGAAACGCGCTGGCGCCGTAAACCGAAAGCGAGTAGGACTTCAGCTTCAGCGATTCAAAGTCGATCAGCGACCTTCCCGGGTTGGCATGAGCCACCACCACGGCGATAACTCCGCTAAGCACGCTCAGTGCAAGAATCATGCCCGGCCCGCTCCCCCGCATCCCCTCGCCGCCCAGTTTCTCCATCGCATAAACGGCCCCCGCTGAGGCAAAGCCGCCCAGCACAAACGTGAGCCAGTCGAACGGATGCGCCTGTTCCACGCGCACATTCTCAATCCACGCCAGCGTCAGCACCAGCGCCAGGATTCCCAGCGGAAGGTTGAGAAAGAAGATCCAGTGCCAGCTTGCGTAAGTGGTAATAAAGCCGCCCAGAGGCGGTCCGATCACCAGCGCGGTCAAGCCCGGCCAGGTGATGTACGCAATGGCCTGTGCCAGCTTGTCTTTCGGCGAGGCGCGCAGCACAATCAGCCGCCCCACCGGCACCATCATGGCGCCACCCATGCCTTGCAGAATCCGCATCAGCGTGAACTCCGTCAACGTGCTCGCCGCGCCGCACAACAGCGAAGCCACAGTAAACACGCCGATGGCCGAAGCAAACACCGACCGCGAGCCAAACCGGTCCGCCACCCAGCCGCTGATGGGAATAAACACAGCCAGCGTCAGCAGATACGCCGTCATTCCAATGTTCAGGCTAACGGCCCCCACGTGGAAGCTCCGCGCCATCTGCGGCAGCGCGGTAGCAATAATGGTGCCGTCCAAATTCTCCATGAAGAACGCGCCCGCTATCAGCGTCGTTACATAAAGCGGCGGCAGTTTCTTCTTCATAACTCCAGTCTACGAAACTCAAACCGTTGCGCGGCGTAATCGCCAATGCAGATCAGGGCAATCGCATGAAGGAATTTCATTGACAGAACCGGTTCATTCTCTCGTCTCAATCGACCGGTCCCCGCACTTCCTCCCGGAGGGAGGGAACGAGAATAGCCCCGGATGAAGCGAAGCGGAATCCGGGGATGGCGTCCCAATGCCGTTTTCGCGTCCCGTAGGGCCGCGGCGAATCTCTCTCTTCCCGCTCGAACATATTCATGCGATTGCCCTGCATTGCAGGTCCTGATACTGCCGTTTCCGGAAACCTCGCGCCCTCAGCGAATCCGCCACCGCATCGGCTTCCCAGCCCCGCTAGCTCCAATCAGCGTAACCGAGCCGTCCGAGTCCTTTTTCAACTCAACAGGCCTTCCATTCACCTCTGCCTTCGTCACCCGCGACAACACCGCCTGAGGCAATCCCACCTTGACAGTCCACGTCCCCGCCATCAACGGCGCATACCAACCCTCGTAGTTCCCCTCCGCCGACTTAAGAACTCCCACAAGCTCCGAATCAAACCGATACGATTCCACCGGCAATTCAGGCCTTACCCCAAGCCCGCCCTCGTTGAATTCCAACCCAATCACTTTCGACAACGAATACAGTGAGCACGCATGCGCATGCAGATTCAGCACCGGAAAATCGGCCCCATGAAAATATGGGTTATTCACCGTCTCCCCCGCCGTCTTATGCACCGTCGAGTTATAACTATCCGTGCCGCTCCATATCCCATACCACACGTCCGGATAAGTGGCTGCATGGCGCGCCAGCGAATTCTTTTTCCATTCATCCCAGCCCATCGCCGCATCCACCGTCGCCAAAGCCCAAATCAGCGTCTGGTTCAGCGAAGGCCAAACCCCTCCATTCACGCATGTCCCCGCTTCAAACATGGCGCCCAGCAGCATGTCCGGGCCTTTGCTCATCTGCATCGCGCCAATCGGCGATCCACGCCGCAGTAGCTCATCCATCGTTGCAACTAACTGCCTGCTTTGTTCCGCCGTGGTAACTCCGCCCAGAATCGCCCAGGGTTGCGGCTCAAGCCACAGCGTGCTCTCGCCCAGCCAGCCAAGCGTGGGACCAAGCCATGCGCGGCATAGCCACTTGCCTGTCCATTGCTTACGCGCTGCTTCGCGATTCACTGCGGCGCTCTGTCGTGCCTTCTCCGCCTGGCTCGCACCCTCCCCCGCATAACTCAACATCTCCGCGTAATGCTCAAATACCCATGCCTGCATGGCGGAGTTCAGCACGCTTTCCCCTTTCTCCGCACATTCCTTAAACGCTTTCCCAGCCCACACGCCAAGCAGCCCGTCGTTCCAATCGTCGTTGAGCATGCGCGCCACCCCATGCTCTCCAACCCCAACCTCTTCCACCTGGTGCTTGTAACATCTCGCCAGCAAATTGCGAACGCTCTCGGTCTTTCGTGTCGCGCCATCATTCAGAAACGTAGCAACTTGCTCGTCCAGGAAAGCCCGGTCCCTCGTCGCCAGAACATATTCGCTCGCAGTCCAAAGCAGCCATAATGGCAAATCGCTGGCGTTGTCTGAAACCATGGGAGCCACCATGCCGTGGCCAACCATCCCATAAGGTATCGACCCATCCGGCCTCACTTCCTTCAGCGTGTACCGCAAAATGCCCTTCACAATATCTGGATCGCTAAACAGAAACGGCAGGCAGTGCTGCAATGGATCGCGCGCCGCCCCTTGAAATCCCATCACATATTGATAGAAGCCGTTCTGATTCAGAATGTGCTCTTGAAAGGAATCGTCATACGTCATGCTGCTCCGCAAACAGTAGTAATTCCACTCCGTCTCCCGCGCAACCCATGGCTCTTGCTTCACGCTGAATCGCATTCCACTCGTCTTCCACTTGTTGCTTGAATCCTTCCATGCCGTCGCAGCGCTTTTCATGTAGCGCGCAACCAGCGGCCCCAGCTCGAATCCAGCAGGCAAATAACCATAGAGAAAATGCAGCGTCTTCGATTCCCCAGGAGCAAGCTGAAACTTGCGCTCAAGCAGCATTGCCGATTCCGATTCACCGGCATCGAGCTTGCCGTCAAGTGCGCGCCCCAGCCCATCCGGATGAAGCGCGCCGCCCGCCCCAAAGAACGCCTTTCCATTGGCCTGGTAGCCGTCGGCCGCCCCATCCAGCGAAACAAGAAACGTCGCCGGAGGATGAATATCGTCGAAGGTCGCCTCCGCCGTCTCCTCCTGAATCGGGCCAATAAAGTTGTTCGTGCCCCCCGCAAGAGCAGCCTTCATGCGCTGCCATATCGCCTCCTCTTCCGGCGCGCGTCCCAAAAACTCCTTGCTCTCCACTAGGCCAATGTCCCCATCCGCAAGGCGGACGTGGCTCGCAAACCGCTGCCCGAACCGGCGTCGCATAGCCACAAAACTCGCCTGCCCGCTGAACGATTCGATAAACGATCGGAACGAAAATTGATAATTCCGGCTCCCCCAATACTCAACCCACCGAAGCGTCGCGGCACTTTGGCTCTTGTTGGTAATTGTCACCTGCGACAGCAGCACCGGGTCGTCGCCAAACGGCGCAAAAATCAGCTGATCGACATCGAAGCCCGCACCCTTGACCCGCTTGCGCACATAACCCATCCCGAAAACACGATCGAAGTCCTGGCCCCCGCCCGCATAAAACGTGCCCAGCGATTCCCCGCCGCCAGTCAGGTAGCCGATACCCCCGCCGAATTGCCCCATCTCCGGCGCAAAGTCATTCAGGAACTTCGGCCCTCCCTCGTCCTGGCGAACACGCACATGCCCATAGTTGGAAACGATAGCCGTCACCCGGTCGTTGCCCACCTGGTGTACATGTTCCCGCTCCCCAAGAATGCCCGGAGTCACCTTGGTCACAGCCTTCGGATCGGCCGTCTGGTCGCACGTATACCGATATGCCTGCAAGCCGAATTCATCTTCGATCCACTCCCCAAAGTGTCCCGAGCCATAAGCCTTGCCGCCATCGTCCACCGCGCTTGAAGGTTCCCCTCCATCTCGTGCCGACAGCATAGGGAACAGTCCCGGCGAGGCCATTGCCGAACCCAAAGCACTCAACACAAAATCTCGACGATTGATTGCCATCAAATCCTCCACCCGCCGGCGCCCAGCGGAAACAAGCCATCAGCGGAAAGAATCATCCTACTCCAGACCCGCTGTTGGTTTCACCGCGCCCGACGCGGCCCTCGCCCACATCCCCATCTCCAAAAACAGCTTGTGCCTGGAAGCCGTCTAGCAAGCCTCCAGGCACAAGTCATGATCCGTTTGTCTTACCTCCGCTCGGCAATGCGATTCAGGCCTTCGCCTTTCGCCTCCGGCGAACCAGACCTGCAACCCCCACAAGGCCCGAACCGAGCAGCGTCAGCGTTCCAGGTTCCGGAGTTACCGGGTTGCTCGACTCCACCGGCGCATACCCCACTGCCTGCAGAATGTTATCCTCGGCTCCGCCATCGCTGGTAATGTACTGTGACTCGCCAGTGCATCCGGTGCCGTTCTGAACCATGGCGCAGCCTTCATTGTTGAAATCCGCGTAATCGTTGCCGTTCGCCACCGTGTTGTATGTTGCCCCGTCCGCCCCGTTGGTGACGCCCCCATCATAGGAAAAATACGCGCCGGGTGTCGTGTTGACCAAAACTCTATTCCCCGAGGATTGATACCGGAACAGATCCACGGCTGAGGGGCTCGGTCCCCCGCACTCGTCATGCAGGCTCCCCGTAGTTGTGGTGATGCATGACTCCGTCCCCAGAATCTCGTCCGTCTCGTGCTCCACCACACTATAGGCGCCGTAATCGTTCCCGCCCTGGCCGTTCGCCGCCCCCGACCCTGTCCCGAAATAGTAGCCTTGCCCGCCGGTCAGCGAACTCAGCCCGGCCGGAGTATCCAGCCAAATGACGCCGTCATAGCAGCCGCTGGAACCGGGAATGCACGGGCTGCCAGATACGAGTGTGGTGGTGTCGCTGGGATTGGGGGCCGTGGTGCCTATGCCACCGCCGATGCCAAGAGCCCCCTCCAAAGCGCTGGTCAACTCCACCAATCCACCCCCGTAAATTCCGGGTTCGGTCGCGGGCAGGCTGGCATATGCGGCCGCATTCACTGGGCCTGCCGAAGCCTCCGTTCCTAATGCGTCGTAGTATGTGCTGTACGACACCTGATTGAAGTAGCCGGAGGTGCTGGCGCCAAGACCCGCGCCCGAGTTGAACTCAATGTAGATCGAGGCGTTCGCGTTGCTGAACAAACTCGCGTACTGACCGGAAACGAACGAGTTGAGCGTCGCGCACATGCCTGGTGCGGTCGAATTTATGTCCGCATTGCAGGTATAACTGACGCCTGAAGCGCTCGCCACCGTCGCACACGACACCAACCCTGACGCCGCGGCAGCCAAAAGCCGACTAGACAATTTCACAAAACCTCCTGATGCCTGCATGTCTGGGAAATATTGGATTGAACACCTGAAGCAATCGATTTTCGTTCGTGTAGACAGAGATCGCAATGGAGTCGACCTCGCCTTAGAAGGGGAAACTACAGCATCCAATTCTTCGCTGCATTTCTATTGCCATTCTTCACCGCTGAATTCCCGGCGTTTCGGGCCTGTTCCGCCCCATATTCACGCTCTCCGGCTCTCCGAATCACAAAATGTCCCTCTCAAAAATGGAAATTATTTGCTCACCCGTTTGGAAAAGTATTGCACACCAAAGTGGCAACGACTTCCTCACTCGGGTGGTGATGCGTCGCCTCGTCCCGACCTCACGCCTTCCGGCAAACCCAGCCGGTTCCCGGCTCCCGCCATCTCCATCTCCCGCAGTCCCGCCAGCCTCGTCCCCTCAAGCTCCCCGCGATAAAACATGTTGAACGTATCGAACGGAATCAGCCGCTTTCCATCCGGATGCGCAATGTGTATGCAGCTCTTCTTCACGCTGCGCACGTCAAACGCCTCCGCATCGATGAACTGCACAATCAGCACGCGAAACAGATTCTTGTATCCCAGTTCCTTAGGCATCAGCACTTTCGGCAAACAGCACAGCAATTCCTTCAGCGTTGAAGCCTGCGAACTAGGCGAGTGGTTGGTAGCAAACAGCTTGAAGATGTGATCCCTCAACCCAGCTTCCTGCTCATACACAATCGTGTTCTTCGCCCCGTCAATCAATACCTCTGGCGGCACCATCCCCGTCAGCGGAACCGTCTTCGATCCCATCTTCAGCGCATACCCCATCGCCAGCGCGTCCGGGTGGCACGGCACCGGAATCAAATCCTCCGGCCGGAACACATCGGTCTGTTCGAGTATCCGGCGCCTAACTTCAGTCAGCGTCAGCCGGTGCTGCTTCGATTCAAATCCCATAACTCGTCCCGCCTGCTGCACCGGCTGAAAAGTAACTCCTCTAACCGCCGGCTGCTTCAGCGCATAATCCACAATCGCGCCTAACTCACCATCGTTTACGCCGCGCTCCACCGTCACCACCAGCGTCGTTGAAATACCCAGCCGGTTCAGCCGCTCCAGCGCCTTCTCGCGAATCCCGCGCAGGTCCGCCCCACGCAACTGCATCAGCGGTTCGCGCTTCAGCGAGTCGAATTGCAGATACACTTCAAACTGCGGCATGAACCCCGCCAGCCGTTTCGCAAACTCCTCGTCCTGCGCAATCCTGATCCCGTTCGTATTCACCATCAGGTGCCGTATGGGCCGCTCTTTGCACATCTCCAGCACGCGAAAAAACTCGGGATGCAGCGTCGGCTCTCCGCCTGAAATCTGCACCACGTCGGGGTTCTTCTCGTTGCGCACCACGCAATCCAGCATCGCCGCAATCTGATCCAGCGTGCGGTATTCGGTCCGGTGCTGCCCGCTCCCCGCATAGCAAATCGGACATGTCAAATTGCACGCATCGCATATCTCAACCAGCGTCAGGCAGCTATGCTGCTCGTGATCCGGACACAGCCCGCAGTCATAAGGACAGCCGTATTTAACCGGCGTGTTATAAACCATCGGTTGCTCCGGCGTCTTGATAAACACCTCGCGCGATCGCCGGTAATACTCCACATCGTCGGCCACCAGCACCCGCTCGTGCCCATGCTGCTTGCACCGCTTCAGCATCAGCACCTTCCCATCCTCAAAAACAATCTTCGCGTCCACGCGCCGGTAACATGTCGAGCAGATGGAGATAGCCACGTCATAGAAAAGATACGGCCGCAATTTCTCAGTCATCGAATCCTCATCCAGCTTTCTTCCGCATGAAAAAACCCACCAAACGCCACAGAGCTGCGCACACCATCAGCACCAAAGTAAGCGCTATCAGCCAAAGCTCCCACAGCACAACTCCAAACGTGCCCCAGCCCTCGCCCCGCGGCACATGCATCAGGGCATCCAGTCGCGGCGCCAGCACCGGCGTTGCCAGGCACAGCGCAATCTCGCAAAACAGCAGCGCCAAAAGCACCAGCATTGTCTTCCCAGCGCCGCTCTTCCGCCCCCACCAGCTCCCTTGCTTCATGGCTTCCTTCTTTCCGTGCCAGGCAAACTATTCCAACTTGTCCTCATCGTCCTTGTCCTCAAACAATCTCTGCGGCTCTGAATCCTTGTGGCTGAATGCGCCCACCACACCCACCACCGCCCACACAACACAAGTGAGGACAAAGCCCAATGCAGAAAGCACCATAGCAATAAACCCGATCCCGCCAACAAATGTATTGGGGCCAAACTCATTCCCACGGCCGCGAAGCCTATCCAGGAATGCAATGTCCACCCCGCACAGCCCCAGCCCTATTCCAAAGGCAACAGCCAGCACGATAACGAACTTCGCAAACGGTATTCGATCGACAAGCCGGTCCTTCATGCGTTCTCTTACTTCTCCTCGTCTGTCTGTTTCTTTCCAAGCCGGTAGAGAGCGAGCGCGCCCCACACCACCAGCACCACGACAATGCCGCCTGCCGACAACGCCACTGCGGCAAGCTCTGCCACGCCCAGCGCGATCAGCACGGGCGTCGCCATCTGATTCCGGCTGTCTATCGCAACAGCCCATTGCACCCCGCAAAGGCCGGAAGACACCAGCAGCACTGCAACCAAAATCAGCAGCACCTTGGGAAACGCCGAAACCTCACGCCCGAAGAGTCTCACTAACACCCCTCCTAGCCACAACCCAATCCACAACCAGCAAAACAATCCCCGCCAAACAGCTCCATTGAATCAGATTCAACCCATCAATCAGCGGCTGCGGCTTGAGAAAATCGATAACTACCCTCCACGCCAGATAACTCCCCAGAAAAATCCTGAACCGCGCTCCCTCCGGCAACTTGGCCTTGCGACTTACAACCACCCCCAGCACAATCAAAAACAGAATCTCGTACACCTGCACCGGATGCCGCCCAACCCCATCTCCCAAATCCACAGCCCACGGCAGCCCAGTCGCCTTCCCATAGGTATCATCCGCCAGCCCCGCCACCAGGCACCCCACCCGCCCCACCGCAATCCCCACGCACAGCGGCAGCGCAAACAAGTCGCCCGTCCGCTGCTTAATCCCGCTAACCCGCTTCACCACCTCCACGCCCAGCCAACCGCCCAGCAACCCGCCCACAATCGTCTTGCCGCCGGGCGAAAACAGCAGCGCCAGCATCCGTCCCTGCCGCCAGGCCGCCTCCACCATTGGCCACTGCTCGCCCAACCCCAGCAGCCGGCTGCCCACCAGCGCTCCCACAGCCGCCGCGGCCAGCACCGTCCAGCGCTGCGGCTCCTCCAGCAAATCTCCTTGGCGCTCCCGCAATCGGCGAAACACCAAATACCCAGCCGCGTAAGCCAGCGTCTCAAACACCGGATGCCAAACCGGATGCGACCCAACAGGAATCATGCCGGGAGTATAGCCCATCCACTAATCCCTATTCCCTATTCCCTGATCTCTGTTCTGCTACCATTACGTCTATACAGTGAGCGGCCTTTTCCCCTCAGGGCCAATCCCGGCGGTGTTTGTGTCTCGATTCTTCCAGCGGTTTGTCTTCGTCCTCTCCGTAGCGGTATTTGCCGCCCTCGGTTTCGGCTTTGTCCTCGGCGAGTTCGGCCTCTTCGGCGTCCATGCCGGCAGCCAGCAGGATGGCGCCTATCGCCAGATGCATGTCTACGCCGAGGTCCTCAAGAAAGTTCAGACCGACTACGTCACCGATCCCAGCATCAACGACGTCACCACCGGCGCGCTCCACGGGCTGCTCGAGTCCCTCGATGCCGATTCAAGCTACCTCACTCCCACGGAATATAAGATTTACAAGGACCGTCCCACCACCGGCGTCGCACAGGTCGGCCTCAACGTTTCCAAGCGGTTCGGCTACGCCACCATAGTCAACGTGGTGCCCGGTTCGCCCGCCGACCACGAGCATCTTTCAGACGGCGATGTCATCGAGTCCATTGGCGACCAGTCCACCCGCGAGCTGTCCCTGGCCGTCATCCGGCTCATGCTTGAAGGCAAGCCGGGTTCCACCGTCAATCTCTCCGTCGTGCGCCCCCACAAGGCCGACCCAGACAAAATCGCCCTCGCCCGCACCATCACCGCCCCCGCGCCCATGGCGGAGCAGCAGTACGAAAACTCCACCATCCTCTACCTCAAGCCGGGTTTGCTCTCCGCAGCCCGCGTCGACCAGGTCGCAGCCCAGCTCAAATCCGGCGCAAAGAACCGCAAAATCCTGCTAGACCTCCGCGACTCCTACGGCGACGATGCCCAGCAGGGACTACGCCTCGCCAACCTGTTCATCAAGCAGGGAACGCTGGCCACCCTCGAAGGCCAGAAGTTCCCCACCCAGACCTTCACCGCCGATCCGGCAAAGTTCGTCTCCGACGCTCCGCTTGTTGTGCTCATCAATCGCGGCACCTCGGCCGCGGCCGAGTTGACCGCCGCCGACATTCTCGACGCCAAGCGCGGCGACCTGGTCGGCGAGCGCACCTTCGGCGAAGGCTCCGTCCAAAAGACCATCGAGCTGCCCGACGGCGCGGCCCTGCTGCTCACCGTGGCCAAGTACCAGGCCCCCGACGGCAAGAAGATTCAGGACGAAGCCGTCACCCCCTCGGTCCAGGTCGGCCAGCCCCTCGAAGAGGAGGATGAGGACAACACCGCCGCCCCCAACAAAGGCGACGAACCCCTAACCAAAGCCCTCGACATCCTGAAAGCCAAGACCAGCTAGTGTCCTGAGTCTAAAGTTCATCACAAAACAGAGCCTGTCATGCTTCGAATCACCGCCCCCAAACGCTTTTCAATTTGGGGGCGGGGATTCGAAGGATCTGCTTTTGACTAGACGTGCTAGGCTGCCTGATAGAAGGACAGTCCCGCGTGCAACTACTCGGCCTCAACACGAACTCTGCTGGCAGCCGTCCCGCAAGTGGCTTTCCAGAACGTGCCGACACGTATCTCTGCGACAAGTGCCAAAGAGATATAACATCCCACCTCCATAGGGGCCGAGCCCACGTGACCATCCCCATCGGACCATCAAGGTTTCGCTGTGTCTGTGGCGAAACCTATCGCTCTGGCGCGCTTGAATGGGACGAAATGGGCCGGGGAGAGAAGCAAAGTTACATGGTCGCGTTTCGTCTCGGAGCCATGTTCTCAATCCCTTTCCTGGCCGTCCCAGCATTCGCATACATGAGCTTTAAGCTCCACAGTCTCCTCCTGCTCGTCGCAGCCATCGTTGCGATGCTCGTTACGGTGGCGCCCGCCATCTTGGGGGGACTTGCCTTCCTCGATGTGCTTCAGATCGCCGGCTCACTTTGGAGAACAAGAATCGCCCGTCCAGCTCGCAAGAAGCATTCATAAGGCCCGCAAAGCCCCGTATTGAATTTGGCGCGCAGTCTACCGCCAGCCTCTTAACTGCCATCTGTAATCTGTAATCTGTAACCTGTAACCTTTAATCTGCAATCCGTAATCTGCAATCCGTAATCTGCAATCTGCAATCTGTAACCTGCAATCCGGCCCCCCACTCTTGCCCCCCATGGTTCACCCCTGCGCGCCAACACATCCGTTTGCAACACGAAAATGCTAGCCTGAATCTGAGGCATCTCTCCCACCAGAGATGCCCACGAGGCTGAATCGCTTGGCTGCCCCCACTCCACAGCCTTCCGAGTCGCTGGACCTGCCCCGGCCCCGCCGACAGGCCCTACCCATTCCTGCGCACCGCCGACGCAAGCTCGCCGGCCGCTCGGCGCTCGCCGTGCTGCTGTTTCTCGCCGTCGTTACCGGCTCCCTCGCCGGCCTCACCCTCGTCTACTCCGTCGACCTGCCCCAGATCAACGACCTCGAACGCTACCGCCCCTCAACCACCACCGACCTCTACGACCGCAAAGGCCAGAAAATCGGCTCCTTCGCCCTCGAACACCGCGACATTGTCGCCTACGACGACTTCGCCCCCATCCTCCGCCAGGCCGTCATCTCCATTGAAGACAAGTCCTTCGAGTCACACTGGGGCATCAACGTCTTCCGCGTCATCGGCTCCGCCTGGCACGACATCCGCTCTCACGGCCGCACACAGGGCGCTTCCACGCTCACCATGCAGCTCTCCAAAATCCTCTTCCTCTCCTCCGAGCGAACCGCCGCCCGCAAAATCCAGCAAGCCTATC
>Ga0302140_10004897_pt1 | contig 17014 bp, 9 predicted proteins | sample I_Bog_E1_1_FD_202095 | JGI IMG/M metagenome (GOLD analysis project Ga0302140, IMG submission 202095) | Peat permafrost microbial communities from Stordalen Mire near Abisko, Sweden - I_Bog_E1_1 | ecosystem: Environmental > Terrestrial > Soil > Wetlands > Peat | place: Sweden: Abisko, Stordalen... | reverse complement strand
GAAAAACATCCGTAGCGGAGGCATCAGTCAAGGCCGCGAAGCGCCGCCGCAGCGGGCGGAGCGAAGCGGAGAGCCTTTACGGATGCCGGAGCGGAGGATATAGCCGCGTCAGCGGCTAAAGACTGTACCCCTGATCGAACTCATGCGCGTGAGCGGGAACCGGCTCGATCTGCCGCGCCGTGTCCGGCAGGGTAGGCGTCTGCTGCTGCATCCCCTCTGGCTGGATAGCCGACGTATGCGACACGTCCCGGCTCAACTCATGGCCCAGCGTCCCGGCGTCGTTGGTGTACATCTGCACATCGAACTGCGCCCGCGATACCGACACATACGCCATGCGGCTGTTGAGAAGCTCGCCGTGTGCCTGTTCCGAGTCCACATGGACGAGTACACGGTCGGCGGTCTGGCCCTGGCTGCTGTGACTCGTCACCGCGTAACCATAGTCCAGATGCGGATGCTGCTTGACGTTGAACTCGACCTCCCGGCCTGAGTCCATCTTCAGTTTCAGATTGCCGTCGCCGTCGATCTTATCGACCGTCGCCAACTCGCGGCTGGCGAGCTTCTGCGCATGATACGGGGCTGTCAGTTGTACACGGTCGCCTTCCGAGAACCTATGCTCCGCCTCCCGGTAGACCGTCACGCCCTGCTGCCGCCGTGGATCGTAGCTCACTTGCTCGCCGCTCTTGCGCTCCACTGTGACCGTGTTCGCGGCGCTGTCCACGCGCGCAACGCGCGCGTACTCTCCGGCCTCGAAGCCGTGCGCCTTGCTGCTCTTCGCATAGCGCACGATCTCGCCCGGTTCATAGTTCTGCGCCCATTGCCTATCTGCGCCGGTCAACTCCTGCCGCGCGTTCAACACCCGCACCGGATGCTCAACACCCGCGACCCGGCCCGCGTCCTGCATCGCTCGATGGATGTGCTGGTTGATCTCGCGGCGCGATTCATTGTCCGGCGAGACAACAAGCGTATTCTCCGGCTGGCGCACATACTCGCGGGCTATCTCGCGGATGCGCTCGCTGCGGTTCACGATCTCATGCACCCGGCCCTGGCTGTCGAGATTGGCGATTGCCTCTTTCACTTCGCCCCGCGCTAACTGCTCAACCGCTGTTTTCAACGCCGGGTCTTTCTGCCGGATAATCTCGTCAAGCCGCGCCGTGCGCATCCCTGCCTCTTGCAACTGCGCATACGGTCGGCCAGCTTCGACCGCTTCATGCTGCCGCACATCGCCAACGAACAGCACACGATCATTTTCTTTTAGCCGCTCTACGAACGTGTGCATCTGCTTGGTGCTGGCCATGCTCGATTCATCGACCACATAGAGCCGCTTCTGAGCATCTGGGGCGCGGTCGCCGCGCGTAAGATGCCGCTGCAAGGTCTCCGTCTCCATGCCCGACTCGCCCAGCTTTTTCGCCGCGCCGGACGTGGGCGCAAGCCCCTTGACCTCATAGCCCGCGCTGACAGCGGCCTCCCGGATAGCGGCTAAAGAAGTAGTCTTTCCGCCTCCGGCAACGCCCTCAAGTGCCATCATGCGGTCGCGGTTTTCGAGCACGTCTTCGACTGCCCGCCGCTGGCTCACGCTCAGATGCGGATGGTTTACCTCGACCTGCTGCCGGACCTGGCCATCGGCCAACACTTCGCGGTTGCCCTGGCCCGCGCGCATCCGCTCGACGATCTCGCGCTCGTAACCCTGCATCTCGCCGGTTGTGAACGCGCGGCCTGCAAGCCCCGGCCTGCGCTCGACCTCGATCAGTTCACGCGCGGCGACGCGCCGCTCGAACTCGGCCCGCACCTCCGGCAACCGCGTCGCGCCCATGCTGTGCTTGAGTGCATCGCGCATCAGCGTCCGTTCATCGACCACGGCCTCGCGCTCCGTGCCGCGCTCCCGCGCATAACTCACAGCGGTCTGCGCCACGCGCCGCGATTCTTCCGGCTGCAACTCAACACCTGGTCGCCGCTGCGCTTCCTCGATCACGCGCTGCGGTTGATAACCATACTCAGCGGCCATTGCCCGATGCTGCGCCTGCACCTGCTCCGGCGTTAAATCGAGCTTCGCCTCGCGCGTCTTGTGCGCCGCGATCTGCGCCGCCTCGGGGCCAGACCGACCCTGCTCTGCCAAGTTCTCGGTGATTTGCTGACGCCGCGGACTCGACGCCTCCAGATACTCGCGCGTGTAACCTTTGATCTCCGGCTGGCCATGTTCGCCGTGCTCGATCTCGTAACCCAACTGCTGCAACCGCACCGACAACTCCGAACGGTAAACCGCCGTCGCGTACTGCTGTGTCTTGTAAAGCTCCTGCGGCTGCAACGCCCGCGTGGTTCCGTCGGCGGTCTCGGCGATATTGAAAATCACCGTGTGCGTGTGCAACTGCGGCGCGGCGTAGCCGTCCACCGGGCGGCTACTGTCGTGCTCGAACTTCGCCACCACCCACGCGCCGGTCGTCTCTGCCGGTGCATTGCCGCCGATGCGCGCCTGCGCGTACTTCTCCATTTCATTGAGCGCAACGCGAACGCTTTCCCGATGGGCTTCTTTCACGCGCTCGTCGCCGCCAACCAACGCCGTCAGCGAGACCGACTTCGGCGCGCTGAACGTCGCGTCCCATCCGGCCCGGTGCTCCATTGTGCGCACGGTTTCGCCATTGGCATTGACGTACTCCCGCGCCGTTTGATGCCGTACCAACTGCTCGCCGGTTGCCGGATGCTGGCCCTCGGCCAGCCGTGCGAACTGCTCCTCATACACTTCGCCAGCAAGTCCGTAACGCGCGGCAAGCTGGCCTTGCCACTCGCCGCGCACATGGTCGCCCTCGGTGTAGTAGTTGTCGCGCGCGTTGGCGAACTCTTCTTTGTGGTACTCTCGCGCCTGGCTCGCGCTGATCGGTTTGGACATTGTGATCATGGTTGTTTACTCGAATCGGGGACGTGGTTTCTTCGCTGCGGCGGGACGCGCCTCGGGCGGTTTTGCCGCTACAACCGGCGGCGGATTCGGCGGCGATTGCAGCGGCACAACCGGCGCCGGAACCGGAGGATTTACAGCGGGCGCAGCGGCCTTTGCCAGAGCCGCCGCTCGCCGCCTGCGCTCGATAAAATCCATCAGCTTTTGCCACTGCTTTTCGTAGGAGAACTGCGGCCAGCGATCCTTCGGAACGGCCAACGGCAACAGCAACGCCAGCAGCCCCAACGCCCAGAAAAACGGCCTCCGGGCCGACTCGTAAATATCGTCGTGGTAAACCCACTGGCGCATAAAATCATGCAGCTTGCGGTCGTTGTACTGATGCGTCTGCCACTCCAGCCGCGCAAACCCCGCGCGGCTGCCCTCCGCCGTCAGTCGGTACATCGGCTCGCCATTTGGCCCCGTCGCCGCCTCGATCTCGTCGCCCGTAACCAACAGCGCCCGCTTCTTCGCCGTCACCCCTTCAAGCAGACTGTAACTCGTCGAAGATTCCTCCGAGAGACTGCCCCACACTCCGCTCTCCAGGTAAACCCACAGGTCAAGACGCTCCGCCGCGTTCCACTCGTTCCGGTAGCTCTGAACGTACAACGCACAGAAGAAAACGCCCGCCGCGATCAGCGTCCGGCGCGTCCACTTCCAGTACCGGCGCGGCCCATACCAGTCACTCATCGCGCCGCCTTTTTCTGCGCCGCCAACCGCTCCCGCGCGCGCTGCATCTTGGTCGCATCCACCCGCGCAATCTCCGCCCGAACCTCCGCCTCGCCCGGAAGAGCATGATCGGGAAGCGGGCGAAGATTCAAAAACAACGCCCGCAACGCAAGAACCTCCGCCAGCAAAACTTCGCCTCGCAGAACCTCATCCGCCTCGCCGCCTGGACGGCCAGTCCCGCCGTCCGGCTCCAGCAACCGCGCCCGCATCCACTCCGAGAGCGTCAGATTCTCCGTCCGCGCCCGCGCCTCCAACGTCGCATACTCCGCGTCGCTGACCTTCGTGCCTACCGATTTTGTCCGCAGAGATGCCTTTACCATGCCGTCACTTCTCCGCCTTGAACTGGTTCATCCCCGCAACCATCCGCGTGATGTACTCCCGCACCGCTTCCGATCGGCGCAAGCTCGGACGCTCGCTGGCGGCTGGCGACGGCGCTTTGGTTGGCTCCGGCTGGCTGGCCGGGAACTGCTGCGGCTGATTCATGGATTCCTCGCTTTCTATGGACGCTGCACGGCGGTTTTCAGCTAAGGGAAGGAAAATCATCACGTTACCCAACAGCAACCCGCGCGCACTTATAGAATAGCTCGGATGACTCAATTTTTACTTTTAGTCGCTTGTTTTCTTATGGTTCGCGCTCGGTAACCTGTAAACACCTTATTTTTAGAGACTTTTTCTTTTAGCTGCTTGATTCCATGATGGTTCCCGCCGCAGTAACCGAAGGTTACTGCGCAGCTTCCAATCTGGGGTGATGTGTCCTACTAATTCCCATGCGAAGCATGGACGGGCTCACGATGCTGCACGGGGAACGGAATACGGACGGTCGAGCTTCGTGGTCTCCCACCCTTCGCCAGAAAAGAGGCGAAGGATGGGCCACCCAGTTCTATTGGCCGGTCAAGGGTGCGCCACCCGCCCACCCAAGGCCTATGGTTAGGTCAAGGGTGGGACACCCGGTCGCCTGGGCACAGCTTCTCAAGGCTCAGGGTGTTTCTTCGGGGCTGATGAGCGGGCCACCTGACGCCACTTTCTCCTTTTACTAATGAGCCTCTCCGTTAGCATCACAAGCAGTGCGAACGTGAAAAGAAAACCATAGGCCACCGTGTAGTGGCCGTGTCTATGCCAGGAGTCAATGAACAGAAACGCAGTTAGGCTACACACTACTACTGAACTCAACAGCGAACTTGACATACATTACCTCTAAACCAGTTTTCGTCAATACGGCGATTGCAGACGATCTTTCTCCTCAACAATTCAACCAGTGGTCAAGAAAATCAAGGCCTTGAGTTCAGTTAGCCTGCACTTAGTGGGGTCAAGCTAATACCCCTAAAGAAACAACCATATCCCACATGCGATCCCTGAACCAAACCCTCCAGCGACTGACCCCCAAAATGAATCTTCGTGATATGCAATCGCAGCGCCCAATAACGCCGCAGCGCAATCCAAAATCTTTACAACTCTTTCCCCAGTGGCTGCTACAGCTTTTGCTTCTGCAGCATCTTGGGCGTCCAGGTATGCCTCATCAACGATCAAGCGCCCGAGCGGATCGACCTTATTCACCGGATCTCCGCCAGCATAGAGATACTTATGCAGCGTCTTTGGATCGTGAGCTACGCCGTCTTCCGGATCGCGGCTCAGGAACCTTCCGGTGTTGGGGTTGTAGTATCTGGCGCTGTAAGTTTCTCTGACGCCGTTTTCAGACACCACAACTTGCAACCCTAGTGTCACTGTGAAGTTGCAGACATTCGGCCCCGGATTCCATGCTGTTTTCTTGGTCGCGAACCCCAGACGCGGTTTTTCGCTTAGCTGCGGCATTGCGGCTAGTGGCGGTTGCGACAACACGGAGTTGGAGGCAAGTTGCATCTGCATCCGATTGTACGGCTTGAGGGGCTGCATTGGGCAGCGGATTGTGCGCGGCATTGCGAACAGATTGCACGACAGAAGAGCGGCGGACCGTGCGCCGCATTGCGCACTGACTGCGCAACAGATGAGCAGCGGATGGTGCGCGACACTGCACACAGATTGCACGGCGGAAGTGCAGCGGATTGTGCGCGACAGTGCACACAGACTGCGCGACGGAAGAGTTGCGTACGGTGCGCGACATTGCGCACAGTTTGTACCCGGCTTGTGCGCGACATTGTGCGCGGCATTGCGCGCCGGAAGAGCGCAGCTTGTGCGTGTTTGCGGATTTCCTTGCGGCGCGGATCGGCGGGGATTCTGTAACGCATCGGGGCCGCTTCCGGGATGGAAGCGGCCCCTCTTTAGCAGCTAATAGCAGCTACTAAAAGAAGAAGATCAGTCTGTTTCTTCTTCTACGTATTCGGCGTCCAGAGCGGCGAACAGTTGCTCGGCAGTGGAGGCTGGAACTCCGGGCCACATCTGACCTGGAACATCCTGAGCAAGCACGGCGCTTTCGACGGCCTCCTCCGGCTCTTCCGAACTGCGCTTGAGTTGCGCCGCTGGATGCGTTGCCGAGTGGATTTGTTTGAGCATCCGTATCGAGACGTGCGTGTAAATCTGCGTCGTGTCGAGCCGCGCATGACCGAGCATTTGTTGTATGAAGCGGATGTCCGCGCCGCCCTCCAGCATCAGCGTGGCCATCGTGTGGCGGAAGAGATGGCAAGCGCCATGCTTGCCGATTCCGGCCGCTTCCACGTATTGCCGGATGATGTAACTGAGCGTGGTACGCCCCAGCGGTTCGCCCTGCACGGTCAGGAACAGGGTCATGTCGTCCGGCTCGGTCGCAAGCCGGGGCCGCGCCTGGTCAAGATACTTGTCGAGCCATGCGACGGCCCGTTCGCCGATGGGGATTACGCGGTCCTTCTTGCCTTTGCCCTCGCGGATAGTCACGACGCCCGCCGCGCGGTCCACGTCGTAGAGTTTGAGATTGACAAGCTCCGTGCGCCGCATTCCGGTCGAGTAAAACGTCTCCAGCATGGCGCGGTCGCGCAACCCCACGGGATCGCCAACCTCCGGCAGTTGCAAGATCGTCTCGGCCTCCGAAGCGGTCAACACGCGCGGCAACGGTTTTGGGAGCCTGGGCAACTCGATCTCCGACGCCGGGTTGTGCAAGAGATAGTTTTGCCGCGTCATCCAACGGAACCACATCCGCAAGGGCGACAGCCGCGAGTGCTGGCTGGCGAAGCTCAACGGGCAGCCGTCCTTCTTGCGGTAATGGAAGAGATACCGCTGATAGCGTTCCAACACGGGCCGCGTGACCTCGACCGGCTCGGTAAGCCCGCGCTCCATTGCCCAACGCTCGAAGAGCGATAGATGCTCGCGGCGTACATGGCGTGTGTCGTCGGTGAAGCCCTTCACGGCCAGGGACTCTATGTACTCTTCGAGCATGGCCTGTAACGGCGTACTCGGCGCTGTGCGCAGTTTGCGCGGTTTGACTACAAGGGCCATCTTCCTGCCTCCTTTTCATGGTTACGACGAAGCGCCTATTTCGTTGCTCCCCGTATATGCGTTTTCTCGTGCTCTTGCGCGGATTCGTCTTGTAACCCGCATGGACATTGGCGGCAAGTGGGTTTCAGGCACCCCGACACCCCGCCGACTTGGGGCCGACTTGGCCCCGACTTGACCCCGACAACTTGCCTTCCGGCCCCGACTTCTTTTCGTCGTACTCATTCCTTTAGCTTGTCGATCTCGATCAGACCGGGAAGCGTGGGCTTGCCGCTGTCGGCCAGACGCGCGAAGACAAGCTCGTAAACGAAGCTCTGGCCGCGCCCGCCGCGATGCGCCAACAGGTACTCCATCTCCTCCAGCCGATGCAGATGGATTTTCAACTGCGTATCGCCCCAGCCCGTCGCCTCGCGCACATCGCGGCGCGAGAAGCGGTAATCGGATCGCGCCATCTTCTGCCGCTCGCACTCGGCTGTAACCATCGTGTCCACGGCAAGGAGCAAGCGCCTGGTCTGCGGCGGCAACTCGTCCAGCGAGCGCCCCAGCACTTCATGCGCAAGCCGGTTGGCAACGGCGATGTCGGACAGCGCAACTTCGATGTACTCGACCGTGCGCCCGCGATGATCGACCGTCTTTCGTGGCCGCTGATGCTGATGCAACAGCGCGATAGAGCGGATGAGCGTCAGATACTTCATATGGTCGCGCCGGGTGCGCGTCTGCGAGTCGTGGAAGGTCAGCTCCCGCGCGTATGGATTGGCAACGAAGACGGGCTTCAAGAGCCGCTGCGCGTTGCGATGCACGGCAAGGATGGTGCTGCGGTCCCGCCGCTGGAGAAGCCCTTCAAGCGTCTGCGCCTCGCGCTGCACGCGATGGATGGCTTGCGTCTGCGCCCGGTCTTCATTGACGGAGAGAACAAGACAGCGGTTCAACATCTCTTCGTCAAGATCGATGGCTGTTGTTGTTAAAAAGATCATCACCGGGCCTTCGACGCGGTACTGATGCGTGAGCAAGCGCCCCGTCGCCGGGTCTTTGCCGGTGCTGGCGATGGTCAACACGCCTTCCGACTGCAACAGCTTCAACGCATAAGATGCCGAGTGCGCTCCCTCTTCCTCCACGATGGCCAGTACCTTGTGCTTCAAGTCCTGCTCGCCCATGTAGAAGAGTGACTGGCCCGTCATGGCGGAGTATTGAACGCGCTGCTCGTCGGGCAGGAACGCGAGCACGGCTTCCATCAGCGAACTCTTGCCCGCCGCTGAACTCGATTGCACCATGATCGCAAGCGGCGATTCCAAGTGCCGCGAGACCACGCCCAGATAGCCGACTAGCTTGTTGGTCTCCTCGCCCACCACGCCGCACAGTGCGAAGTCCTCGATGATCCGCTCCAGCAAGCGCGGATCGCGCAGCAACTCCATCGCCTGGGCGCGCTCCTCCGGGCCGATCTCGATTTCTTTCTTCTCCGGCTCCAGAGCCTTTTTGATCTGCTCGTCCTGTAGCTCTTCCAGCTTCATCAGCACACGGCCCAGGTCGCGCCGGATCACTTCTTCCTTGACGCCGATTTCCTGGGCGGCTTGCTTGGTAAACACGCTGCGCTGCCGCGCCACATACAAGTCGAGCGTGTCCACATGGAAGGCCGATTCGCCGTGCGGCGTCATGCCGGAGACAAGCACATTGACCTTCAACAGCTCGTAACTCAGATTCTTGTGAAGGCCACGGATGCGATAACGGCGGTCGCCCTGCTGGATGAAGATGTCTTCGCCGCGTATCTCGACCGGAACGTCTATGCTCGGCGCGGGCGCTGCCGTGGCTGGCTCCGGCTCGGTCGGCGCAACCGGCTCCGGTTCGGCGGCTAAGGAAAAAACCTCTTCTGTCGGTGCGTCTGTTGTCGGCGTTGGTTCCGGCGCGTCATCCTCGATCTTTTTTTCTTTAGCTGCTGCTTTTGCTTGCCCTAGCAGTGGCTCGATCTCCGGCTCCGGCGCTGCTGCCCGTTGCCCCTTGCCCAGCCACGTCGCACGGTTGATAAGTACGCCCAGACTCTTCGCCGCTGGCGTCACTTTCAGCGCGTATTCATTGGCGTCTATGCCCTTTGGAAACTCCACGCGGAAGCACTCTAGCCCCGACTCGATCAGTTCCTCGGCCAGCTTCGCGGCGGCTTTGTTTCCGGCGTCGTCGTTGTCGTAGGCGATGTAAACCCGCTCCGTGCCGTGCTGGGCGAAGGCCGCGCGATGGTCGGCTGTGAAGCCGTTCACCCCATAACTCGCCGTCACGTTGCGGTGTCCCGCAACCCAGAACGTCAAGGCGTCGATCAGCGCCTCGCACAGGATGATTTCCTTCGATGCGATGAGGGCTTCTTCATTCCATACGCCGCGATGTTCGCCTTTCAGGTACAGGTGCAAGGGCGTTCCCTCGCGCAGCTTCGCCGTGATCTTCCGCCCGTACATCTCCGCCACTTCACCGGCTGGCGTAATCACCGGGATAACCAGCGAACCGTTGAACTGCTCGTGTCCGCTCTTCCGCAAGATGCCCAACTCCTGCAACCGCCCGCGCATCTCCGCGCCGGCGACGCGGTTCTTGTCTTCCAACCCGTAACCCAGCGTCCGGTTGGCGAAGCCCAGCCGGAAACGGTCGATGATTTCCGAAGACTGGAGGCCGCGCGAGGCGAGATACTTCAACGCCTCCGGCGATTGCTTCAACGTCCGGCTGTAGTAGTCCACAACCTGTACGAGCAGCGCCCGGTCGTCTGCATCCCGCGCCACGGGCGGCGGCAACTTCGGAACCGTGCTCTGCTTCACCGGCTGCACTGGAGCGGCGGCTAAAGGAAAATAGTCCGCCCTGAGAAGTTCGACCGCATGGCGGAAGCTCACGCCGTTGGCCTTCATTACCCAGTCGATGGCCGTCCCGCCCATGTTGCAAGCGCCCAGGCAGTGCCAGAGATTCTTCGCCGGAGTGATGACCAGCGACGGGCTGCGGTCGTCATGGAACGGGCAGAGGCCCAGCAAGTCGGCACCGTGCCGGTGCAACTTGATGCCCCGCGCCTCCGCCAACCGCTGCACCGACACCTCCCGTTTCAGCCGTTCGACCTCATCATCCGGGATTCTCGCCATTTTTCCGCCCTCCGCTGAAAAACCTGTCAAGTGCTATTTTCAGGTTTTTGCGTTTTTCATACCGTTCGCAAGTATACACGCATTACGTGTATACTTGCAGCGGGATCAGGGAGAGCAAAAAAATGGACCTTACAATTACCCCTGTCATGCCAGCCAAGAAGCCTTCGCAAAACGCCTTCGGTCAACGCCTCGTTGCTCTCAGACAAGCGCGCGGCCTCACTCAGGTCCAGCTTGCCAAGGCTACGGGCATGACTCAGAGGGCCATCTCCTACTACGAGATTGAGGCCGAGTTCCCGCCCGCTCCAGCGCTTATCACGCTTGCCCAGGCTCTTGAGGTCACAACAGACGAACTGCTCGGCGTACAGCCCGCCACGCCCACAGAGCGCGCGCCGTCCGATAAGCAGCGGCTTTGGAAAAGATTTCAGAAGATGGATGTGCTGCCGACGAAGGATCAGAGAGCCGTGATTCGGCTGATTAACTCGCTGGCTGGCAGTGCTCACGCCGACGCCAGTTAGTGCGCTTTCTCATGTGTGGAACATGAGAAAAATACATTTTTCTCATAGCTGAAAAACATCCGTAGCGGAGGCATCAGTCAAGGCCGCGAAGCGCCGCCGCAGCGGGCGGAGCGAAGCGGAGAGCCTTTACGGATGCCGGAGCGGAGGATATAGCCGCGTCAGCGGCTAAAGACTGTACCCCTGATCGAACTCATGCGCGTGAGCGGGAACCGGCTCGATCTGCCGCGCCGTGTCCGGCAGGGTAGGCGTCTGCTGCTGCATCCCCTCTGGCTGGATAGCCGACGTATGCGACACGTCCCGGCTCAACTCATGGCCCAGCGTCCCGGCGTCGTTGGTGTACATCTGCACATCGAACTGCGCCCGCGATACCGACACATACGCCATGCGGCTGTTGAGAAGCTCGCCGTGTGCCTGTTCCGAGTCCACATGGACGAGTACACGGTCGGCGGTCTGGCCCTGGCTGCTGTGACTCGTCACCGCGTAACCATAGTCCAGATGCGGATGCTGCTTGACGTTGAACTCGACCTCCCGGCCTGAGTCCATCTTCAGTTTCAGATTGCCGTCGCCGTCGATCTTATCGACCGTCGCCAACTCGCGGCTGGCGAGCTTCTGCGCATGATACGGGGCTGTCAGTTGTACACGGTCGCCTTCCGAGAACCTATGCTCCGCCTCCCGGTAGACCGTCACGCCCTGCTGCCGCCGTGGATCGTAGCTCACTTGCTCGCCGCTCTTGCGCTCCACTGTGACCGTGTTCGCGGCGCTGTCCACGCGCGCAACGCGCGCGTACTCTCCGGCCTCGAAGCCGTGCGCCTTGCTGCTCTTCGCATAGCGCACGATCTCGCCCGGTTCATAGTTCTGCGCCCATTGCCTATCTGCGCCGGTCAACTCCTGCCGCGCGTTCAACACCCGCACCGGATGCTCAACACCCGCGACCCGGCCCGCGTCCTGCATCGCTCGATGGATGTGCTGGTTGATCTCGCGGCGCGATTCATTGTCCGGCGAGACAACAAGCGTATTCTCCGGCTGGCGCACATACTCGCGGGCTATCTCGCGGATGCGCTCGCTGCGGTTCACGATCTCATGCACCCGGCCCTGGCTGTCGAGATTGGCGATTGCCTCTTTCACTTCGCCCCGCGCTAACTGCTCAACCGCTGTTTTCAACGCCGGGTCTTTCTGCCGGATAATCTCGTCAAGCCGCGCCGTGCGCATCCCTGCCTCTTGCAACTGCGCATACGGTCGGCCAGCTTCGACCGCTTCATGCTGCCGCACATCGCCAACGAACAGCACACGATCATTTTCTTTTAGCCGCTCTACGAACGTGTGCATCTGCTTGGTGCTGGCCATGCTCGATTCATCGACCACATAGAGCCGCTTCTGAGCATCTGGGGCGCGGTCGCCGCGCGTAAGATGCCGCTGCAAGGTCTCCGTCTCCATGCCCGACTCGCCCAGCTTTTTCGCCGCGCCGGACGTGGGCGCAAGCCCCTTGACCTCATAGCCCGCGCTGACAGCGGCCTCCCGGATAGCGGCTAAAGAAGTAGTCTTTCCGCCTCCGGCAACGCCCTCAAGTGCCATCATGCGGTCGCGGTTTTCGAGCACGTCTTCGACTGCCCGCCGCTGGCTCACGCTCAGATGCGGATGGTTTACCTCGACCTGCTGCCGGACCTGGCCATCGGCCAACACTTCGCGGTTGCCCTGGCCCGCGCGCATCCGCTCGACGATCTCGCGCTCGTAACCCTGCATCTCGCCGGTTGTGAACGCGCGGCCTGCAAGCCCCGGCCTGCGCTCGACCTCGATCAGTTCACGCGCGGCGACGCGCCGCTCGAACTCGGCCCGCACCTCCGGCAACCGCGTCGCGCCCATGCTGTGCTTGAGTGCATCGCGCATCAGCGTCCGTTCATCGACCACGGCCTCGCGCTCCGTGCCGCGCTCCCGCGCATAACTCACAGCGGTCTGCGCCACGCGCCGCGATTCTTCCGGCTGCAACTCAACACCTGGTCGCCGCTGCGCTTCCTCGATCACGCGCTGCGGTTGATAACCATACTCAGCGGCCATTGCCCGATGCTGCGCCTGCACCTGCTCCGGCGTTAAATCGAGCTTCGCCTCGCGCGTCTTGTGCGCCGCGATCTGCGCCGCCTCGGGGCCAGACCGACCCTGCTCTGCCAAGTTCTCGGTGATTTGCTGACGCCGCGGACTCGACGCCTCCAGATACTCGCGCGTGTAACCTTTGATCTCCGGCTGGCCATGTTCGCCGTGCTCGATCTCGTAACCCAACTGCTGCAACCGCACCGACAACTCCGAACGGTAAACCGCCGTCGCGTACTGCTGTGTCTTGTAAAGCTCCTGCGGCTGCAACGCCCGCGTGGTTCCGTCGGCGGTCTCGGCGATATTGAAAATCACCGTGTGCGTGTGCAACTGCGGCGCGGCGTAGCCGTCCACCGGGCGGCTACTGTCGTGCTCGAACTTCGCCACCACCCACGCGCCGGTCGTCTCTGCCGGTGCATTGCCGCCGATGCGCGCCTGCGCGTACTTCTCCATTTCATTGAGCGCAACGCGAACGCTTTCCCGATGGGCTTCTTTCACGCGCTCGTCGCCGCCAACCAACGCCGTCAGCGAGACCGACTTCGGCGCGCTGAACGTCGCGTCCCATCCGGCCCGGTGCTCCATTGTGCGCACGGTTTCGCCATTGGCATTGACGTACTCCCGCGCCGTTTGATGCCGTACCAACTGCTCGCCGGTTGCCGGATGCTGGCCCTCGGCCAGCCGTGCGAACTGCTCCTCATACACTTCGCCAGCAAGTCCGTAACGCGCGGCAAGCTGGCCTTGCCACTCGCCGCGCACATGGTCGCCCTCGGTGTAGTAGTTGTCGCGCGCGTTGGCGAACTCTTCTTTGTGGTACTCTCGCGCCTGGCTCGCGCTGATCGGTTTGGACATTGTGATCATGGTTGTTTACTCGAATCGGGGACGTGGTTTCTTCGCTGCGGCGGGACGCGCCTCGGGCGGTTTTGCCGCTACAACCGGCGGCGGATTCGGCGGCGATTGCAGCGGCACAACCGGCGCCGGAACCGGAGGATTTACAGCGGGCGCAGCGGCCTTTGCCAGAGCCGCCGCTCGCCGCCTGCGCTCGATAAAATCCATCAGCTTTTGCCACTGCTTTTCGTAGGAGAACTGCGGCCAGCGATCCTTCGGAACGGCCAACGGCAACAGCAACGCCAGCAGCCCCAACGCCCAGAAAAACGGCCTCCGGGCCGACTCGTAAATATCGTCGTGGTAAACCCACTGGCGCATAAAATCATGCAGCTTGCGGTCGTTGTACTGATGCGTCTGCCACTCCAGCCGCGCAAACCCCGCGCGGCTGCCCTCCGCCGTCAGTCGGTACATCGGCTCGCCATTTGGCCCCGTCGCCGCCTCGATCTCGTCGCCCGTAACCAACAGCGCCCGCTTCTTCGCCGTCACCCCTTCAAGCAGACTGTAACTCGTCGAAGATTCCTCCGAGAGACTGCCCCACACTCCGCTCTCCAGGTAAACCCACAGGTCAAGACGCTCCGCCGCGTTCCACTCGTTCCGGTAGCTCTGAACGTACAACGCACAGAAGAAAACGCCCGCCGCGATCAGCGTCCGGCGCGTCCACTTCCAGTACCGGCGCGGCCCATACCAGTCACTCATCGCGCCGCCTTTTTCTGCGCCGCCAACCGCTCCCGCGCGCGCTGCATCTTGGTCGCATCCACCCGCGCAATCTCCGCCCGAACCTCCGCCTCGCCCGGAAGAGCATGATCGGGAAGCGGGCGAAGATTCAAAAACAACGCCCGCAACGCAAGAACCTCCGCCAGCAAAACTTCGCCTCGCAGAACCTCATCCGCCTCGCCGCCTGGACGGCCAGTCCCGCCGTCCGGCTCCAGCAACCGCGCCCGCATCCACTCCGAGAGCGTCAGATTCTCCGTCCGCGCCCGCGCCTCCAACGTCGCATACTCCGCGTCGCTGACCTTCGTGCCTACCGATTTTGTCCGCAGAGATGCCTTTACCATGCCGTCACTTCTCCGCCTTGAACTGGTTCATCCCCGCAACCATCCGCGTGATGTACTCCCGCACCGCTTCCGATCGGCGCAAGCTCGGACGCTCGCTGGCGGCTGGCGACGGCGCTTTGGTTGGCTCCGGCTGGCTGGCCGGGAACTGCTGCGGCTGATTCATGGATTCCTCGCTTTCTATGGACGCTGCACGGCGGTTTTCAGCTAAGGGAAGGAAAATCATCACGTTACCCAACAGCAACCCGCGCGCACTTATAGAATAGCTCGGATGACTCAATTTTTACTTTTAGTCGCTTGTTTTCTTATGGTTCGCGCTCGGTAACCTGTAAACACCTTATTTTTAGAGACTTTTTCTTTTAGCTGCTTGATTCCATGATGGTTCCCGCCGCAGTAACCGAAGGTTACTGCGCAGCTTCCAATCTGGGGTGATGTGTCCTACTAATTCCCATGCGAAGCATGGACGGGCTCACGATGCTGCACGGGGAACGGAATACGGACGGTCGAGCTTCGTGGTCTCCCACCCTTCGCCAGAAAAGAGGCGAAGGATGGGCCACCCAGTTCTATTGGCCGGTCAAGGGTGCGCCACCCGCCCACCCAAGGCCTATGGTTAGGTCAAGGGTGGGACACCCGGTCGCCTGGGCACAGCTTCTCAAGGCTCAGGGTGTTTCTTCGGGGCTGATGAGCGGGCCACCTGACGCCACTTTCTCCTTTTACTAATGAGCCTCTCCGTTAGCATCACAAGCAGTGCGAACGTGAAAAGAAAACCATAGGCCACCGTGTAGTGGCCGTGTCTATGCCAGGAGTCAATGAACAGAAACGCAGTTAGGCTACACACTACTACTGAACTCAACAGCGAACTTGACATACATTACCTCTAAACCAGTTTTCGTCAATACGGCGATTGCAGACGATCTTTCTCCTCAACAATTCAACCAGTGGTCAAGAAAATCAAGGCCTTGAGTTCAGTTAGCCTGCACTTAGTGGGGTCAAGCTAATACCCCTAAAGAAACAACCATATCCCACATGCGATCCCTGAACCAAACCCTCCAGCGACTGACCCCCAAAATGAATCTTCGTGATATGCAATCGCAGCGCCCAATAACGCCGCAGCGCAATCCAAAATCTTTACAACTCTTTCCCCAGTGGCTGCTACAGCTTTTGCTTCTGCAGCATCTTGGGCGTCCAGGTATGCCTCATCAACGATCAAGCGCCCGAGCGGATCGACCTTATTCACCGGATCTCCGCCAGCATAGAGATACTTATGCAGCGTCTTTGGATCGTGAGCTACGCCGTCTTCCGGATCGCGGCTCAGGAACCTTCCGGTGTTGGGGTTGTAGTATCTGGCGCTGTAAGTTTCTCTGACGCCGTTTTCAGACACCACAACTTGCAACCCTAGTGTCACTGTGAAGTTGCAGACATTCGGCCCCGGATTCCATGCTGTTTTCTTGGTCGCGAACCCCAGACGCGGTTTTTCGCTTAGCTGCGGCATTGCGGCTAGTGGCGGTTGCGACAACACGGAGTTGGAGGCAAGTTGCATCTGCATCCGATTGTACGGCTTGAGGGGCTGCATTGGGCAGCGGATTGTGCGCGGCATTGCGAACAGATTGCACGACAGAAGAGCGGCGGACCGTGCGCCGCATTGCGCACTGACTGCGCAACAGATGAGCAGCGGATGGTGCGCGACACTGCACACAGATTGCACGGCGGAAGTGCAGCGGATTGTGCGCGACAGTGCACACAGACTGCGCGACGGAAGAGTTGCGTACGGTGCGCGACATTGCGCACAGTTTGTACCCGGCTTGTGCGCGACATTGTGCGCGGCATTGCGCGCCGGAAGAGCGCAGCTTGTGCGTGTTTGCGGATTTCCTTGCGGCGCGGATCGGCGGGGATTCTGTAACGCATCGGGGCCGCTTCCGGGATGGAAGCGGCCCCTCTTTAGCAGCTAATAGCAGCTACTAAAAGAAGAAGATCAGTCTGTTTCTTCTTCTACGTATTCGGCGTCCAGAGCGGCGAACAGTTGCTCGGCAGTGGAGGCTGGAACTCCGGGCCACATCTGACCTGGAACATCCTGAGCAAGCACGGCGCTTTCGACGGCCTCCTCCGGCTCTTCCGAACTGCGCTTGAGTTGCGCCGCTGGATGCGTTGCCGAGTGGATTTGTTTGAGCATCCGTATCGAGACGTGCGTGTAAATCTGCGTCGTGTCGAGCCGCGCATGACCGAGCATTTGTTGTATGAAGCGGATGTCCGCGCCGCCCTCCAGCATCAGCGTGGCCATCGTGTGGCGGAAGAGATGGCAAGCGCCATGCTTGCCGATTCCGGCCGCTT
>Ga0302140_10004896_pt1 | contig 17017 bp, 5 predicted proteins | sample I_Bog_E1_1_FD_202095 | JGI IMG/M metagenome (GOLD analysis project Ga0302140, IMG submission 202095) | Peat permafrost microbial communities from Stordalen Mire near Abisko, Sweden - I_Bog_E1_1 | ecosystem: Environmental > Terrestrial > Soil > Wetlands > Peat | place: Sweden: Abisko, Stordalen... | reverse complement strand
GAGGTTCTTCGTCACTTTTGGTGAACCATGATCGGCACTTTGCTTGGCGCCACGATCACAGTAGAACAGTGGCATGCTCTGGTGGTCTCCGGCAGAAGCCGATGAAACACAGAACATTGTTGCCGGATGCCGGTGAAGTGGTATTGGATCAGTTGATGGTCGAGGCCAACTGTCGCCTCGTGATGGTGCTACGAGCGGCGGGTGAGGCGGGTTGTTGCCCAGGTTGCCGGACTGAGTCACGGCGAATTCATAGCCGTTACAAGCGACGGCTGAGGGATCTCCCCTGGGAAGGAATTCCAGTCCACATAGAACTGCGCGTTCGCCGGTTCTTCTGCCGGACGGAGAACTGCGGACATCAGATATTCACTGAGCGTCTTCCGAGCACAGTACGGCGATATGCCCGGCGTACCTGCCGATTGAGCTCGTCGCTGGAGCAGATTACTCAGGCGCTTGGCGGGTCAGCAGGATCTCGGTTAGCGCAGCAACTCGGGATATTGGCTAGCGGATCGACACTCCTTCGCCAGTTGCGCCGTAAGGTGATAGTGCCTTCCGCTCGTTCCCCTCGAGTGTTGGGCATCGACGACTGGGCCTGGCGCAAGGGGCATCGATATGGCACGATTCTGTGCGACCTGGAACGTGGTAAGGTCGTCGATCTGTTGCCGGACCGCAGTGCGGAAAGCACTGCGGAATGGCTTCGTTCTCATCCTGGAACGGAGATTATCAGCCGCGATCGCGCCAGTTTGTATGCCCAGGCTGCAACAACAGCTGCGCCACAAGCTGTGCAAGTTGCCGATCGCTGGCACCTGCTTCACAACTTGACGGAGGCCTTCATCGGTGCACTCGTACCGCACCATCGTCTGTTGTCCGATACTGCACGGGCTTTGGCAATAAAGCCGGAGGCGTCTTCCGGCCTTTCGCCTGCGAAAGCGGACAAGCCTACCCCTCGGAACCAGGCTAAGCAGAGGCTGAATAGAGAACATCGCGTGGCAAGATATGAGGCCGTGATGGAGCAGGTCCGCAAGGGTGTCACTCAGCATGAAATCGCTCGTAGCTGCGGTGTCGGCATACGAACAATTCGTCGATGGGTCCGCGCTCAAGTATTTCCGGAGCGACGGACTGGAGAGCGCAGATCCAAGGTCGATCGACATCGCGAGTATCTCGAGCAGCGCTGGAATGAAGGATGTCACAATGGCACCCAACTCTGGCATGAATTGCGCGCACGAGGTTTTACCGGCCAATCGCCTATCGTCAGGCGTTGGGTTCGGAGCCACTATGGCTCACGACGTGACCGCATACGGCAGCAAACACCACCTCCCTCGCCGCAACCTTCGTCCCCACGGCAAACAGCTTGGAGTCTCCTGAAGGAGCCGGAAAATGCCCGCAACTACATCGCAGAACTATGTAGCCGGTCGCCGGAAATCGCAAACTGCGCTGGTCTGGCGCGGGAGTTTGTCCGCATGATTCGACAACGGGACGCATCCGCTTGGCCCAACTGGAAGGACAGCGCAAAAAACAGCTTGCTGGCAGGCTTCGCAAAACACCTCTGCCACGATGAAGCTGCGCTGCTTGCCGCCCTCCAACAACCTTGGAGCAACGGACCAGTCGAAGGACATGTACACCGTCTTAAGTTAATCAAACGCTCCATGTATGGCCGCGCCACATTCGATCTGCTTCGTCTCCGCGTCGTCCACACTGAATGAAATCCTCGATCTTCAGAAAGCCGCGGCACCTTGGAAGCGCTTCACCAAAAGTGACGAAGAACCCTGAATTGGCCCACTTGTGCTCGTTTGACATGGCCGCGATGCTTGGATGAAGATCGACCTCCCGGTCGGCACTCGCTGTTGTGAGCGTTGTCTCAACCTTGCGATGCCGAACCTTCTGCTTGATCCCAATGATCCTGAAGTCAGACGAGACGTGCTTGTCAATTTCGAGACCAAGCGCTTTCCCGATCCTCAGGCCAGAGGCCCCGCACAGAATGATGAGCGTGCGTTCCCTCGGCTTCTTCCAGGTCGCCAATGTTTCGCGCTCAGCGAAAGCATCATAGCCAGCGTGACAAGGTCAACGCCTGCCTGAGCCATCTGGGTCGCGAGTGTGTGCCTGAAGTCGGAGAGGACAAAATGGAGCGCAACGATCACAGTTCCAGTCACGAGTCATGTCTCATCAAACGGTCGTTGTTCTTCAACAGATCAGCCGCTAGTGACTAGGATCACATCCGGTACAGATGTGAAAGGGATACTCTCCAGAGCGGAACTCAATGAATCTGCGCCGTTTGCGATCAGCGTGTTGAGCTCGACTCCCGTCGAGCTTATTAGGAAATACCGCGAAGATTCTGCACGAATTCCTCAAATATGCCGATAGTGTCTTTTGGCGGCGAGAAACCCAGATCGGGTGACGGGAAGACCACTTTCCTGTCATGTACAGCCGGAGCCGGATACCCGAACGTTGAGGTAGGTGTACGAAGATGCAAGCTGATCTGTCTGTGTGCTCTGCGTTCCTGAAGGTACCCAATCTCCGTCATTGCGTCATTTTTGCCCATCGGGTTGCACGACGAGTACGAATACTTCTCGGGATTGCCCTGTTTGCCTTTTCTTGTCTTCCAGCGGGCTCTCAACAGACCGTTGATCTTACTCAGAAGAGTATCGAAGACCTGATGAAGACCAAAATCAGTTCGGTGAGCAAGAAAGAAGAGCAGTTACTCGACACTCCCGCTGCGGTGTACGTGGTGACTCGCGAGGAGATTCGTTCCGCGGGTGCTCGCAATGTTCCCGACGCGCTTCGCCTGGTTCCGGGGATGGACGTGAACCGCATTAACTCGAGCATGTTTGACGTGGGGATCCGCGGATTTGACGAGCGCTTCAGCAACAAGATTCTGGTGATGATAGACGGCAGAAGTCTGTATTCGCCCATCTTCGGCGGAATCTACTGGGACAGCATCAGCCTGAGTATGGATGACATCGACCGTATTGAAGTGATTCGCGGGCCGGGCGGTTCGCTGTGGGGAACAAATGCGGTCGATGGCACGGTGAATATCATCACGCGATCTTCGCAAGCGACACAGGGTGTGCTGCTTCGCGAGCTTTCCTCCAGCGATCTGCCCGTTTCAATCGTGGCACGCTACGGAGGCCAGGCAGGAAGAATTGGTACATACCGCATCTTTTCGAAGTACGCCGACTCATTTGGGAATCAGGATGCAACGGGGAAATGGGCCGGAGACGCATGGCATCTGCTGCATGGAGGATTGCGTTCTGACCTGAAGCTACGTGATCGTGACGCCCTCATGCTGGAAGCCAACATCTACTTCGGTACCTTTGGCGAACCTCTGAACCAGACCCTGTTGGTGCCTCCGTTCGTAGCGACGGTCAGCGGCATAAACTCCGTCTCGGGCGGATCGCTGATGGGGCGCTGGACGCATAGTTATGTCGACGGCCAGGAAACCCAAGTGCAGGTTTACTACTCAATGGAGGACCGTAACGCAACGGAACGGCCAGATAACCTGGCAACGATAGACGTGGACGTACAGCACCACTTTCATGTTGGATCGAGGCAGGACCTTATGGGTGGGGCCGGATACCGCTATTCGCGGTTTTATGCTCAAGCCACGCCGTTTTTGACGATCACCCCGGCGCACCAGGACTACCCGCTGTACAGTGCGTTCATCCAGGACGAGATTGCGTTGGTTCCGAGGAAGCTTTCTATTACCGCAGGCGGCAAAACGGAGCACAACCGTCTCACGGGTTTTGATTTTCAGCCAAGTTTACGATTGAACTGGAGACCGAGCGAGAAGGATGCGGTGTGGGTCTCTGCGTCGAAAGCAGTCAAGATTCCGAACATTCTAAACACGTCCATGTACCGCCCCTTGAACGCGAGTTTGGGTACGGATGGGGTCGACCTGGCGACCTTGGCCGGAAACTCGAAGTATAAAGACGAGCACCTGCTTGCGTATGAGAGTGGCTATCGCTTGCAAATGAAGCGCATGTCCATCGATACGACAGGATTTGTAAACAATTACAACGATGTTGAGACCAACGAGAATCTTGCGCCCGTAGCACACGTGGGATATACGGAATACCCTGCACAATGGGCCAACAACCTATTTGGCAAGAGCTTCGGCGCAGAGTTTGCGGCAAGCTGGAATGTGGTTCCGCGATGGAAGATGACGGCCTCGTATTCGTGGCTCAAGTTGGAGATGCGTGCAAACTCACAGAGCAACGACACGAGTACGGCAGTCGGATTCAATACCGCTACGCCGACCAATCACTACGGAGCTCGTTCGTCCTTTGCGCTCAGGAAGAACCTGGACTTCAACGCTTTGGCGCAATATACCGGACCCATGCCCTCGGGCTTCGGAGGAGATACCGCACCGGCGCTGCCATCGTACTGTCGCGTGGACGGCAATGTGCAATGGCATGTTGGGGATTACACCCGCTTTGATATTGGCGGACAAAACCTGCTCTCCCCTCGCGTAGCGGAATTCACGGGCGGAAATGGAGCGATTCAGACGCTCAGTCCGCGCAACATATTCGGAAGGATTACCTATGCCTTCTAACGCAAACAGCGAAGCAGTCTTGGCGAATAAGCTAACGCAGCGCTTTGGCCAAGTTCGTCGGAAGTTTCGGGAGAAACAGTATTGAGCTCTAGAACCAACGCGAAAGATGGACTCGCACTTAGGAAGGCGCAGTCATGGCCCTTCCTTCGCGGGCGGGTCAATCTGTTTGCGTTCCGGTCGGCCGTGCTGTTCGCCCTGGTATTTCGTTTGGCGAGCTCGGGAAGGTCCTGGTCACAGCCATCGAGCGATGAATATCGAGTGAAGGCGGCTTTCTTATTTCATTTCGCGCAGCTTGTGGAGTGGCCTGCCGATGCATTTGACGGTAACAGCGGCCCGCTTGTCCTTTGCACCCTGGAAGACGATGCGTTCTACGACGAATTGGAGAACTCAGTTCAGGGAAAGCAGATCGGGTCGCGAACCATTCGAATCCGGCATATTCATTTGTCCCAGGCGGCTCGGGGCTGCAACCTGCTTTTCATTGGTAAGAGCGACGGCAAGGGTCTTTCTCTTGCGACTCTTCGAACGCTGCCGGTTCTCACTGTGGGAGAGACAGATGATTTTTTGAGTTCCGGCGGAATGATCCGCTTTCACTTCGACCAGGATAGGATTCGCTTTGACATCAACAGCGCAGCCGCCGACTCATCTCATCTCAAAATAAGCTCCCGGCTCTTGCTTCTCGCCACGTCGGTGACTCGAAGCGCCGGCATGGAACAAGGAAGGTAGCACCATGCGCATCCGGGACTTCTCAATCCGATTGAATCTGGCTCTCCTGATTCTTTCCACCAGCGCGCTCGCTGTCTTGCTCGCATCCTTCGGCTTCGCCATCTATGAGCGCCTTAGCTATCGCGCCAGTGCCGTACGTGAACTTACCGCTCTGGCCGATACCCTCGGCGCAAATACTGCCGCTTCACTTGCCTTCGACGACAAAAAAACCGCCCAGGAAATGCTCGGGGCCCTGACCACAGAACCGCATGTCCTTTTCGCCGGCCTCTACGATGGCACTGGGCGTAACTTCGCGGAGTACCGCAGGTCTAACAGTCCCTCCGGTCTTGTTCTTTCCGGGTGGCGGCCGGATGGACAATACTTCGATGGCGAATTTCTGACTCTCTTCCGCGGTGTTGTTCTCAATGGAGAACGCACCGGCTCGATTGCCCTGGTCTTCGATCTCCGCGACTTTCGTTCGCGCCTTCTCGAATACGCAAAAATTGCCATTCTCGTGTTTGTTCTTTCCGTCCTTATTACATTTCTGGCTTCCTTGCGCCTCGCGGGTTCGATCGGGAATCCTTTGGTGGAACTTGCAACTGTCGCCCGCCACGTCTCCATTGAGAAGGATTACTCGGTCCGCGCCCGAATTCGTGCCGGCGGAGAAACCGGACTTCTCGTGAAGTCCTTCAACGAGATGCTTTCTCGTATTCAAACCCGTGAATCGGCGCTCAACGAGGCGCTCAGTTCCCTGAAGGAGAGTGAGGAGCGCTATGCCCTTGCCGCACGGGGCGCAAATGACGGCCTTTGGGACTGGAATCTCGTCACTGACGAGATCTACTTCTCTCCCCGCTGGAACCATATGCTTGGCTATCCGGCGAGCGAAACGTGGTCCGGTCCCGAGGAGTGGTTTAATCACATTCATGCCGCCGACCGGGAACAGGTGCGTACCGGAATTGCTGCGCATTGCGAGGGAAAGACTCCGGAGTTCGTGAGTGAGTATCGTATGCGCCACAAATCTGCGGGCTATATCTGGACACTCAGTCGCGGTATTGTGGTCCGTGACGACTCCGGCAAGGCACTCCGCATGGCCGGCTCACAGACAGACATCACGGAAAGCAAAACTGCGGATACGCTTACCCATCTACCAAATCGCCTGTACTTCATCGACCGGCTCGAGCACGCTATCAAGACCGACCGTCAACAAGACTCCCATTTCGCGGTACTGTTCGTTGATCTGGACCAATTCAAATTAGTCAACGATAGCCTTGGCCACCTGGCCGGCGATGAGCTGCTCATTGATGTAGCCGGGCGCTTGCGCACCAGCATCCGCGGGGGTTCACGTTCAGTTGATCCTGCACAATCTTTCGTGGCACACATTGGCGGAGATGAATTCGCGGTCCTTCTCGGTCATATTCTGCACGAGTCCGACGCCGCAACTATCGCGGAGCGTATCCTGCAAAAGCTCAGCGAGCCATTTGAATTCGGAGGCCGCAGTATGTTTGTCTCCGCCAGCATCGGGATTGCCTTAAGCTCTTCCGGCGACACAGCCGAAGAGATCCTTCGCAATGCCGACACCGCCATGTATCGCGCCAAGTCAAACGGCAGAGCACGCTCCGAGTTTTTCAACGAGGGAATGCGTGAAAGGGTTGTCACCCGCTTCGAGGTCGAGAACGGCTTGCGCAAGGCGATCGAGGAGCAGCAGCTCGTCGTCTATTACCAGCCCGTCATGTCACCCAGCGATAACCTTGTTTGCGGTTTCGAAGCGCTGGTTCGGTGGAACCATCCTACGCGCGGGCTTATTCCCCCCATCGAGTTCATTCCCGTTGCCGAAGAAAGTGAGATCATTGTTCTCCTGGGCCGTTGGGTTCTGCGCGAGGCTTGCCGGCAGATGGCAGAATGGCAAAGGACTCTCGCTCCCCTTCGTGCCCTCACGGTCGGTGTCAATGTTTCTGCTCGGCAATTGAGTGATCCCGGCCTGGTTGAGGAAGTGGAATCCGCTCTGGCCGATTTCGGGCTGAATCCCGAATCCCTGGCGCTGGAAATGACCGAAAGCTCGATCATGGGAAATACCCAGCAGACGCTTGCCACTCTCGACCGCCTGAAGGCGATGAACATCCGGTTGGAAATAGATGACTTTGGAACCGGGTACTCGTCTTTGAGCTACCTCCAGAGGCTTCCCTTCGACATTCTCAAGATCGATCGTTCCTTCATCCGCGAAATGACCGCAGGAAACGGCAGTCTGGACATAGTGAAGGCCATTTTGCAACTGGCGCACTCGCTGAATCTGCAGGTCATCGCTGAAGGAGTGGAGACGGAACAACAATTATGCGCGTTGCGTGAGTTGGGCTGCGACTACGTCCAGGGATACTTCTTCTCGAGACCTGTTGACGCCAGCGCGGCCGAGAGGTTTTGCCTGGAAGGGTGCAAACCCAGTTTCATCTCCGTTGCATCTGGCTTGGTCGCAACCGAGGAGCCTAGAAGATCAGAAGTACCTGCACTTTCTGGCCTCTAATCGCTCGACGAGGCAGGCATGAGTTCATGGTGACACGGTGAACTATGAGCCCTGCATGAGGAGTCTTCATCAGAGTCATCACGGGCCGGTAATGTCAGGCTGTGATCTCAGGGCTGCAGGTCGCCGTGGACGGTTTGGACTCCGGTGGACCAGCACATACGCAATTTCGACCAGCTCTCTTGGCGCAATAGAGCGCTTCGTCGGCCTTGTTGATTAGTTCTTCTGCCGAGGAGGTGCCTGAGTCTTCCGCCACTCCAAAGCTACAAGTGACTGCAACCGGTCCGGCGTCGGTGAGTACGGGAGTTGCGGCGATGGCGCAGCGGAAATCTTCGGCGCGTTTCACTGCGTCAGCCAGCGAGCAGCCCGGTAACACAATCACGAATTCCTCGCCTCCATATCTCCCCGCAAAATCGTAGAGACGCGTGAGTTTGAGGAATCGGGCCGCCACTTCCACCAATACCTGATCGCCTGTAAAGTGACCTTGGTTGTCATTGACATGTTTGAAATTGTCCAGGTCGGCCATCAAAACCGAAACCGGTGTGTCCTTACGCTTTGCGCGCAGCCGTTCTTTCTCAAGAAACTCAAAGATAGCTCGGCGATTCCAAAGCTTGGTCAAGTCATCCTTGGTCGCCTGCTCACGCAGGGCCAGTTGTGCACCCTCTGCCAACTTGAGAGCTTCGCGGAGTTCCCCAGTTCGCGTAAGCACTCTATCTTCAAGTTCACGGTTGCGATTAACAAGATAGCGAACGCGAAGACGGTACAACGCGGCGGCGGCGGCCAGGAGGACAAGAACGCAAACGCCTTGGAACCAGCCTGTTTGCCAGAAGTACGGCTTCAACACAATCGCCAACCGCGCGACGTTGGAGTTCCATGCATGAACGCCGTTCGCTCCCTGCACTTCAAAGAGATAGTGTCCCGGAGGCAGCTTTGTGTAGAAGGCTTCACGCCGGTCCCCCACATCCACCCAGTCTGCATCCGATCCTTGCAGGCGATAGCGGAATTGGATTCGCCTCGGAGCCACAAAGTCGGGCGTGGTAAATTGGATTTCCAGATCCCCTCCGCCCGGTCCTGCAACGGCTCCTTGTTCAAATCGGATTGGATGACGGTTGAAGAGAACGCTTTCAATCAGAGGTGAGGGCTCGGAGCTCGCGGTCTGACTGTGAACTGGATCGACGGAAGCTATGCCGGCAATGGTCGCAAACCAAAGCCGTCCATCGGTACCTTTCCAAATCGAAGGGTCCGCGGCGAAGTTGGCTTCAGGGCTGCGTAATCCATCGGCGGTGCCATATACCGTGCTGTGGATGGCGGGTATGCGCCCCTCGGCATAGTCGTTCAGCTCTTTCTTGCTGACCTTGTAGATTCCCTTGTTGCAGGTCATCCACAAATATCCCGCATCGTCCTCGATAATGGCGCCGACAGTCAGGTCGAAAAGTCCCTGATCGATGGAATACGTAGTGACGTGGCCATCCTTGATGCGATTCAATCCGCCCGGTGACGTGCCAGCCCACACAACTCCATCTCGATCGACATAGACCGCCTGGGCAAAGTTAGTGAGCAATCCATTCTGGGTGGTGTAGCTTATGACGGAGCCATTTCGAAATTGTCCGACGCCTGCGTGATCCGTTCCCAGCCATATTGAGCCGTCGGGAGCGAGTGTGGCTGTATTCAGCAGGCCGGGCACTGTGTAGTGCTGGAAGCTCCCCTGGTGAAAGCGGACCAATCCATTCACTTCATGGAACGCCAACCACAAGTCTCCTGACGGGTCTTGCAGGATGGATGCGATTCGGTGGCCAAGGCTGGCGGGGTCTTTGAAGACTGTGATGCGTCCGTGATCGAGGTGACTGAGGGCGCCAAGTTCCGAACCTATCCAGAGGCTTTGGTCCGGACTTTCCATCAATCCAAAGACCGAATCGGCAGCCAGCCCGTCGCGCATTGTGTAGACCCGGACCTTGCCATCCTTATCGATATGATTCAAGCCTTTGCTGTTGGTGCCTACCCACAAGGACCGATCCCGCGCCTGGAGGACGCTCCAAACCATGTTGTCAGAGAGGCCTTCCTGCTTGCCAAAGTTACTGAAAACGCCATCGCGGAGTTCAACCGCTCCACCCTCCGACATGCCGACCCACAGATGTCCTTCACGGTCCGCGAGTATCTGGGATACGTCGTCAGACGGAAGACCCTGACGAGCGGTGTAGGTGAAGAGCTCTCCCTTGTGCAGCGAAGCGATTCCACTGTGATCAAACCCGATCCAAAGTGTCCCGCGACGATCCTCGACCAGAGAGGCGATCTGGTCGTGTAGGGGCAAGCGAGAAGGAGGCACCGTTTCCAGCAGCCTCTCTTTCCAGCGAACGAGCCCGGTGGAAGTAGCTATCCAGAGAGAGCCGTCAGAGGAGGAAGCCAGACTGCGGACAGGGTCGGTTGTGAGTCCGTCAGGGGATCCATAGCTGCGGAACTTACCGTTCTTGAGGCTGGCTAAACCGTTGCGCGTTCCAATCCACAGCGTGCTATCCGCACTCTGGAAGATGCTGGTGATCGCATTGCCGGGCAGGCCATCCTTGGTGGTGTAAAGGTGAATGTTCGCGCCTTCCACCGCATACAGTCCGTCGAGGCTTCCGACCCACACCCGGCCGTCTTGAGCCTCGAAAATCTTGCTTAAGGGAGACCGGGTGGTGAAATATGTATGGAATTCTCCGTCTTTGAGTTGGCTAAGAGTGCTCCGCGTGCCGACCCAGAGACTGCCATCACGCCCCGCAGCCAGTGTCTCAATGAAATTATCTCGGAGTGTTTTGTGATTGGCAGTTTCAAAGAGGGTAATCCGAAGGCCATCGTAACGGGCAAGTCCCTCCTCAGTGCCGAACCAAAGATAACCGTCGCGTGTCTGCGCCAGGGCGTTAACGGAACTCTCAGGGAGCCCTTTCTCGACAGTCAACGGTGTCTGGACAAATTGCGTTATCGCCTTCTGGCATTGGAGCGCAATGTTGGAGAGCGCGAGCAATGCAAGGAGAATCAGCGGACGAAACCACTTCCGTGTCTTAGCGAAAATAGCGATCAACATTCGTGCTTCTGCCAACATCGGCTCCCCGTGACGAGGCCCTCCCCCCATGAACGGTCAATCTATTCGTGCTTTTGAAACGTGTTTCAAAGATATATATCGGCATATGAAGCCTTCGATGCTAATTCGGGCCACATTCTGCGCGATAACGAGCCACCTAATCTGGGTTCGATCTGTCAGCCCCCAGGCATGAACGAATCTTACGCATTTGTCCACCCCAGATGAGAAGCATCCCGATGGAGATTTGCAGGCCGTCGGTCATTGCACCGGTACCGCAGGGCTGATAGCTTCCCCTGGCCAGGCGCCCGCGCTGTGCAGACTAAGCGCCGCGCGAGGCTTGGATTTAAACTACCGCTCGGTATACATGTAGTCGTTGTAGAGCCAAGCTCCGTTGATCTTTGAATAGAGCCTTGCGTACACCTTTGCGCCGTTTGCGGGCAAGGTGGGCACGGTCGTGGTGAGGGCAGTGCCTTTGTATACATACAGGTCAGTGTCACCCGGCGCGATCGCGCTCAGGTTGAGCTCATAGTCGGCGACGGCAATTCCGGCCGTCCACTGGAAGGCAATCTCGCTGGTGCCGAGAGCAGTGCTGAGCCCTGGCGTGGGTGATGTGAGAGCGGCCGGCGTGGGTATGCCGCCTTCGGTATAAGCGTAGTCGTTGTGCTGCCAAACTCCATTGATCTTTGAATAGAGCCTTGCGTACACCTCGATGCCGTTTGCGGGCAGGTTGGGCACAGTCGTGGTGAGGGCAGTGCCTTTGTATACGTACAGGTCAGTGTCACCCGGCGCGATCGCGCTGAGGTTGAGCTCATAGTCGGCGACGGCAATTCCGGCGGTCCACTGGAAGACCACATTGCTGGCGCCGAGAATGGTACTTAACCCCGGCGTGGGTGAAGTCAGCGCGGCCGGGGTGGGTATGGGGCTTTCGGTATAGACATAATCGAAGTACTGCCAGACTCCGTTGATTTTTGAATAGAGCCGTGCGTACACCACGACGCCATTTGCGGGCAGTGTGGTCACGGTTGCGGTTAGGGACGTGCCTTTGTATAAGTGGAGATCGCTGTCACCTGGCGCAATTGCGCTGAGGTTGAGTTGGTAGTCGGAGACAGCAACTCCGGCAGACCACTGGAAGGTCACATTGCTGGTGCCCAGCACCGTGCTCAGTCCCGGCGTGGGTGATGTGAGAGCGGCCGGCGTGGGTATGCCGCCTTCGGTATAAACGTAGTCGTTATACTGCCAGGCACCATTGATCTTTGAATAGAGCCTTGCGTACACCTCGACGCCGTTTGCGGGCAGCGCCAGGGCAGTCGCGGTGGTGGCCGTGCCCTTGTATACAAACAGGTCGGTGTCACCCGGCGCAATCCCGCTGAGGTTGAGCTGGTAATCGGCGACGCCCGCCCCGGCCGTCCACTTGAAGGCCACGTTGCTGGTGCCCAGCACGGTGCTCAGTCCCGGCGTGGGTGAGGTGAGCGTTGCCGGTGTGGGCAAGCCGCTTTCGGTGTAGACGTAGTCGTTGTACTTCCAGACTCCGTTGATTTTTGAGTAGAGCCTTGCGTAGACAGTGTCGTCGTTCGCTGGCAAGGTGGGTGCGGTCGTGGTGAGGGCAGTGCCTTCGTATGTGTACAAGTCGCTTTGGCCAGGCGTAACCGCACTGACGTTGAGCTGGTAGTCGGTGACATCATTCCCGCTCGTCCACTGGAATGTGACGTAGCTGGTGCCGAGTACCGTTCCTAGCCCCGGCGTGGGTGAGGTGAGAACCGCCGGGGTGGGTATGGGGCTTTCGGTATAGACATAATCGAGGTACTGCCAGACTCCGTTGATTTTTGAATAGAGTCTTGCATAGACCCTTACGCCATTTGCTGGCAAGGTGGATGCGACCGTGGTGAGGGCAGTGCCTTTGTATAAGTAGAGATCGCTGTCACCGGGCGAAATAGCGCTGAGGTTGAGCTGGTAGTCGGTAACATCGGCCCCGCTCGTCCATTGGAATTCCACATTGCTGGTGCCCAGCACGGTGCCAACTCCCGGCGTGGGTGAGAGGAGACTAGCGGGTATGGGCGTTTCAATGACGGTCAAAGCGATGAGCGTAGTTGCGGTCAAGGCTCCGGATGTGCCGGTAATAGTCACCGTCGCATTTCCGACCGTGGCAGTGCTGCTTGCTGTCAGCGTCAGCACGCTGGAGTCCGTTGAAGTTGGATTTGGCGCAAAGGTTGCGGTCACGCCCGCAGGCAGTCCCGATGCAGCAAGCTTTACGCTCCCGCTGAATCCATATTGTGGGTACACATAAACGTAAGTTGTGCCGGAGCTGCCTTGGCCGACGTTCAGGCTGTACGCTGAGAGCGTGAATCCCTGCGCATAGACTCCCAGAGTGAGGGTGGTCGTCGCGGTCAGCGTGCCGGATGTGCCGGTGATGGTTATGTTGTATTGTCCAAGGCTTACGGAGCTGGTGGCGGCCAACGTAATCATGCTGGTTCCGGTCGTTGGGTTCGGAGCGAATGATGCAGTCACGCCGCTGGGCAAGCCGGATGCGGAAAGAGTGACGTTACCGGTGAATCCATATTGCGGGTACAAATAAACGTAAGTTGAGCCGGAGCTGCCTTGACCGATGTTCAGGCCGTACGCTGAGAGCGTGAAGCCCTGCGGATAGACGCCCAATGCCATGGTCGTGGTAGCTGTCTGAGTGCCGGACGTACCGGTAATCGTTACGTTGTATTGTCCGATGCTTGCGGAACTGCTCGCGGTCAGCGTTATCGTGCTGCTTCCAGTTGTGGGATTGGGAGCAAATGATGCGGTCACGCCGCTCGGCAAGCCGGATGCTGAAAGAGTGACGTTACCTGTGAATCCATATTGTGGGTCCACGTAAACATAGGCCGTGCTTGAAGTGCCTTGACCGATGCTCGGGCTGGACGCTGTGAGCGTGAACGAGGGTACATAAACTCCCAATGCGAGAGTAGTCGTCGCCGTCAACGCGCCAGATTTGCCGGTGATTGTTATGTTGTACTGACCCAGGATGGCTGCGCTGCTCGCCGTGAGGGTCACAGTGCTGCTTCCGGTCGTGGGGTTCGGAGCGAATGACGCGGTAACACCGCTCGGCAGGCTGGATGCTGAGAGTGTGACGTTACCTGCGAATCCAAATTGCGGGAACACGCTTATGTAGGATGTGCCGGAACTGCCTTGGCCGATGTTCAGGCTGGACGCTCCCAATGCGAAGCCTTGGGCATAGACTCCCAATTGCAAGGAAGTGCTAGCCGTTTGAGTGCCGGATGTGCCGGTTATGGTTACGTTGTACTGACCCAGGCTGGCGGTGCTGCTGGCGGTCAGCGTTATTGAGCCGCTTCCGGTCATGGGGTTGGGAGCGAATGATGCGGTCACACCGTTGGGCAAGCCGGATGCTGAAAGCGTAACGTTGCCGGCGAATCCATATTGCGAGTAAACAGAGATGTAGGTCGTGTTGGCGGTGCCTTGGCCCATGTTCAGCCCATTCGTATAGAGCGTGAACGAAGGGACATAAACTCCCAGAGTGAGGGTAGTGGTAGCCGTCATGGCGCCAGATTTGCCGGTGATCGTTACGTTGTACTGACCCAGGCTGGCGGTGCTGCTCGCCGTCAGCGTCACCGTGCTGCTTCCGGTCGTGGGGTTCGGAGTGAACGACGCGGTAACGCCGCTCGGCAAGCCGGATGCCGAAAGAGTGACGTTACCAGTGAATCCATATTGAGGGTAAACGCCAATGTAAGATGTGCCGGAGCTGCCTTGACCAATATTCACCCCGCTTGCCCAGAGGGTGAAGCCCTGAGTATAGACACCCAGCGCCAAAGTACTGGTAGCTGTCACGCCCCCGGATGTGCCGGTGATGGTCACGTTGTATTGCCCGAGCGTGGCGGAACTGCTTGCCGTGATCGTCAGTACGCTATATCCAGAGGTTCCCATTGCGGGGTTGGGAGCGAAGGATGCGGTCACTCCGCTGGGCAAGCCGGATGCTGAGAGAGTGACGTTGCCGGAGAATCCATAGAGAGCGTTGATGAAGACGGAGCTTGTAGTGGAGGTTCCTTGACCAAGGCCCACGCTGTTGGCATACACCGTAAAGGTTGGAACCACTATCTGCAGAGGCACCGTTGCGGTCGCCGTAGTCGAGCCGGAAGTGCCGGTTATCGTCAACGTATAGCTTCCAACGCTGGCGGAACTGCTGGCATTCAGTGTCATGGTGGTACCGAATGTTGTGGGGTTCGGCGAGAAGGTCGCGGTCACACCGGCGGGCAGGCCGGAGACGGACATGCTGACGCTCCCGCTGAATCCATATTGGCTTTCCACATACATGTTGTCTGAACCGGAGCTGCCCTGGCCGATGGTGGACTGATACGAACCAACAAAGAGACTGAAGCTCGGTGCAAACACTCCTAAAGAGACAGTATTCGTTACGGTCAGGTTGCCGGATTTGCCGGTGACGGTAACGTTGTACTGTCCGATGGTGGCGGAACTGCTCGCTGTCAACGTCAGTGTGCTGGTTCCAGCCGTGGGGTTCGGGGTGAAGGACGCAGTCACGCCGCTCGGCAAGCCTGATAGAGAAAGAGTGACGTTGCCGGTGAATCCATATTGCGGGTAAACGTAGACATAGGAAGTAACGGTACTGCCTTGACTGATGTTTTGCCCGTTTGTCGATATGGTGAAGCCGGGCGCATAGACTCCCAGAGCAACTGTGGTGGTTGCCGTCTGGCTTCCGGATGTGCCGGTGACAGTAACGTTGTATTGTCCAGCGGTTGCCGAACTACTGGCAACAAACGTGAGCGTGCTACTTCCGCTTGTTGGGTTCGGAGCAAAGGATGCGGTCACGCCGCTCGGCAGACCGGATACAGAAAGATTCACGTTGCCGGTGAATCCGTATTGTGGGTAGACGTAGACGTAGGAGGTGCCCGAACCACCTTGGCCAATGCTCACGCCGTATGCGCCGAGTGTGAAGCTGGGCGCGTAGATTCCCAGAGGCACCGTAGTGGTCGCGGTTTGATTGCCGCATGTGCCAGTGACGGTCAGGGAGTATTGCCCGACGACCGCGGCGCTGGTCGCTGTCAACGTTAGCGTACTGATTCCGCTCGTGGGGTTCGGAGAAAACGATGCGGTCACTCCGCTCGGCAGGCCCGACACAGAAAGGCTGGCACTGCCCGTGAACCCATACTCGGGGGACACATAGATGTACGACGTGCCGGAGCTGCCTTGGCCCAAACTCAAGCTGGATGCCGAGAGCGTAAACGTAGGTACGTAAATCCCAACAGGGAAGGTCGTGGACTTGGTCAAGCTTCCGGAAGTGCCCGTCAGAGTTGCTGTGTATTGTCCAACAGGGGCAGAACTGCTCGCTGTCAGCGTCAGCGTGCTGCTTCCTGTCGTTGGATTCGGAATGAAAGATCCAGTCACACCGGTGGGTAGTCCGGATACTGAAAGAGTGACGCTGCCTGCGAACCCATATTGGGGATTCACGCGGACGTACGACGTAGTGGTGGTGCCTTGACCAACATTCATCGTCCCTGGACTCGATAGCGAGAAGGTCGGCGCATAAACCCCGAGTGAAAACGTGGTCGTGACACTCAGGCTTCCGGATGTCCCGGTGACACTCACGGTGCATGGTCCGACGGTGGCGGAATTGCTTGCCGTCAATGTGAGTGTGCTGTACCCGGTGGTCGGGTTCGGAGCAAAGGACGGGGTCACTCCGTTCGGCAGCCCCGAAACAGAAAGGCTGACACCGCCCGTGAATCCATATTGGGGGGACACGTAGATGTACGATGTGCCGGATGTGCCTTGGCCAATATTCATGCTCGACGCCGAGAGCGTGAAGCTGGGCGGATAGACACCAAGTGAGAAGGTGGTGGTTGCGATCAGGCTGCCCGAAGTGCCAGTGACAGTCACGGTATGCTGTCCGGTGCTGGCGGAACTGCTTGCCGTCAGCGTCAGTGTGCTGTTTCCGGTCGTAGGGTTCGGAGCAAGGGACGCGGTCACACCGCTCGGCAGGCCCGACACAGAAAGATTCACGCTGCCTGTGAACCCATAGAGGGAATTCACATAAACATAAGAAGTCCAGGAGCTGCCCAGGCCAACGTTTACGTTGAACGCTGACAGCGTGAACGTCTGCGCATACACCCCTAGAGAGAGCGTCGTAGTTGCGGTCAGGTTTCCGGATGTGCCGGTGATCGTCAGGCTATACTGGCCGATGGGTGCAGAG
>Ga0302140_10004893_pt1 | contig 17029 bp, 11 predicted proteins | sample I_Bog_E1_1_FD_202095 | JGI IMG/M metagenome (GOLD analysis project Ga0302140, IMG submission 202095) | Peat permafrost microbial communities from Stordalen Mire near Abisko, Sweden - I_Bog_E1_1 | ecosystem: Environmental > Terrestrial > Soil > Wetlands > Peat | place: Sweden: Abisko, Stordalen... | reverse complement strand
GTAATTGCCTCTGTACTTTAGATGCTGTGGCCCGAAATCTGACTCGTTGAAAATCTGGTGAATGGGAGGGCAAAGCCCTCCTGAATCAGATTAAATCTTCCCTCCAGCACCTCAAAGCCTCTTCGAGAGATCGCGCCAAGCCTTAAAAGGCGTTGGTGTGGTGTGGCTGTGGCTTGTTAAGGCTTTTCGCTGGCGAGGCGTGGGGCCTCGAATTCATCGCCTTTATTCCAGGTGATGGGTTTTTTGCTGGTGATGACCTGCCAACCGAGATCCATGCCAAAACGAATCATTTTGGCATTGCCGGTGAAGTCCCAATCGGGGCGGTAGTTGTCACTGAAGTTGTGATAATCGTGATCTTCAAAGTCTTTGAATTTAGCTACTCCCCAGTCGCGGTCGTGGCCTGCGTAGAGTGTTCCCGGCTCGACGGAGAAAGCTGGTATGCCGACTCGCGAGAGTGAGAAATGATCGGAGCGGTAGTAGCTGCCAGCGGATGGCCTCGGATCTGGAACGATGGCTAGCTGGAAGGCCTTGGCGGTCTTCTCGACTTCAGGGTAGAAGCTTGTGCGCTGAGCACCGTTGACGTTGACTTCAAGCGGCGTACCGATGGGGAGCACCATGTCGTAGTTGATGTCGAGAGCAATCTGGCTGGCGGGTATCGGCGGATTCTGGCCGAGATACTGCGAGCCGAGCAGGCCCTGTTCCTCCGCGGTGACGGCGGCGAAAATGACTGAGTGTGGAAGCACGGAGCGCATGTGACTCCAGACTCGCGCCAGCTCCAAGATCATGCCGACTCCGGTGGCATTGTCAGCTGCTCCGTTATAGATATTGTCTCCGGGCATTCCTGACCGGAAGCCGAGGTGATCATAGTGCGCCGTGTATAGAACGGCTTGATCACGGAAGGTTGGCGGAAGCGCAGCGGGCGTGCGGCCTCGCTTTGGCTGAGGTACAGCTGGGAAGATACCGACTACGTTGGGTGATTGAAATGGGCGGACATCGCTTGAAACATGTGCCTTGAGGGTCACCGGAAGTTCGACGGCTTTGAAGCCTGGCTTGCCGGCGGCTGCAAACTCCTGATCGAAGTCGAGGCCAGATGCGGCAAAGAGTTTTCTCGCGATATCAAGCTGTATCCAGCTGGCGGCCTTTAGTTGTGGATTTTTGTCATCCCGGAGGAATGTCTTTTCGCTGGTGTTGGAGTTCTTGACAACGTCCCAACCGTAGCTGGCGAGGTCGGTTCGATGAATGATGAGCGCTCCTACCGCACCCATTCGCGCGGCCTGCTCAAACTTGTAGGTCCAGCGACCGTAGTAGGTGAGCGCATCGCCGCCGAAGAACTTGGGATCATGGGATGGCGGGTCACCCACGATGCACAGGATTACTTTGCCCTTGACGTCGATGCCTGCGTAATCGTTCCAATTGAACTCTGGTGCGTCTGCGCCGTAACCGACGAAGACGATAGGGGCATCGATTTCTGTAGTTGGCGTAAGAGTTTCGTTCATCACGGTGTAGTCATCGCCAAAGGTGAGAACGATTGGGCTACCGGACTTTGGAATCAGGCTGGCGGTGGTCTCGGATGGACGAACCTTCATGCCGACGAAGTTGATGTTTTGAAAGTAGGTTCCGTTATCGCCAGCGGGCTTTAATCCATAGAGGGCAAACTGCGTTGCTATGTATTTTGCTGCTAATTCACCGCCTCGCAGACCGGGGTAGCGGCCCTCCAAGAGATCATCCGACAGAAACTGAACGTGAGCACGAATCCTTTCTGGATCGATTGTGGATTCGTAGGTCTTGATTGTCTTGGCGGCTGCGCGGTTCCACGAGGAGCTGTTCATATTGGCCATACTCATTTGCATTTGAAAGGTAGCATTCGCTGCCTGGGCGTCGGCCATTGCCTGCTGGCTGGCCTGGGCCGCAGCCTGCGCCGCCATCTGGCTCTGTTGCATGGCGATCATACCCGGGTCCTGGGGGGATGCAACTACGGAAAGAGCAAGGAGCGAGAAGGTTGAGAGAAGGATTGGCAGAGAGGATCGAGTATTCAATTTGAACTCCAGAGTGACTGTGAAACTGGACGTGAGGCGAATAGGGATAGTCTCAGCTTTAGCTGATGACAGAACTGTACAGACTATTCCAGGAGCTTGGAAAGACGGCTGAATTCGTCGCGAAGTTCGCCTAGTTCCCGAGTGAGGATGGCTACCTCTGCTTCAAGCTGCGCCATGCGCTCTTTGATTTCGGGATCGTCTTCAGACCGCGATCCCGCATACCCGGAAGAATGCGATGCAGGGGTCGCATGCGAGGGGCTGACGGCGGGTTCGAAGGACTCGACATCACCAGAGAGCAGGTGCGCGTATCGCGCTTCCTTTGTGCCGGGCTGACGTGGAAGTACCTTCACCAGTGCGGGCTCGCGAGTCATCAAGCGCTGAAGAACGGACTGAACGTCGCTCAGGTCATCAAAGCGGAACATGCGTTCTGTACGTCCGCGCAATTCTCCAGGAGTTTGCGGACCCCGCAGGAGCAGGACGCAGATGGTTGCGACTTCTCCGCGAGTGAAATTGAAAACTTCCTGGCAGTGGTGCTCGAACTTAGCAACACGGCCATCTCCGCGCACTGGCCCCGCGAGACGATCATCTTCGAGACCGTGGAGGGCCTGACGAACCTCAACCTCATCGAGGGACGTTACCGGCTCCCGATTGTTTTTCTGATTGCAGGCATTGACCAGGGCATTCAACGAGAGTGGGTAGTATTCAGGAGTGGTGATTTCTTTTTCGATGAGCGCGCCGAGTACGCGTGCTTCATTTGGAGTGAGATGCATGGGCGCTTCCTTTGGCCCATCTTCGCAGATTTGAGTGGGTAGGAGATAGATCGGGGAGATTTGCTGGATTGGTTTTAGTCAAGCACCGTGACGTTTGTAGTTCGCCACGGTGCTTGAAATTGCACGAAAGCATCTCCAGCTGGATCAGGGCTGACCACTGCCTCCGGCTGCGCCGTAGACCTGACCATTGGCGTAGCTGGCGTCGCTGGCTGCGAGCTGAACGTAAATTGAGCCGAGTTCGGCTGGCTGGCCGGGTCGTCCGAGTGGTGTTTGTCCGCCGAACTTTTGCAGCTTGGATTGGCTTGCGCCGCCGCTTACCTGAAGAGGTGTCCAGATGGGACCGGGAGCTACTCCGTTTACGCGAATGCCTTTGGGTCCAAGCTGCTTGGCTAGGGATTTCACGTAGTTCATAGTGGCTGCCTTGGTCTGTGCGTAGTCGTACAGGTCCGGAGTTGGATCGTAGGCTTGCTCTGAGGTGGTGGCGATGATGGCGGAGCCTGGTTTCATGTGGGGGAGAGCCGCCTTGATAATCCAGAAGGGCGCATAGATATTGGTCTTCATCGTCCAGTCGAACTGTTCATCTGTGATGTCCAGAATGGAATCGTTGGCCTGTTGCCGGCCGGCATTGTTGACCAGGATATCGATACCGCCGAGCTCGTCCACTGCCTTTTTTACTAGTTCACGGCAGAAAGCGGCATCTCGCAGATCGCCAGGAATGGCTATTCCGATCCGGCCCTCAGCCTGGATCAATTCGATGACCTCGCGCGCGTCCGGCTCCTCAGTTGGGAAATAGTTGATAGCTACGTTAGCGCCTTCGCGAGCGTAAGCGATCGCAGCGGCGCGTCCCATACCTGAGTCGCCACCGGTGATGAGAGCCTTTCGACCGAGGAGTCGTCCGGAACCGCGATAGCTTTTCTCGCCGTGATCTGGGCGAGGATTCATTTTGCTAGCCAGCCCAGGCCAAGGCTGTGACTGGCTCTCAAACGGCGGCTTGGGATACTTGTCGACGGGATTTTGTAGTGGCTGCGCGGTGGGCGAGTTGGAAGAGCCGTGGGCCAGCTCAGGTACGACGGCTGCACTGGCTAAACCAGCTCCAAGGCCTGCGACCATGCGACGACGGGAAAAACGAAGTTCTTCGTTGAAATTCATATGAGAGCCTGCTCCTTATGCCTATTTCAGTTGCAGGCAGGAGACGGCAAGTTGCTCTCGAATGGAGGGGGAACGAAAGCTACTTTCAGCGGGTCGCAAGACTGTTGCTGTGCAACCGCAACATTTTTTCACTATTGCCATCTAAGTAAATAGAGGATGGATCTTATGTTTAGGTTCAAGGTACTAACAAGTGTCTTTTTGACCACGGTGTTATCGGTATTCTGCATTCCCCAGTTGTCGGCTCAGAACGCTGACCAGGCTGGTCCCGGAACGATCAACTATATCGAGGGTTCTGCGGCAATCGATGGTCAGCAGGTCTTCCCTCAGGATGTCGGGTCGGCTGCAGTGGAAATCGGCCAGGTGCTCGCGACCAAGCAGGGGAAAGCGGAAATGCTGCTGACGCCTGGCATCTTTCTACGCCTCGGCGACAACAGTTCGGCAAAGCTGGTCTCACCTGGGCTGACGAAGACGGTTGTGGATCTGGAAAGTGGTCGGGCATCTGTCGAGGTTGACCAGATTTTTGAACAGAACAACGTGCAAGTTGTGATGAACGGCAACCCGGTCCGGCTGCTGAAAAGGGGCTATTACGAGTTCGACGCGCAGCATGGGTCGGTAGAAGTTTTCGATGGCAAAGCTGCGGTGATGGATCGCGCCGACAAGTGGGTTGAGGTGAAGGGCCACCACGAACTAGCTATTGGCGACGGGGTAAGCCTCAAGGCGAAGGGCTTCGATACTGATGGAGCCAAGGACGATCTTTACAACTGGAGCAGCCTTAGATCGCAGTACCTGGCGCAGGCCAATGTCCAGATCGCGGGGCAATATGCCTACGCTGGATTTGCTCCTGGCTGGTATTGGGATCCTGGGTTCTATGGCTATACCTTCGTTGGGCTTGACCCGTTTTATAGCCCATTTGGCTGGGGATTCTACGGCGGCGGGTTCTATGGCCGTGGCTTTTACGGCGGGCGGGGATTCTATGGCGGACGCGGGTTCAGTGGGGGGCGCGGCTACGTGGGTGGTTATGGCGGCCGGAGCATGGTCGGCGGAATGGGCGGAGGAGGATTCCACGGAGGCGGAGGCGGACGTCGCTAAACCAACGTGGTTTCGATTTGCTGGCAAACGGGGAATGCTTTTGCATTCCCCGTTTGCTTTTGCTGATTACTCGACGGTCACAGATTTTGCCAGATTGCGAGGCTGATCTACGTCGCAGCCTCTGCGCACGGCTATGTAGTAGGCCAGTAATTGCAGCGGCACGATTTCAAGCAAGGGGAGTAGAAGCTCCGGAGCTTGCGGAATTGAAATTACGTGCTCTACCAACTGGGCCAGATCCTGCTGTCCTTCGACGGCGATTGCGATTACCCGTCCTGAACGTGCGGTGACTTCCTGTACATTTGAGAGCGTTTTTTCGTAACGCAGCCGGGAGCCGGGATCATTGGGGTCCTGAGTAGCGAGGACGACGACGGGAAGGGTTTCGTCGATAAGTGCATTGGGGCCATGCTTCATTTCCCCGGCAGGATATCCCTCGGCGTGGATGTAGCTGATTTCTTTTAACTTGAGGGCGCCTTCAAGGGCTATTGGGAAGTGGATTCCGCGGCCCAGGTAGAGAAAATCCCTGGCGGTGGAGAAGCTTCTCGCCAGTTCTTCGCATTGGGTAGAGATGCCTTTGAGCATGTCCTCAATCTTGGCCGGGATCTTGCTCAGCTCTTCGACCAGACTGAGCGACTGATCTGAGGTCAGAGTGCCGCGCACCTGCGCCAGATGCAATGCGAAGAGGAATAGCGCGGTGATCTGGCTGCTGAAGGCCTTGGTGGAGGCTACCCCGATTTCCGGACCGGCGTGGGTGTAGATGGTGCCATTTGCGTCGCGGGTGATCATGGCCCCTACGACATTGCAGATGGCGACTGTTTTTGAGCCGAGGGCGATCATTTCGCGCTGAGCTGCGAGGGTGTCGGCTGTTTCTCCGGATTGGGTGATGAGCATGCCGAGTGCGTTTGTATCTGCGATTGGGTCGCGATAGCGGTATTCGCTGGCGTAGTCGACTTCAACGGGGATTCTAGCGAGTCGCTCGATCATGTATTTGCCAGCGGTAGCGGCGTGCCAGCTGGTGCCACAGGCGGCTATATTGATGCTGGTGACCCTGGCCAGCTCTTGGCTGGAGATACCCATTTCATTGAGGAAGACCTGGCCTGAGTCGAGGGAGATGCGGCCCAGGGTGGTGTCGCGGATGGCGCGCGGCTGCTCCCATATCTCCTTGAGCATGAAGTGCTTGTAGCCGCCCTTTTCGGCCTGAATGGGGTCCCAGAGAACGCGCTGCACTTTCCGTTCGATGGCTTTGCCTTCGAAATCTGTGAACTGTACGCCGCCGAGAGTGAGGATGGCCATGTCTCCATCGTTGAGAAAGACGATGTTGCGGGTGTGGTGGAGAATTCCTGGCACGTCTGACGCTACGAAGTATTCACCTTCGCCGATGCCGATGACGACGGGAGGTCCGAAGCGAGCGGCAACGATTTTGTCGGGTTCCTGGGAGGACAGGACGCCCAGGGCAAAAGCTCCGGTGAGGCGCTTTACGGCCTGGCGGACTGCTACTTCGAGGGGAATGGGCGAACCGGCGGCTTCGGCAGTTTTCTGAACCTCTTCGATCAGGTGCGCGATGATCTCGGTGTCAGTCTCGGTGACGAACTTATGACCTTTGGCTGTCAGTTCCCGTTTGAGCTCGAGGTAGTTTTCGACGATCCCGTTATGAACTACGACGATGCGGCCTGTGCAGTCCCGGTGGGGATGGGCGTTTTCTTCGGTAGGGCGGCCGTGAGTGGCCCAGCGGGTGTGACCTATTCCGTAGGTGCCGTGAAGGGGATGCTGGCGTAAAACTTCTTCGATGTTCTTGAGTTTGCCAGGGGCGCGGCGGATATCGAGCTTTTCTTCTCCGGGGCAGCCAACGGCGATGCCTGCGGAGTCATAGCCGCGGTATTCCAGACGACGTAATCCTTCAAGGATGACTGGCACAACTTCTTTAGGGCCGACGTAACCAACAATTCCGCACATAGTTGGATTGTAGAACTGTTACGGAAGCCGTACACCACGCGGAGACATGGACGTAAAGCAGGAGCCGGAATCGGGTCAGCGCAAGCGGCGGAGCCAGCCTCCGACAAAGGCTGAGGGTGCCATGAGCAAGATCGCAATCGACTGGGACCAGTGCACATGCAAGGGCGTTTCGGTCCAGGACCACACGGCGATGACCAAGATCGTGAAGGCGATAGCAGTGCCTATGCCGCGCGCATTCTCGCGCGAAAAACCCGCCCCTATCCAACCTGCGAGGACGGCAAAAAACACGCCGTATATAGCAACGAGGACGAACTTGCCCGTAGTGGTTGGTTCATGTGGCGGTATGTTACCAAACATGAAAAGTACGATTGAGGATACGAGTGAGACCAGGTAGCCGAGGAACCATCCGGCAAGGCAACGTGTTGTTGTGCCGTACGCGAAACGCCTGGAGGTGACGGCTACCTGCATGAGCTACTCCTCGATGCGGTAAGTGTAGTCCTCAATGACTGGATTGGTCAGCACTTCTTTTGCGACGCGCTCTACTTCGGTCTTGACGGCTTCGGCAGTGAGCCCTGGGGCCAGGGAGAGGGTAAAAAACTTACCCTGCCGCACGCTCTCGATGCCGGTGAACTGCATCTTGTGCAGTGCATTTTGGATGGTCTGCCCCTGAGGATCCAGGACAGAGGTTTTCAACGTGACATAGACATAGGCCTTCATTTCCGTGATTATAGTAGTCCCGGAGTAGGAATGCTGGAATCTCACATACTGCAATGGTTGAAGTTTTGATTTGCATTCAGGCAATTCCCCCTAACCCTTGAAAGACAGGAGAAATAGACGAGATGGTCAACTACCTGGAACTACCCATTGGCGACAAAGCGCCTGAGGTTTTCCGTGCTGTAATTGAGATTCCCAAGGATGGCACGAATAAATATGAGTACGACAAGGAACTGCACGTATTCAAACTAGACCGTAACCTGCACTCCCCGGTTCACTATCCAGGCGACTACGGCTTTATTCCTTCTACACTTAGCGACGACGGCGACCCTCTCGATGTGCTCGTCTTAGTACCCGGTGGCAGTTTCTCGGGATGTGTCCATGAAGTACGTCCGATTGGCTTGCTCGAGATGCTTGACCAGGGTGTACTGGACGAAAAGGTCCTCGCAGTTGGAAAGAATAATCCACGATATGCGAATGTCTGGAACTATTCGGATGTGTACCCCCACATGATCAAAGAGATCACGCATTTCTTTGCCATTTATAAAGATCTGGAAGGTAAGCGCGTTGAGATCAAGGGTTGGCATGACGCGGCATATGCTCGCGACCATGTGATCCGGTCAATGAAGCAGTTTGAGGACAACAAGGCCAAGAAACAGGCTTAGCTCTCACCCGGTAAGGCAAAAAGCGCTGGTCAGTTCAAACTGACCAGCGCTTTTTCGTCCCGCTTTTCGAGAGTTCAGAATCCGCGCTGGTAAAGATAAAAAACGACGCCTGAGGCAAAGAGACAGTAGATTCCGAAGAGATACCATCGTCCATGTTCGAGCCAGCCGCTGAGCCATTTGAGGGCAACGAGTCCGGCCACGAATGAAAAGAGAGCTCCGAGCAGGCTGGGGCCCATTGCTGAACCGAGGCTTACGCCTCCGGAGTCGTGGGCTGCGTGGACAAGGCGGAGAGTTTCGCGACCTACGACCAGCGGCGTAAGCACGACAGCCAGAGCGAAGCTGAAGCTCTCGGCAGTGGCCTTGGAAACTCCGGCGAGCATTCCAACGGAGATGGTGGAACCGGATCGGGAGAATCCGCGGAACGGCAGGCACAGGCCCTGCACTGTGCCGATGATGCCTGCCTGACGGGCTGACATATTTTCGGTTGCGGCGCCGCGGAATCGCTTTTCCAGCAGACCCGCGATGAGGATCAGTATTCCCGCTGCGGCCAATGCGGGAGCAACGAGGTCCAGGCGTCCGAAGAGATCTTCAATCTGAGCTTTTGGAAGGCCGCGGAACAGGGTCTTCTCGATGATCTTGATGATGATTTCACCGATGATGCCGGTGAGCGCAGTTGCAAGGATGATTAGCCACGCAAATCGCTTGAATGTCTCTGAATTCTTGAAGTAAGCGGCTTTCCAGTTTTTCCAGAAGTAGACGATGACGGCGAACATTGTTCCGGTGTGCAGCATGACCAGCAGAAGAGTCATTGCCGGAGAGGATGGATCGAGGCCGAGAAGCTTTTCCGCGACTACGACGTGCGCAGAACTGGAGACAGGCAGCAGCTCAGCCAGACCTTGAACAATTGCCAGAATGATGACGTTGAGGATAGACATAGCCAGATTCTAAAGCGAGTTTTTGAACACACGGAGATTTCGAAGCTATTTCTATCTTGATCCATTCAGTCCATCGCGCAAGAGTACTCATATCTTCGCTTACAACACGGTCGTTATGGGTGAATCAGCGACCGGCCAGAATACCCGCAGCTCTGATTTCAAGCTGCGGGATTTTCTGATTAATCACTTCCTTTCGAAGAATGATTGAGATTACGTTTGCATATGCTTACTGTGAACCAATTTTTCGACTACGGTTGCCAGCGTTGATTGGTGCGGACGCGGCTTTCATCTCCGCATTAATACTCTCGGTGACATCGGTGAGCCGTTGGGCTTCAAAGCCACGCCTCTTGGCGACTACGCGGTAGTCGAAGCTAATGGACGCTGTTCCGCCACCCGATTCCCGAACTTCAAAGCTGTTGGCCGTTTTGCTGACGACGTAGAGCCCCTTTGATTCCCCATTCGGGGTAATGAACACGTGATACTCCGCACTGCCGCTGACTGTCTCAGCAAAGGCCGGATCGATGATAACAATAGCCGAGCCGCTATGCAGTTCCCCTGCGCCAAAATCTTCTATCCAATTCTCGGGAGATTGGACTGCGTACGTCTCGACTTTGCGGGTACCTCCCCCGGTGGACACAAGCGCTTTCACTTGTCCGGTGCAGGTCAGGTCGCCTGTTCCGCTGACACCGCAGGTTCCACCCTTGCTCCCGACCATCATAGTGCTGAAGTGGCCAGCGGCAGAGAGATCAGCAGAGGCGGGCAGACCTGTGCCGGCGGAGCCCTGGTTATACACGTAAAGCGTTGGGAAGAGTGTGCTGCTGTTTTCAAAGACGCCACCGTAGCCGCTCACCGAGGTACCTGCGATGCCCATGGTTACAACCCCGGTGGCATCCGAGATATCGCCCCAGACTCCGGCAGCCAAGCCATCCGACTGAAAAGAGTTGTAAACAGCACTGGCGCCGTTCGCCTGACCTAGTACTGCAGCCTGACCGTTCTGGGACTCGTCTAAACGACCGAGAATTGCGGTCCCTTCAATGACATGGCCGAGAACGCCGATGGGGTAGCTGGTACCGTTTGCGTTCCCTGTAGCGTTGCCATATACGCCAATGCCACCGTTCCCCGTGGAGTAGCCGTTTACACCCCAACCGTTGGTGCCGGTTGCGTAGCCTTGCACTCCTGAGCCGGAGCTGGTGTTGCCTTGAATTGCATACATGGTGCTGCCGGAGTTTCCGGTGATTGGTCCGGCGAATACAGCGCTCGAAGTGAAGTTGTTCGCTGCCGCAAGACGCGCGTAGACAGGATTGAGGCTGGTCTCGAGCGAAGACAGGTTGAGACCCAGGGTTACAGTGCCGCTCGTGCCGCCACCGGTAAGTGGACTTGTAGCAGTCACACCTGTGATGGTGCCTCCACCTGCGATGCCGGGGAAGGTTTGACCTGAGGCGAAGGTGATGCGGCCGTTGGCTGCGATTGACAGGCCTGTCGCCACTGGCGAACCCGTTCCCGACGCATACATGAACTGTAGTTTGCCGGTAGGCGCGGACGTGTCGTTGCCGGAAGACACTGCCTGCAGCGCGAAGGTTTGCGCGATAGCGGCGCTGGAAGAACTGGAATAGCTGCTGGCGATGAATCGTAGAGTTGGGGAGTTTTGCCCGGTTGATGCCGTGGCAAGTGTCCCTGTTGGGAGAGTCAATGTACTACGCACCGTGGCAGTTCCGTTCACGTCGAGTGTCGTTGCGGGTGCTGTTGTTCCGATACCTATTTTGTTCGCGGAGTCGGTGATGTTCGAACTTCCGATCGTTGCGGAGCCGGTCCAGAGAGCGAGGGTTCCGGTTGTGCCCGTACCCGCCAGGTTCGGAGTTATTCCGAAGGAGCTTGGAGTCGTATTGCCCTGCACAGTGGCAGGCAGCATGCTCGAGACAAGCGACGACAGATTCTCGCGAGTTACATAGTCTGCGGCTGCCCGTCCGCCGAGAGTGTCTGTATCCATGGAGCGAAGCGCATAGGGTACTGCAGCTATGAGGCTTCGTGGACCATCTGCTAATTTCTGGCTGGTTCCGTTCTCGACAGTTGTGGCGAGGGAGGTTTCAATCCAACGAAGCTGGTCAGAGGGGAATAGGTCCGGAGGCAATCCTTGGGTGGTTGCAGCGCCTAAAAGCACTGAGTAATGCCCATCGGCTTGCACGCTGACATTTTGCGATTCTGTCCACAGGGGAGCACCGCCGGTTTGATTGGCGTAGACGGAAAAATGAAGGGTGATTGTTCGTCCGGATGCTTGCGGAAGCGTGCCACTCCATCGGACAACACTGTGCAAAATCGCTGAGCCTTCGCTTGTATTTGCACTGATGTTTGACGTCTGTGGGTCAGAGGTCAGTTGCGCTAACGCGGGGCGAGAGTACGTCCCACATATCGCTAACAGGCAGATTGCGAGTATTCGCGGAGTTGACATCATGGATAGAGGGTTAGAGTGGGCGGTCTGCGGTGAGCTAACAGGCGGAGGGCAAAGTGTGTGTTGCGGAGTATTCAATGACATGGTCGATCTTCTCCTCGTCGAAGTCGCTGGACATCTGGTCTGGCGGGGGAGGGATCTGCGCACGTCCAGGAGTCGTCGGTCCAGTAGTGTTGCGACAGGGAGAATCGTGTCAGAGAACTTGCTCAAGTGCGCATCAATAAGTTCTCAATTCAATAGAGATCTACGAATGAGAAATTTCATCGCTAGTCCACACGGGGACTTAAAAGTAACAGGCGCAACGTGATGGGATATTTATTGGGGGATGATATCAGTCCGCAGCCGTGGTGGCGAGGCGGCGGCGATTCTTCTGGGTCCAGGTAGTCAGCCAGTAGAGGGCTGGACCGAGCATCGCTACGAGGGATGCAAAGACGACTGCCGGGAAAGGTCCTACGTGTTCATCGCGAGATGCATAGAGGGCGTAACAGATAAGCAATGTCGGACCAACGCCGAGGGCGCAAGCAACAGCAAAGTTCCCAGCTTTGAATGGTCGATCCAAATTCGGCTCGCGCAGACGCAGGACGACGAGAGCTACGAATTCAAGAATGAGACTGGCCCCATAGAGGCTAAGGTCGATCGATATCAGGCGCTCGAACGGCAAGGTGAGGGCAAGAGCCCAGGCGATAGCGCATAAAACGACGGAGACGTAGGGAACCCCGCGACTGTTGCGGCGGGTGACGAACTGCGGGAGCATGCGATCCTCGGCCATGGCCACGGGCAGTCGGGTGTAGCTCATCATGAGTACATTGAACATGCCAAAGCCATTGATTGCTCCGCCAGCGACAACCGCTGTCGCCAGTAACGGGCCACCAATCATGCGAGCAGCATCCGCCCACGAACCGGTTGAAAAATTCGAGACGGAAATGCCCATCACGGCTACGGCAGCCAGAGGCAGGATATAAGTCACGGCTACCAGCATGGCTGAGGAGACCATGGCAAGCGGGTAGTTACGCTGGGGATTGTCGACTTCCTGGGCAACGGTGGAGGCATTGTCCCAGCCCATGTAATTCCACATCGCGACAAGGACTGCGGTGGAGAGTGAGGCCTCTGTCGAAGCAGTGTGCCACTGGATGACCGGATGGGCAGTGAATCCATGCCAGAAGGCGAGCGTGATGAATACGGCAAATGGCGCGAGCAATAAAACGAAGAGGCCGACAGTCCCCTCGCCAACCGCGGGAGCGCCGCGGAGATTCCAGGCACAACAGACGACCACGACGAGCAGCGACCAGAGATAGGCCCTTGGACCCGCGGTCAGGGCGGGATTGAAGCGGCTCAGGTAGCTGACGAAGATCGTGGGGTAAATGGCCATGTCAAAGACACTGGCCGCGAGGGACAACCAGCCCTCCTGATAGCCCCAGAACGGCCCAAGGGCGCGGCGAACCCAGACGTAGAAGCCTCCCTCGGCGGGGATTGAGCTGGCCAGCTCGCCGATCATGAGCGTGGTGGGGAGGCTCCAGAGAAACGGGAGGAGGAGCAGGATCAGGATCGCCTTGGCGTAACCAGCTCCGCCCAGAATGTCTTCAATTCCGTAGGGGCCACCCGAAACCATGAAGTAGGTCGCGGCGATCAGCGGAATGATTCGGAGCTTCCGCCGGGCGGGTTTGGCAGCAAAACGCATAAATGTGAATGTAGCAACGAATGTCGCCTACCCCAAGTGAAAAATGCCGATTTAACGCTGCGAAGACTGAATCCTTGCGTAATCGACCAATGGCTGAGGGGTTTTAGGCGGTTTCGGGTATAATCCGAGAAGTCGGAGAGATGGCCGAGTGGCTGAAGGCGGCGGTTTGCTAAACCGTTATAGGGTCAAAAGCTCTATCGGGGGTTCGAATCCCCCTCTCTCCGCCAGTTCACGATTAAATCGCTGAAAATAAAAGAGCTATAGTCGATTCCAAAAGCGTTCTACCAGTTATGCTACCAATTATTTCAGCAGATAAGTGATGTCGAAAGTCCCAGCTCGGTATTAGCCCTCAAGGGGCACAATACTTTGAAAAATCTCGCAACTACCTTCGCGTCCGATCCTCATTCAGGATCCTGGATGTATGTCAAACCAGTTCGTTTGCCGCATCAACGCTTGAGGCGCTTTTCGGCATTCTAGATGGGGTGGCCAAACACTGCCCGGAGGGCAGCTATCATCTTCGGTTCCGGTCAAGCGGTAAGCGGGTTTGGGAAAACGTCGGCGCTGATTCTGAGCTCGCAACAGTAGCCCTCCAGAGGAAAAACCTGGAATTGCAGGCTGGGCACCACGGCATGACCTTCGCTATAGAGCTGAAGAGCACCCAGCCATGAGGGTCACAAAATGCGGCTATCTCTGCCCATCAACAGAGGCACGCTAATCTCGACGTAGATCTGAAAAGGGACATGACCCAATTTTCCGTTAAGAATAGAAACAGATTCTTCGAGTGCATTACGCCACCGGCCTCGTATGGCGGCTCTAGTAAATGTTGCGCACTCTTTCGAGTATTCCTTCGAGGCTAGATATCGGGGGATAACTATGAATCGGAATCAGGGTATTGCCGCCAGCGCGATTATCGCTGCGGGCCTCATCATGCGACCGGTCAGCTTCATTAAACCAGCTTCAGATATACCGCCATCAGCATCGTCTGCGGCCGCTGCCTCCGAAGCTGCAAAGAAGGTCGAAGACGGACCATGGCTGGCCTCGTGCAAGTACTGGGCGCCAGTGCGCGAACCGCTAGCCGATACGGCTGAAAACCAGGCGACGGTAACGGTCTCGATCGAAGAAAAAGGCGCCAACTACCATTCCACTACTTCGGCTGCGGCAGAGGAAAAGGACTCCAAGTGCCCGGTCGCCGCGGGTATCTCGCGTTGGGGCATCCCAAAGACTGCGGGCGATCCCAAGCCGCGGATTCACGCCATCATAGCGACGGTTCCAGACCCGGTGCATACTCACCTGGCCCTCGCCTTTGACCGCGATATTGATGCATTGATCCAGGCTGCCGGCGACAACGACTACGTACCGAGCTATTACTGGCTACCCTGGAAGACCCATGCAGGAGATCTGCGGGTGGAGGAATCGGGTGGTGATGAGGGCTCGCAGCGGGAGCGCCAGCCCGGATTAATTGTGTTCAAGAAATTCGGCACTTCCGGTCCTGAAGAGAAGCGCTTCGACGTTCTCAGCTTGAACTATTACGACGTAATCTACTTATTTCTGGTTGGAGAGACACCGGTTCTGGGAGTGAATGGAGAGCAGCTGAGGAACGCATTTCGCCACCAATCCGACCTTTATAAATTGCGAGACGACGGTGACAAGGCTGCCGCTGATGTAACGTTCTCAATGAAGAAAGACCCTGGCCTCTCGATCATCGGCCCTTCCAACTCCGGCTCAGCAGCCTCCCTGCGAGAAGGAATCGAAGCTGCGCGCCTGGGCAAGGACGACTTCCTTACAAAATTGGATTTCAGCATAGCTGGCATCACGCAGACGTCGCTCGCCAGCGACCTGCTTTCCCGGCCGTCCCTGAAGCAGGAGTTTGGCAAGGTAAGCTATATCTCTTTTTCCGAAAACCTGAAGTTCGAACGAGATGAATTACTACATACTTTGGCCTATTCCGGTGTCGCTCTGAATCGTGTCGCCGAACTATCTGAGGACTCTACTGTCTTTGGAGGACTCGGAATTTGTGCATATCCAGAGGCAAACTCTGATAAGACTGGCAAATCAGATCCAGGCGAGGATCAATCCTGCTCAGGAGACCCGAACGGCCCGGAGAACAAACCCCTTTTCATTCGATTTCCAAGAGAGATTTCGCTGCTGCGCAACGCGCATGCGCACACGGATACCGGAGAACAGTCAGAGGTGCAGGGAAAATCTACCCCGACGCCGTTCCTACATCTCTCTCTGAAAGATCCAGGCCCCAACGACAGCGTCTCTCAGTTCTCGTCCGATCAGACGCCGGAGTCGCAGGAGGCGCAACTGATGTCTATCAGCCGCCTCTTGCAGCGTGCACACACTCAGTACATCCTCATCAATGCGTCCAATATTCTGGATGGTCTATTTCTCGCACAGTTTCTCCATCGCGCCTGTCCGGAAGCACGACTGGCCTTCGTTGGCGGCGATTTGCTCTTTGGGCGAGAAACAGAAAACGTGCCTTACATTGGGGGCGTGACAGTGAGCGCCTACAACCTGCTCAGTCCAACGGCAATCAGCCCAATTGGCCAGACCAGGGGAGTGCGGGCATTTTCCGACTCTGCGACTGAATCCTACTTCAATGCAGCCAGCTATACCTTCTGGAATGGGGAAAAGGATAATTTGCACCTCGCCAACTTCCATAACCCATTGCAACCTGACGATACCCTCCACGCTACTCTCTGGGCGTCTGCCATCGGCCTGGACGGTTACTACCCTCTGGGCATCCTCAGCGAGTGCGCCAGCGACTCTGCCAACATCCTGCCCGCGCTGGTGGGCGCCCCGAACTCTACTTCAGTAACCCCCAAGCCATGCAAGAAAGAGAAAGTGATTAACAATCCATCCGCTGACAAGTACATCCTTACCTTGCTCGGATGGCCATTCAATGCATGGGATGGCCATTTGTCTCAGCGGCAATATCGCTACCCAGCTCTGAGTTGGGAAGCCGCTTGTATCGCCATCAGCTTGCTCTGCCTGATGCATGCGCTTGCAATCAGTTTCCCCCGTTACTGGTCGCCCTGGACGCGCGACCTGGCCATTGATCGCGGCGATGAGCCTTTCCGCCGATCCATGTACATCTTTATCGGAACGGTAATGCTCTTTTGCTTGTCCTTTGCCACGGCGTATCCGGCAATTGCCAGCTTTCGCATCGTCCATTCGAACCGACACACACTGTTCTTTTGTGTGCTTACGATGTGTGCCGGAGGCGCGGCGCTTTTCGCGACGTTGCGCAAGACCCGGAGCTATCTCAAAGAGATCCAATCCATCGAAACAATCACCGATCAGGGCAACTGGCTGGAGCGACGCTTAGCGTGGGCGGGGGAGAATGCGTCTTTTCTCTTCGCCCGCGCAGCGTGGACCGCGCTCATCCTCTTTCCCCTGCTTTGGATCTACATCTGCAATGCCGGGATATTGGGCCCAAGACGCACGTTTGTCGGGCCGCTCTTCAGTTACCGGTGTCTGTACCCTGGCAGCGGCGTATCCCCACTGGTTCCGATACTGTTCATCCTTCTGGGCTGGTACCTCTGGGCTTTTTTTCAGGCGTTGCGCCTGCGCTTTTCACACAAGAACCGCCCT
>Ga0302140_10004887_pt1 | contig 17041 bp, 19 predicted proteins | sample I_Bog_E1_1_FD_202095 | JGI IMG/M metagenome (GOLD analysis project Ga0302140, IMG submission 202095) | Peat permafrost microbial communities from Stordalen Mire near Abisko, Sweden - I_Bog_E1_1 | ecosystem: Environmental > Terrestrial > Soil > Wetlands > Peat | place: Sweden: Abisko, Stordalen... | reverse complement strand
GACTGGTCTCCAACCGGCTCCGACAATATGTGGGAAGAAATTCAGTACGCGCGGGACATAAGCGGACATCAACTCGACGGCCTTTTCTCCAGCCGGCAGCTCATCGAAATGGCCTCCAGCATCCCAGCCCGCGTAGCCCGCATCGACGACAAAGTCGGGATCCTCGCCCCTGGCATGTACGCAGATTTATTCCTCGTTCACGACACCCCGGACGGCCCCGCCAGCGATTTCTACGACGCCGTCCTCGTCAAGCCTGTCGCCGACATCGACCTCGTCGTCATCGGCGGCACCCCGGCATACGGCGACCCAGCCATGCTCAAGTCGCTCAACATCGCCACCGAACCCTTCAAACTCTGCGGCACAGAAAAAGCCCTCAACTCTGCCGCACTTCCCAACGGCCCATTCGCCCAGGTCGAAGCCCGCCTGCGCGAAAAAATGAAAGCCATCGGAAGCGAACTCGGCCCCCTCGACTCCTGCCCAAAGCCATAACCTCAATCCCACTCCAGCACGTATCTCTCGCAAAGGATCGTTTGTCGGTTTTGAAGGGTACGGGCTTTAGAGCAGTATCAGCACAACTATACCCATCGGCAGAGATGCCGGCCTGGATTTTTTGCCAGGAAAAATCCAACCGCACAAATACCGGATCGGGGACACCTATGCTGATTCTGCTCTAGCCCGTACACAAAGTCGACAAAATCAATTGGGGTTTAGCCCCTGAGGGAAAACCGCCGGCGATCAAAGGCCATCCTTACAACCTCTGAACATGACCTTATCCCGCAACGGACTTTCGCTAGCTCGGCCGCTCCGGCGGCCTCACAAACAGCGCGCCATCCCTCACCTCTGACTCGAAGACAGGCACATGCAGCTCGTCGTCCTCCTCCGTCGCCCCAGTCCCAACATCAAACGCCCATCCATGCAGCGGACAAATAACCTTGCCAGCCTCGACCATCCCCTGCCCCAGCGGTCCTCCGCTATGCGGACAGTGATTGCCGATCACCGCAATCCTGCCGCCAATACGAGCCACGCAGAGATTCCCTTCCGCCATCTCGCATACATTCCCTTCCCTCGGCAAATCCCTCTCATCACATACTCGAATCATCTCCCGCATGGTTCGTAAGCTCCCACGCAATTTTCTTCATGGTATCTGAACCCGCAGACCCAATCCACGCCGTAATCCGCCTCGCACCCGTCGCGTTACCATGAAATGGAACGAAATCATGCCCAGCCCAAAACCACCCTCGCCGCACGAATCTCGTTCGACAAAGACCGAAATGCGCCATCCCTCCGCCTTCGACAAAGCCTTCAACGATCTGCGCCAAAACCCGGCAGCTTACCCAAACATCTCCCCACGCTGGCTAGCCGGCGCCGCGGCTGTCGCAATCCTCGCCGCCCTCGCCTGCGCGTGGCTCACCCTCTGCCTGCTCTTCTGGCAAGGCAGTTGGCAGCTTCTCTACCACCCCGTAACAGCCATCACCCGCACCCCGGCCAGCGACGGCATTGCCTATGAACCCATCCAATTCGCCGTCACCGAAACTGGCAAAACCCAACTCACCGGCTGGTGGATTCCTGACCCAGATGGGAAACTCTCCATCCTGCTCCTCCACGGCGCAGACGGCAACCTGAGCGACACCGTCGACACCATCGCCGCCTTGCACAGGCAACACCTGAACATCTTCGCAATCGACTACCGCGGCTACGGCCAAAGTGCACCCGCCAAGCCATCCGAAAAGCAGCTCCGCCAGGACGCCGAATGGGCCCTAAGCTGGCTCACCATCACCCGCAACATCCCCGCCCAGACGATCCTCGTCTGCGGCACCGGCCTCGGAGCCAACCTCGCCGCGGAACTGGCAGCGGAACCCGCCTCCATCCACGGCAGGCTAGCCGGAATCATCCTCGACCAGCCATCCGATCAAATCATGGCGCCGGTATTCGACGACCCGCGCAGCCATCTCGTTCCCGCGCACTGGCTCGTCCAGGACCGCTACGATCTTTTCGCCTCCACTGTCGCACTCGACATTCCATCCCTGTGGCTTCTCCCGCAAACCAAATCCGGAAGCGCTAGCCCGACATCATCGATTAACGCCGCATCCGGCGCCTATACCCACGCCCACGGCCAAAAAACAGCAGCATGGCTCAAACCGCCCATCGCCGCCGATCCCCACTTCGCCGAAATCCTGCGTCGCTGGCTCGACGATCTGCCCTGAACTCTAGCGTTGCAAAAAAAGTTCATTCCCATTTGCGTATAAATTATTCACTTTGGCGCATAATGCAGTTAGTACCCCAGATAAATGAGTTCCGGACGCACCTCAAACGGAACCGCCAAACATCGTCCAAAGGACGCAAAAAGCGCCCCAAATCGCCCATTTTAAGGGCAAAGGCGCCCTTTATAGCCCAGAAAATTACACGCAAGCCGTTTGCAATCAATAAGATGCGAGAATATTTCCACTTCTCCATCCACTTTCATTCGTTTTTGTTTCGCTTTTTCGCCTTGATTTCGCCCCAAAATCCGCGTCGAAGAACATGGGATACTGGGACTCTGAAAGCCCGGAAATGAAAAGCTGGAGCAAATGAAGACCGCAACCAAGACCAACGGCGCAAGATTCCTCGACAGCCTCGGAATCACCTACTCACTGCGCGAGTACGAAGTCGACCCCGAAGACCTGACTGCCATCTCCGTAGCTAAGAAAATTCAAATGCCCATCGAGCAGGTCTTCAAGACCCTCGTCACCACCGATGGAGCCGGAACCCACTTCTTCGCCGTAATCCCCGGCGACGCCGAAGTCGACTTCAAGAAGCTCGCCCGCGCCGCCCAGGTTCGCAAGACCGAAATGGTTTCCCTAAAAGACGTCCAGCCCCTTACCGGCTACATCCGCGGCGGAGTCACCGTCTTTGGCGCAAAGAAAGCCTTCCCCGTCTTCGCCGACGAAACCATCGAGCTTTTCGAAGAAATCAGCGTCTCCGCCGGCAACCGAGGCACCCAGCTCATCCTCGTGCCAGCAGATTACCTCCGCGCCGCCGAAGCCACCGTCGCCGACCTCACCAAAGACGTCAGGCCATCGGAGGCGAACTCCTGATGCCCAACCCATCCATGACCCCAAACTGGACGAGCCTCGTACTCGCTCATCTGCGCAAAGACCTTCAGATCGAGTGGCGCTCCCGGGACGCCATCAACTCCATGCTCTTCTTCGCGCTCCTGGTGGTCGTCCTTTTCAGCATGGCATTCGACCCCACCCGCGCCACCTCGCGCGAAATCGCCGGCGGCGTCCTCTGCGTAGCCACGCTCTTTGCCAGCGTCTCCGCGCTCAACCAGGCCTGGGCCCGGGAGATCCGCCATCAGGTTCTCGATGCGCTGCGCATGACCCCATCCGGCGGAGCAGCCATGTTCCTGGCCAAGGTCCTCGCCAATTTTCTTTTCGTCGGCATCGTCCAACTCGTCCTCGGCCCCATCTTTTTCATCTTCTACAACCTCCATCCCTTGGGCGATACCTGGCAGTTGGCCATCGTGATACCACTGGGAACATGGGCACTGGTCTCCAACGGCACCTTCTTCGCTGCGCTATCCATCCGCAGCCGCAACCGCGAAATGCTCCTGCCACTGATACTCTTTCCCATCTTCCTGCCCGCACTGTTGGCCATGGTGCTTTCCGTCAAGACCATCCTCACCGGAGACGGCAGCGACCCCTCCCTGCTCTGGATCAAGGTCCTCGCCGGATACGACATCATCTTTACCACCATCAGCCTGTTGCTGTTCTCGACCGTCATTGAAGCCGAATAACAAGCCGAGTGACCATCCTCACACCAGGCAACCGGCGAGCACGATAAACTTGAGACGTTCGCCCGACTTCCCGAGGCACTGAATCCGATGAAAAAACTCGCACTCGCGGCACTTGCGCTTGGAATCGTCGCCATGATGGTCTGGGGCTTTTACCAGGCAATCTATGTTGCTCCCGACGATGCCGCGCAAGGCGCAGCCTTCCACATCTTCTATTACCATGTGCCCCATGGCATGCTCTGCTACCTCTTCTTCACCATCAACTTCGTCGCCTCCGTCCTGGTTCTGGCATGGAAGAAGAGCAACCCAGCGCGCGCCCTGGCTGCGGATGCCTGGGCGCTCAGCGGCGCCGAAGTCGGCGTTGTCTTCTGCACCGTCGTTCTCATCACCGGGCCGCTCTGGGCCAGGCCGGTCTGGGGCATCTGGTGGACGTGGGACGCCCGCCTCACCAGCACTCTGGTTCTTTGGCTGATCTACGTAAGTTACCTGCTGGTACGAAAGTTCGCCTCTGGCACAGAGATGCAGACCCTGGCAGCCGTTCTCGCCGTCTTTGGCGCGGCCGATATGCCGATCAATTACCTCGCCAACCGGATCTGGCGGACCCAGCATCCGTCGCCAGTTTTTGGTGGCGACCCCGACGCCGGCTTCAAAGACCCTCGCATGTTGCACGCCTTCGGCTGGAATATCCTCGCCTGGGCCGTCTGGGGATTGGCGATTCTGGCTTTTCGCGTTTACATTCAGCGTCGCCAGCAGTCCATCGAAACAGCCGAAGCAAACGCCGCATTGTTTGCCGATTAAAGTCTGGCGCCGAAACCGATATTCTTACCTAAGCATCAATTCAACAACAAGTTACGAAAACAATTTCAAGCCAGATTCCCGTCCTGAAATCGACTGGAACACCGAGAGGACTGAACCCCGTGGGACACAATTATCTGATCGCCGCCTTCTGCGTCACCTGGGTAATCCAGTTGGGATACCTGCTCTCTCTGGCTGCAAAATGGCGCAGTCAGCGCCGTAACCGGCCCAGCCAGAAGGGCGCAGGCCGCTAGGGGGAGTTGAAACCCTAGCCTCGTAACACAAAAGTGGGTACACTGGTAACACCATCCTGATTACGCACGCTGTCTAAGTGGGATTTAAGAAATTTTTAATAGGGCCGATGATCATGGAGTGGAAGAGTTCAGACGAACTCACACAAGGAGACCACCCCCATGCATGACCTATTGATCGCCCTTGCTTTCATCGGAATGGTTGTAGCCCCAGCCGTTGTCGCCGCCAAATCCGGCAGCTCCGAAACCAAGCTCGACTAACTTTTTTCCCCGATACCCAACCGCGTCACGGTTGCCGTCGGGTGCGAAATCTAAAGCTATTGCCATAAATATGCAAAGTGCCGTAGCGCTTTTCCAGCTGCGACTCTTCCGGCAAACGCCGTTTTGACACCAGCGTCGCCGCGTCGAAGGTCATTCAAACCTTATCCGGCTATGGAAGTCCTGAATTCCCCTCAGGCGTATTGCTCCACCACCGCAAAATTGATCGGTGCATGGCAATGGGAACAGGCTGTCTCCTGCGGAGAACCCCAAACCTCAGACTCCTGGGGAAAGGCGCGAAGGCACTCCGGACACCCGATATACACTCGCTTGGCCTGGGCCACTGGATCGTCTACCGCGGGAACCCAGATGGGCGTCGACTTGCGCGCGGCCCAAACCGATATCCTCCCTGTTTGAGCTCCGACCTTGATCAACTCAAGGAGGGCAGTGATACCCGTCGCTTTTCGGTAGTAGGCGTCGGCCGCGATCCCGTCTGGCAAGCGGTCCACATACGCCCCCGTCATGCCAATCACGTAGACCGATGGAAACCTGCGCCTCACCACGGAAAGTAACTCGAAGCCTGACATGCGCGGCATATTCAGATCGGAGACAAGAATGTCAGGCATTTCCGCATTCATCTCCTGCAACGCATGAAAACCATCTTCCGCGGTCCGCACGGAATGCCCCATGTGACGAAAGATCTGGCACAAAGAAAAGCGGATCGATGGATCGTTGTCCACGATGAGAAGATTCACTTCGGCTTCCAACATCCTTACCCCCCTGCGGTTGTCTTTTTGCGATCGTTTACCCATTATTCTTAACGGGATAACCACAGGTCTGTGCAATCGGGTACGAAAGTACTTAAACAAGTTTGGCGCGCTTCCTGCCCGGAGCTTTTGACGGGGGACGGTCGACCACTGCGGGCCGAGCCGAATTCTGCTCCGGTAACTGATCGTGCAAAACCACATTCAGCAGCGACTTATGTACCTGGATGCGTCCGTTGTAGCTGATATAGCCCAGCTTGCGAAAGCGATTCATGAAGAAACTCACTCGCGAGCGGGTCGTGCCGATCATCTCCGCCAGCGTCTCCTGGGTAATGGGCGGAATCAGCGTCGACGGCTCTCCCGGCGTGCCGAATTCAGCCATCAACAGAAGCGTCCGCGCCAGTCGCCTTTCACTGGAGTTGAACAGCTGATCGATCAGATCGGCCTGAATCCGCATCCCGCGCGCCAGCATGAACTTGAGAAAAAAGTCGGAGAACTCATGCTCCGCATGCAGCGTGTGCAGCATGTGCGCGCCGTCGATTTTCATCACGACGCAGGCAGTTACCGCAGTCGCCGTGGCCATGTGACGACGAGTTCCGCCGGCGATCGACTCCTCGCCGACAAAATCGCCTGACGTAAGCAAAGTCACCGTAGCCTCTTTACCGCGCTTAGAGACCACCGTAAGCTTGGCTCGCCCGCTGCGGATGTAATAAATAGCATCGGCAAGGCTGCCCTGAGAGAAGAAAACATGCTTGGGTTTGAACTGAATGATCCTCCGCCCCACACCTAACGTGGCTAAGAATGTCTTAACTTCAAACGGATTCTTCTTGAGTATTTCCATACGCAAAGCCTCTTCTCGGTCGCAGTCTCACCCCAGGGCAGCTTCAGGGCGCTTTCGTCCAGCGGAACATCGAGACAGACTCGTTTCGCAGAATATGCAGACTCATACACCACTTAACAGTTGCACCGGATCAAACAACAGGTCTGAGCGTTATAGCTCTGTCCAGGCGAAGAATCGCCACGCCCACGCGGCTCGGCCCGCAAAGCAAGCCCAAAGGCGGCTATCCCACCTTGGTGGTACACGGTATGACCCGGTCCCGATTTAACTCAAGGTAATAGTGCTATTTGGTAATCACGTTACCTGAGGCATCATCATCGAGTGGAAGAGTTCAGGCGAACCCCACCAAGGAGCAACTCCAATGCATGATCTTCTTATCGGCCTTACTTTTGTAGCAATGGTCATCTCCCCCGCCATCGTCGCCGCCTTCTCCGGCACCTCCGAAACCAACCCCGAATAAGCGCCCGTCTACTACCGAAAGTTGACGGGGAACGTCTCTGATCCCATTTCCAGTTCCACCGCAGCAAATCCGGACCACCCAGCGCACCATTGCCGATAAGCGCTGCAGCCATTACACTCACTGTTTGGGGGCAATGGCTATGCTAGTCGTCATGAAAGCGCAAGCGACGCCGGAACAAGTCCAGGCAGTTTGCGATCATATTGAACAATTGGGCTTTCGCGCACACGCTCTGCCCGGAGCACAACGCACCGCCATCGGAATCACCGGCAATCAGGGCGAAGTGGATCGAGGCAATCTCGAGTTCCTCCCCGGAGTCGCCGAAGTCATCCGCGTCTCGAAGCCCTACAAGCTGGCCAGCCGCGACGTCAAAGAAGAAGACACCGTCATTCACTTCCCCGGCACAGACGCCACCATCGGCGGCGGCAAATCCGTGGCCATAGTCGCCGGTCCCTGTTCCATCGAGAGCCGCGAGCAGGCCTACGCCATCGCCGACCTGGTCGCCGCCTCTGGCGCGCAGTTCTTCCGCGGCGGCGCCTTCAAGCCCCGCACCTCGCCCTACGCCTTCCAGGGCATGGGACTCGAAGGCCTCGAGATCATGGCCGAAATCCGCGAGCGCACCGGCATGCGCATCATCACCGAAGCCCTCGACGAAGAGTCCCTCGACCTGGTGAAACAGTACGCCGACGTCATCCAGATCGGCGCTCGCAACATGCAGAACTTCTCGCTGCTGAAGAAAGCCGGCCGGACCCGCAAGCCGGTCCTGGTCAAACGCGGTATGTCGGCTACGCTCGACGAGTTCCTCATGTCCGCCGAATACGTCATGAGTGAAGGTAACTACCAGGTCATCCTCTGCGAACGCGGTGTGCGCACCTTTGCCGACCACACCCGCAACACACTCGATCTCAGCATCGTCCCAGCCGTCCAGCGGCTCAGCCACCTGCCCATACTGGTAGACCCCAGCCACGGCACCGGCAAGCGCAACAAGGTCGTCCCCATGGCCCGCGCAGCCGTAGCTGTGGGATGCGACGGCATCATGGTTGAGGTCCACCACGAGCCCGATAAAGCGCTCTCGGACGGTCCTCAATCCATCTACCCAGAACAGTTCGCCGCCATGATGGATGAACTGGAGCAGATTGCTGCCGTCCTGCACCGCACTGTGCCCCGCGGCATCCACGTAGGCATCGAGACCGCGTGAACCCCTCCCGGACCATCCGAATCAGCCTCGGCCTCGCCGGGGCTGCCTTGTGTGTACTCTCCAGTTGCCGCAGCCACGACTTTCCCGAATACCCTGCCAATTACCGCGAGTTCGCTTATGTCGCCAACGGCGGCAGCGACACCGTATCCATCTACGATGTCGTCCACGTGCGCCTCGACCGGGAAATTCAGGTCGGACTGAATCCCACCGGAATCACCGCCAATCCTAAACGCAACGAAATCTACGTGGTCAACTCCGGCAGAGGCCAGTCCAACGGATCCATTTCCGTCATCGACACCGAGAAAAACGCCGTCGTAGCCAGCATTGCGGTCCACAAGAAACCTTATTTTCTCGACGTTGCGCCCTCCGGCGACCTGGCCTATGTCGCCAACTCTGGATCCAACTCCGTCTCCGTCCTCGATCTCAAAACCCGGCGTGAAATTGCCATTGTTGGAACCGGTGAAGCACCCGGTGTAGCCCGCATCTCCCCAGACGGCAGATCCCTGGTCGTCACGAATCGCGTCGGCAACAGCGTCAGCATCTTTGAGCCCGCTACCCCAAAGCTGCCGCGAATTCGCAAGGTCATCGTAGGCTGCCCCGGCGCCACAGACGCCGTCATCCTCCCCGACTCGAGCAAGGCGTTCGTGGCGTGCTCCGGAGGGCACCAGATCATGGCCATCGCCCTGGCGCGCGATGCCGAAGGCAGTAGCCCGGCCCAACCCGATGCGCTCGAAGCGCTACTTGATGTTGGCAAATCTCCAGTCCACCTGGCGATGAAGCCAGATGGCGGCGAACTTTTCGTTTCCAACTTTGACTCCGACTCGATTTCCGAGGTAATCACCACCACCAACGATGTCGCCGGCGCCTATCTTATGGGATCCAATCCGGTCTGCGGCATCGTCAATAACGACAATTCCCTGCTCTACGAAAGCAACTTCCGTTCCCAGGAGATTTCCATCTACTCCATTGACGATGGCAAACGGAGCGGCCCGTCCATCCATGTGGGGGACGGACCCGACGCGCTGGCATTTTCCTCCGCCGGGCATCTACTCTTCGCCGTCGATGCCCGATCCAGCGATGTTGCCGTCATTCGAACCAGTTCTCGCTCCTTATTTACACTGCTCCCTACCGGTCACCAGCCAAATGCCATCGCCATCAAATCATTCCGGCTGCCCCGAAGGATTCCCGAGGGCCCAGTTTAAGGTTCGAGCACCTTGCGGCCAGCGTTTCCATTCCCATCCCACAAAGCGGCACACTCACGGGCAAACAAGCTGCCCCGAACAGTTCAAGGTCACATTTCTATCGAATGAGACTGAAGCTGTGATTCAATACTGCAAGACAGAAATATGCAACCTTGAATACCGCGATTGTGCCGATGGTGTTAGTCTTCCATGTAGCTCTAAGAGAAGACAAAGCAGCACCACCGATCGGTCGTAACCGCAACAATTGGAACCACTTCTCCCCAGTCACCACTACAACGTCATAGAAGAAGTTAGAAGCGCGATAACCATTTCGTATTAACGAGTTGAGGGGCCATATGATTGAAGCCGCCGCTAAGGTACATCACCGTCCACACGAATTTACACTGCTAACAAATCACACCCATGTTCTGGTTCTCATCGCCCAGATGCCGGACGTCCGCATGCGCGAAATCGCCAGCATCATCGGCATCACCGAGCGCGCCGTCCAACGTATCGTGGATGACCTTACGGTCACCGGCTACATTGTCGTCACCAAGAGCGGACGGCGCAACCGCTACGAAATCCGCACCGATAGTCCGCTGCATCATCCCCTCGCTAAACACCGCAGCGTCGGTGATCTTATCCGATTCGTCTATCCAAAATTTGAAAATTAGCCCGCTGCGGTGGCCCACAGATCGCCAGGATAATCAGCCCTTGCTCATGCATGCCGCCCCCCATGCCGGACAGGGGCGCCTGGACGCACCGAACCTTTGCACTGCGGACGCCGGACGAAGATTTAGATTTCACTCAAGACACAAGATGGAATCGCGCTGGGCCCTGAGCCGGCGTCTCTACAAATCCCTTTAATTTTGAAATAGCCTAAGTGTAAGGTGAGTCCTGCGACAGTCTCTTAGCCCCACGGAACTCCGCCTTTGCTGTAACCGAGCTTTGCTCTATCACAACACTTGTTCCACTTTCAGATAGTTTTTTGTCACGATTTATGCAATTTCGCGTAGAATTCGTTCGATCAGTGTAAGAAGTGAAATTCGCGTATTCGGGAGCAACGCGGATTTGAAGTTTGAAATGAAGGACTTGCAGTCAAGACGATCCTGCTCTTTCGGATCCGAATCGCCAGATCGTTGCTACTGTGCGAATCACATGGTTGCCACCGCCGCAGAAGGAAAGTGCGATCCTCGATTGGACTTTGCCCAGGAGTTTAGGCAAACACATTTTCGGGAAGTTCTCTCGCTTTCTGGGACGCGACATTGATCCGAGCCGGGCTTTTCTTCCGAACCTGAAGTGGAAATTTGAGGCAATGATTCTGATCGGGGGATCGGGCTATGAACCACTCTAGCGGAAAGCCAGGCGCGCGATTGCACAAATTCACGTTGCTGACCAATCACGCGCATGTTCTGTTGATCATCGCGCAAACGCCGGATGTCCGAATGCGGGAAATTGCGGCAATCATCGGTCTTACCGAACGCGCGGTGCAGCGCATTATCGACGACCTGACGACCAGCGGCTTCATTATCGTCACCAAGAGCGGACGCCGCAACCGATACCAGATCAGCCTTGACCATCCACTCGACCATCCCGTCGAGCAAGGCCGGAATCTGGGCGATCTGGTGCGATTCATGCTACCCGAGCTGCACGCTGCGTAACAGAATTGTTAATGGCTGAGGGCGGTCAGAAAGCCATTTCCTTCTTCCAGATCTATCGGCGTAATCGATAACTACCGCTTTACGTGTTCCCGGCTGTTATGCCGCATGGCGCTGAACTGAGCGCCGGCGAAGAGCAACAGACCAGAGACATAAGCCCAGAGCAACAAACCAACAGAAACGTAGAACGGCCCATAAAGCGCCTTCAAATCGAGCTTTGGCAGGACGGCGACAAACACGTATTTGGCGCCTACCCAAAGCAGTCCAGTCACGATAGAGACCCGCAGCACCGGCCGAGCCGGCAGCTTACGATTCGGCAGCAGCCAGTAAATGGAAAAGAAAAACAGGATACTCGCCACAGCCGTGGACATCGCCAGCCAGGATTCGCTGATGAAGCGAAACGCAAAATTGTCATTGTGACCAAAGAACATCACTGTCAAAATCGTCCGCTCCGCGGCATTGAGCAGAATGCTGAGCATGCCAAGAATCACCATCCAGAGCGCCAAACCCAGCGCGATCAGCTGGTTCATGAGATAGTTGCGGCTCTTCGCCACGCCCCAGGAGCGGTTCAACGCCACCTCCAGCGGAAGAAATATTCCGGTGCAGGAGATCAGGATCATGAGAAGGGAGAACAACCGAACCCCGGACCGCGGCGCCACAGCAGCTAGATGGGCAGCGACCCAGTCCTGATTGGAAGGCAGCAGGTATTTGACAAAATCGCCAATGACTTCCATCATCTGCGGCGAATGGAAGATGCTGTTGGAAATCGTGTAAAGCAAGACGATAAAGGGGATAAACGACAGAATTGCATTGGCCGCCACGCTGAAGGCGAAAGTATGCACTTCGCTGTCCAGCAGGTATTGCACCAGCACCTTGCCGTCGCGTTTCCACTCGAATCCATAGATCGGCAGCGGCCCCGAATCGGCCGCCCGCACCGGGGCCGGCGCGACTGCGGGCTCTGTCAAAAGGGTCTTCTGGGGGGACTCGGAGGCAACTTGAGTCTCGGATGCTGGAATGGCTGACATGCAGATCTCGTCTCTTGATCCTAACAGAAACTCGATTGTCAACCGCGTAAACACTGGCGAAATCGAGTTCCTGACCCGACCGGACGAATGCTCGCGGAGATTTTTTCTTGCATTTTTTTCAGAATCCTGACATAACCAGAGGACGGTATCCACTGTGAGCGGTGACGCACAATTGCTAAAAAAGTTAGCAAAGCCAACTCCCATTCCGCGCCTGTCGCTGAAGCTTTGCGGGAATCGCTCGAAGTTGCCGTCGGGCGCGGATGTTCATCCACTTTTATCGCTTTCCTGACTTTGGGCTTCCGTCCAGCGCCTTCATCGCATTCGGCTTTTATCCATTCATACACGCACAAACAATGATCCGTAACGATAGAGGAGAACATCAGTGAAGGAAAAAGGTATCGTCAAATGGTTCAACGGGGCAAAAGGGTATGGATTCATACAGCGGTCTACTGGCGAAGACGTTTTCGTGCATTTCTCGGCAATTCAAGCCGAGGGCTATCGCTCGCTGAACGAAGGCGAAGCCGTGGAGTTTGAGTTGCAGCAGGGTCCGAAAGGATTGAACGCCATCGAAGTGACGCGCCCTTCCTGAGTATTCCGGACCGCGGAAGGGCCACCCCTTCCAGGCATTTGGACTTGCTTACCGTGGGCTATTTAGCTCTATTCACTCGGCGAATCGCCCATTGAGCGGCCTTGCGCAAAGCCTCACGATTCCCGGCCTCTTTACTCAACTCGATCGATCCAGTTTTCTCACCCCCCGGCGTACCCGCTCCGTCGGGGATAACCATTTTTTCGAGATCCGCCTTTGCCCAGCGCTCCAATCTGGGCAAAAAGCGTGACAATCCACTATTGCCCATAGCGATGGCAATATTCCTGCGGATACCCCAAAATCCTGCGCGCCGCACCGGCGAACCATTGAAGAGCCGCTCGAAATCCGCCTCTTCGAGCCCTGCCAGCCACTCCAAGTCGGGATTGACCAACTCTTCGCGCGCAGCCAGATCGGCGTCCGCCCAGCCCAACGGCGCCCGCCGGTTCCACGGACAGACATCCTGGCAAATATCGCAGCCAAAAACCTGTCGCCCCATCCCCGGCTGCAGATCTTCCGCAATCTCGCCGCGATGCTCGATCGTCAGGTAGGAGATGCATTTGGTCGCGTCCATCTGGTAGGGCTGGATCAGCGCCTGGGTTGGGCAGGCTTCGAGGCAGCGGCGGCAACTCCCGCAGCGATCGGGCACGGTAAGTGGAGCCTGGTCTGCCCCCAGTTCCAGCGAAGTCACCAGGACGGCCAGAAAATTCCAGCTTCCCAATTTGGGATGAATCAGGCAGGTATTCTTCCCCGTCCAGCCCAACCCGGCAGCTCGGGCAATCGACCGCTCGACCACTGGTCCGGTATCCACATACGCCCGGCTCTCGAATTCCCCAAACGCACCATGTAATTGCGCTTCGAGCGCACGCAGCCGCTTCAACAGGACCTTGTGATAGTCGCTCGGCCGCATCGCGCCTTTCTCGTCCCGGCGTCCGGACCAGGCGTAGCGCGCAATCCATCCCGCGCCATCCGGGGCCGCAGCCGTCGAAAGCGGTGCGTCCGCATGGTAGCTGGCCAGGCAAACTATCGCCGACCGCGCCCAGGGAAACGGCACATCCACCCGGCTTCGTACGAGCGCTCCCGCTTCATCGCGCCGCGCCAGGTAATGCATGCTTCCAGCGCGTCCTTTTTCCACAAATTCCGCAAAGCGCGCCGCGTCCCGCTTTGTTTCAGAATGCGGCAGTGCCACCATCCCGGCCTCCGTAAACCCTGCCTTCCGCGCCAGTTCCCGCACCGATTCCTGCGTTGGAAGCGCATTCGTAACCGGGGGTATGGAACTGGCGGGGGGCATATTTACGTATCCATTCACGGAAATTGGAATCTAATGGACTAGAGACAGCAAAGCAATACACAACCGCTGTTCACCAATCGTCCCAATTTTGGTCCCTTTTAGGAGGACATTTATGACTGTATCGCCTTTTATGAACGTTGCCCCGATTTCAGCTTCGAACGAGAATCGCGCCTCGCAATCCCCCATCGCCACCGTCGCTCTGAATTGTGAGTTGGTGCGTGGCACCGAAGACCTGATCGTCGGCGAATTGATCTCCCGCGTCAAGCAGGAGTCCGTCGCTCTCGATCTGAGCAAAGTCGAGCGCATTGACGCCGCCGGCATCGCCGCACTCATTACGCTCTATTGCACCGCCATTGAGGCTGGCAATCAGTTTTATGTCGTCAGCCCATCGGCCCGGGTTCTGGACATGTTGCGCCTGGTGGGTCTGGAGTCGATCCTGGTCCCCGCCGGCAATTCCAGCAACTCGCAGGAGTCCAAGCTTGAGCGCCTGCAGTACGACCTCTCGGCCGCATGAGACAAGGTATTACTCGCGAAATCTCTAATTCTGCGAGTAATACCCCTCCCGGGTGATGACGGTCAGCTTATCGTCCTTGGCTTTGAGCTGAATTTTGTGAAAGCCGTCCGAGTCGTCGCTGCTGTCATGCTTGTCTGGCGTGTAGGTCAGCAGATACTGCCCGTGCAACTCCTCGCTAATCTGGGTGTAAACCTCGTCGAAGCTATCCTTCTTCTTCGCTTCGAAAAACACGCCGCCCGTCCGCGCTGAAATCTGCTCCAGTATCTTCTTCCCATCGACCTTCGGTTCGCTCGTGCCGCCCGGTCGCTGTCCGCCCCCACCGGGATACCCGCCGCCACCTGGATAGCCCCCGCCGCCCATCCCGCCATGCCGGCCCATGCCTGGATTCATCCCGCCATGGTTCTCTTCTTCACCCTTGAAATAGACCGTATAGATGGAAACATTGGCCTTCTCCGCGGCATCGATCGCGTCGTTCAACGACTCCTTACTGCCGCGGTCTACGCCGTCTGAAAGCACGATCAGCGCCTTCCTGCCAGGCTCCTTGAGCATAAGTTCGTTGGCTGCGAGATAAATCGAGTCATACATCTGCGTTCCCCCGCCGCGTCGCCGACCGCCGCCACGCCCTCCACTATCTCCGCCGCGCCCACCGTCATTGTCTCCGCCGCTGCTGCTGCCAGCCTGGTCATTCGAATAGTTCGAACTGCTCATGTCGTCCAACTCATGGTGCAGCTTTGACTTGGATGCCGTAAAGTCCTGCAGCAATTCCACTTCGTGGTCAAAGTGCAACAGAAAGGCCTTATCCGCCGGCTGCGACAGCATCTGGTCGATAAATTTTCCCGTCGCCGACTTTTCGCTCGCCAGCGCCGCCGACTGGCTGCGGCTCGTATCCACCATTAATCCCAGCCGGAAGGGCAGATTGGTCTCATGCGAAAAGCTCTTGATCGTCTGAGGCCGTCCGTCTTCCTGTAGGGTGAAGTCACTTATGGTCAGATTTGGCGCCACCTGTCCCTTTTTGTCCCGCACGGTCACCGGCAGGATCACCTCCCGCGTTTCGGACTTGATGGTCGTCACAGGAGCAGAGGGTGTTTGCTGTGCCCTCAGGGTCGAGGCGCCAAGCGTAACGAAGGGAACCAGGCCTAGCGCGACTGAGATAGTGCGCACCGTTTCGGAGGGGAAATTCAAGCATTTTCTCATAGGTTTGAGCTGGAGCGCGGATTCGCAACCCTGAATCCTTTGGATTAGACGTCCCAGTCCGGGGTTGGTTGACGCCCTTTTGCCAAACCCGCTTGGCCCTGCAGGCTTCCATTTTGGTCTGTTTCGCGATAGCCTTCTTCCAACCTTCCCTTACCATGGATTCGCCGATGGGAGTCGCCAATGACCCACACCCTTTTTCGCTCGATAGCGCTACCGGCTCTGGTATTCACCTTGATGCCAACATTGGCTGCTCCTAAGGCCCGAGCTCAGACACCGAATCCTGTCCCAGTCAAGCTGGCCGGCAAAACCTGCCTCTCGATCGACGAAGCCGCGAAACAGCCCAACAAGGATGTCTGCATCACCGCCCATGTATACGCGCTTGTCGAACTCGCCGACGGCGTTCGCTTCCTCGACGTCTGCCCGCCCGATCTCCCCGACGCCGAGTGCCGCTTCACGCTGCTCAGCCTTCCCGAGGATCGCGACGAAGTGGGCGATCTGCGTCAATACCGCGACCAGGACGTCACTCTGCGCGGGATTGTGCGCGCCACCCACGGTCGAATGGGCATGGTCATCAGCCACGTCCGCCAATTCCGCGGAGGACCGGAGAAATTTCGCCCTAACCCCAAACTCCTCAAGGATTTCAACGGCGAGTCTAGCCGTCCTCCGGTCCGCGACCCCAACCTCGCCTCCGGTGGACGCCATCGCAGTTTCATGAACTCAAGCGACCGCGAACCGCTGCCATCGGCGCATAAGGACTAACCGGAACCGCCCTACAGACTATTCGTTAGGGTTGGGCTGCACAGGAGAAGGCTGCGGCGCTACGGGAGCGCCCTGTTGCTGTTGCATCTGCAGGCGCCGCTGTTCAATCTCCTGCATGATCTGCTGCGGAGAGCGGTTGGCGCCAGGTTGCAGGGGCTGCAAGCCCGGTGGACGGCGCAATCCAGGGTCGACTGTCTCCACCGGTTCCGGATCTTCCACCTCTTCATCCGGGTTTTGCCGCGCCTGCCCATTCAAACCGGGGGCAACTGCCGGCGTGTTGCTCTTCACCGTCAGGACAAGCGACCTCGGCGTCCCCTGCCCCTGGTCACCGATCATCAAAACGTTGTAACCCGAACCGTCCAACAATTCATTCAGCACGTCGCGCGCCGGTGCAGGTCCGTAGCTGCCGTAGACCCGCTGATCATTCGACGCGCCATCGACCTTCACTCCGGTGGCCGTCGAAACGTCCGCAAGTATCTGCTGCAAGCTGGAATTCGCCGCCG
>Ga0302140_10004884_pt1 | contig 17043 bp, 12 predicted proteins | sample I_Bog_E1_1_FD_202095 | JGI IMG/M metagenome (GOLD analysis project Ga0302140, IMG submission 202095) | Peat permafrost microbial communities from Stordalen Mire near Abisko, Sweden - I_Bog_E1_1 | ecosystem: Environmental > Terrestrial > Soil > Wetlands > Peat | place: Sweden: Abisko, Stordalen... | reverse complement strand
TTTATAGTAATCTTATTCTTTCTCATGCTTTAATCTTCTCATATTCATCTCAATTTTTCTATCTAATTTTATTTAGAATGTTATCCACAGCCAGTTCCGCAAGCTGTTTCCTATATAATAAAAAAAATAGTAGAGAATTTATTTTTTAATAATACTCTCTACTATGTCCAAAAATCAAAATTAGAATAATAGTTTATACATACCCTAAAAATCCTTGAAACTGGCTATTTAGTGACATGTATAAACTATGTAATTTACTTAAAACCCTATTATAAGGCACATTCAAAAAAATAACAGGTCCATCTGCCAGCCTATTTTCCATCATCCTGCATCAGCAGATTGCCCTAATAGGCCCACTATGAGTACACTCTACTTCCTTGCCTGATGAAAAATATCCATGGCATTTTGGACTTGTTATTTTCTTTCATGTGCCTAAGTTTACTTATTTTCTTGCAACTCCACTTTCTCTTGCTGCTTTAGAAATCGCTTCAGCTACTTTTATAGCAACACCTTTATCTAAAGCACTTGGAATTACATTATTTTCATTTAAATCTTCTTCTTTAATATAGTTAGCTATAGCATATGCAGCAGCAATTTTCATTTCTTCGTTTATTTCTCTTGCTCTAACATCCAAAGCTCCTCTAAATATTCCTGGGAAGGCTAGAACGTTGTTTATTTGATTTGGGAAATCTGAGCGTCCTGTACCTATAACTCTTGCACCAGCTTCTTTTGCTTCATCAGGCATTATTTCTGGTGTTGGGTTTGCCATTGCAAATATTATTGCATCCCTATTCATTGTTCTAACCATTTCTGGTTTTAATATTCCTGGAGCAGATACTCCTACAAATAAATCAGCACCAACTAAAGCATCTGAAAGACTACCTTTTATATTGTCTGGATTTGTTATTTGTGTTAAAGCTGTTTTAGCATCATCAATTTCTTCCATACCTCTGTAAAGAATACCTACCTTATCACAGGCAATTAAGTTTTTTACTCCTGATGATAATAGAAGTTTAGCTATAGCAGTTCCAGCTGCACCAGCACCATTTACTACTACTTTTAAATCTTCAAGCTTCTTATCTACTACTTTAAGTGCATTTATAACACCGGCAAGCACTACTATTGCAGTTCCGTGTTGATCATCATGAAACACTGGAATGTCAATTAATTTTTTAAGTTTTGCTTCAACTTCAAAGCATCTTGGTGCTCCGATATCTTCTAAGTTTATTCCACCAAATGTCGGAGCTATTAATCTAACTACGTTAACTATTTCATCAACATCCTTAGAATCTACACATATAGGGAATGCATCAACATCTGCAAATTCTTTAAATAATATTGACTTACCTTCCATTACAGGTAATCCTGCCATTGGTCCTATATCTCCTAGTCCAAGCACTGCTGTTCCATCTGTAACTACTGCTACTAAATTTCCTTTTGAAGTATATTTGTATACATTTTCTTCATCTTCATGAATTTTTTTGCATGGTTCTGCAACTCCTGGTGTATATGCAAGACTCAAATCATCTTTTGTTTCAACTTTAACCTTAGATGCTATTGAAATCTTTCCTTTCTTTTCTTCGTGTAGTTTTAAGCTTTCTTCAAAATAATTCATTTAAAACATCCTTCCATTTTAGAAATTTATATTTAAAATTTGTTGTTGTTCTCTGTGATTAGATACTGACATTTATTCTGAAAATTAATGATATTTAGTAACTTTAAATATCATTTTGTTAATTAGCAATAGTTTATGTTTTTTTAACAAAGCTATTCAAGCCTTATAAAACAATTTTTACATTAGGCACAATCAAATAATTAATATAGGATTATATTAACGAAAAAAAACGGTGATATCCACCGTTTTCTATCTAATAAACTCTAACAAACACAACCTTCAAATAATTTCCTTCTGGGAATTTATCTGTAACTGAAAAATCTTCTGGAAGACTGTGTTCTTCTAAAATTTCATAATTCTTATTACATTCCTTAAATGCTTCATCTATAAACTTTTTAAACTTAACCATATTAAAAGTAGAACAATTTGTAGAAGCTACAATTACACCTTCATCTTCTGTTATATCAATTGCTGATTTCACTAAATCCCTATAATCTTTGGCTGCACTAAATCTATTATCTTTAGATGTTGCAAAGCTTGGTGGATCAAGAATAACCACATCAAATTTTAATTCCTCTTTCTTTGCACGTTTGAAATAAAGGAATATATCTTCAACTATTATATCATGCTTTGCATAATCAATATTATTTATAGTAAAGTTTTCAGTTGTTTTCTCTAAACTTCTACTTGCCAAATCAACACTTGTAGTAACAGCACCACCTTTTGCTGCTGCCATAGAAAAAGCTCCTGTATAAGAAAAAGTATTTAACACTCTTTTATTATTAGAATACTTATCTTTAATAGATTTTCTTACTTCCTTTTGATCCAAAAATACTCCAACCATTGCACCATCATTTAAATAAATTGCAAAATTAACCTTATTTTCTTTAACTATAAGAGGTGCTGGTGCTTTTTTTCCACATACATAACTATCTTCATCAATAACCATACCATTTTCATCAAATCTCTTTTTTTCATATATGCCGTAAAAAGATACTAAGGCTTTTATAGCTTTAAGTATGCTATCTTTGAATTCATACATTCCTTTACTATACCAAGTTATAAGATAATATTCATCAAAATAGTCTATGGTAAGGCCGCCTATTCCATCACCTTCACCATTAAATACTCTAAATGCAGTAGTATCCTTTGAACGGTAAAACTTCATCCTTTTAGAAAATGCATTTCTAAGCTTATCATAAAAGAATTTATAATCTAAATTACTATTTTTACTGTTACTTAAAATCCAACCGCAGCCCTTATTTTGCTTTCCATAATATCCTTTTCCTAAAAAAGTTTTATTTTCATCTATAAGAGTTATAATTTGCCCTTCTTCTTTTAAAGCTTTTGTATTTTCTAAAGATTCTTCAAGAATTAATGGATATCCCTTTTTATATTTATTAACGAATTCTTTTTTTACTGTAATTATTGTTTCTTTCATATACGTACCTTTCCAAATTAAAATTATTATATTATGTTAGACCCATTCAAAACAATTATATCATACATCTATTATTCTTACTTTATTTTCTAGCTTTAAACATACAAGTCTTTGTAGTTATTGATATATTCCCATTTTTTCTAATATAGTCTTCTAAATATTTTGTAAATTCTTTTTTCTTCTCTCCAACAAGTATTGAACTTCCTTGGATAGTTGACGCTTTATAAGAAACTACTGGTTTTGCATCATCTACTATTATTTTTCCTTCTAAAATATCTATATTTATTTCACTAAAATACTTTTCAAGGATTGACTTTCCATTTTCCAAATCAAATCTATTAGAAAAGCCATTATTATCTAACCCAAGGTTTGGAGCAAACTTTTCTGCGAGTTTATTTAATTCAGCCATAGAATCACAAGAATTAGCACTTACATAAAACATGCCCCCTTGAGATAAAACTCTCTTTATTTCAGCTAAAGCTTTTTCTATATTAGGTACAAAATAAAGCATATGTTGTGCAATTACTACGTCGAAGCTTTCATCTTCATAGGGAATATCTTCCGCATTTATTTCTTTATAAATAAAATTCTGATTTATTTCTTGAAGCTTATCTTTTGCTATCTTTAGCATACTTTTAGAAAAATCTGATAAAGTAATATTTAATGTATTATCTATATTATCTTTATTTTTATACCAAAGTTTTCCTGGGCCACATCCAAGCTCTAATATTCTTGCATTCTTTATAAAATTAATTTGGTTAAAACACCATTTATCCCAATCTACCTTATTAGTATTGTAACTGTGAAGATTACTTCTCAAATTAAGATTTTTATCACTTTTATATTGTTCCTTGACGCTTTTTTCCATATTAGTTATCTTTATAATATTGATAAGATTATTAGCATCTACAAATCCATTTTCCTTAGCTTTATTCTCAGCTTTGTTAAAAACACTTATAACTGATTCTATATGTTTTTTCTTTTCCTCTAAAGCCTTCTTTTGAATACTAATCATACTTTCTAAGTTTTCTCCACTTTCATGTAAAATATGACTTATTTCACTTAATGACAAACCAATGAATTTCAGTGTTGTAATCTGTTGAAGCTTTAAAAAATCATCTTCGCAATAAATCCTATATCCTGAATCAGTTTTCTCATAAGGACTAAGAAGCTTAATTTTATCATAATGAAGCAACGTTTTTACCGTTACTCCTGATCTTTTGGCAAATTCACCAATCTTCAATATTCTTCCTCCCATTAAATCTACATTCTAGCCACTAAACATTATATACTTTCCAACACATAAAAAAGAATACCCGCTGTTTATTACCTTATTCAATAATAACAGCAGGCATTTTATCAATATTAGACATTTGAAAAAAATAATTTCTTATAATAACTCTTTAATTACTTTTACAGTTTCTTTAGCTATATATTCAGCATCTTCTAATGATAATGTAGTATATACAGGAAGTGTAATTTCATTTTCATATTGAGCATAAGCATTTGGATAATCTTTAATGTCATATCCAAGATTTTTGTATAGTGTTAGCATTGGAAGAGGTTTATAATGAACATTCGTTGCTATTCCCATTTCAGCTAACTTTTGAATAGCTGCATTTCTCTTTTCTTCATTAAATCCTTTAACTCTATAAAGATATAAATGATATGATGTTTCAGTTCCATTATTATCTTTAGTAAATGGAATTATTGAAAAATCTTCTTTAGATAATATATCCGTATATATTTTAAATATTTGTCTTCTTCGCTCTAGCATTTGTGCATATCTTTTAAGTTGAACTAGTCCAATTGCAGCACTAATATCTGTCATATTACACTTAAGTCCATCATTTATAATATCATATTCCCAAGCTCCTGCCTTAAGTTTACTTAAAGCATCCTTTGATTGACCATGCATAGCAGTAAATCTCATATATTGAAGTAGATTTTCATGTCCTCTAAAATTATTATCATTAAAAGTAACTGCTCCACCTTCAGCAGTAGTTAAATTCTTAACTGCATGGAATGAAAATGAATGAAAATCACATTGAGATCCCACAGGTTCTCCTTTGTATTTAGCACCAAAAGCATGAGCTGAATCACAAAGTATTATAATATCTTCTCTTTTCTTATCCTTTAAAACTTTTTTTAATGCATCATAATCAAATGGTACCCCTGCAATATCTACTGGCATAATTACTTTAGTCTTATCTGTAATCTTTTCAGCAACCTTGTCTATATCCATTTCAAAAGTATCTTTTTTTACATCTACATATATAGGCTTAACCCCTCTATGTACAGCAACACTTGAAGTTGCAGTATAAGTATAAGGCGTAGATATAATTTCATCGCCTTTCTTTATGTCAAATACCTTAAGTACCAACTCCATTGCAGCAGTGGCACTATTTAATGCTAAAGCTTTATTAACTTTTAAGTACTCTTCTATTCCTTCTTCAAACTTTGCAAGTTGTGGTCCTGAAGTAATCCATCCTGATCTTAGTACATTAGCTACTGCTTCTATTTCTTCTTCCGTTATATCAGGTGGTGAAAATGGTATTTTTTTCATATAATTCAATCCTCTCTTAATTAAATAGAAAACTTTTTACTTTAAACTTATTATAAACTCATCCCTTAGGTCAGAGTCAAGATAAATTTCATCATATTCAAAATAATAATAATTTAAATCAACTAAACCACCTTTTCTAGTGAGTTTTTTACAAAACCATTTTATACTAGAAATAGGTGGTTTCTTATTCTGATACCTATTTGCAATTATTTATATCTTAAATTCCTTATTATACTTCAACAATTACTGGTAAAATCATAGGTTTTCTCTTCATTTTTGTATACACAAAATTATCTACTTCTCTTCTTATACTATTTTTTATTTCTGCCCATTGGGTTATATTATTTTCTAAGCACTTTTCTACAACGTTAGTAACTACACTTCTAACTTCATCAATTAGTTCTTCAGAATTTCTAACATATACAAAACCTCTTGAAACTATATCTGGTCCTGATGTTATAATTTTGTTTCTTCTATCTATAGCTATAACTACTGTTATAATTCCATTTTCAGCTAAATTTTTTCTATCTCTAAGTACCATGTTTCCTACATCACCTACGCCCATACCATCTATAAGCACTCTTCCAAATGGCACTTTTCCTGTTACTGTACCTTTATTTCTAGATAATTCAAAAACATCTCCAGTTTTTAAAATAAATGTATTGGATTTATCTACTCCCATACTTTGTGCAATTTTAGCATGTTTACTTAAATGCTTATACTCACCATGAACAGGTATAAAAAACTTAGGCTTTAATAAAGCTTGAATCAATCTAAGCTCTTGTTCACAAGCATGCCCTGAAACATGTATATCTTCTATTGCTTTATAAATTACATTAGCACCCTTCTCTATTAAATCATTTATTACATTTGATACAGCTTTTTCATTACCTGGTATCGGAGTTGCTGAGATAATCACCGTATCTCCTTCTTCTATTTGTATCTGCCTGTGAGTTGATGCAGCTATCCTTGTAAGTGCTGCCATTGATTCTCCTTGACTTCCAGTCGTAACAATAGTTATCTTATCATTTGGATAATTTTTAATTTCATCTAAGCTTATTATCATATCTCCTGGAATAAATAAATATCCAAGGTCTATAGCAACTTCTGATATTTTCTCCATACTTCGACCACTAAAAGCTATCTTTCTATTATTTTTAATCGAAGAATTACTAATCTGCTGTAACCTATGAACATTTGATGCAAATGTAGATACTATAACCCTACCAGTTGCCTTACTAAAAAGATTGTCTAATGTTTCACCTACTGTTTTTTCTGACATTGTATAACCTTTGTGAAGACAATTAGTGCTTTCAGCCATTAAAAGCAATACACCTTTCTTACCTAATTCAGCATATCTTTGTAAATCCATAACTTTTTCATCAACTGGTGTAAAATCAACTTTAAAATCACCAGTATGAACAATAATTCCTACAGGTGTATGTAATGCAATTGAACAACTATCTGGTATACTGTGATTATTTCTAATAAATTCAATATTAATTTGATTTAATTTTACTAACTCACCTGGTTCAACTATATTCATTGAACAGTCACTAAGTATATTATGTTCTTTTAATTTAATTTCAATTAATCCAATTGTAAGTTTTGTACCATATATAGGAGCATTAATTTGCTTTAATACATATGGTAATGCACCTATATGATCTTCATGTCCATGGGTAATAAAAAATCCCTTTACTTTTTCTTTATTTTTTACTAAATATGTTACATCAGGAATTACAATATCAATCCCGTAAAGATCTTCATCTGGAAATGCCAAACCACAATCTATGACTATTATCTCATCTTTATACTCAAATGCAGTCATATTTTTTCCTATCTCTTCAAGCCCACCTAATGGAATTACCTTTATTGGAATTACTTGTGGTTTAATTTTTTTATTTGTTTTAACTTTGTCAATTTTAATTTCGTTATTATCCAATTTATCACCCCTTAATATTTATACCCACAAGGGGTACATTATCTGATGTCTAGTGGTTCTAATACCCCCATCTATTAGATGATAATCCTAGATTATGTACCACTTCCCTTGTAGGTACATTGTGACCCTTGCGTTTACATTGTGCCCCTTGAGGGTATAAGTTTAACTAATTTCAGATAAAATGTGAAATTATTCCTAAATTTTTACTTTATCATCTAATTTAATTATTTACAAATAAATATAAATATATAAGTGTTAATTTAAAATTTATTTAAAATCAAAAAAATTAGCATTATAATAAAAAAAATTATAATGCTAATTATTTCTGTAATACTAGTATTAAACTAATTTATAGATATCCTAAGTGAATGCTAGATTTATTCATGTATATCCCGTAATAAAGGTTACACTATTCAAAATACATTGATTTTAATTTATCTGCTATTTCTCTTTCGCAGCTCGATATTTGTTTTATACCATATCCAAGAAGCAATGGTGAGCTATTAAATCTTGGCATAACTTTGCATACAATCTTTTCCTTTAAATGATAAAAGAATATGTTAAAACTATCACATTTTACAAAATAATTGTTTAAGAGATAATGGACTATCTTTTTAAGATTATATGAAAGTTCATTTAGTGCATATAAATCATCATTTATAATTATATTAAACTCAGTAAATCCATTAAATGGTCTATGAGATAAATTTACTAAACACTTATCAGTTTTATGAACTTCTATTCCCTCAAAATATTCATCTTTTATTTTTAATTTATAATCAATATCATGTAGTCCTACAATTTGCATATGAGGATGCTTTAAACTTCCCCCTGAATTCGGTCCATGATTTTTATAAAATATAACTGACTTATACTCTCCACTTTCTTCTATCTTTAGCCAATGTTTGACACCAAAATTTATTAAATATTCCATATACTCTACAGAATATTGCCCCATATCACTATCGCACGTATAAGTCTCTATAAGAACTAATTGATAGGTATCTTTTATTGTTGGATACTTATTTTTAAGTAATATAAACGGACCTTTTTGATCAATAATGTCAGTAAGTTTCTCTCTATTACAAAAAGGACATTCTTTCATATTTATTTTTTTAAATTCATTTGGTTTATCTTTATTAATATCATTTAAAAATACTAAATATTTTTCTTTTTTCATTCATATCACCAAAAACCTTCCATCAAAATCATTTTTTAATTAAAACAGATGCACATTTTGAAGGAACAGTTATATTATTACCTGCTATAGCATAAATTTCATCCACTCCAGCTCTTTCTTTATTAACAAGAACACTCCATCCACATTCTTTTAAATCTATGAATGCTTCTTCATCATTGGGATTGAATATTACTACTATAGTATTACATAAATTTTTTCCACTGTTATCTTCTATTTTATATGCAACAACATTTTGTTTGTAAAAACTTTCTCCATACTCTAAGAATGTCAAGTTTTTTTTAATTTCCTGGCTTGAATTCATTCTAAAAGCTTTGTATTTTTTTCTTAATTTAATTAATCCTCGATAATAATTAACAATGTCTTTATACTCGTGAGCTCTGTTCCACTCCAAATTATTCACCCTATCCGCAGCATTATAGCTATCATGATTAAAACTTCCATCATCATTTTTTTTAGTTCTTAAAAATTCTTCTCCTGCTAGAAAAAATGGTATACCTTGAGACGTTAAAACTATGGCTGCCGCTAATTTATTCATATTTTTGCGCTTTTCTAGGGATGAATCTTTATTTGACATATATAACTTATCCCACAATGTATAATTATCATGAGCTGAAATGTAATTTATGCATTGATAAGGTTCATTTGCCCATGCCCAGCGTGAATATAATACTTTATCATAATTAATACCTTCTTTTCCAATAGCTCCAACTATACAAAATTTAATACTTTCTTCAAGACCTGTCCTACCATTTACATATCCTCTTTCATTTATATTAAATACATGTCCTTTAAGAGAATCTCTAGTATCATCACTAAATGCTGCAATTTGCATTTTATCAAATTTTACTATGTTTTCTTTTACTGCCGAATCTTCTCCTCGGAGCGGTGTCCATCCACCAGTCCAACCTTCACCATACATAAGTATAGAAGGATCAATTATATCTAATTCTATTCTAATTTGCTTTATAGTTTCAATATCATGAAGTCCCATTAAATCAAATCTAAATCCATCTATATGATATTCTTTAGCCCAATAAATTACTGAATCAACAATAAGCTTTCTTACCATATATCTTTCTGAAGCTAATTCATTGCCGCACCCTGAACCATTTGAAAAATTACTATTAGAATCTTGGCGATAATAATATCCTGGTACTGCTAAATTGAGATTTGAATCATAACTTCTATATGTGTGATTATAAACCATATCCATAACAACTCTTATACCTGATTTATGAAGACTTTTAACCATTTCCTTAAATTCATTAATTCTTTTTTCTCCATTAAAAGGATTTGTCGAATAGGATCCTTCTGGTGCAAAATAATTTTTCGGATCATATCCCCAGTTATATTGTGGCATATCAGACTTACTTTCGTCAACTGTCTCATAATCAAAAGATGGGAGTAAATGAACATGGGTTACTCCCAAATATTCCAAATAATCAATCCCAGTTTTTGTATATTTCTTAGGAATAGTAGTTCCATGCTCGCAAAATGCAACAAATTTTCCTTTTCTATCAAAGCTTATGCCTGAATTCTCATTTATAGAAAAATCTCTTACATGAATTTCATATATTATAGCTCCTGTAGCGTTAATCAATTCCGGTCTTTCATCTTTATTAAAATCTATAGGATCAGTTTCTCTAAGATCAACTACCATCCCTCTATGCCCGTTAACGCATAGAGCTTTAGCATAGGGATCTGTCACTTCTCTTTCATTTCCGCTATTAGTGACTAAATAATTATAAAATTCACCCTTTAAATCTCTATTAACTTCTATATTCCAAGTCCCTTGCAAGCCTCTGTTCATATCTAATATTTCTTCTGGAGCATTTGTATAGTTCTTCCCATCTTTTCCGAACAAAGCTAATCTTACATTATTTGCATTAGGTGCCCACAACACAAACTTGGTGCTATCTTTAGAATACTCCATTCCCAGCTTACCAATATAATTATTATAATCATTATCTAATAAATTCATTATATTATTACCCCTTTGTTAGTTTTATTAAACATTTTGTTTTAGATAATCTTTACCCTATAGACTTTTCAATTCTTAGGACATTATTTCCCATTTTGTTTTTTTAACTCTTTTATTATTTTTGATGAAAATGGGGGTACTGCTATACTTACTTTTCCACCATTAATTACAGTTTCATTTTTATCTAGTAAATCGATACCTTCTGCAAAAGATAACTCAAAATCTAAATATCTTTCTTTATCTGACAAATTTAAAATTATATATATCTTGTCATCTTTACTAGTTCTAGTAAAGATAAATTGTTCATTTTTAATAACAACTTGCTCATAACTTCCATATTTTAAAGCTTCACTTTCACGTCTTATCTTCCCTAGTCTCTTAATTAATTCAAATAATTTATCATTTGGTTCATTTATTTTTCCAAGTTCTAATTCTGGTCTTAAAGGCAAATCTGTCCCTTTTCCTTTAACACCTTTAATGCCATATTCACTGCCATAATAAATGCTTGGCACCCCTGGCATTGCATATAATAATGTATAAACATTGTATATATATTCTGGATTTTTTAAAGTACTAGCTAATCTATTAACATCATGATTATCTGCAAAATTATATAAACATAAATTCTTATAAATTCCATCACTACCAAATAGTCTATTTATTGAATATGCAATTTCAAAATAATTCTTATCATTATGACTTGAATAATTCCCCTTATAACATTCATAATTTGTTACAGAATCTAAACCTTTAGGATTTGCCCATCTAGTGTAATCCCCATGAATAACTTCACCCATAAGCCAAAAATTTTCTTTCTTAGCTTCTATGAATTTTTTTAGTATCTTAAAAAATTCAAAGTCTATACTGTCTGCTGCATCTAATCTTAACCCATCTATATCAAACTCATCTATCCAAGCTCCCACTGCATGTAATAAATGATCTAAAACTTCTTGATTTCTTAAATTAAGTTTAACTAAATCATAACAACCATTCCAGCTTTGATAATTAAATTCATCACCCATTGGACTTCTACTATCAAAGTTTAAGTTTGTAAACCAATTGCAATACCTAGAATTTCTTCCATTCTCTTGAACATCCTTAAATGCCCAAAACTCTCTTCCTACATGATTAAATACTCCATCTAATATTATTTTTATATTATTTTCGTGAAGTTTTTCACATAATTCCTTAAAATCTTTATTAGTTCCAAGTCTTTTATCAATTTTATAATAATCCTTAGTATCATATCCATGATAACTTGACTCAAAAATCGGTGCAAAATAAATTGCATTTACACTCATTTCCTTTAAATGAGGTATCCATTTTTCAATTTTAGTTAATCTATTCTCTTCTTCATACACTTTATTTGGTTCTAAAACCCCGCAAAAACCAAGTGTATAAAATTGATAAAATATGCTCTCTCTAATCCATGAATTCATAATGTTCTCCCCTCTGTACATATATATTATATCACTTTCTTCCTATAACTTACCATTTCATTCAATCTATACTCTATAAATTTTATAAAATTAACTTTTAGAGTTATTTATCTTATAATTAATTTATGCACAATTAACATTATTAATTATAATTTAAATAAGAATATATATATATACTCTTATTTAACCTTATAACATTTATATAGCTATTTAATTTAAAAAGTAATATTTTGATAATATTTATGTTAAATTTTTTCCTCAAATTTAAATAATTTCATTATCTATATAATATTTAAAATAATTTTATAGAATTTTACACATATGCCTTCTACAATTATACAAGAGTTTTCCATACTTGGAAATACACATTAAAAATTTCTATCTTTAATTTTACATCAAATCTTTTACACAAATAAATTATTCCAATTTTGACGTTCCTAAATAATTATTATTAAAATTAAATAAAAAACTAATATTTTTTTCATTTTTGTCACATACTACTTATTGAAATTAAGGCATGCGAAAGAAAATAACAAGTCAATGATATAACGTATATTTTGTGTTTGCCTCATAGTAGCGTTATTAGGTGAACATGCTGACTTATTATTTTTTTGAATGTGCCGAAACATTTACGGAGGTATGAAAATGAATAGAAAAGTTATAAAATATATGATAACTTCTTTAGTATTGATTGGTTGCCTGTCAACCATTTCCAAAACAACAATAGCTGATACAATGTCTTATTCTATTAATAATTTAGAATCTTCAACTTTTTATTCTGATACTGATAATATTGACAAAAGTAACGATGATAAAAAAGATAAACATAAAGGTTTTAATTTATTTAATGAAGCAAATTTTAAATATCTTTCTTCTGATCAAAAAAATGAATTATTAGAATTAAAAAAATGTAAAGATAAAGGTGAAAAACTTTCAGATGATCAAGAGAAAACTCTACGTTCAATTATAGATTGTATTATTAAAGGAAAACTTGGAGATGAAAAATACAAAGATTTTAAATATTTAATGGAAAAGAAAAAATCTAATGAAAAACTAACAACTGAAGAAGATAAAAAATTAAAAGACTATAAAGATATCATTGATGGCTCTAAACTCTCTGCTAAAGAAATATTTAGACAATTTGTAAGATAAGACTATATTTTGTATTTTACATAATTCTCAAAATTAATTTTTTGAAATTGTTTAGAGATATTGGATATTAAATAAAATAACAATTCAAAGATGTGCTATCTATTTTGCGTCAGGCAAGGAGGAATGTTTAGCTCATAGTGACCTATTAGGTGAACATGCCGACGAAGTATGACATAAAGTTCTGCAAATCAAATCTTGCATTTGGTTTGCAGAACTTTCTCTATTCATATTTTATATTTGACTTACTGAACTTTTTCATTGTGGGTATTTTATATTTCGTTCTTAGAACTTTCTTATTGATTCTACATTGTGCATTAAGGCACATGAAAATAAATAACAAGTCCAAAGTTACCATGAATATTTTTCATCAGGCAAGGAGACGAATTGCCCTCATAGCGCGCCTATTAGGTCGATTTGCCGACGCAGCATGATGGGAAATAGGCTGGCAAATGGACTTGTTATTTTTTTGATTGTGCCTAAGATATTATTTTAAGTTATTTTCATAAAATAATATTATCTTATCAATAACATCGAAGGCTATTTCATCTCTCTCAAAGTAAGATTCATGCTTAGATTCCTTTACATGAATTAGCTCACAATTTTTAGCGTAAGTTGCAAACTTATTTTGTCCTCTTGGAATGACATACGTATCATATTCTGCTTGAAATAACAATACTGGTATTGTTACTTTTGAAGCATTTTCTTTTTTTATAAGTTTTTTAGTTGCTTTCAGACTTTCAAGATACCATGAAGCAGATGAACCGCCACTATGATATGCATTATTCTTTTTAATCTTATCATTTATATATTCATATCTTTCTTTACAGCTAGTTGAACTACTAGGAAATTTTTTTTCCCCTGTATAAGGTATTTGCCCTGGGAGATACATTATTTCCTTTCCACAAAGTTTCATTCCCATAGAAACAATATTTGCTAAAATCTTTGGTGCTTTCCCCGTATTCATTTCATGCATTGGTGAACTTAGTACAGCAGCTTTAAAATAATTGGTATATTCCTCTAAAAAAATAGTACCTATTCCTCCTCCCATAGAATGTGCAAATAATAATAAGCTTTTATTATTACTATCTGGAATAACAATTTCATCTATAAATTTCTTAAAATCTTCAACATAATAATTGAATTTTTCAACATTAACTTGTGAATTATCTATTCCAAGCCTTTGAGAACGCCCATGCCCTCTGTGTTCAATTATAAAAACAGAATATCCCTCTTTCATAAAATAATAAATTAACTCATAATATTTTTCAGTGCACTCTCTAAGGCCATGGCAAATCACTATATTGGCTTTCGGATTTTTAACAATAAATTTCTCATAATAAAGTTTTAAATTTTTCTTCCCCAATATATACCCATGTTTTAATTTTTTCTTTAAATACGGCTCAACTTTCTTTAACATATCTTCTTTGTAATTTTTTTGATAAATATATTTTTTTACATCCTTAAAATCAAAATCTGAAAATATTTTTGCAGCTGTATTGACCATATTCATTACTAAATCCCTCCCATGTTTGCACTTTTATTTCTATTAATTAACACTCCATACAAACTATTCTAAATTAATTATAAAATATTTTCTTTAAATCTACTATAAATTTAAGTTAAAATATTATTAACTCACAGAACAGCCTAAATAATATTTATCCTTAATTTGTTTAAGGCACATGAAAATAAATAACAGGTCCAAAGTTGCCATGAATATTTTTCATCAGGCAAGGAGACGAATTGCCCTCATAGCGGGCCTATTAGGTCAATTTGCCGACGCAGCATGATGGAAAATAGGCTGGCAAATGGACTTGTTATTTATTTGATTGTGCCTAATTAAAAGAAAAAAGAATTATCTTAAAATCTTTTTCATTCTAAGATAATTCATTATACTACTCATTTTAATATTAGTTCTTATATATATATTATTATTTTTGCTTAAATCTATAAAATTACCATCTGTTAATATCAATGGTCTAGCCAAATCATTCATATTTATTTGCAGTATTTTAACTTTCTCTTCTGTATTCAACAATACATCTTCTCCAATATAGTAATTTACTATATTGTCTTTGAACATTTAAAAACCCATTATTCCCATTAATAAATTTCTCACCCCTGTTATTAAAATATATGAAACTTATAATAGCATTTCTTTGATATACAGATCCTTTTCTTTTTCTAAATCTACAAATTCTCCATCTTTTAAAACTAGAGGCTTCTCTAGATTGTTTGGATTCATTTGTATTATCTTACACTTCTTATTTGTATTTAGTAAGACTTCTTCTCCTGTATAATAATTTACTATATGCTCTAAAAATATTTTTACATATTCATAATCTAATTTCCCTAAGCTTTCACTCTTGACTATTTGCAATGCCTCAAATGGAAATTTTTTGTTTCTATATACTCTATTGGAATTAATTGCATCAAATACATCTGCTATAGCAATTATTTTGGCAAAAGGATGTATTGCCTCGCCTTTTAACCCTAATGGATATCCTGATCCATCTAATCTTTCATGATGCATTAACGCTCCATAACTAACAGATTTATCTAAAAATGCAATCTCCTTGATACTTTTATATCCCAACGTAGTATGTTTTTTTATCATATTAAATTCACTTTTAGTTAAGAGTGATTCTTTTTTAAGTACTGCTCTATTCTCTATTTTTGTTTTTCCAAAATCATGAAGAATTGCTGAATATACAAGCAAATTCAATTGTGATTTTTTAAGTCCAATCCAATTTCCTAAAAGAGAACTTAATGCGGCAACGTTTACTCCATGCCTATATATAACATCTGAACCACTACCATATAAAACTATATTTTTTATAACTATACTCTTTGGAGTAAGTTCATTTTGAATTATTTGTGCAAACTCTCTAATTCCATTCATCGCTATTCCATTTTCATTAATTAATTGTCTAAAAGTTACCTGCAATTTTAAAGATAGTTCCTTAAATTCTTCTTCAACTTTCTTATACTGCTCTTCTTTTTTAGATTTCATACTAACTTGTTTTTTTTCTATATTTCTATCATATACTTCTATACTTCCGATAAAATATGATTCTTGTATTTTTTTTATCATTTGCTCAGTTATTGAAAAATCTTTTTTTAGTAGTACAATACCATTCTGTTCTACATTTTTAGCTACTATCAATCCTTCTTCTAATTGATTGAAACTTACCATTTTAGTCTTTTCTCCCATAATACTCACACCCACCCCAACCATAATTTTTATACTTTTAAATGTATATTATGATAAAACCACAAAAAGGTCTGAAATAATTTGTAGTGCACAATATGATGTATAAATAGCTTTCATGAATACCTATATACTGTGAATCGAGAGTTTATTTGACTTTTTTGTAGCATAATCATATTATGTTTTTAAACAACTTTTAATGCTTTAAAAACTATAACTAAATCGAAAATATACTTGTTTAACTATATTATTCTATATTTTTTACTTTTTGTCAAAACAAGTCTTTATTCTTTATAATCCTAATATAAGGTATATTCTAAATTTATATGTTTTTAAGATTTTCTAAAGATGTTTTTCTCATAAATGTAAGCGGTTCAGAAAATATCGTATTTTAAAATTAGATAAACCAGAGTATATTAAAAAGGAGCCTACAAACAAGTAGACTCGTCACTTTTATTACTATCTTTAATATAACAATTTTTCGGTAAGCTT
>Ga0302140_10004883_pt1 | contig 17044 bp, 16 predicted proteins | sample I_Bog_E1_1_FD_202095 | JGI IMG/M metagenome (GOLD analysis project Ga0302140, IMG submission 202095) | Peat permafrost microbial communities from Stordalen Mire near Abisko, Sweden - I_Bog_E1_1 | ecosystem: Environmental > Terrestrial > Soil > Wetlands > Peat | place: Sweden: Abisko, Stordalen... | reverse complement strand
AACGGGGCCTCAATCATGCTGATGCCTGATACCCCCGCCACCTTCACGGATGACCTTGCAACCATCATGCTAACCCAGCCTGGGATTTTCGAGGTTCCCCCTTCGGAAGTTCCGGCTCCCGTCCCTGTTGTTGTTCCGCCCGTGGATCCCGTTGCCGTGCCTGTGGTTCCACCTGTAGTCACTGTTGAACAATAAGAATTACACTGTAGAGGAAAATAAACCATGGCCGTTGCTACTCAGAATTCATCGTATTTGATCGGGGGTCCGGTTGAGCTTTACCTAGCTCCCTATGCCGCATTCGCCGGGGCTAACCTTACCGCCCTGGAAACCTCAGCCTTTGCCACCTTCTATGCCGATGGTTCTAAACGCCATGGCCTTAACGCTACCTATCTGGGTAAGCAGTTTGGCACCTATGACGATACCGGGGTAGATGTTAAGGTCAAGCCCACCATGGTTGAAGCCAATACCCAGCGCGGTAAGATCCCCGTTGCTATTGCCTACTTTGACGTTACCGGGTCTGCTGTCCTGTTCGATGGTGACGCTTCCCACATTGCCACCCTGTTTGGCTGCACGGCTAATGAAATTATCGCTACCACTTCATCTGTTGGTGGTGCCGGTAGGCTGACCGTTGCCCTTGGTTCTCAGGTAAAGCTTCCCAAGTATACCATCTTGGTTAGAACCCTTTCCGGTAACAGCATTATCTCCGCTGCTGGTTTCATGGAATTTGACAACTGGCTCTATCCTAACTGTGTGATCACTCCCGAGCCTGAAATTAAACTGACTCCCAAGGGAACTTACGCGGTTAAGTTCAATTTCCAGGCACTTCCTGACTACACCTTGGTTTCTCCCGATAGTAACCAGCCGGTTCAGTGCTTCATGGACACCACCACGGCGGCTGGCACCTAAGTTTTATAAAAGCAGCAAACCTTTACAGAATGCCCCTGGATGTCAAAGTCCAGGGGTTTTCATATATGGCACGTTATTTGCTTTTATTCATTACTTAGTAAATATCTCAATATATCTTTTCATTTTTTAGCACACAGTTGCTGTGTGTTGGGAATTTGTAACTATTTGGCGTAATGCGACTCATTCGCAAAATACCATTTGTCCAAGACGGCTAAATCATATGTCACAGGATTTCCTTTCACTACTGGCTTTAACAGAATTAGATACTGAGGATAAGCGAATGGAACCTAAGATTACCGGCTTACAGATTGAATGGGCGCAAAGGTTCATGGGGGAAATCTTCAAGGATCCTTTCAGCCAAACCAAGTTTCTGGCCATCTTTGAAGCCTCGAATACGGTCCTGGAAAAGGCCAAGCTGGATGAAACCGTATTGCTGCCATTGCTTGAGCAGGTAGACGCCAGGGATTATATGGAGAATGCCAAAAAGCTTAGTTTTTTTACCGGTTGTGTTATGGAGTATCGAAGGGTCTGGATGACCGGTTATCCAATCGAAGACACAAGCCAACCGGCACCACAGAGTTAAGCAAAGACCAATCCAGTTTCTATATCACCAGGACATTGCTTTTAGCCGGTGTTCCGCTTGATACCATCAACAACATGGAAGCTAACCAGTTAATGCAGTTATTTTGCGATGTTTTGGATGAGAAAGAACTTGATAACTATAAATACCAGTATTCCAACCACTGTTCATTGTTCCCCAACGTGAAAGAAAATACATGGCCGGAATTCCCATTCAAGGGCGGCAATGACACTACCCGTAAAAGATCAATCAATGAAGTATGGGCTTCACTTTAAGGTGTAATTAGATGGCCGAACAACAAGTCAGTGTAAAGCTTACCGGTGACAATGCCGAACTGATCAACTCTATCAATGAAAGCAACGCTGCATTTCAGGCATTCGGTAACGATATTCTAAAGATGGCGGTTGGCTTTGCCTCCCTTGAAGGTGCAGCTTCCAAGGCCCTTGAATTGGTTGGAGAGGGCATCAAGGCTGCTTTTGAGTTTATCCCAAACTGCATTGAGGAAACCGACAAGCTTGGAGAGGAGTTTAAAGAACTCCATATCACGGCTGGAATGTCTACGGATGACTTCAACACCTATTCAGCCGCTATTGAACTATCTGGTGGCAAGGCGGAGGACCTAACATCCATTGTTTCCGGTATGGAAAAGGGTATCAAGAATAACTCAGAAGTCCTGGTAGCCAATGGCATAGCCTCTGATAAAACCGCTCTGGCTCACATGAGCCTAGGCGAATACATTCAGGCTGTAGTTGGCAAGATGGATACCTTTTCATCCGCTACCGATAAAGACCAACTTGCCATGGCTGCATTCGGCAAAAGTGGCATGGGGTTCATTGCTGTCCTTAAGGAAATGGCCGGAAACCTTAAGGAAGGTGCCGATATTGCGGAAAAGTCCAACGTTGTTACTGAAAGGACCATTGCCGACCTTGAGGAACTGACCAAGGCCAAGGCCAGAAATGCCAATGCCGATAAAGAATTGGCCTCTGTTGTGTCTGAAAATACTATCAAGTATGACATTGCCTATAACAATAGGATGGCCGCTGAGAAGAAATTCCAGATGGACCGGATGATGGTTGACCAGATGATTAAGACTGGTGAACTTCAGAACATGGACACGATGGAAAAGGATAGTGGAACCATCATCCGTAACTATGACCTTCAGATTAAGAAGATGTATGAAGTCCTAGCCGCTCAAAAGAAGCTTAGGGATATGCCCAATGATGAGGCCCGTGATACTAAACAGGCCAAGGAACAACCTGGGAAATCAGCGGCTTCCTTCATCAGTGCCAAGGACCTAGAGGACCAGAAACGGCAGGCTCATGAGGCCGCAGAGGAAAAGAAGCGGCAGGCCAGGGAAGCCAATGCAGAGGCCAAGCGGCTAGCCGCAGAGGCTCACGCTGATGCCATGCGGATGATCCGGGAGGATGAAGATGCAGAGAAAGCGGCACTGAAGGAAAAGCAGGAACTAAGCAAGCTGGCTTTAGATAACGCCCTTGCGGATGACAAGATGGAATTGGCCATCAAAAAGGCGGACCTGGATACAGATTTCAATAACGGCAAGATCACCAGACAGCAAAAGCTGGAAGCGGATAAGCAGTTTGTTGAAAAGGAAGAAGCCTTAGAAGTAGCCAGCATTACCAAGAGGATCAAAAACGATAATCTGCCCCTGGTGGAACAACGTAAGCTTGAAAACCAGATTCTAGAACTGCACCGTAAAACCATTCTGGAAAAGCAACGTCTATCCGATGATGAGGCAAAAGCGGTAAGGGCTAGCCTGAACAGCCAGAGGGAGGAGTATGCCCGGTTGTTTGACTCAATGTCATCCGGGTTCAATGCCACCGTTACGGGATTCCTAAGCGGAGAACAGACGCTATCCGATGGTATGAAGTCCATCGGCAAGGATATGGAAAAGCAGGCTGTAAACTTCGCTCTCCAGAGCATCGAGAGGGACGCTGGAAAGGCCGGTGCGGCTGCTATGGCAGACCATTACGCCATGGGTGATGTCTGGGGGGCCATTCCGGCAGGACTAGAAGCCTTTGCCCATGCCCTAAGCTTCCAGTCCCTCATTACAGCTTCAGCCGCTAACGGGTACGACATCCCGGCAGGGGTGAACCCTGTAACCCAGCTACACGAACAAGAAATGGTTCTACCTAAAAACCTATCAAACAAGATTAGAAATATGTCAGATTCCGGGGGAGGTACGGTTATCCACATGGAAGGTGCGGTTATTGCAGGGGAGTCTGTCAATTCAGGCCAAGTTATTGGAAAAGTTGTAAACAAGGCAATTAACAACAATGGTAGACGAAAAGATTAAAGATAAGGATAAAAGATGCTTTTCAACACTGGAACACCTAGGCTAGCCACGCTTGATCCTGCCGGTTCAGGTGCTAAAACGGCTAGCTTCTTTCTGCCTGTCCCTAACAATGATGGCGTGAAACTTGAATGGGTTGAGAAATCCGATACCTATGAACTGATTGATGGGAGTGAGGGTATCCGGTTATTTGGTTGGATCCCAGAGCTAACCATAACCTGGGATGTCTATGATGATATTAACCCCAATTACGGTTATGTCATTGGTTCAGCATCCGGCAATCAGCTTGATTATACTTCGCTGCTAACTGTTCTGAATACCAGTTCCGGGTTCCTGAAAGTGAGTCCTGGCCCTGATGCTGGCGGGTTTGTGGTCAACAAGTCCACCATTAGCGCGGTTGGGAATACTGCCGGTGGTATGGCCACGGGTGTAGACATTACTTTTAGGGGTTCGGCTATCTGTTCTAGCCGGGTATTGGGTGCATTCTAATGGGTAGAACCTATCAAGCCTTACTCCAGCAGAATAACGGAACCGGACTTACAGGTAACGCTCTAAACATCAGCGCAACCTTGAAGACCATATCCCCCTTGCGTCAAGAAATTGATACAGAGAAGCTTTGCAAGATCCAGCAGTCTGAAATTACCGTTGAAATCGCGGATCCCGATGATTCAATTTGGGCCTTCATCCAGACTTGCCTAACCGTCACAACCCCCAACCCTGGCGTATACCGGCCCTATCTGGTGGTCTATGTCGGGGGCACTCAGGTTTTCACGGGGCTGGTTCAACTTGAGGGCATGGTCAGGCATCAGGCCAGCGATACACATTCCATTGAACTCTCTGCCCAGTCTTGGGACATCGAGCTAGAGCAGACCTACCTGGGATCCCCTACGGCCCTTCCTTGGCAGGGCGGCACGGCATACCCGGCCTATGCCCAGGTGTATAACGCCGGTTCGGTGTACGTGTGTGTCCTGCCGGGAACCACCAGCACCACAACCGGGGGGCCTTGCGGGATCGGGGCAACCCTGACCTATGGGGCCTTCACCGGCACTGGGATCCTAGACGGTTCCTGTGTGTGGCAGTACGTTCCGCCCACTTGGCAGAGGCCCGTACCCCAGATTGTTGCCAGCAACTCAAATTCAATTACCAACGTGGGCTATTCTGCCGGTGCTGGTTCTGGTGGAAATCAAATCTACTTTGCCGACCCTGTTGGATGGGCATACAGCGGAGCTACTCTACAATATGATTATCCGGTATTTTATGCTTATCTTGCTGCCGGAACTATCACTATAGATGTTCCTAACCCGGTATACGGTGGCTCTGTTTCTTCATATTACAATGCCCCACTAGAGCGAACTATCACAACCTGGATTCTACCAACGGCGGTAACGCAACTAACGCTACCTTCAATTCAGTTCCCAGCCGGTTCGGTGGTAGCCAACATGGCTGATGGGATTCAATATAAAGTATCAACCGATGGTAAATCCTGGGTTCTGGTGCCAACCCCCTATTCAACCGCTTTAACACCGGGTAAGTCATGGTCTATTTCTTCAACCAAGGATATTCAAAATAGTCCAGTTCTGAAAGATTGGAGTATTCGCCCAGCTATAACCTATCTTTCCGCCACAATGACCACAACCGTTTGGCCTACATATAATAATATTACCTGTTATACACCGTGCCCTGGTAATTGGTCTGCCAACTTCACTATGGTTAATGTTACTAGCCAGAACCTTGAATTCTGGACGGTGCAATCCACCGTCACATCTGGCTACCAGATTCCCTTGAACTCAGTTAACGGTATTATGATAGGCGATAAGATCCAGGTTGTTAATAGCAATAGCAGTTCAACTTGGACTGTGGCCGGTGTTGATCCAACCTTGAACATTGTTTCAACGATTGAACAAGTAAGTAATCTTGCGCTGGGAACCCAGATATATTGGGCCTCGGATAGCATTGCTGATATGGTGATGGTTGATCCCATCGCGGTGTTGCAACAGGCTGTAGGCTATGCCTCAATTGATGTATCAAGGCTTATTGCCCCAACCACAAATGATCCTCTGTTCTCATTCCTACCGCTTTCAACTAACGGTAGTGCTCCGGTTTACGCCATTGGAGACATTGAGCCAACCTTAACCGGGCTGAAGCTAGGGCAAGGTGCCTGTTGGATCAACCCTAACACTGGCTCATATCAGAGCACCTTGTCATGGACCGGGAAACCTGGTGCCTGGTCAAATCCAACCGCAGCAACGCCAACACTTCCCAACGCGGATTGGACTTGCCAACTTTTGGCCGCTCCAACTTCGCTAATGCCGTATGAAGTAACCATTGCGCCGGGTCCGGCTGCTGGTATCGCTCCCTTCACCCGGCTAAGAAATAGGGCCTACGGGGATACCCAATATTACCGGGAAAACAACGGCTTAATCTATTTGGTGACAAACGGTACCGGTAGGCTGGTTAACGGTTGCTACGTAGGCACAACCCAGACTGGAACCGCTGGGAATCCCGTTTACACATATACCTATACCGAGAATGGGAACGTCTACACCTCAACCAATGCCCAGTTCAATATCTGGAACCCAACCGGGGCAAATGTGGCCGGAAAATTCATAGTCTATGATTATACGGCCATGCGCAGGATTGTTTTTAACTGTAACCCCAACAGTAACACATGCGCCGTATCGGTTTATCCCTGGACCGGGGCATCATGGGGAACTGTAACCAACCTTACTTGGCCAAACAGTTCCTACATTCAATCAGCGGTTCCTTTCGTTGGTAGAGCTAACCTTGTATTGGGTTACGCTACAACGGCTTCATTTGGTGGAACGGTAAACAATAGCTGGTGGAACAGTGCTTCAACCTCCAATGACCGGCTGGAACTTTGTTTAATCTCTGGTTCGACAATCTCTCTTGTTGGTTCCATAGCAGTTCCATCCGCACTCCAAAATGGAACCCTTGTGACAACCCCGTATGGCGTTTACCTTGTCTCCGGTTCGGCCATTGGTCAGGTTCTCTATTCCGGTGGTGTTCTTTCTATCAATACCCTTTACATGGTTGATACGGTTACCTGCCTGTTCTCCAACACCCTAGCGGCCCTGGATGCCAATTCCTTCATCATCTTTGGCCGGTATGATACGGCTGGGGATTCGTCCACAACCGAAACCCGGATGTTCAGGCTCAATACCAACCTTCAAACATCCCTGGATGGCTCTGTAATCTGGTCTGAAAAGGTCTCAGCCGGGGTTCCGTCCATCATGGGTGCTGTACGGGATCCCTCGACCCCAGGGCGGGTTGTGGGGCACATGGGGGGTTGCCTGTGGCAGGTTTCCCGACAGAGAGCCTTTGGCCTGGACCGGTTTACCCCTGGTGGGCTCACGGCATTACAGCTTATTGAACATATTTGCCAGTATTACTCAGCCGTAGCCATCCCAGACGCATACGGTACCTTGCATATCGTTTCCAGGGTCAACAATGACGTTCCTGTAAATATTCAGGTTCAGGTTGAGAAGATAGACACAACCTATTGCTGGGATCATTTCTATTCAATCATCCATGTGGCTGGCCAGGATGGCGACAGCAGCCAATACGTTTTTGGCCAAGTGGGTGGGTTGACGATGGACTTTGACGGGCATCCTCTCGCCCTTAGCGATAGTGCCTGTCTGGCTATGGGTCAATCCTTGGTCAACTGGTTTGGAAAACCCAGAAGCCAGGATATCCAGACTTGGAGGTATGCCGATATCAACACTCCAGCACCCTGGGAAACCCTCAAGCCGTGGGATCTTATTACTGTAAACGGTGCCGCGCAACAATACCGGGTCATGGCCATTGAACAGAATTATATAGCAGGAACATGCAATATAACGCTTATTAGCAATTAACATTTGAAAGAAGTCATAAGTGGCAACTGATCCCAAGCTTACAAGGAAAGGGGTAACGATAAGCTGCTCTACCTCAGCTTATCCCGCCCCAATGCCTCAGGCATCTTGGCCTGTCCCTGCTTTCCCTGCCATCCAAACCAGCCTTTTGAATCTCTCCCTGGTTGTGGTGGCAGGGCAGGGAAGCCAAGGCATTCTAATTCAGAGTGTGGGAAACCTTCCAGGCTCAACCGGTGCTGTCTGGACCCTGTTTCACCAGTATTTTCAGGGAACCCAGCCCAGCACCATGCCAACGGCTGATTCAATCCCCTTGACTCTGGTGGGTCAGACAATCAATCAAACCCTACACAATGCCATGAATGGAGCCACACATCTTTTCTGGCTTCAATCGGTTGATGGAACGGCCACAACTGTTTACCCAACCGCAGCCATCGTTACCCAGGTGGATCCTACCCAGGGCACCCTAACCGCCCTTGCTGCTTCCTTGTCCACGATGGAAGGCGTCATAGATGGCTTTGCCACCTCAACCCAGTTAACACCAACCCAGGTAGCCACGGCGCAGAGCGATTACAACGCCCTGGTGGCCGATCTTGCCACGGTTGAGGCCCAAGTTATTTCTGTGGGTCTTCCTGCGTCAACCTATGCGGCTCTGGTGGCTGATCTTGCCGCGCTGAATACCTATTTACATGGATTGGCTAATTGGGGTTCCACCACCCTGAATGTAACCATCGTTCCGGCCACTTGGGAAAGCATCTGGAACACCGTTTTTAATGATTTCACTTCCGTTGAACAGGCCATCGCGGCAAAGGCTGCTTCCAATACTTCAATTTCATCAGGGAATGGTGGAAATCTGATTCCAAATGGTGACTGTTCATTTGGCCCTGTTTCTGGTCTTCCTGGCAACTGTATCTATGACACAAGCACGTATATTTCAGAAGTGCTTACTGGCTATCTTGGCTGTCAGTATGTAAGATCATCTGCTCTCATACCAACGGCTATTGGTTATGACAATGCCGGGGCTCCAATTTCTGGACATATCCCATGTGTTCAGGGTGACGTATTTAACCTAGCTTACTATTTCATGTTTGCAAGCAGTATTGGTTACCATAATACGCTTCAACTAGCCTTCTGTGATGCAAGCGGAAATGCTATTGGATCTGGAATAGTAGTAACAACTGGACTTTCGGCATTCCGTAAAGGTTCATCTAATAACGGGTTCGTTGGAGATATCTGGAATAACATCAGTGCTCAAATCACGGCACCGGCTAATGCTGCTTACTGCTATCTGTATTTTCCCTCCCAAAGAGATGACTTAGGCCACTTAGAGAGCAATTGCTGGATTGGTGCTGTCTCAGTCACCGTATCCGTAGCACCAGCTTCAACCACCGTGGCTGGTCATGTCAAGGTTGGGGCAGGCTTGGCCGTGGCCGCAGATGGCACCCTATCGACTACCGGCACTGGTGGAGGATCCTACACCCTTCCGGCTGCCACAGCCAGCACTCTTGGCGGTGTCAAGGTTGGTTCGGGTCTCTCCGTGGCCGGGGATGGCACCCTTACCAACACGGGAACAAATCCAGGGATTGCAACAGCATCAAACCTTGGTTTAGTTAGAATTGGCACGGGTTTATCAGTAGATATTTCAGGAATGGTTACGGCTACTCCAAGCGCAACCACTTGGGGGGCTATTACCGGAACCCTTTCAAGCCAAGGTGATCTTAACAATGCACTAAATCAGAAACAAGGCGCGGCTCAAGTCTTAACCAACCTTACAAACGCTGGGAATGCAGCCGGTGTACTGCTGAATAACGGTTCTGGAGGTATAAGCTGGGCCAATCTTCTCAACTCACTACCTCCAATGCTGCAAAATGTCAATAATGCGGCCCAGGCTAACGGTGTGCTCACTTCTACTAATGGCCTTTTAAGTTGGACTGCACCCACATTTGTTCCTCCAACCAATCTTACAGTAACTGGAAGTGGTACATTTGGATCACTTGCAGTAACCGCTACAGCTTCCTTCTCTCAAATCAACTGCGCACAAATCGCGTCAACTGGCGATATCACCTGTTTGGACTTAACCACCTCATCTTCTGTCACCGTGGGAGCGTCTTTAAACGTTCACAGTGCAGCTACAATTACGGGAAATGTTTCTGCCTTGGCCTTCTATGGTTCGGGTGCAGGGCTCTCAAACCTCACGGTTCCAATAGCATCAATATGTGCTGGCGGAACGGCAGATCCAACCACATTCCTATGTGGCGATGGGATCTGGACAGTTCCGCCACCTCCAACCATCACTTGGGGAATGTTTACAAGCTCTGTGGTGGGGTCTGGCAACCCCAGTACCTTTTTACGTGGCGATGGCTCTTGGCAACCGCTTAACTTTCTCACTACTGTCAGTTGGCCACAAATCAATGCCACGATTGGTGGGACAGGAACCACATCTACCTATCTTCGGGGTGATGGAACTTGGCAGACAGTTGCTCCAAATCCAAATGGTATTCAATTCCAGGGTCAGGACTACACACAAATCTATCTTGGAATGAGTGGAACAGCTAATCAAGGCGTAAACTCTAATATCACTTCTCCAACTGGCACACTTGTTACTCAGAGTGGCATACGCTCATTAATGTATAACAATACTGCCACCCCTGGGCAGGGTTGGACTTGGGAAACTTGGCCACAGACAATGGGTGGCACTAAGTCACCAAGCATTGTAGCTGAGATGAATACCAGTGGCAGCTTTAGAACAATTGGTGGAATCTCGGCTACTACTGGAACATTTAGCGGTTCTTTATTTACTCCACTGGCCTTTTGTGGAACAGCTACAACCACGGCTAACTTCCGTGGCAACTGGGCAGGTGCAAATTACTGGGGTATTGGTGCCACATCAGGCCATGCTCTGCGTCTTGCCATGAGCGATATTTCCGGTAATTATTTGGCTGCCCCTGGTGATATGTCTTTACAGGTAGATGGAACCATATCGGCTACACAGTTCAATGGTTCCGGTGCTGGTTTAACTGGAAGTGCTCCATCTTTAACTGCTGGCTCTTGTTCTGGAACATCTTCTATTGCATCTTCTCTTAATATCGGTGGAAACATCGTTACCCCGGTTTGGCAAAATAACACAAACTCACCATACTATGTATATTCAACTAATGCCAATGGTAATGCGAGTATGCAGCTTGCGGCTACATCAGCAATGTCTGTTGGGTATGCCTCTACTGTTGGTATCAGCACTAATAGAACAGATAACGCATGGTATCAAGCAATGTGGGCAACATCCGGTGGCACAACTTGCTATTCAACCAGTGCTGTTATGATAAACTCATCAGGTTATGGCGGTATTCTGTTTGGTAGTAATTGGGCTATCTATGGCAATGCAACCTATGGCCTGTATTCCAATACTGGATTAAACGCTGCTGGTGGGTTGTGGGACTCTGGAAACCGTGTTTATTCGGCTGCAAACCCTCAACCGTCTGCCACTGCAAATGGTGGAACGGCTACTTATGCCAGTTATAATACCAGTAGTCAGGGCCTAATTGCTGATGCTGGACACTCTTTTAACGCTTCTGGTGCTGGTTATCAAAGACTTAGTAATGGTCTAATTATTCAATGGGGCCCTTCAACTGGTTCTACCTCTATCTCTTTTCCCATTTCTTTTCCATCCTACTGTGTATCAGTTGCTCTATCTTCATTTACTGGTTCACCTATCACAATTTCGGCATCCCCAACGACTACTGGGTTTACTATTAATGCTGCCTCTGGCATGTGTAAATGGATGGCAATAGGATACTAATATGACATACTACGCACAATTCAATCCAGATGGTTCACGTATTACATCCTACCATTCCGATATTCATACAAACATCCCCACTGATGTCATTGAGATTTCAGATGAAGATCAGGATACCTATGCCAATGGTGGATATGTTCGGGATATGGCAACTGGAAAGCCAATTCCATATGTCCCTAAGCCGGATGAGGTGAAACAGGCCAGCAATGCCTCTATCGTGGCTGAGATAGCCAGTCTTGAGGCCACGCAACACCGGGCAGTCCGGGAATGCATCCTAACCGGTGACAAAACCCGGCTTCAGGCACTAGACGATAAAATAGTAGTGCTCAGGTCAAAATTACAGAATTAATCTATGAGGAGTTTTAACAATGTCCACAACCCCCGCAACCAAGATTACCTATCCCACATGGCAGTCTATCAACCTAAATCGTAATCTGGCCATCGTTTCCGGTGCCATTACTCCCAGCCTTAACGCTAATGTCCTGTCCGGCTCTGCCGAATTCCTGGGGGATGCCAATGGGGTTCCCCAGTCTCAGCTACAGATTACCGCTATGGGTATGGGAATGACCAGCGTTAGCCTTGACCTTTCAGAAGTTGTTACCAGGAAAGACGGGACACAGGTAACGGTCCTGGCCCTGCTGGATGCAATCGGTATGGCCATTGCTGCCCCGGCTACGGGTGCCTAATGAGGGAATGGCTGGGTAAAGGTTTCAATTGGCTGGCGGCAAAGGTAAATAGTGGCGTATCGTATTGCGGCTCATTCCTGAACCCAACCGACAAATCAACGGATATGATCCTATTGGCTATGGCCTTTGGTATCTCGGTAACATCTTTGCTTTTGGTTTGCGATTTCAGGATAAATCATCATCTAGACAAAATTTGCTATCCTGCCTTTACAGCCATGATTGCAGCTATCCATATATTCAAGAAAGGCCAGGATTAACCATGCCAACCATCATTCAGGGTCTCATTCTGGTAATTGGTTCTTTGCTGTCAGTTCTTTTGACCATTACCATTAATGAGCTTAGGGGTATGCGTAGTGATCTACGCACAAATGCCAATGAAGTTAAAGACATGAATGAGCGTTTGATCATTCTTGAAACCGAGCACAAGGCCGGATACTGCCAATACAGGACACAGGTTCAACCATAAATAAGGATTATCTCAAATGCTTACCTATTCTCAAACCATTGGTATTTTCACCATGCCCGATGGAACCACCTATCATGGCCACGCGGGTAAAGGTGCTGGCCTGAATAACCCGGAAATGCAGAATGTTCATGGTGTTGGACCTTTGCCGCAGGGGCTTTACAATCTTGAGACCTGGAAAGATGGTTCAGCCTATAGCGCAGAGGATGCACGGCTAGGCCCTTTCGTCTGTCGGTTGGACCCTGACCCAGCCAATGAAATGTATGGGCGTAACGGGTTCTTTCTCCATGGGGGGGATGGATCCAACCCGCCTACCGACAGCGAAGGTTGCATTGTGCTTTTCAGAGCGGCTAGGGAAGCTATCGCGGCTACCGGGGAAACGCAGTTAACGGTTGTGGCATAGAGCTATCGAATGAACAAAGGTAAACATAATGGTAACGACACAAATAAAAATAGCCGCAGTAAGCGTAACCGGAATCCTGATCCTGTGTTCCGGCATGTGGATTGGCTACCGGATGGCCAGGGGGAAGATGATCCCGACCAAGCCGGAACCCCAGGTGATCCAGGCCGACCATTCAACGGTGCTGGCAACGGTGCCGGTGGCAGTCATCCAGCCCACAACCCAGATTCCCAGGGGGGCAAAGGTGCTGCAAAGCGGAACCCTGGTGTTGTCCAAGTCCTCAGGGGTGACAGGCCCAACGAATGGAACCGGCCCAAAGGAAGGCGCGACACCTGGGGCAAGTCTCCCAGCTATTCCCAAGATTGATTTCTCTGTGGTGCAGGAACCGGATGGGGCAGACCGGATCATAGCCAAGGCCGATGGATACGATGTGACCGGAACGGATATGGTTCTAGCCGAGCATCCAGGGCCTACGCTGAAACGGGAACTGCTGGGATTGGCCGGATGGGACAGCTACCAGCACAAGGCCGTGTATGGGGCTGAGGCCCTTTACCACCCTTGGCAGCATGTGACGGTTGGGGCTGGCTTCATCGGGCAGACGGGGTTTGTGTCCGGTGGGGTTCAGTTCTAACGGGCTGTTATAGGCTAGTCATTCTCTTTATTTGGCGGTCCAACCCATGGCCAAATCTCTTGTGATTTCCGCCGCTAGTGTCTGTGGTGGTTTTTTGATGCCTTTGTCAAATTGGCCTGAACCAGAGTAAAGAAGTTGGCCTGTTTCTACGTCAAGAATTCGGAGGGAAATTGAAACATATGATTCCGTCCATTGTTCGCCGGGACGAACCGTTCTTATGACCGGACCGGGGATTGTTTCAAGCCCATATGCGACCCCATTTTGATCATATAGCACTCTTGTTTGTCCGGGGAGGACTTGATCAAAATAAGTTGTATCTGTATGCCTTTCGCTCATTGAGTATTGACTTGTTATACCAACCACAATGGCATTTACGCCCATTAACTTGCCTAGTTTTATTGCCTGATCGTCTTCCACAAGGCCGGTGTTTGATAGTTTTTGCTCATTCAATATATCCTGTAGTCTACTGCGCTCTAAGATGGTGAAGCCTGCTTGGGCAAAACCTTGGGAAACTAGTGCAGATACGATTTCTCCAGATTGCGGTGAACCGGGTGCATCAGAGAAAGGCATCACGGCCAATTTTTTATATTTACTGAAATCACTAGATATGCATATTTTTGAAATGGTTGGTGAGATGACTTTGGGAGACCGGCATCCAATATTCAACAGAGAAGCTCCCAAAAGCAAAATGGGGATCAGAACCTTTTTCATGAAAATCTCCTGGGGGGTGTCTCCACTATGGCAATAAATAAAATTTTGTGAACCCCTCTTGGCCCAATTCACACTAGCGGCTGGGATCATCGGGCAAACCGGGTTTGTAACTGCTGGAGTGCAGTTCTAAGCTTTTCAGCGGCCACGTAATCGGCTTGCTTCACGGCAAGGTCGGCAAGGGTCGATATGCCTTCAGCGATCCACCCCAGTTCTTCAATCGTGATGGTGCGAGATTGCATGATAGGTTCAATAGCCATCGGTCATTCCTTGACGGAAAATATAGGCCAATGTTGCATGGTGGCAAAATAAATATAAATTGAAAATTAAAATATTGAGTAAGGCAAGGTATTGGAAAATGGGCCAGCCCGGGGCCGGGAGCGACCAACCAAGGGCCATTACCGGTAGCGTCCGGCATCTGAGGCCCCGGTGCCGGGTTGGGTGGACCGGTGGCATGTTCGGGAAACCTGAGACCCAACAAAAAGAGAGAGAATCAGTCTCAATTATACTGTTTCTCAGAACCAGTGGGAAAGACCCAAGGGTCGCCTAGCTATGATGAATCGACCTAAGCGCCTTTTTCGTTGACGGGAAACGGCAATAGGGTAGCTTAGTTGCAACTCTACCATCAACTAAGAGGCGTGAAATGATATTATCCCCCAAGGAAAAAGATATAATTAAATATATAGTGAAAGGTAAGATAACCGATTTACTAGAATATATAAATGTTATGTTTGAATTTAAACGAATTCAGCTTTCGGAACTCACGCTTCTCCCGATGGGATCGATTCCGGCTGGTACAATATTCGTAATAGTGAATGATGATAAATCGCTAAACAGAGATATTATTGCATTTGGAACATTGATTAAAAAACTAGAAAAACGCCGGTCTTATTCAAACAGAAGACTTGGGCTATAGCCTTTCATTGAATTTAAGTGTGATCGATGTTCCACCATATACACCAGCAGCGGAATCAAGTTACACATTCAATAGGCATTCCGGTATCAAAATAACTAGGGTTGATGAATTAGAAAATTTCAGTGAGCAAGGGTTTAAAACACTTGACGAGATAGAGAGGGATAGGGATTACCAGTTAACTAGAAGAATCGGTTATGCTTCCATCATTGTATCTGTTCTTGTATCTTTAATAACAACATATTTTAACTGGAAAACATATACCACTGAGCGAAAAGTAACTATTACGGCAATGCCTCAATCCTTAGAGCCAATTTCAGTCAAAATTGTTAATCCGCCGAACCTCGCTAATGGCCTTCGGCCAACCGGGGGCCGTTACCGGTAGGGCCTAGGCCCTGGCTCCGGGTTTCCCGGGCCGGTGGCATGTTGGGAAACTCGAAAGCCTTCCTGGTGTGAGAACGGGTCTCAAAAAGAGGGTGAAAATCCCCTGGTACTTTTGGATTTGTATCACCTGGGGTGAAAAACTCATCCGCCTCCCCCGACCCCCAGAAATCATCCCGCATCGGCAGGGATGACCTTGCCGAAATGCTGGCCAAGGATCCGGCCCTAGCCGACCTGAAACTATCCCTCCAAGATTGCCGCAGAATCCTAGATGGACTGACTGCGCAGATACGGGAAAAAGTTCAGGCCGGATCCCAGGTTCAGATTTTCGGTTTTGGGTCCTGGACGGGGACGCCGGTACCTGCTAAGAGGGTCAGAAACGCAAGGGCTGGGAAGTGGGTTGAGGTAGGCCCCAGGGTCAGGTTTGGGTGGAAACCTGGAACTGACTGGAAACTTCAGAAGCCGGAATGAAAAGTTATTTGTGATGTGGTTGTGATACAGATCACTGGTTGGCACCACAAAAACCACATCAAATACATTAAAACAAAAGACTTAGCCAATTGAAAAAATATCGTGCAGGGAGACCACTCCCTCGACCACATCGGCCAGGGCCAGCGGGATGGAGGGATCCTCGAGGTTGGCCTGGCGGACCTTGCCGTCAATCTCGAACTTGAGGATGGGGGTCCGGAAAGCGTTCTCCACGGTTTCCACGGTCCCAGAGAAGGTGATGGCCATGCGGCCCGCCGCCACCTCGTCCACCGTGAACCCGCCGGCCTTCAGCCATTCCGTGACCCGGGCCAGGCCGGCTTGCGACGGGCCGAACTCGGCGCCGAACTGTTCCGGGGTGAGCCACTGGTGGTAGCCCGGGGCATCGGGGTCCTGGAGCTCGGCGAGCCGCTGCTCCAGCCGGGCCGAGGCCTCGGGAGTCATCCGCAGCGCCAGGATCATGCGATCCATGGGGGCCTGGGCGGTCACCGGGCCCAGCGGCCGGGCTGAAGCCGCCAGCGGGTGCACGTTGCCGGGGCGTGCCACCCGCTCCTGGACTTGCATTGCCGTGGGGGCCCCGGCCAGGGCGGCCTGGGTTCCAGCCATGATCAGACCGAGCAGGGCCGGCCAAGGGGGATAGGCGTGGTTTCTCACGGTTGTCTCCTGGAGCGAAGGGTGGGGGTCATTGAGCGATCAGGCTGACGTCATCCAGGACGAAGCTGGTGGTCAGCCCTTTGGGATTGTCGGAAGCGCCGAACGAGAGCTGGACCTTCTGGCCCAGGTAGGCGTTCAGGTTGAAGGTGCAGAGCTGGAAGCCCGGGGCTGCGTCCAGGTTGGAGAAGGTGCCCAGGATGGAGAGGATGCCGTTGGCCCCCCGCGCCTTTGCCGTGAAAGTGCCAAGCGGCAGGCCCGAC